>ERZ1066121.744-NODE-744-length-27723-cov-8.074599_pt1 | contig 27723 bp, 20 predicted proteins | sample MGYA00382768_ERZ1066121 | MGnify/ENA primary metagenome ERZ1066121 (study PRJEB33369, sample SAMEA5778351) | biofilm metagenome | biome: Industrial cooling water; feature: Water cooling tower basin; material: Biofilm | place: United Arab Emirates | collected...
GGTGCGGCATTGCGCCATGGATGCTGAAACAAGTTCAGCATGACAGTATAATCAAGCCAAACTCATCACGCCCTAGCCTTTGGCCTTTGGGAAGTCCTGGCGTGGATTGGCGCAGGACCGCATTGACCCGCTCATCCTCTCGGCAACATGGACTCCTGCCGCTTCATACGATCGGCGCAAGAGCGCAGGCCCATCGCGCTCCCCGGTGCGGTGGGCCTGATGCGTTCGCGCCCTAAGCATGGGGCCATTCGCTCAATGCCGGAAATGGCGCATCCCGGTAAAAACCATGGCCAGGCCCGCAGCATCAGCCGCGGCGATCACTTCATCATCGCGGATCGAGCCGCCCGGCTGGATAACGCAGGTGGCCCCCGCCTCGACCGCCGCCAACAAACCGTCGGCAAAGGGGAAAAAGGCGTCCGAGGCCACCGCGCTGCCGATCGTGCGAGGTTCGGCCCAGCCGGCCTTGTCGGCGGCGTCGCGTGCTTTCCAGGCCGCGATCCGGGCGCTTTCCAGCCGGTTCATCTGCCCGGCCCCGATCCCTGCCGTCGCGCCGTCCCGGGCATAGACGATAGCGTTCGATTTGACATGCTTGGCGACGGTCCAGGCAAAACGCGCATCGGCCAGCTCGCGCGCGGTCGGAGCGCGCTGCGTCACCAGTTTCAATTCCCCCGGCACCCCCGTGTCACGCGATTGCAGCAGGAAACCCCCGGCAATCGACTTGAGCACCAGTCCCGACCGTGCCGGATCCGGCAACGTGCCACACAGCAACAGACGCAGATTCTTTTTCGCGCGAAAGGCTGCGCGCGCAGCATCGTCCGCATCGGGTGCGATCACCACCTCGGTAAATAATTCGGCAATCGCGCTGGCCGTTTCCCCGTCGAGCGGGCGGTTGCAGGCGATAATTCCGCCAAAGGCCGATACGGTGTCGCACGCCAGCGCGGCGCGATAGGCCGCCAGCAACGTGTCGCCGCTGGCCACGCCGCAGGGGTTGGCATGTTTCACGATCACCACTGTCGGCGGTCCGTCGCGAAATTCGCTGACCAGTTCCAGCGCCGCGTCGGCGTCGTTGAAATTGTTGTAACTCAGTTCCTTTCCCTGCACCTGCTGGGCCTGTGCCACGCCGGCGACAGCAGGACCGGCAGGCACATAAAGCGCGGCCTGCTGATGCGGGTTTTCGCCATAGCGCAGTTCCTGAGCATGGCGGACAGGAATGGCGACGCTGGCGGGAAACATCTCGCCCCGGTCGGCAAAGGCAAACCAGCTTGCGATGGTCGCATCATATTGCGCGGTCAGGGCAAAGGCCTTGGCCGCCAGCTTGCGCCGATCTTCCAACGTCGTCGCGCCCGATGCGACCAGCGCATAGTCGGCCGGATCGGTGACGATGGCGACATGGGCGTGATTCTTGGCCGCGGAGCGCACCATCGAAGGGCCGCCGATGTCGATATTCTCGATAACCTCGTCCCGCGCCGCGCCACGGGTCACCGTCTGGGCAAAGGGATAGAGGTTGACCACCACCAAATCGATCATGCCGATGCCATGGGCGTCGGCTGCGGCCATATGCGCGGCATCGTCGCGCACCGCCAGCAACCCGCCATGGACGACCGGATGCAATGTCTTGACGCGCCCATCCATCATTTCGGGAAATCCGGTCAGGTCGCTGATGTCGCGTACGTCATGACCCGCCTCACGCAGCGCCTTGGCCGTGCCGCCCGTCGACACCAGCTCGACACCCTGCGCCGCCAGGGCCCGGCCCAGTTCAGCAAGCCCGCTCTTGTCGGAAACCGACAGCAGGGCGCGGCGAATGGGAATGCGATCGGTCATGGAAAACAGGCTTTCGAGAGCGGTGGAGGATCGCCGCGTGGCCTAGGTCGCGGGGGCCGAAAGGGCAAGGCCGTCAGCCGATATGCTTGAAAATCCATCCCACGCTCGCCCCGCCGGGCGGGCTAGCGGCGATGACGACAAGTTGTTCCACCGGATGCGGGCGGCCTTCGCCATCGACCCACAGGCTGTCCTCCACCCGCACTTCGCCGTCAGAGGCACGAAACTGCCATAGCGGACCGCCCGCGATGCGCAGCAAGGCCCCTTGCCGGTCGGCGGTCAGGCTGGACGCGATGCCGGGTGCGAGATGAAAGCGCAGCGCAAAGCCGGTGTCGCCGCGCCGCCGGGCGCGCGGGGCCGGGAGCAGGACATCCTCACCGCGCAGCTCTCGCCCCGATGGCGGCAGGATCAGCGTCCGGCGGTGAATCAGTCCGTGCCGCCGGGCATAGCCGTCGTGCGTCATTTCAAGCCGGCTGCCCTGTTCATTTTCGCGCCGGTCGATTTCGACTTCGGTCACGCCCTTGCCCAGCACGCCGCTCGGCAGGATCGCGGTCGAATTGGTGTCCGCCAGCGTCAGGGTCGAATGTGCCGCGGTCGTCCGCAGCCCCTTTGCCAGCGCCACCGGAATGGTCGCGCCGGTCAGCCCCGCTCCCCCGCAATTGACGATGAGCCGGACCGGGCCATCGGACAATTCGAATGCCAGCGTCGAGGCGCAGCCCGCCTCGGTCACGCGCGCCACGGGCGGCGGCGCGGCATCGGCCAGCAGGATGAGTTTGCCCGCGGTCAGCCGCTGATACCCCCAATCGCGCGCCTGTTTGAGCGGGCGGGTCCGCACCCCGCTCGCCGCGACAATGGCGCGCACCGTGTCGGCGGCGGTCGCCCCGCTCCCCTGCCAGCAGCCAAGCCCGCCGTCGCCGTGGGTCATGCCGAGCAGGGCGGGAACGGCGCGCGTCTGCACCTCGTTCAGATATTGCGGCGACGGGAGCGCGCGCATGTCATAGATGCGCTGCAGCATCGCCAGCGCCATGATCGCGTCAAGCTGAACCTGCGGCGAGCGCGAGATATTGCCGCCATCGGCATAGATCACCGCCTCCAGCGCCTTGCGCAGTCCGGCCTCGCCGAACACGCGGCGTGGTTCGCCGCCGGGCAGCAGCAGCGATGCGGCAACGACGCCCGTCCAGGCAATCAGTTGGGGCAGGCCGGGCCGCATCCGGTCGGCCGTCTGGTCCAGATGCCGGGCCGCCCGCGCGATATGGTTGAGCACCGCAGAGCGATATACCAGGTCGCTCGACGACAGGATGAGCGGCGCGTGCGCAGCCCAGAACAGGATGCGCCAGCCGCAATTGGCCGGCCGCCAGGCCGGTTCGCTGACCAGCTCGCCATGCGCCGCCAGCCAGTCGCGCACGACCTTTTCAGCGATGGGGGCAGCCTCAACGCGCGTCGAGGCGGCGGCCAGGTCGCGCAGCCAGGCAAAGCCATGCAGATAGTCGGCAAAGGGCGGCGCGATATCGAGCGCGGCAAAATCCAGCGTTGCCAGCGGCTGTTTCAAGCCGCGATGCAGAAAATGTCCGGCGCGAATTGCGGTGCCCGCGCGCGCATCGCCCATTACGGGATCTTCCGGCACCCCAAGCAATTTGAGGGGAAAGCGCCCCTTGAGGCGAAAGCGGTGGAGCGGTGTGCGCCATGTCAGACGCGTAATCTGGTTCGCCAGCCGTTCGCTGAGCGACAGGCCGCGGTCGTTGGGCAGGCGGATCAGCCGTTTGCCAGGCTCGATGGTATCGACGACGTCCGTTGGCTCTGGGGCCGGTTCGCGCGGCGCTTCCACGACAGTCTCGCGCGCCGGACCGGCGGCATGTGCCGCATCGTCGCTGTCTGGCTTGCGGTCCATCGATCCCAGCTCCACCGGTTCAGCCCCCGCGCAGCCCCGCGATGTTCGCCGCATAAGCCGACGGACCGCCCCGGAATGTCGCCGTCCCCGCGACCAGCACGTCGGCCCCGGCGGCGATCGCCAGCGGAGCCGTAGCGGCATCAATGCCGCCATCGACCTCCAGCGCGATGGTCCGCCCCGATTTGTCGATCATCTTGCGGATCGCCTCGATCTTGCGCAGCTGGCTGGTGATGAAGCTTTGGCCGCCAAAGCCCGGATTGACGCTCATGACCAGCACCAGATCGATCTCGTCGATCAGATAGTCGAGCATCTTGGCCGGCGTCGCCGGGTTCAGCGAAATACCCGCCTGTTTTCCCAGCGCCTTGATCCGCTGTACCGTGCGGTGGACATGCGGACCGGCTTCGGGATGGACGGTGATGATGTCGGCGCCCGCCTCGGCAAAGGCGTCGAGAAAGCCGTCGACCGGCGAAATCATGAGATGAACGTCGAACGGCAGGCGGCTGTGCGACCGGAGCGCCTTCACCACTGCCGGACCGATGGTCAGGTTCGGCACGAAATGCCCGTCCATCACGTCGACATGAACCCAGTCGGCGCCCGCTGCCTCGATCGCCGCCACTTCCTCACCCAGCCGGGCGAAATCAGCGGACAGGATCGACGGAGCTATGCGGATCGGGGAAATGGGCGTCGAGGACATGACCAGCCCTTAACGAGGTGAGGCAGGGCGAGCAAGCGCAGCAGCGTCCGGACCCCCATCACGCGGGCCAAACAGCGCTGTGCCAACGCGAATGTGCGTTGCCCCCAGCATGATCGCCGTTTCATAATCGCCGCTCATGCCCATGCTGCGCAGCGGCAGGGCGTGGCGATCGGCAAGTTCGGCGAGCAATGCGAAATAAGGGGCGGGCTCCGTATCCGCAGGGGGAATGGCCATCAGCCCGCCGACCGCCAGCCCGGCGTCCTTTGCCTCAGCCAGTAGCGCGGGGAGCGCAGGGAGCGCGCATCCGCCCTTTTGCGGTTCGTCGCCGATGTTGACCTGAACGAGTAGTTGCGGTTGCCGCCCGGCCGCATCGCATGCCCGCGCCAGTGCAGCGACCAGCGACGACCGGTCGAGCGAATGAATGGCGTCGAACAGCGCCACGGCTTCGGCCGCTTTGTTCGACTGAAGCTGGCCGATCAGATGCAGTTCAAGATCGCCATGCGCAGCCCGGAGCGCAGGCCATTTCGCCGCCGCCTCCTGCACCCGGTTCTCGCCGAACACGCGCTGTCCGGCGGCGATGAGCGGGGCCACGGCAGACGCGTCCTGCATTTTGCTGACCGCGATCAAGGTTACATCATCGCCATTGCGGCCCGCGCGCCGCGCGGCACTTCCCATGGCGCTGTGCACGCGTGCCAGTCGGTTGTCCGCCATCTCGGTCATGCCCATGCCTTGCTGCTTGTGCCTTGTTGGCGCTGGCCTATAGGGGCGTTGATGCCCGCTTGTCACCCACGCAGCGCAGCGCAGCGACCCCGGCCCTGCGGCTGGCTGCTGACCGACGCGCGACTGGAACAGCATGGAATATGGGCCGCCCGGCGGCTATCGCCCGGAAGCATGATTCTGCTGCGCAGCGACACGCTGTCCGCCCAGGCGCGCCGCCGGTTGATCCGCACGTTGCGGCGCATTGCGCGGGCGCGTCGCTGTCGATTGCTGGTTGCCGGGGAAAGTCCTGATGCGGCGCGGCGGCTGGGTGCCGACGGCGTTCACCTGCGCGATCGATCAGTGCGCGGCGCGGCGCAGGCACGGCGGCTGAACCTGATCGTCAGCATGCCCGTGCATAACCCGCGTGAAGCTCGCCGTGCCGCATGTGCAGGCACGGACCATGCGTTGATCTCACCGCTCTACGCAACGCGCAGCCACGTAGGGGCAAAGCCATTGACCCTGCGGCAATGGCTGACACTGGCACGCATGACGCATGCACAGCCGGTCGCGCTGGGCGGCATGAACCTTTCGCGCTGGCGCAAATTGCTGCGACATGCCGTCGGCCAGCGCTTTACGCCGGGTTGGGCCGCGATCGATGCCTGGGAATCAGGACGTTAGAAGCGGAACTGGGTTCCGACATAGACCGCCTGATTGTCGCGCTGTTCATTGGTCAGCGGGCCGAGGCGGTCGTCGGCCGAGTAGCGCACGCCGGCGGTTACGTTCAGGTTGCGCGTGACGCGGTAGCTGCCGCTCAGGTCGACTTCCTGTCCCGGCGCGGGGACGCCAGCGCGCGGAGAGGCCCCGGCAGGGTCAGCGGCGATGCTGGTCATGCGGGAGGCAAAGCGCGGCGCTTTATGGGCCTGCTGTTCGGGGGCGCTGACCTCCGGCAGATTGCGGATATCGATTCCGCGTCCGACCTGCGGCAACACGAATTTGTCAAAGCCGACCGATTTCCCGAGATTATAGGCCACAGGCGCGATTGCCACGGGTTGCGCGGTTCCAGCCACCAGCGACCGGGTGCGCGCGGCGGCATCAAGCCCCGACACCGCACCATCACGCGAACGAATCACGACCGTGATGGCGCGATTCGATTGACCGTCGCGCGACAGAACAGGTGTGAAACTGAAATTCTGACGAGCGCGTTCCGACACTTTGGCAAAACGGGCGATCAGACGGGGGTCACCTGCGGCGGGCGTGAACTGCCCCAACAATTCATTGGACAAATGTGTGTCGCGAATACGGTCGGCCCGACTCATTGCCGCCAGCGCGGGCGGCAGGGCGAGCGCCGACAAAGCCGCAATCGCGACTCCCGCTTTCATCCATTGGCCCCTGAACTGCGCCATATTGCCCACGCGACTCCAGTGTTGAAACAAATGCATAAGCGCATCCGATTGAAAACGCCAACGTAACAAGCGTGTTTTTGTTGCAGATACCAGCTAGGGTGCATTTCGGTTGGCCAATGTTGCCCCAAGTCCACACCCCTGCCGAACCGGTGCCGTACCGCTGGCTTGCCCGTGCAGGCGAACGGGGCTAGAGCCGTCGCTGCAACAGCCCGCCTGCGCTCGCTCACCCAGGGCGTGCGCACCTTCAGGAAAGAACGCCGCGTTCATGATGCTCACCTCCCCCGCCCCCCGCCGCCTCGCTCAACTGTTGCTGACCGGGGTTGCACTGTCGACGCTGGCAGCCTGTGCGAACAAAGACCGGCCCAAGGCCGATATCGCCGCCTCGCAAGTCACCACGATCGGCGTGAACAGCTATTTGTGGCGCGCCTCGCTCGACGCGCTGTCGTTCATGCCGCTGCTTCAGGCCGACTCGTCAGGCGGCGTCATCATCACGGACTGGTATGCCAACCCCGCCAACCCGAATGAGCGGATGAAGGTTACCGTGTCGATCCTCGACCGCGATCTGCGCGCCGATGCGCTGCGTGTCGCCGCTTCGCGCCAGATCGCCCAGGGCGGCGCATGGGTCGATGCGCCAGTGCAAGCGGCGACCGTGCAAAAGCTTGAGGAAGTCATCCTGACCCGCGCTCGCGACCTGCGCCAGAGTGCGATCGAGGGCTGATTGCCCGATATTGGGGCGGCGTGCGGCGAATGCCTCTCGTCGTTATTACATCGTCCTGAACTTGCCTCAGCATTCATGATGCAGGATCAAGGGATCGCGCCATGGGTGCTGAAGCAAGTTCAGCATGACGACTTTTTTGGACCGAGGATGACCACGACATGACCCGCGAAGCGCGTTTTTCACCGCTCGCCGCCGATGTCCGCTGGCAGGATGCCTGGACAGCCGCCGATTGCTTCCGCGCCGACGACGCCAGCGCCAAGCCCAAATCCTATGTGCTGGAGATGTTTCCCTACCCATCGGGCCGCATCCACATGGGCCATGTGCGCAATTATGCGATGGGTGATGTCATTGCGCGCTTCAAGAAGATGACCGGGCATGAAGTGCTCCACCCCATGGGCTGGGACGCGTTCGGCATGCCGGCGGAAAATGCCGCAATGGAAAAGGGGGTGCACCCCGGCGGCTGGACCTATGCCAATATAGACGCGATGCGGGCGCAGCTTAAGCGCATCGGCTTCGCGCTCGACTGGAGCCGCGAGCTCGCGACCTGCGAGCCCGAATACTACGGCCACGAACAGGCGCTGTTCCTCGCGCTGTACGAGGCGGGGCTGGTCTATCGCAAGGAGAGCGAGGTCAACTGGGATCCGGTCGACATGACCGTGCTCGCCAATGAACAGGTGATCGACGGGCGCGGTTGGCGTTCGGGTGCACTGGTCGAGCGGCGCAAGCTGTCGCAATGGTTTTTGAAGATCACCGACTTTGCCGACGATCTGCTGGCCGGACTCGGTATGCTGGAGGGGTGGCCCGACAAGGTCCGGCTGATGCAGGAAAACTGGATCGGCAAATCGGTGGGCATGCAGTTCGCGTTCCGCTTTGTTGGCGGCGATCCGGCGTTTGAGGTGTTTACCACGCGCCCCGACACGATGTTCGGAGCAAGCTTTGCCGCCATATCGCCCGACCATCCGCTGGCGGCGCGGCTGGCCGAGAACAGCCCGGAACTCGCTGATTTCATCGCCCGCTGCCGCCAGCAGGGAACCAGCGCGGCGGAACTGGAAACGGCGGAAAAACTGGGTTTCGACACCGGCCTGGCAGTGGAAAATCCGGTCGATCCGGCCCAGCATTTGCCGGTGTGGGTCGTCAATTATGTGCTGATGGACTATGGTACGGGCGCCATCTTCGGCTGTCCGGCCCATGACCAGCGCGACCTGGATTTTGCGCGCAAATATGATCTGCCGGTCATCCGCGTGATTGCCGATGGCGCAGATGACGATGCGCATTTCACGGGCGACGAGGCCTATACCGGCCCCGGCGAGCTGGTGAACAGCCATTTCCTGAACGGCATGACAATCGATCAGGCGAAGGCGGCGATCATTGCGCGCGCCGAACATGAGGGGTGGGGACGCGGCACCACCGTCTGGCGGCTGCGCGACTGGGGCGTGTCGCGGCAACGCTACTGGGGCACGCCCATTCCGTTCATTCACTGCGAGACCTGCGGCGTGGTGCCGGTGCCGAAAGACCAGTTGCCGGTGAAGCTGCCCGAGGACGTCAGTTTCGACATTCCCGGCAACCCGCTCGACCGCCATCCGACCTGGCGTCATGTCGACTGCCCCAAATGTGGCAAACCCGCGCGGCGCGAAACGGACACGCTCGATACCTTTGTCGATTCCAGCTGGTATTTCCTGCGCTTTGCCAGCGCCCCCAAGGATGCGCCGTTCGACCCGGCGGTGGTCAGCCAGTGGTTGCCCGTCACCCAATATATCGGCGGGGTCGAACATGCGATCCTCCACCTGCTCTACGCCCGGTTCTGGACCCGCGCGCTGCGGCGCATCGGCAAGCTCGATTTCGACGAGCCGTTCGCGGCGCTGTTTACGCAAGGGATGGTGACGCACGAAACCTATGGCCGTGCGCAAGGCGAAGGATTGCCGGTCCAGTATTTCACTCCCGATGAAGTGACCCGCACCGGCAGTGGCGCAACGCTTGACGCTGACGGTGCGCCCGTCGAAGTCGGCCGCGTCATCAAGATGTCTAAGTCAAAGAAAAACGTCGTCGATCCCGATGCGATCATCGACCAGTACGGCGCGGACGCGGTGCGCTGGTTCATGCTGTCGGACAGCCCGCCCGAGCGCGACCTGCCGTGGAGCGAGGCGGGGATTGAGGGCGCGTGGCGCTTTGTCCAGCGCCTGTGGCGCCTGTTTGGCGATGTCGAACAGGTCGGCGACGGCGCGGAGGATCGGGCGCTCGCCCGCACGCTGCACCAGACCATCGCGGGCTGCGCCAAGGATATTGATGCGCTCCAATTCAACAAGGCGGTCGCGAAGATTCATGCGCTGGCCAATGCAACCGAAAAGGCCGCACCTTCGGCCACGCGAGGGCAGGCGTGCGCCGCGCTGATCCGCCTGGTCGCGCCGATGATGCCGCATCTGGCGGAAGAGGCCTGGGCCGGGTTGCCGCCCGCGCTGCGCAGCGCCGATCTGGTCGCTAACGCACCTTGGCCAGAGGCGGACCCCGCGTTGCTGGTCGATGACGAAGTGACCATTGCCATCCAGATGATGGGCAAGCTGCGCGAGACGATCACGCTGGCCAAAGGCCTGCCGCGCGAGGAGTTGGAGGCTGCGGCCCTCGCCGCCCCCCGCATCGCCGAGCTGATGGCAGGGGCGACTCCGAAAAAGGTGATTGTGGTCCCCGACCGGCTGGTCAATATCGTGCTGTGATGCGCGCCGCGATCCTTCTTCTCCCGCTCCTGCTTGCCGCCTGCGGGTTGCAGCCGCTGTACAGCGCGGGGGCCAAAGGGCCGGTTGCGAACATGCTGGCCGACGTGCGGGTTGCCCCGATCGAGGGACAAACAGGCTGGCTGGTCCGCAACGCGCTGCGCGATCGTCTGGTCGCGGCGCAGGGCGGCGATGGCAACGGGGATCGCTATCGCCTGGATATCAAATTAGAAGACACGATCACCGGTTTCGGCGTGCGCAGCGACGATTCGGTGACGCGCGAACGCCGCACGCTGCGCGCCCGCTATCAACTGGTCGACAGCGGCAGCGGCGAAGTGCTGCTCGATGCGACCGCCGCCTCGGACGCCGGGATCGACGTGGTGGGCAGCGAATTTGCGACCATCGCCGCCGAGCAGAGCGCGCAGGAACGGCTGGCGCAGGCCATCGCCGACCAGATCGTGGCCCGGCTTGCGGTTTATGCCCGCCGCAGCGCAGGCGCCCCGCCCACGCCATGAAGGCGGAAAAACCGGCAGAGCTTGGCCGTCTGGCCAGCCTTTCGAACGATACCCGCCTCTATCTGATCGCCGGGCCGGACGAATCGACCTGCGCGGCGCTGGGGGGGCACCTGCTGGCGCTTGCGGGGAAGGATGCCGAAAGGATCGACCTTGCGAACGACGACCTGCGGCGCGATCCTGCCCGGCTCGCGACCGAGGCGGCGTCGCTGTCGCTGTTCGCCGGGGCGCGGGTCATCCGCCTCACCATATTGGGATCAGGCGATGACTGCATCGAGGCGGTGACCGCGCTGCTGGACGCCGACGCCGCGCCCAACGTCGTGGTCGCCATGGCGCCAGCGATGACCAAAAAGGCGAAGCTGATGAAGTTGGCGGAGGACAGCCCGCTTGCGCGCGCCGCCGTCTGTTATCAACCCGACACCCGCGAGCTGATCGCCATCGCCATCGGCGCGGCCCGCGCCGAGGGGTTGCAGTTGAACCCCCGCGAGGCACAGTTGCTGGTCGATCTGGTGTCCGGGGACCAAAAGCTGCTGGTACGCGAGATAGAGAAATTGGCTCTGTACCGCGATGCCGCGCCCGACCGCCAACGCCAGGTCGCGCCCGAAGACATCGCCGCGCTTGGCGCCGGAATCGATGAAGAGGACATCGGCGCGTGCATCAATGTCGCGCTGTCAGGCAAGGTGGCGCAGTTGCCCGCCATGCTCGCCACCGCCGCCGCGGTGGGCGTTGCCGACATCCGCCTAATACGCGCACTGGCAATCCGGGTTCAGTTGCTCGTCCGTTTGCGTGCCGAGGTTGCTAATGGCCAGCACCCCCGCACGTTGGTCGATGACCGCCGCTATGGCATTTTCTGGAAGGAAAAGGATGCCGTGACAGCCCAGCTGCGCGTCTGGGATTCGATCCGTCTGGCGCGGCTGATGAGCCTGCTGCTCGGCTGTGAGCGCGCGCTGAAAGCGTCGGGAACGGCGGGCTCGGTGCTGCTACAACGGCTGATGACCGATATCGCGCGACAGGCAGCGCGGGCGCGGTAGCGCCGCCCTGTCTTGACCCTCTTATACCTCCTCCACCGTCTGCCCTGAACTTGTCGAAGGGCCGTTCTTTCCTTAGCCATGGTCAAAGAAAGGACAGCCCTTCGACAAGCTCAGGGCAGACGGGGGTGGGGCGGGATGGGATGGTAAATGCTGACCTGCCGCGCTGCCACAACCCTCTAGTCTTGCTCCGTCATTCCGCCTAAAGCGCTGCCATGAGCACACGGCAAGTTTCAAAACAAAACGATCCTGTCATCGAACATCGCGATCAACTGGTCGCGCCGATGATCAAAGGGGAAAAGCCCAAATCGGCGTGGCGCATCGGCACCGAGCACGAAAAATTCGTCTATCGCACCGCCGACCGCCGCGCGCCGTCCTATGACGAACCGGGCGGCATCCGCGACCTCTTGATGGCGCTGACCCGCTATGGCTGGGAACCGGTGATCGAGGGCGGGAACGTCATCGCGCTGGCGGGCAGTGACGGGACCGTCAGCCTGGAACCCGCAGGACAGCTTGAACTGTCGGGCGCGCCGCTCACCAATCTGCACCAGACTTGCGCCGAAACCGGACGCCACCTCAAACAGGTGAAGGAAGTGGGGGCGGAACTGGGCCTTGGCTTCCTCGGCCTTGGCATGTGGCCCGACAAGCGCCGCGATGAGCTGCCCATCATGCCCAAGGGGCGGTACAAGATCATGCTCGACCATATGCCACGTGTCGGCACCATGGGGCTCGACATGATGCTGCGCACCTGCACCATCCAGACCAACCTCGACTATGCGAGCGAGGCCGACATGGTGAAAAAGTTCCGGGTCAGCCTGGCCCTACAGCCCATTGCGACCGCGCTGTTCGCCTCATCACCGTTTACGGAAGGCAAGCCCAACAATTTCCTGTCCTATCGCAGCCATATCTGGACCGACACCGACCCGCAGCGCACCGGCATGATCCCGTTCGTGTTCGAGGACGGCTTCGGCTATGACCGTTATGTCGACTATATGCTCGACGTGCCGATGTATTTCGTGTTCCGCGAGGGGCGCTATATCGACGCGGCGGGACAGTCGTTCCGCGACTTCCTGCGCGGGGAATTGCCTGCATTGCCGGGGGAATTGCCGCACGCATCGGACTGGATGGACCATCTGTCGACCGCTTTCCCAGAGGTGCGGCTAAAGGGCTATCTGGAAATGCGCGGCGCGGACGGCGGGCCGTGGAACCGCATTTGCGCACTGCCCGCGCTGTGGGTCGGGCTGCTCTATGATCAGGGCGCGCTTAATGCAGCGTGGGATCTGGTCAAGCATTGGACGATCGAGGAACAGCAGGCACTGCGTGACGCGGTGCCTGCCCAGGGGCTGTGTGCCCCCGCGCCGGGTGGGGGCACGGTGGGGGCGCTCGCCAAGCAGGTGCTCGACATCGCTCATGCGGGCCTGGTCGCGCGCGGTGAGGTCAACGCCATGGGTGATACGGAGGCGGGCTTCCTTGAACCGCTACGCCGCATCGTTGCCAGCGGCAACAGCCCGGCCCATGATCTGCTCGAACGCTACAAGGGTGCATGGGGCAGCTCGCTCGACCCGATTTATGACGAGCTGAGTTTCTGACAGCTATCGGAAATTATTGGCTTTTACGGTTCATCCGCAGCGCGCGCTTTACCCGATCTTAGCCGGATTGCCACAGATGCCGGTTGAGCCGGAGACCAACAATGCAAATCACCACAAAGCTGCGCGCGGAACATAATGTCATCCTTCGCCTGATCGATGATTTCTATGTCATGCTTTCGGCCCCGCAGCCGCCCGCGGGCATCAATCTGCTAAAGTTCCGCACCGGCTTTTCCAAACAGTTGCTGGCGCACCTCGCCAGCGAAGACATGCTGCTCTATCCCCGGATGAAGCAAAATCCGGATGCGGCGGTGGCGAGGACGGCGCACACGTTCAGCACCGAAATGGGCGGGCTGCTGACGGCCTACAAAGATTGGTCGGGGCGCTGGTCGAGCGAGCGGCTGCAGGGCGAATGGCCGCAATTTGTTGCTGAAACCCGCGAACTGCTTGGCGCGCTCGCCAAACGTATCTCGCGGGAAAATGCCGAATTATACCCGCTGGTCGAAGGCAAGGCACGCGCGGCCTGAACGCGCGCGCTTCGACGGTGTACCTGTCACGAGCGGCCGCAAATTTACACCATCGGCGTCAGTTATCGCGTCGGCGCACCCGGCGCACTATTGGCCCGGTAGCTTGGCATGCTGAAACGCCAGGCGATGCCTCAACGGACGCAGCGGGTATCTTCGGGATCCACGATCTCAAGTGTTTCAACGAAAGCAAAGCCGGATGCGGCGGCATCGCCAGCGGTGAAGCTGATCGCCAGACCGGTTTTCCAATAGCCTTCATGGTCGATGTCGACGCTCCAGCGGGCAGGTTCAGGGACGCCCGCCGGGGCATAGGGAGGACCAACCCCCCGGCTGGGGTGATAGGACAGCGCAGTGTTGCGCAGCCAGCCGACCGGATGCTTGCCGCTTGATGCGCCGTCCGACTGACGAATGCGCTCACCGCCGCGCTGCTCCAGCTTGATGCCGTGCCCGCTGCGATCAATGAAGAGCGGGCCATCGGCGCCAAGCGATTTCCACGGACGGTGGATCTTGTCCGCCGCGCCAAGCGGAAATCCGACGCCGTTGATGCAGTGAAACAGCGGCCCTGATTCGGGATCGCGCGGAAAGATAGCCGCCCATTCGTCGGCCGCACCTTGCGTGCGGGCATAATCCCGATCGCTCAGCGCGGCGGCGAGTTTGACGCACGCATCGCTGTCCGGTTGCGCGCCGAGCGAGATACCGCCGAGTTTCTGCGCGTCCTGTACCGTACCGTCGAACGCCGACGCGCCGACGATCAGATCCGGTTTGTCATCGCCCGCCGCAAACAGGGCATAGCGTATGTCCGTGTCCCTTAGCATCAGCGGCGCGTACATCAGGGTGCGACCCGCATCGGGCGTCGGAGATGTCAGGCGGGCCATCGTCCAGCCCGACCGCCCGGGGACCGGCCGCGGCGTGCTCCATGTGGACGAGCCGGCATCAAGGCCGTCATATTTGACCGCCAGCGCGCCGGTTTGACCCAGAGTTCGAACGATATCTCCGCTGGCATGCACCGCCTCGTCCGCTGCGATGGTCAGCGCGAAGTTCGGCGCGCAGACCCGGAGCGGGCCATAGGCAGCGTAGGAAGGCGGCGCAGGAGGCGGCGTAATCGCCAACGCAGCATTGGACAGGAACAGCGCAAAAATGGCGGCACCCGTGCCTGCACCCTGGCCCTTGGAATATCGTGTCACCGTAGCCCTCCGATTCAGGCGGCCTCGCATTAGCATGATCATAACCGTTCGTGCCGCCACGTCGCCATAGCGACAAGCAGCCCAATCAGGATGAACAAGGCTCGGTCCATGCCCAAACCTCAACAGAAGCTGGTCGAAAGTAAAGGGCTTGCGATGCACCGGTCTGCCGCCCGCACACAATCCATTGGGCTGTCGCGATCGGGCTGAGCGCACCAATACATACCGGTTCATCGTGGGCGATTGCCAATGGTCTGTGATGGTTCCAATTCCCGCCCCATGCGCACAGGCATTTCTATTCTCGCTCTCATCGTGCTTGGCATGCCGTTTGCGGTGGCAAGTCGTGATGCTGAAACGCCCGCAGCCGTGCACAGCGATGCAAGACGCTGCGCCGTCGAGGCGTATGCTGCGCCAGGTGGAAAGCCGGTGAAGGTTTACGCCGCCCCGCGCCGCAACGCCGCTGCCCGGGGCGAGTTGCTGCTGTCGAGGGACGAGGAAGGACATCGCAAAGGCGCCTATGTCACCATCGCCGACATCGATCAGGGCTGGGCTCTCGTGACCGGCGTCATGTCGTGGGACAATATGACCGAAGGCCCCGAAGGATGGGTCGAGACACGGCACCTGCGTTTCGTACTGCAGACGCACAGTGGCTTTGCCGCCCCCGATCCACAGGCCCGGATCGTCGTGACTGCCCCCAACTGGCTGACGCCCGCGCAAATCCGGACGCTGGAGGATTGTCAGGGCAAGTGGATCAAGGCCGCCGTGCGCATCCAGAGGAAAACGCGCTCGGCCTGGTTTCGCGGTGCCTGTGCCAATCAGGAAACAACCTGCGATGGCAGTGTCGGCGACCCGCTGCCTGCGTCGGCGGCAGCCTCTCACATCCTGGCTGAAGACGTTCTTCGCGCCGCGCGTTCCGACGATCTGCGCCAGATACAGAAATTGACGGCGCGGTTCCCCGATATCATGTCGGCGACGACACCGGATGGCCAGACCCTGCTCGAAAACGCGATGGCGACGGAGCACAAGCGCGCCTTTCGCCTGCTGTTGAAGGCCGGGGCCAGTACCATCCAGCCCGGGACCACGGGCGAAACCATCGTCTATATCGCCGCCCGTCACCAAAATCCGGTGTGGCTCAGGATGCTCCTAGATGCCGGTGCCGACCCAAATACAGCCAATCCGCCTGGCGACGACCATGGCCCTTTCGCCAGCTATGCGCCGCTCGGCGCGGCCTTGATGGCCAACCGCGACGCGCAGTTCGCCATGTTGATCAACGCGGGGGCGGATATGACGGCGGCGGACCGGACCGGTAACACCGCACTGCATCTGGCCGCGCAAATCAACCAGCCATGGCATGCGCTGACGCTGCTGAGGGCTGGAGCCGATCCGACGGCGCGCAATGCGCAGGGAAAACGCTTCGACCGCTATCTGTTCATGACGCCGGAGCATTTGCTGAACCGGCGCAACAAGGAGGGTCAGCGCGCAGTGCGCGCCCATTTGGCGGCAAAGGGATTCGCCATCGAACCAGATGCCGACATCCATAGACGCTGAAGCTGACATGACTGCGCAGGGAAATATTATAAACTGGATTATGAGGCATGGCCCGGAAACGGGGGCTTTATTTGAAGAGGATGCGATCATGACATTGGGCGTAAGTGCCGCGTTCCGCGATGAATTGGAGCGCGCCTGGACGGCCGAAGCAACGGGCGATTTCGCTCAGGCCAAATACCACCTGGAACGCGCGCACATCCTAGGCCAGCGCCGCTATTTGTCCCATATGGAAAGCCATTACCGCATGTTGCGGTTGGCCCTAAAACAGTCTGACATGCGCGAAGTCCGTGGGCAGGTTACCCGCCTGATCGGCGCTGGCCCCTTTCATCTGGTCGGCTGGGTGCCGCTCGGCAACACCGGAGGGGCAGATGTGTCGCCGATCCGTCCGATGCCGCTGCCAGCAGACATCCGTCCCTATTTTGCCGAGCAGAGGCAGTACGGTGGCCTCGTCGTGCGCGCGACCCTGATCGCGGTACTTGGCGTAGCGTGGTTGTTCTTCATGTGGTGACAGCTACGACGCAACTCGGTCGGAGCGAACGCTGCATCAGACAGCTTCCCCCGTGTATCAGTGCATCATGGAGCTGGTCCTGGCACAATGAACATCTATGCTGGCTAAAAGGATAAACCACGATGATCCTAGGCTTTTTTCTGGTAGCAAGTGTCGCCACACTTGATTTTGGCGCACCCGAAATCAGCGGCAGCTGGATTGCGGGTTGCGACAACCGGAGCGACTGTGTGATCACAAACCTGCCCACCGATGAAGAAGGCATCGGCGACGAACGCGATAGCGAGGTGGGCGTCGAAATTCAGATCGCGCGCGCCTATGATGTGACCCGGCCAATAACAGTCACGCTCAACGCGGGATGGGGAAAGGAGGCGGCCAGACAACTGCAGGGCTCCGTGGTTCGTATAGACGGCCGCCCCCTGCCCCTGCGCCCGCTGTGGAATGATGGAACCGCTACCTTCACGGCCGGAGACGCGGCCCGGCTGGCGCGCGCGATGCGATCGGCCGAGCGCCTGGAAATCGTCAGTGGAACAAAGGTGCTGGCGAACGCAAGCATAGACGGCCTGCTGCCGCTGCTGACCTTGGCCGACAGGGTCCAGAAGCGGATGGGGACTACGGCGGCGCTGGCGGTGCCAGGGCAGAAACCGGCAACGCCGCGCACCATTCCGCCGCGCGAGCCAGATGCTCCGATAGCCGCGCCGCCGCTGTCGTCTGCGCCTTCGGTAACGCTGTCGGCGGAGAAATTTGCCGACATCCTGCGATCCGATCCTTGCCGCGAGTATAGCGACAAGGACGCACTGCAGCCGGAGGTTGAATATGTCCGGCTCGACCGCGACACGACGCTCGCGCTCGTCGGCACCTATTGCGGCGGATATAATCCGACGATCCGATTATTCTTGGTCGATAATGACGGCAGCGCCCGGCCCGCGCCGTTCGGGCCGCATCCGTTTTTCGACCCCGCCGAGACGGAAACGACCTTGCCCGGCGCCTGGTGGGATGACAAGGCACACATATTGCGCAGTTTCGGGCGGGCCAGAGGACTGGGCGACTGCGGCGAGCAGGTACACTATGCCTGGGATGGGCAGGCGTTTCAGACGGTCGAATATGCCAGCATGCCCGAATGCCGGGGCAGCTACCGCTATGCGGTGACATATCGGAAAGATGTGCGGCGTTGAGGTTGGCGCACGGCGCCCCCGATGCCGTCGCGCAGTCCACTTCGCTGCTGCAGCGGCAATGGCGTGCGCTGCGCCTGCTGCTGATATGTGTCTTGGGCGGTCTGGCACCAACACCGGCGGCGGCGGGTGAGACTGGAGCCGATAGGCGCGATCAGCGTTGCCGCATCGACTATAACCGCCATGCCGATTGCACGCGCGGTGAACGGAAAAGGCTTCACGCCCCGCTCCGCCTGCCGCCGATCGAGGCGATGTACCGGCAACAGCGACGCGCCGACGACGTGATCGTGGCGATCGCCTCGCTTAAGCTGAATGGCCATCTCGCCCTGATTTTCCGTCGTCACCGCGATGGCGGCGCCGTGGCCGAAATCCACCGCGCCCCACCGACCGGTGCGCCATTCCCGCCGATGCAGGTGCGCCTGAGCGATGCCGCGTGGGAGGCAATCGTCACGCGGTCCCGGGCCATCGACGTCAACCTGTATGGCGATGACCGGATTTGCGTCGGCGGGGCGGCTTTCACCATTCAAGCCATCGACAACCAAGGCGTTTTTCGCTCCCGCATGGGCGACGTCTGTCCGGAGCAGGAGGGTAATATCTTGTTCGAAGTCCTGGGCGATACCGCCATCGCCCAGTTGCCGTACTGCGCCGCGCTCGCCCCCGACGGCTATGACGAAGCATGGGTGGGCAAGAAGCTGCTTTCCTGTTTCCTGCTGGCGGGTGACCGCAAGGCGGCGGGTGAGGTGTTCAACCTGCTGGAAGCGAATGATTTCTGGCCATCGTGGCGAAACGACGCGGACGATGTCAGCCCGCTGTTCGCTGCCGACGTCAAGATATCCTGGCCTGGTTTGCCTTCATTTGGCGATGCCGATGATACGGCCGCGTTTCTGACCGGCGGCTGGCTTGCGCCATTTTCGTTCGAAACGACCAGCTATGTTGGCGAAACGGCCGATCGGGTGCTTGTCGAGGGGCGGGTCATCATCGAAAATGATGATGGCAACACACGAACGAAAGACTTTGGCCGCTTCCGGTCGGTGTGGACCCGGGACAAGCACGGTGCCTTCAAAATGGGCAGCCTGACGGTAGAGCGGCAATAGACGCGATTGGCGGGGGGTGTTTACCGGCGGCAGCTGGGCGGACCCAGCGCCGTTTCAACCGCCGTCCCCCGGTCGGTGGCCACCACGACGACGCCGTCACGCTCCAGCGCCGCGAATTCGCGGGCGTCGCCATCCTCCAGCCAGCGGTCGTCGAGCCGCTCGCCTGCCCGGCCCAGCGTACCGAACAAAGGTTCGATCCCGGCAGCACGCAGAGCAGCGAACAGGGCAGGATCGGGCGTGCGCGTTCCGGTCCAAGCGAGCAGGCGGTCGCGGCGCAGGCCCGCCGCGATCAGCCGTTCGGCCGCGACAGGCGCGTTCACGCTCGCCGATATCATCAGGTCAGGCGCGGCCCGCGCGACGGCAAGCGCATCATCGTCGCGGTAGGTGATGATGATAACATGGTCCTCGGCCCCCGCCGCGCGTACCGCCGCGACGACCGCGCCGAAATCGACCCCGCGCTTGATATCGAGCTGAACGACCCCGCCCTGTGACATGGCGAGCGCAAGTGCGTCGGCAAGGGAGGGGATATACGCTTCGGTCAGCGCGCCGCCATTGTCGCGCAGGCGCAACTGCCGCAGTTCCGCCCATGTCCGCGCCGCCGCCGGGCCGCTTGCCTCGGTCGTGCGGTCGAGCCGGTCGTCGTGGAGCAGGAACAGCACGCCATCCGCGCTTGCCTGCACGTCGATTTCCAGCAGCGCATTATGGTTGCGCGCCAGCGTTGCGGCCATGGTGGTCAGCGCATTTTCGGGCAGGCCGGGCGCAGGCCCCGCCCGGTGCGCACCGATGACCGCCTCTCCCCGTTCACGCAGGCAATCGAACCACAGCGGCAGACGCTCGCCGCGCGCGGGAGCAGGCGCGGTGGTCGAACAACCTGCCAGCAGCGCGGCGATGATCGCGGTGGTCAGCACCCGGTGCATCACTTCGCCGCCTTGTCGCTGATGGCGCGGATCACGATCAGCCGCTCTTCGGTCAGGTAACGCCGCGCCGCTGCCTGCAATTCGGCGGGCGTGATGGCCGCGGTCATGCCGATGGCGGTGCTGACCCGGGTCAGCCGTTCGGGACGGCTGCTCGCAAAGCTGGCCCAGGCGATCCAATATCCATTTTCGCGCCGCGCCTTGGTCATGCTTTCGAGCAGCGGTTTGCGCGCCCGTTCGATCAGATCGGCATCGGGCCCTTCGCTTGCCAGTTGCCGCGCGACGGCGCGCATCGCTGCCTCCGCCGCGTCCAGATCGGCAAAATCGACATTGGCACGCGCGAAAATATGGCCATAGCCGGGATAGAGCGTCGACAAATCCGTCCCCGCGCCGGGGCTGTAGGTTTTGCCCAGCCGTTCGCGCAGTTCGTCGGTCAGCGCGATGTCCATGACCCGCGCCAGCAGGTCGAGCCGCAGCATTTCGGCAAAATCGTTGTCATCCCGCGCCTGCCAGAACAGCCGCAGCTCTGCCTGATCCGCCGGACCCTTGTGGATCAGCGTGCGGGTGCTGCGGTCAGAGGCAAAGCTGCGTTGGCGCGCATCGGTCCACGGTTCGAACGTCGCGGCGCGGGGTGGCAGCGCACCGAAGGTTGCGGCGATGGCGGCGATGGCGGCATCCTCCTCAACATCGCCGACGATGCCAATTTCGATCGCGCCGCGCGCGTACATATCGGCGCTCGCCGCGCGCACCCCCGACCAGTCAAGGGCCAGCGCCTGTTCCAGTGGCGGTGTCGCGAGCCGAGGGTCGTCGTTCGCCAATATGGCAGGGACATCGCGCGCCATGACCGCCGCTGGCGTCGCGTCGTTGGCGGCATATTGCTGGGGCAGGATGCGGCGGACCAACGCCAGCCCGTCGGCGCGCCAGCCCGGTGCGGTGAGGTAGGCGGCAAAGGTCTGTGCCTGAAGCAAGAGGTCGCGCGGCGTTGTCGTCGCGGTCGAACCGAAACCATTGTCTCCGCTTCCCCAACCCGCCGATACCGACCGGCCGGCGAAGATTGTCTGAAGATCGGAATAGCTGTGCGCCGCCAGTCCGCCAAGCGTTAGCGCCGCGCCTAGTGCCACCCGGGTCGGATCCTCGCGCGTCGCCAGTGCATTGCCGCCGTCGACCCGCACGCTGATCATCACCCGGTCGGCCTGAAAATCGGTGCGCTTGATGTTGAGCATCACATTGTTGGCAAAGCGCAGGCGGCGGATGTCGACATCTGCGACGCGCTCATCCGCTACCACCCGGCCCGGCGCGCCGAAATCGGTGTAGGCAAAGCTTTGGGCGCTCGCGGCGGCGGGCGGCGCGACGGCGAGCGCGCTTGCCTGTCGCCATGCGGCCAGCACTGCCGCAGGACCACCCTCGACCGGGCGCTTTGCGGTCACCCGGACCAATGGTGGGCCATAGCCACCATGGCTTGCCGCAAAGGCGCGGCTGACGTCGGCGGCGGTCAGTCCCTTAACCGCGTCCTCGAACAGCTCGAGCGCCAATTCTGGCCGCGAAAACACACTGCGCCCGTCGCCGTCGGCCATGGCGAGCAGCCCTCCGGCCAGCGCCGTGCTGCGCCGCGTCGCCGCGCCTTTGACCCCATTGTCCAGCGCGGTGCGGGTGTTGGCGATTGCCTCAGCCAACTCAGCGTCGGTAAAGCCGTGCGCCAGCGCGCGGCGCCATTCGGCATCGACCAGCGCGATCGCGCGTTGCCATTCGCCCTCTTTCGCACTCGCACTGACCCCGACCTGATCGACCGCATCGAACGCGCGGCTGCGGTTGAACCCGGCGCCGAGAATCGGGGAATCCTCGGCCAGCGCGAGGCGTTCGAAGCGGCGGTTGAGGATGGCCGTGCCCAATCCTTCGGTGATCAGCCGCGTGCGCCGCGCCCGTGTGTCGGCCTCGAACGTCCAGGGGCGAAAGCGCGTCAGCGCGACCCCATCGCCGATGGCTGGATCAACGAAGATGTCGGCCGCCGGTGCGCGGGCCGGGTCGAGGCGGCCGATGGCCGGGTTCGCACCTTCTGTACCGCGCCCGCGCCAGTCGGCGAAACGCGCGGTCAGCTTTGCCTCCATTGCCGCGACATCGAAATCGCCGACGATGACCAGCGCGGCGCGCTCTGGCCGGTAATAGGCCTCGTAAAAGTCGCGCAGCCGCTGTGCCGGGGCCTGGCGGATCACGGCCTCCGTCCCGATCGGCAGCCGATCCTTCAGCAGCATGTCGGGGAAGTAAAAACCAAGCGATGCCACCAGATTGCGCAGCTGGAACGTATCGCGCGCGCGTCGTTCGGACAGGATAATGCCGCGCTCGCGCTCCACCGCCGCATCGCTTATTGTCAGTTCGCTCGCCGTCTCGCGCATCAGCATCAGTGCGGTATCGACCAGATCGTCGGACGCGTTGGGCAGATCAAGCTTATATTCAGTTGCATCAAAACCGGTCGAGGCATTGGTGTCCGCCCCGAACGCCAGTCCCTTGCGCTCCAGCAGCTTGATCATCTCCCCCTCCGGCACATTGGTCGAACCGTTGAAGGCCATATGTTCGAGGAAATGGGCAAGGCCGCGCTGATCCTCTGCCTCCGCCAGACTGCCAACGTCGAAGCGCAGGCGGACGACGACGCTGTCCTTGGGCGTCGCATTGGGCATCAGCGCATATTTCATTCCATTGGGCAGCACGCCAAGGCGAACGGCAGGGTCAAGTGTGATGTCGCTGTCCGCCACACCCCACGCGCGCGCCGCCGCATCCTGTGCGTTGACGGCGAGCGGCGGGGGCTGCGCGATCGAAGCGGTGGTTGGCGCGGCGGCGCAGCCCGCCAACGTCAGGACTATCGGGGCGAGCGCGGCCAGGGCCGCCGGGCGCAGAAACAGCATGGCCCCATGCTGTATCCCTTACCCCGCGCGGTCAAGCGGGAGCACGCGTCGTTCGTGGAAGAAAAGTTAAGCTTTGCACGTCATGGTGGGGGACGCATCAGCCGGGGAAATTGCCATGCGCCTAATCATTACCGCCCTCATCGCCCTTGTCCTGTCGGGTTGCGGGGCCATGAAGGAACTGGCCAAGACCGAAATCACGGTGAACGCCCCGCGCGCCGAAGTATTCGACACGGCGTTCGACGTCGACGAGATTAAGCGCAGCATTCCGCTGGTGAGCAACATGGGCACCGATCAGCTGTTCGAATTGATTATCGACGACCAGACGCCGGGCTGGGACGCCGTGAAACCCGACGCCGTCCCTTTTGCGAAAAAGATCAAGCTGACCTTCACTCTTGAAAATCGCCGCAATGCCGCGCTGCGCTATTCGGTCAATGATGGCGAGGTCAAGACAGGCGTGACCTGGCATTTCGAGGATATGGAAGGCGGCGGTACCAAAGTGTCGTTCGACCTGTTGCCGCTGGAGGGCGACCGCACCGAAGGACTGACCCTAAACCAGCTTGAACTGCGCGCGCTTGCCCGCCAGTCGCTCGACAAGATCGAGAGTATGGCGAGGGAGCGTGGCGGCGAAGTAACAAACGGATAAACGCCAATAATTTCTTCTTGGCGACAAGATCGGCTGTGCTAACATCAACGGGTCAGCGATGGAGCTGACGCTGGGGCACCGACATAAATGACAAAATCCTTTCGCTGGATCGCGCCGCTGTTCGCTGCGACGATGCTGACCGTGCCTGCGTGGGCCAATGAAGAACCGCAATATGTCCCGCCCGCATCATGGGTGACCGGCGCGGACAAGCCGGTTCCGCCGGGAAAGCCGGTACGTGGCAAAATATTCCTGTTAAGTGACATGCAGTCACGCCTTGACGCTGGGCGGTGGGAAATTTTCAGTGACAGTGCCTATCATGTCGCCTCCGCTGAACTGCTTGACCAGCTCGGGACCGTCTATTTCGAGTGGCAGCCGGACCGCGAAGATTTGGTCATTCATCGGCTGGAAATTTTGCGCGAAGGCGCAGTCATAAACTTGCTCGCCGATGGCAAGCGCTTTACGGTGATCCGCCGCGAACAGCAGCTGGAAGAGAATGCAATCGACGGCGCGCTGACCGCGACTATGGCGATCGAGGGGCTTCGCGTCGGCGACACGGTGCGCTTTGCGAGCACCCATATCCGCACGAGCGAAACCCTGCCCGAACATGCCGAGGCATTGCAGTTCCTGCCAGGGCCTGAAGCGCAGACTGCACTAGCGACCCTGCGCTTCATCTGGCCAGACACACTGCCTGTCCGCTGGCGCACGATGGGCGACAAGATCATGGTTCAGGAAAAGCCAGGCGCGAACGGGATGCGCGAAATCCACATCCCCCTTCCTATCGCCAAGCAGAATGAAAAGCCCGGTGATGCGCCACCACGCTTTACAATGCCGCCACAGATCGAGCTAAGCAGCATGGCCAGCTGGTCCGATTTGTCACGCCGCCACGCCGCCGCTTATGTTACGGATGGAGATATTGCGGTCAATAGTCCGTTGGCACGTGAGGTGGCCCGGATTACTGCCGCGAGCAATGATCCCGTAAAGCGCATGACGGCCGCGGTGCAGCTGGTGCAGCGTGAGGTGCGCTACCTCTATAACGGTCTGGGTACGGGCAATTACGAACCCCAAAAACCTTCCGAAACATGGCAGCTCCGTTCAGGCGACTGCAAGGCCAAGACAAAACTGCTGCTTGCGCTGCTGCGCGAACTTGGCATCGCGGCAGACGCCGTGCTGGTGCACAGTTCGCTAGGCGATGCGCTGCCGCAGCGTCTGCCCGCATTGGGTGTGTTCGACCATGTTATCGTCCGGGCGCGAATTGGCGAAACCGACTATTGGCTGGACGGGACGGCGAGCGGAGCGGACGAGACGAGCATCGGGGATGTTCCGCCCTTTCGCTATGGCCTACCGCTGATGGCGGCGGGCAGCGAAATCTCTGCGCTACCCGAACGGGTGCCAGCCCGCAGCGATGGTGCCATCGAACTGACCTATGATCAAAGCTATGGCATCGTATATCCACCGTTGGTAACGGCGCGTGTTACCTTTCGCGGCGAGATTGCCGACATGATGAAAACGATGGAGCGCCGCGCCACTAGCGAACAAATGGACGATATGGCGCATGCCATGCTGTCCGACGTGACAGGCAACGGCAGTGTAATCAGCCACAAGCTGGATATCATCGGTGACGGCAGTGTGGTCGTGCTGGAAGCGCGTGCTCTGGGCAACATGTTCTGGGACCGCAGCGAGGGCGCGCCGCAATTCCCGGTTGGTGGCCCCTTTGCATCCTTTTCATTCGGCCCTGACCGGAGCCGGACGGCTTGGAAGGATATTCCGGCACTGCGGCCCGCGATGCGCAGCGAAATCGTCCGCCACTACAAACTGCCCGGCGATGGCAAAGCGTTCAGCATCGATGGCGCAGAGACGCTGGATGTTGATGTCGCGGGGGTTCGTGTCGAACGGGCCGTCACCCGGGCCGGCGCGATGATTAGCGTGCGAGAAACGCAAAGCTCGGCCGCCGGGGAAGTTGCCCCTTCTGCATTTGCGGCAGCACGGGCCGCAGCCGCGCGTGTGATCGAACGTCCGCTGCGGTTTAAGACAGCTTCCACCTATCCTGCACGGTGGCAGGAGCTTCTGGCTACTCGTGACAGTAACACGCTAACACCGCTGCTGGCCGCCTATCAGGCGATAATCGACAAAGATCCTGACAAGGCACTGGGATACGTCAACCGCGCCGCTTTTTACGCTGGAATATATCGCGAAGAACTGGCGCTGGCGGATTACAGCAAGGCGCTGGCGTTGGAGGACGATCCTGCCACGCGCGCCCTTCGGGCAAGAATGCTAAGCAGGCTCGACCGGCTCGACGATGCGCTAGCCGATCTTGACGCGGCGCTCGACGGCAAGCCGGGCGAGGCGAATTTTATCGACAGCAAGGTCAATACGCTGCGCCGACTTGGCCGCTTCGATGAAGCACTCGCGCTAACGGATGAACGCATCGAACAAGGTGGCGCGGAAAAACAGCAGTGGTTGGACCTGAAAGCCGAAGTGCTTGGCTTCGCAGGGAAGGCAGACGAAGCGCTGGCGGTCGTGGACGAAGGTTTGGCGGTTGAACCAGACAGCAGCGCAGCACTCAACATGCGCTGTTGGATGAGGGCCTTGCTTAACCGCCAGCTTGAAGGCGCACTCGAAGATTGCAACCGCGCCATCGCACTTTCAGACGATCCCGTGGATAAGCTCGACAGCCGGGCAATGGTATATTTCCGGGCGGGTCGGCTCGCGGAAGCGCTGGCGGACTATGATGCGGTGCTGATGCGCGAGCCTGGCTATGCCACGTCATTGTTCATGCGGTCGATCATCCATGCGCGGCAGGGGCGCAAGGCCGATGCGGCCCGCGATCTTCGTGGCGCGCGGCTGATCGATCCCTGGGTCGAACGCGACATGGCCGTGTGGGGCATCAAGCCCTGATTTCCCCATGCTGGTCGCAGCGAAGCTGACAACGGCCCTTCGTTAACCGTTTTGTGGTTAATTTTATTCTATCCGGCGGGTCAGGAACGACCGCAGGATCATGGAAACAGCGTTACATATCATTGGCCCGTTGGCACGGCGCATGTCGGCACGGCGCGTGGCGCGAGTGTGGATCGGCGTGCTCGCGGTGATGCTTGGGGTGTTTGTTGCTGCACCGGCAACCGCCCAAACTTGCGCCCCCGCAACGACGCAGGGAAACGCGCCCGCCGGATGGCAAACCTATTGCTGGCTCAATTTCGCTACTTATGACGATGCCACCGCCCGATCGGCGGGCGGACAGAATTTCAGTTTCGGCCTCACCGATGGATCAACGCTCAGCTTAAATCTGCGCGTCACGCCGGGAAGCGGCGCTGCATTCAACGCGGTAACCGCGCCATCATGGACCGGAGCGGCGGTCGGCAATACCGCCTTTCTGGGTATTCCAGGCCGCCCCATATTATATACCGCCACGTCCGGGACGCGGCTGATCACAGTCAGCGGGATCAGTATCACCCCGCCCGCGGGCGTGTCGGCGGTCAGCGCCTACAGCTTTGTTATCGCCGATGCCGAATCCTCGAATGGGGGCGAAAGCCTGCAATATACGACCAATGGTGGCGGCTGGACGATCCTGGACGAAGTTCCGCCAATCAGCGGCAACACCTATCCGACCGTTACTGGCGAAGGCACGGGCACCTTCACGGTCACCGGGGTTGGCGGCACGGTGGGTGGGCATATCGTCGGTTCCAACAGCCCGACGACGGTTACCGCACAGGTACAGGCCGGCGGGTTGCAGGGCATCATGTTCGCCGTCCGCTTCGCCTCCATCCGTCTCAACAAGGCGATTGGCGGCGTGCGCATCAATCCGGCGGACCAGTTCGACTTTCGCGTGACCGCGACCTCGACTGGCGCAACGCTGGCGTCCGGGACGACCAACGGGACAGCTAGCGGTCCGTTTGCCGCAACCGCGCTCAGCCTCGCCTCCGGAATAAATCTGACGCTGAGTGAAGCGATGGCACCCGGCAGCGCTAGCAGCATCGGCCAATATCGCTCCGTACTGACCTGTACAAACAGCGGCGGTGGGGGGACACCGTTGCCCGTCAATGTTGTTACGACCAGCTTCAATCTTGGGTCGCTGGCGTTTGGCGATGCTCTTGTCTGTACCTTTACAAACACCGCCCATCCGCACGTGCGCGTTCGCAAGCTGCTGGGCACCGGTGGGCGGCGCTTTGCTGGCGACCAATTTATGGTGCGGATCAGGCA
>ERZ1066121.749-NODE-749-length-27605-cov-14.653575_pt1 | contig 27605 bp, 23 predicted proteins | sample MGYA00382768_ERZ1066121 | MGnify/ENA primary metagenome ERZ1066121 (study PRJEB33369, sample SAMEA5778351) | biofilm metagenome | biome: Industrial cooling water; feature: Water cooling tower basin; material: Biofilm | place: United Arab Emirates | collected...
CCGGGTGAATCGCTCGCGCGATGACGCGACTGGTCGCATTTCTCGGCAGCATCAATGTCGGCGGCAACCGGATCAGGATGGTCGATCTGGTCGCAACGCTGGCCGACGCAGGCTTCCGGGATGTGACGACCATCGCGGCGAGCGGAAACGTGGTCTTCAGCGATGATCGCGACCCTGCGCTGCTCGAAATCCAGCTCGGCAGCGTTGTCGAGCGGACTTTCGGTTTCAGGTCCTGCGCCATGGTCCGCACCGCCGACCAGATCCGCAGCGCGATCGAGGACAATCCGTTCCACGGCACCGGGCCGGAGCACGGGTCGGACAAGATGGTCCATTCGATCTTCCTCAGCCAGCAGCCGGAGACGGCTGCCGTCGAGGCGCTGATTGCGGAACACCGGGCCAAGGGCAGCGAACGTCTTGCCGTGGGTGACCGCGTGCTCTTTCTCGACTATGTCCACGGTGTGGGCGTGTCGGACCTGTCGAACAAGCTGCTGGAACGGCGGCTGGGGTGCAAGGGCACGGCACGCAACATGACTTCGCTCAAGCGCATACTCGGAAAAATGGACTGAGCCGATGGCCCGCCAGCAATACACCCCCGAACAGCATTCGGTCCGCGTGCTCAAGGTGGCGGAGCGGGTGCGGCATATTCTCAGCGAACTGCTCGCCCGTCAGGAGGTTCATGACGAGACGGTCAGCGCGACCAGCATCGCCGTGACCGAAGTGCGGATGACGCCCGACCTGCGCAACGCCACCATCTATGTGAAGCCGCTGCTCGGGGCCGAAGAGGCCGCAGTGGTCAGGGCGCTGCGCCAGAACACCGCCTTCCTCCAGCGCGAAGTGGCGAAGCGGCTCGGCCTCAAGTTCGCGCCCCGGCTCGCCTTTCGTGCCGATGAGAGCTTCGACGAGGCCGACCGGATCGAGCGCCTGCTGAACGACCCCAAGGTCGCCCGCGATCTCGACGAGGGCTAGCTGCGCTGGTCCCGGTGCAGCGCGACCGCAAGGCCGCTGCCGAGCACCAGCGCGTCCTCGACCATGCCGGTCGTGGTCTGCCCGTGGCGGCGCATCGCGGCGCAGCGCGCCCGCCAGCCGAGGTAGGACGAGCCGAGCGCGGCAGCGAGCGCAAGCGCGCCGCCCGCCAAACGGCGGCCCCCTGGCGCGAGCGCGGCCCCGGCATAGGCCGAGGTCATCGCCCGAACGATCAGCCCGGCGGGCACGATCCGGTCGGGTGCGTGTTTCATCTTGTCGCCTGCCATCTCCGCTGCCGCGAGCACGATCGTGCCGCCGGCAACGGCCGGCCGGGCAAGCAGACCGGCAAGCGGCGCGTCGACAGGCAGGGTGCCCCGCCGGGCAGCCGCCGCCACGGCGGCGAGCGGGGTGAGCCCGCGCTGTCCGGCCACCAGCCCGATGAGAAGGGAACGGAGCATCTGGTCAGTCCCGTGGTTGCACGTGACCGGTCAATGCCCGCTGCGCGCGATGTATCCCGCAGCGCGGGCTACTCCGCCTGTGCCGGCGCGGTCGGGTCGACCGTGGCCGGCACGTCCATGAACACGCTCGCCCCGGGGCCGAGCGGCAGGTCGAGCGCGACCCAGCCCACCGTCATCAGCAGGCCCATGACCAGCAGCCCGATCGAGTAGGGCAGCATGGTCGCGGCCAGGCTGCCGAGGCCGAAGTCCCTGTTCCAGCGCTGGCAGAAGATCAGGATCAGCGGGAAATAGACCATCAGCGGAGTGATGATGTTGGTCGCGCTGTCGCCCACGCGGTAGGCGGCGGTGGACATCTCCGGCGTGATGCCGAGCAGCATGAGCATCGGCACCATGACCGGGGCGAGCAGCGCCCATTTGGCGCTGGCCGAACCGACGAACAGGTTGAGCGCCCCGGTCAGCAGGATGATCCCGCCGAGCAGCGCCCAGGCCGGCAGGCCCGAGGCCCTCAGCGCGGCGGCGCCCTCGACCGCCATGATCAGCCCGAGGTTCGACCAGGCGAACATGGCGACGAAATGCGCCGCGGCAAAGGCGAGGACGAGGTAATAGGCGAGATCCTCCATCGCGCCGGCCATCATCTTCACCAGGTCGCGGTGGTCGCCGATCGTGCCCGCCGCCTTGCCGTAGGCCCAGCCGGCAAGCAGGAACAGGATGAAGAAACCGCCCACCAGGCTCTGGTAGAACGGAGTCAGCCGCGCCTCGGGGGTGGCGGTCTCGTCGATCAGCGGGGTGCCCGGACCCATGGTGAAGGCGAGCCACAGGAGGACGACGGCGAGCACCGCCAGCCCGGCGCGGCGCAGGCCCTTGCGCTCGCCCTCGGTCAGCGGACGGTCGGTCTGCTCCTCGTCGGAGGCACGGCCGGCGAGCGCCGGGTTCCAGGCCCCCAGTCTCGGTTCGATGATCCGGTCGGTCACGTACCAGATGACCGGCAGGAAGAGCACGAACATGGCGGCGATGAAATACCAGTTGCCGGCGATATTGGCGGTGAAGTCGCCGAACACGGTCTCCACCGAGGCCTCGGTGATGCCGAACAGCAGCGCGTCGAGCTGGCCCGGCAGGAGGTTGGCCGAGAACCCGCCCGAGACTCCGGCAAACGCCGCCGCGATCCCGGCTATCGGGTGCCGCCCGGCGGCGTGGAAGATGATCCCGGCCAGCGGGATCAGCACCACGTAGGCGGCATCGGCGGCCAGGTTGCCGAGCATCCCCACCGCCACCACGATCGGGGTCAGCAAGGCCTTGGGCGCATCGCGCACCCCGGCGCGCATCGCAGTGCCGAACAGGCCGGCCCGTTCCGCCACGCCCGCGCCGAGCATGACCACCAGCACGTAGCCGAGCGGGTGGAAGTGGGTGAAGGTGGTCGGCATCTCCACCCACAGGCGCTGGATGTTCTCCGCGCTCAGCAGGCTGGTGGCGGTGATGACCGTGGCCGCGCCGGTTTCCGGGTCGACCTCGGTCGGGTGAACCGCCGACCAGCCCGCCAAGGCGGCGATGATCGAGAGCAGCACCAGGCCGGCTATCAGGTAGAAGAACAGGAACACCGGGTCGGGCAGCTTGTTGCCCGTCCGCTCGATCCAACCCAGAACGCCCCTCTGCGTGCTCGCCGCCGTTGCCTCTACCACCCTGTCGATCCTCTCCGGGATTGCTGTCTTGCGTGGCATTAGCATCGCGCCTGATGCCTGTCGCCCCGATTAACCTATGCAGGTCTGGCCTGACGTGCTCTAGCGGGCGGCCATGGCCAAGCTCTACTTCTACTATGCCAGCATGAACGCGGGGAAGAGCTCCACCCTGCTCCAGGCCGCGTTCAACTATGGCGAGCGCGACATGAGGGTGTCGTTGTGGACCGCCGCGCTCGACAACCGCCCCGGGTTCGGCGCTATCAGCAGCCGGATCGGGCTGGCGAGCGACGCACACCGCTACGAGGCGCAGACCGACATCGCCGCGCGGGTGCTGGAGGACCATGCCGAGGCGCCGGTCGCCTGCGTGCTGATCGACGAGGCGCAGTTCCTCACCCGGGCGCAGGTCTGGCAATGCGCGCGGCTGGCGGACCAGGCGGGGATCCCGGTGCTGTGCTATGGCCTGAGGACCGATTTCCGGGGCGAGCTGTTCGAGGGATCGGCCGCCCTTCTCGGCATCGCCGATTCGCTGGTCGAGCTCAAGGCGGTGTGCCACTGCGGGCGCAAGGCGACGATGAACCTGCGGGTCGATGCGCGCGGCCGGGCGGTCCGGCAGGGCGCACAGACCGAGATCGGCGGCAACGACCGCTATGTGGCGCTGTGCCGCCGACACTTCTCGGAAGCGCTGGACGACTAGCGCGCGTGCCGCAGCACACGAAAAGGGCACCTTCACCCGGATGGGGAAGGTGCCCTGTTTCGCGGGATCGGCCGGTCTGGACCGGCCGGCCCGGTCAGAACTTCCAGTTCAGCGACAGCTGGGCCTGGTTGTTGGTCAGCACGCCGCGACCGAGGTCGGAAGTCATGCTCATCTTGGTGCTGAAGCGGTTCGACAGCGCCAGCTCCGCCCCGGCGTTGACCGAGACCCACTCGCCATCGAGCTGGTTGGCGATCTCGAACGGCACGTCTTCCGCCCCGAGGAAGGATGCGGTGATCACGTCTTCCTTGTCAGCCAGTTCGCGGGCGTAGGCGACCGAACCGAAAGCGGTCAGCTTGCTCCTGCTGCCGGTCGCCACGTCGAGCGAGGCCATCGCGCCGAGCTTGGCACCGAGCGAGGTGAAGCTGCGGTCGCGGACCGAGAGCCCGAATGCGCCCGCGCCATACTCGGTATAGCCGCCCAGTTCGGAGCGGACGTAGTCGAGGCTCGCGACCGGCCCGACCATCAGCCCCTTGGCCGGCTCCATGGCATAGCCGAGGCGCAGGCCGGCGAAGGTCTGGTCGCCCGAGGCCGAACCCAGCGCCGCGTCGAATGCGCTGCTGAAGTCGCCCTGGCTGGCGCGCTGGAGGCCGTAGTTCTGGCTGGCGTAACCGACATACATATCGGCGAAGCCCTTGCCGAAGGTGGCCGAGGCATAGGCAGCCGTGGCGACGCTTTCGTCCTCTGCCGGGCGGAAGCCGGCAACCCCCTGGGCGCTGTTGCGGATGTTGCTCATCGCCACGCCCACCGCCACGCTGTCGGAGACGCGGTAGTCGGCGCCAATGGTCAGTTCGCCCGCCTGCAGGAAGGCGGCATCCTCGAACGCGGTCGCGCCCAGGCTGGTGTCGCGCTCGGCCATGTGGAGGAACGAGCCCGAGACCGAGCCGAAGAAGCCGAGCTTGCCCGGTTCGACCGGCGCGCTGCCCGCCTGGGCGAAGCTGGCGTTGCCGGCCGCCGAGAAGCCGGCCGCCGCCCGGTCGCCGCCGCGCAGGTTCAGCGTGCGCTGGGCGATCTGCCCGGTGAAGCGCTGCGAGAAACCGTTGGCGGTGAAAGCCTGGGCGAACCCGCTGGTCGGGGTGAGGCTGGCGAGCGTCTGGCCGAAGCTGTCGAACCCGGCACCGTCGACCACCGAGAACAGGTGCTCGAACGCCGCGTAGCGGCCGCCGAAGCGCAGCGTGTCGAGCGCGTTGCCGACCGAGGCGAGGCCGCTCCGTGCGCCGACCACCGAGCGGATCGGGCGCGCGCCGATCTCGACCAGCACGTTGTTGCCGTCAACCCGGCTGCTCGCGAACAGCACCGGCGAGGACGTCAACAGCACGGTGTTGGTGAACGTGCCGTCGATCGATCCGGCGGTGAGCACGGTGAACGCCGCCCCGTAGCGCGGAGAGATGCGGTTGAGCGGATTGACGATGAGGTTGCCGCCGAGGAAGGCGTCGCCGGTGATCCGCAGCAGATCCTGCTGCTGCCGGCCGCGGACCAGCCCGATGTCGACCACGGTCGCGGCATCGTCGAACTGGATGAAATCGCCCCCGATGGTCAGCGCGCCGACCCGGTTCAGCATGTTGGGCGAAACCAGGCCGCCGACGTTGAAGAAACCGAGATCGGTGTTGACCGTGCCGGTCCCGGTCAGCTGCCCGCCGAACAGCGCGGCGATCCCGGCGTTGAAGGTGCCTTCGATCGCTGCCCGGCCGCTGAACATCTCGAGCCCGATGATCGAGTTGAAGGTATAGGCGCGCGGCAGGACGAAGGTGGCGAGGCCGTTGTCGAGCGCGAGCTTGTCGATCTCGACGTTCATGTCGACCGTGGTGGTTCCGGCCCGGTTGAGCAGCACATCGAAGTACTGCGCCGGGTTCTGGAAGGCGACGCCGACCACCCCGTCGGTGTTGTTCGGCACGAACCCGGTCGAGCCCTCGCCGAGCAGGACCGAGGATTCGGGCAGTTCGCTGCCGAAGCCGGGGGTGCCCGGCGGCGGCAGGAGTGACGAAGGGGTGGTGTCGTTGTCCGACACGTCGTCGCCGAGGATCTGGCCCAGCTTCGGGCCGGTGGCGTAGACGCCTTCTTCCGATCCGCCGGGAACGCCGTTTACCAGGGTGCCGCTGCCATCATCGACGAAGAAGCCCGGATCGAGGTCTTGGGTCCAGTAGTTCGGGTTCGACCAGTTGCCGTTGCCACCCTTGGCCGAGACATACTTGTAGGGCGTGTTCTCGGTGATGAACTCGAAGAAGGGGAACAGCGGGTTGTAGAAGCTGACGTCGCCGTACTGGTTGCCGAGGCTGAAGAAGTCATAGCCCCCGCTCAGCACGCCGGCGATGATCGGGAAGTCGTAGAGCTGGTCGACGATGATCGGCGAGCCGCTGTCGCCGGGCGCGGTGCCGGCCTCGGCGGTCAGCGCATCGCCGTCGAACCAGTCGATCGCCTTGACTGCGTCGAGCGTGGCGCAGCTGATGTCGGTGCCGGTGAACGTGCAGCCGGCCTCGTCCGCCGGGGTGCGGGTCGGATCGTCGAAGTCGATCCAGTACATGACCTGGGTCTCGATCCCGAAGCTGTCGGCGGTCGGGGCGAAAGCGGTGAAGATGCCGTCGATGAAGTCGGCGTTGGAGCCGACCATGCCGAGCATGTTCTCGCCGATCCGGCGCAGGAAGCGGTTGCCCGCGTTGGTGCCTCCGGTGTCGCCCGTGCCATTGGTGCCGTAGCCTGTGACCACCACGTGGGTCAGCTGGCTCAATGGCGAGAGCAGGACCGGCATCGCGGGTACATCGGTAATCGGCGCATCAAGCGCGATGAACGCGACGTCGGCATAAGGGAAGTCGAGCGTGCCGTCGGCCGGGGAGCCCGAGGGATGGATTACCACGTCGGTGCTAGATGCGGCCCCGCCATTGGCATAACCGAGGCCGCCAAAGATGGTGTTGAACAGGCGCGGGCGCGAATCGACCCCGGTCGACACCAGCATCGACCATTCCGAGCTGCTGCCGAGCTGGCCGTAGGCTTCCGACGACCGGCTGTTCACGCAGTGCGCCGCGGTGAGCACGGTGCGCGGGTTGATCAGCGTGCCGGTGCAGTTGAAGAACACGCCGCCATTGGTGTTGTTGGCGACGAACAGTTGCACCACCGAAGGCAGCGTGTCATCCACGTCGACCGAGCCGCCCACGCCGATGTCGTCGCGCACGATCAGTTCGGGTTCGGGCCGCACCAGACGGGGGCTGGAGCGGCTGTTGGTCATCCGGGCCACCGGAACCGCAGGGGCCTCGAACGTCAGCCGCGCGCCCTTGATCGCCTCTCCGGTCGCGTCGAAGCGGAAGCCGGAGAAGGTGCCGATCGCCTCGGTGGAAATCTCCGTGTTGTCTGCCCTGTCTTCCGCCGCCAGTGCCGGTGCAGCGGCAAACAGGGTAGCGAAGCCGGCAACTCCGGCGCTGACGAGATAGCGATGCTTCTTCATGATTAGCCCCTCTGAACTTGGCTGGCGGACCACCCTTCCCGAGCGGTCCGGACGCGATTCGATTCGCTGACCCGCCTGTTTCTTATGAGGAGCATAGTTGGCACAAGGACGGGCTAGGTCAAATCCTTTCTGAAGTGTGAACGCACAGGATCGCGCCCGTTCAGCTGCGGCCCACGCTGGTGTAGGCGAAGCCCTGCGCGCGCACGTCGCCGGGGCGGTAGATGTTGCGCAGGTCGACCAGCACCGGCTGCCGCATGAGCTGGCGCAGCCGGTCGAAATCGAGCGCCCGGAACGCGTCCCATTCCGTCACGATCACCGCCGCATCGGCCCCTTCGACCGCCTGGTGCAGCGTGTCGCACATCGTCACCCCGGGCATCATCGGGCGGGCCTGCTCCATCCCCTCCGGATCGAAGGCGGAGACCTCCACCCCGGCATCGAGCAGCGCCTGGGCGATGGCGAGCGAGGGGCTGTCGCGCATATCGTCGGTGTTGGGCTTGAAGGTCAGGCCGAGCAGCGCCGCCTTTCGCCCTCGCGCCGCATCGATCCCACCCAGCGCGTCCACCACCTTGCGCCCCATCGCCCGCTTGCGGGTGTCGTTGACCTTGGCCACCGCCTCCACGATCCGCACCGGGCTGTCGTAGTCTTCCGCGGTCTTCAGCAGCGCCAGCGTGTCCTTGGGGAAGCACGAGCCGCCGTAGCCGGGGCCGGCGTGGAGGAACTTGCCGCCGATGCGGTTGTCCATCCCGATGCCGCGCGCCACGTCCTGCACGTTGGCCCCCACTTTCTCGCACAGGTCGGCCATTTCGTTGATGAAGGTGATCTTGGTCGCGAGAAAGGCATTGGCGGCGTACTTGATCAGCTCGCTCGAGCGGCGGCTGGTGAACAGGATCGGGGATTCGTTGAGGAACAGCGGGCGATAGACCTCGCGCATGACCTCGCGCCCGAACTCGTCCTCGGCCCCGATCACGATCCGGTCGGGCCGCTTGAAATCGCCGATCGCGGCCCCCTCGCGCAGGAACTCGGGATTGGAGACGACCGAGAAGCGGTGGGCCGGCGCGCAGCCGGCAACGATCCGCTCCACCGCGTCGCCGGTGCCGACCGGGACCGTCGACTTGGTGACGATGACCGCCTCGCCGGTCAGGTTCTCGCCCACTTCCTGAGCCACGGCGTGCACGAACGACAGGTCGGCGTGGCCGTCGCCGCGCCGGCTCGGCGTGCCGACCGCGATGAAGATCGCCTCCGCCCCGGCGATCCCCTCGGCCAGATCGGTGGTGAACGACAGGCGGCCGGCGCGCACGTTGGCCTCGACCAGCGCCTCCAGCCCCGGTTCGTAGATCGGCATGATCCCCTCGCGCAGGCGCGCGATCTTGCCTTCGTCCCTGTCGATGCAGATGACCTCGTGGCCGAAGTCAGCAAAGCAGGCGCCCGAAACCAGCCCGACGTAGCCCGAGCCCACCATGGCAATCTTCATTCTGGGTAGTCTCCCTTGTGCACCGCGATCGCGCCACTGTCCTCCACCGCCTGGATGAAGCGCCGCCGGTCCCCCTCCAGCACGATCGCCGTCAGGATGCCCGAACGGAACGCGCCGGTGTCGATCCCGATCCGGTTGTGCTGCTGGTCGATCGTCTCGTTGATGGTGTGGCCGTGGACGACGAAATACGGATGGGCATCGGCGAAGCCCAGGAACGGTTCGCGGATCCACAGCAGGTCGCGGCGCTGCTGTTCCTCCAGCGGCACCTGCGGGCGGATGCCGGCATGGACGAACAGGTAGTCGCCGATGACCACGTGGGGTTCGAACCCGGCGATGAAGGTGCGGTCGCGGGCCGGCACCAGCTCGTCCATCCGCTGCCGGACCGCGTCCAGGTCCAGTTCGCCGAACTCGTCGGGCGAGAGGCCGTAGCTGAACACCGTCTCGCGTCCGCCGTGCTTGAGGAAGTGACGCAGGATGTCCGTCGATTCGAACGATTCGAGGAACATCTGTTCATGGTTGCCGGCCAGGATCCGCACCGCGCGCTGCGCCTGCCACTCGCGCGCCCGCGCCACCACCGCGGCGCTGTCGGGGCCGCGGTCGACCAGGTCGCCGAGCAGCACGACCGTGGTCCTGCCGGTGGCGGGCCGTTCGGCATCGTCATCCTCGATCGCCCGGATCAGTTCCTCGAACAGGTCCAGCCGTCCGTGGATGTCGCCGATCGCATAGACCCGCTCTCCGGGCGGCACGGCCGGCCGGGGGGGCTCGTCCGCGAGACCCAGGAGTTTGCGAAGCGGTCTGAACATCGGGCTAAGGCTGCAATCTTCCGTCAAGCCGGTGCCTTAGGCGACCGCGCCGCCCATCGCAACGAACGAGGTCGGCTTCGGTGCCGCAGGTTGGTGCCCAAAGGCCACAGTCCGCCGGCCGCGTCCCCGGCCTTGCGCAATTTTCCTTGTGCAGTGCAGCACGTGCGGGCAAGAACCGGCCGGATCTGTGAGCGAGCGCACAATTAACGAGGCGCTCCGGCAGGTCGGCAGGTGGGACGAAGCAAACCACAAACGCAAGGAAGTTTGTCATGCTCACGTCCATCCGCGGCCTTGCGGCCGCATCTCTCGTTGCATCCACCGTTCTCGCCGCCGCGCCGGCCTTCGCCCAGGAAGAAGGCGAGTCGACCAGCGAGGTGACCGTCTCCGGCAACGTCGCGCTGGTCAGCGACTATCGCTTTCGCGGGGTGTCGTTCTCCGGTGGCGATTTCGCCTTGCAGGGCGGGATCGATGCAGCCCATTCGAGCGGGTTCTACATCGGCACCTGGGGCTCGACCATCGATGCCAATGCCGGGTTCGGCGAACTGGAGCTCGACGTCTACGGCGGGTGGTCGGGCGATGTCGCCGACGGGGTGACGGTGGATGTCGGCCTGCTCTACTATATGTACCCCGCCGAGGACACCGGCATCGATACCGACTACTTCGAGCCCTATGCCTCGGTCTCGACCACGCTCGGCCCGGTCGGCGCGACGCTGGGGGTCGCCTATGCCTGGGACCAGAGCGTGCTGGGCGACAACGACAACCTCTACCTCTACACCGATTTCGAGCTGGCCGTGCCGGACACGCCGGTGACGCTTACCGCGCACCTTGGCTACACCGATGGCGTTTTCGCGACCACGACCGACGACACCTCGTTCGACTGGGGGCTGGGGGCCTCCTATGCAGTCACCGACAGCCTCAGCCTGGGCTTTAACTATGTCGACACCCAGGGTCCGAGCATCGAGAACGTGACCGACGCTGGCCTGTTCTTCACGCTCGGCTACTCGATGTGACGGGCGCCCGCCCCGGCCAGGCGGCCGGGGCGGGCCGCCGCTCAGTCGAGCGAGAAGGTCACGGTGGTGACGACGCGCACTTTCTTGAACGGCGAATCGCTCACCCCCCAGCCGGCGCTGTCGCCGTCACGCGCCTCGATGGTGAAGTAGCCCTGGGTCGCTTCCTTGATCGCGCCGACATCGGCACCGCTGTCGTTCGCGAACTGGACCGCGGCCGCGCGGGCATCGCGCGTCGCCTCCGCGACCATCTCCGGCTTGATGTCGTTGAGCTTGGTGAAGGTGTAGGCCATGGCCGAGCCCTCCTCCAGCAGCACGCCCCGGTTGACGAGATCGAACTGGCGGGCGACCGCCCGCCTGGCCCGCTCGACATCGGTGGTCCGCAGCGCCAGCCGCTGGCGCACGGTGTAGTTGGTCACGCCGTCGCTGCTGTAACTGGTGACATTGGCGCCGGTCGGCTGCAGCGCGTCGTCGGGGAAGCCGAGGTCGCCGAAGAACCGCTCGATCGCGGCAGTGTCGGCCCGCACCTTGGTCTGGGCCGCGCCGAGATCGGTCGAGGTGGCGGAATAGGATATGGTCCAGGTGGCAAGGTCGGCGCTCACGTCGCGCTCGGCGAGGCCGCGCACAGTGACCGAGCGGTCGGCATCTTTGGCCCGCACCAGCCCGTTGCCGAGCAGGTAGCCGCCCACGATCAGCCCCGCTGCGGCGATGGCCGCCGCGCCGAACCACCGCTTCGTCACCGGATCCGCGAGGAACCCCTTCCCTTCATCGCCCGGATCGGACATCGTCTGTTGGTCCATCGTTCAGCCCCTCCTTGATGCTGCGGTGAGATGTGCATTCCTGTCGATGAACCGATTTTGAACGAGGTATCCGCTTGGTCAAGTATCTCCACACCATGATCCGCGTCAGCGATCCCGAGGCCACGCTGGCCTTCTTCGCCCTGATCGGCCTGGAGGAAGTGCGCCGCTTCGAAGTCGAGGCGGGGCGGTTCACCCTCATCTTTCTCGCCGCCCCCGGGCAGGAGGGCACGGCCGAGGTCGAACTGACCTGGAACTGGCCTCCGGCCGACGGCAGCCCGCCGGAACGCTACACCGGCGGTCGCAACTTCGGCCACCTGGCCTACCGGGTCGACAACATCTACGAGACCTGCGAGCGGCTGATGCAGGCCGGCCACACGATCCACCGCCCCCCGCGCGACGGCCACATGGCCTTCGTCAAGTCGCCCGACGGCATTTCGGTCGAGCTGCTGCAGGACGGCCACCTGCCGCCGCAGGAGCCCTGGGCGAGTATGGAGAACAGCGGCACCTGGTGAGGTGACGCCGTGGCCGGTGCCCGGCCGGGCCAGTCCTACCCGGACCGGTCCTTTCCAGCCCGGTCCTTTCCGGCTCAGTTCTCCCCGGGATCGGCCCGGCGCTCGGGATCGGTGGACAGGCGCAGCACGGTGTAGCCGAGCACCGCCGAGAGCAGCGAACCCCCGAGGATGCCGATCTTGGCCTCGTCGATAAGCAACCGGTAGCCCTCGAACGCCAGCTCGCCGATGAACAGCGACATGGTGAAGCCGATCCCGCACAGCGCCGAAACGCCCCAGATCTCGGTCCAGCGGGCGCCGTAGGGCCGCTTGGCGAAGCCGATCCGGTCGGCAATCCACACCGCGCTGAAGATCCCCGCCTGCTTGCCCAGGAACAGGCCGGCCGCGATCGCCACCGGCAGCGGGGCGAACACCCCGGCCAGGCCCAGTCCCCCCAGCGAGACCCCGGCATTGGCGAACCCGAACACCGGCACGACCAGATAGGCGCTCCACGGAGCGAGACTGTGTTCCAGCCGCTCGAGCATCGTGTCGTCGTCCTTGCCGACCATCGGGATGGTCAGCGCCGCCACCACCCCGGCGATGGTGGCGTGGACGCCCGAATTGAGCACGAAGTACCACAGCACCAGCGCGAGCGCGATGAACGGCCACAGCCGGGTCACGCGGAACCGGTTGAGCGCGAACATCACACCCGCGATCGCCAGCGCCCCGGTCAGCCAGGCAAGCTTGATCCCCGAGGTGTAGAACAGCGCGATCACCAGCACCGCGCCGATATCGTCGACGATCGCAACCGTCAGCAGGAACAGCCGCAGCGAGCCTGGCACCCGGTTGCCGAGCAGGCCCAGCACCCCCATGGCAAAGGCGATGTCGGTGGCCGCAGGGATCGCCCACCCCTTGGCCAGCTGGTCCGGCCCGCTCTGGACGACGAACAGGTAGACCAGCGCCGGCACCGCCATCCCGGCCGCGGCAGCCAGCATCGGCAGGCGGCGCTGCTCGGCGGAAGACAGCTGCCCCTCGATCCACTCGCGCTTCACCTCCAGCCCGACGACGAAGAAGAAGATCGCCATCAACCCGTCGTTGATCCACAGGTGCAGGGTGTCGAGCTTGGGGATCGGGGTCCAGGCCAGTTCGCCGTAGAACAGCTGGCGATACTCGTCCGCCAGGGGTGAATTGGCCGCGACCATCGCCATGGCGGCGACGAGGATCAGCAGTATCCCTGCCGAAGCATCGCTGACGAACAATGCGCGAACAGGCGCGAAGAACGCGGCAAGAGGTCTGGTTTGCTGGGTCATCGCGCCCTTCTGTCTGCGAAAAGTTTGCGCGTTGCAACTCAACAATCGCCGGTTTACCTAGCCGCCAGGGGGTCGCGGCTTGGAGCTTTCCGGTATCACGGCTTGGCAGTGGCTGGCACTGGTCCAGCACGAGCTGCTGCTGTTTGCGGCACTGTTCTTTCTGCTCGGCGCCGCCGACGAGCTGTGCGTCGATCTCGCCTGGCTCTGGCTGCGGCTAACCGGCCGGGCCCGCGCGGTCCGGTTCGACCCGGCGGAGGCGGCGGCAGGCGAGCTCGAGGCGCGGTCGGCGGTGTTCATCCCGGCGTGGGACGAGGCGCAGGTGATCGGCCCGATGCTGCGCCACCTGCTCGGTGCCTGGCGGCAGCGCGACCTGCGCGTCTACCTCGGCTGCTACGCCAACGACCTGGCGACGCTGGAAGCCGCCTCGGCCGCCGCGGGAGACGATCCGCGGGTGCGGATCGTGGTGGTCGGAGCGAGCGGGCCCACCACCAAGGCGGACTGCCTCAACCGGCTCTACCGCGCGCTCGAGGACGACGAGCACCGCCAGGGCCAGCGCGCCCGCCTGGTGATCCTGCACGATGCCGAGGACATGGTCGATCCGGCCGCGCTGGCGCTGCTTGACCGCGCGATCGGCGGTGCCGACCTGGTGCAGCTGCCGGTCGTGCCGCTGCCCCACCCCCGGTCGCGCTGGATCGGCGGCCACTACGTCGACGAGTTTGCCGAGCAGCACGGCAAGGCGCTGGTGGTGCGCGATGCGCTTGGCGCGGGGGTGCCGATGGCCGGCGTCGGCTGTGCCATTGCCCGCGATATGCTCGACCGCCTGCCCGGGGCGCGCGGCGGTGCCGGGCCGTTCGCGGCGGAGTGCCTGACCGAGGACTACGAGCTCGGACTGGTGGTGGCGGACATGGGCGGGCGGACCCGGTTCCTGCGCGCCCGCGCCCCGGACGGTCGCCTGATCGCGACCCGCGCCTACTTTCCGGGAACTCTGGTCGCGGCGGTGCGGCAGAAAACGCGCTGGATCCACGGCATCGCGTTTCAGGGGTGGGACCGGCTCGGCTGGCGCGGGCACCCGGCGGACCTGTGGATGCGCCTGCGCGACCGCCGCAGTCCGTTCACCGCGCTGACGCTGGCGATCGCCTATCTGCTGCTGGCGCTGTTCGGACTTGCCTGGATCGCCGGCCCCGAACCGGCGGCCGCCCTGTCGCCGTTCATGCGGGCGATCCTGTGGCTGAACCTTGCCAGCCTGGTGTGGCGCAGCCTGTGGCGGTTCGGGTTCACAGCGCGCGAGCACGGTCCGGCAGAGGGGCTGCGCGCGGTGCTGCGGATCCCGGTGGCCAACGTGATCGCGATCATGGCGGGCCGGCGGGCGCTTGCCGCCTATGTGCGCGTGCTGTGCGGGCAGCAGGCGGTGTGGGACAAGACCGAGCACCGCTTCCACCCCGCCGGCCTTGCCGCGCACGGAGCCGGGGCATGATCGCGCGCGGCCGCCGGCCCGGTCAGCCGCTGGTGGTGCTCGGCGCGGTCCTTGCGCTGTGGATGGCGGGCAGGGCGATGCTGTGGCAATCGCCGCTGGCGGCCGATCCGCATGGGCCGGCCGGGCCGGGGCTCGCCCAGTGGCCGGTGATCGCCGGCGGCCCGGCGTCCGTCCGGCTCCCCGTTTCCGCGCCCCTGGCCGGCCCGCGCCCGGTCGCCGCGCCAGCGGCGGCGGCATTCGGGTGGCAAGCGAGCGCCGATCCTGCTCCGGCCCGTCTCGCCGCGACCCTGTTCGACCCTTCCGCAATGGCCTCGCGGGGGCGGCCGATCGCGGAAAGCACCGCCCACCAGCTGATGTGGCTCGCTGCGCTCCAGTTCGCGCCTGGTGGCGCGGATCCGCCGCCACGCGGAGGGTTTGGGGAGGAGCCGGCACCTGCGGCGCTGCCAGGCGTGGCGGGGCCCGCTCCCGCGCGGCCGGGCAGGCGCTGGTCGGCCTCGGGCTGGGTATTCTTGCGCGGCGGCCCCGCCGGGGTGGCGGCGGGCACTGTCGCGCCGCCGGCCTATGGTGCCAGCCAGGCTGGGGCAGTGCTGCAGTACCGCCTCGCGCCGGCCAGCCCGCTGCGCCTTTCGGCCCATGTCCGGGTCGCGGCGGCGCTCGAGCGGCGGGACGAGCGCGAACTGGCCGCGGGGCTGGCGCTCCGCCCGGTGCGCGCGGTGCCGGTTGCAGTGCTGGGCGAGCTCCGCCTGCGCGAGAGCGCGGGCGGCGGCGTCGCGGCGCGCCCTGCGGCGATGGCGGTGACGGAGCTTGCCCCGGTGCAACTGGGACGGGGCGCGACTGCGGAGACTTACCTGCAGGCGGGCTATGTCGCGGGCGAGGGGGCGACCGCCTTTGCCGACGGGCAGCTGCGCCTGACCGCCGGGCTCGCGCGGCTGGGCCCGGCGAGGCTGCGCGCCGGCGCCGCCGGCTGGGGCGGGGCGCAGCGGGGCGCGGCGCGGCTCGATCTGGGGCCGACCGCCCAGGTCGATCTCGACCTTGGCGCGCTGCCGGCGCGCCTCGCGCTCGATTACCGGGCGCGGGTGGCGGGCGATGCGGCACCCGGCTCGGGGGTCGCGCTGACCCTATCGACCGGTTTCTGAACCGCGCCGTCTTCCGCCCCGGCCACGGCTGCGATAGGGCTGCGGGATGGACGTCTACCTCCCCATCGCCAACCTCGCGGTCAACGGGCTGGTGATCGTTGCGCTGGGTGCGCTGACCGGGGTGCTTTCGGGCCTGTTCGGGGTTGGCGGGGGGTTCCTCACCACGCCGCTGCTCATCTTCTACGGCGTGCCGCCGACAGTGGCCGCGGCCTCGGCCTCCACCCAGGTGACGGGGGCGAGCGTCTCGGGCGTGCTGGCGCACCGGCGGCGCGGGGGGGTCGATTACCGGATGGGCGGGCTGACCGTGATCGGCGGTATGTTCGGCGCGCTGGTCGGAGCGCTGCTGTTCCGGTTCTTCCAGGCGGTCGGCCAGATCGACGTGGTCATCGCCGTGCTCTACGTGCTGATGCTCGGCACGATCGGCGCGATCATGCTGCGCGAGGCGCTCGATTCCATCCGCCAGCGCGAAAGCCGGGCAGTGCCGCTGGTCCGCAAGCGCCGCCATCATCCGCTGGTCGCGGCGCTGCCGTTCCGCTGGCGCTTCTACCGCTCCGGCCTCTACATCTCGCCGCTGGCGCCGGTGATCCTGGGCGCACTGGTGGGCGTGCTGACCATGCTGATGGGGGTGGGCGGCGGCTTCATCCTGGTGCCGGCCATGCTCTACATTCTCGGCATGAGCGCCAGCGTGGTGGTCGGCACGTCGCTGTTCAACATCCTGTTCGTGACCATGGTGACGACCATGGTCCACGCTCTCACCACCAAGGCGGTCGATCTGGTGCTGGTGGCGCTGCTGCTGGTCGGATCGGTCACCGGGGCGCAGTACGGCACCCAGCTGGCGCAGAAGGCCCGGCCCGAACTGCTGCGGATCGTGCTGGCGGTGATCGTGCTGCTGGTGGCGGCGCGGATGTTCCTCGGGCTGTTCTACCGGCCGGAGGAGATCTTCACGGTGGCTGGCCTGTGAAGCGCCTGTTCCTCCTGTTCGCGCTCGTGCTGCTGCCGGCGCAGAGCGACCCGATCCTCGTGCCCGAGGTCTCGCAGCACGAAGTCCAGGTGCGGCAGGGGTTCACCGGCACCGAACTGCTGCTGTTCGGCGCGATCCTCGACCCGGCCGGCCGGCGCGCGGGGCAGGACTACGAGATCGTGGTGGTGCTCAAGGGGCCGACCCTGCCGGTCCGGGTGCGCGAGAAGGAGCGGGTCGCCGGCATCTGGATCAACGCCGGCAGCACCGCGTTCCGCTCCGCCCCCTCGTTCTTCGCGGTCGCCTCCTCGGCCCCGGTGGACGAGATCGTCGACGAGCGCACCGCGGCCATCTTCGAGCTGGGGACCGAGTTCATCCAGCTCTCCCCCACCGGCATGATCGACCTCGAGGAGCAGCAGCGCTTCGCCGCCGGGCTGGTCGACCTGCGCCGCCGGCAGGGCCTCTACAAGCAGGACATGAACGGGGTGCAGATCAGCGAGCAGGTGCTCTACCAGGCGCGGATCGAGCTGCCCTCGAACGTGCAGACCGGCACCTACACTGCCGAGACCTTCGCCATCACCCGCGGCCGGGTGATCGCCTCGGCCATCGCCGAAGTCGAGGTCCGCAAGGTCGGCTTCGAACGCTTCATCGAGCTGTTCTCGCAGGAACAGGCGCTGCTCTACGGCCTGCTGGCGGTGGCCATGTCGGTCGGCATGGGGTGGATGGCGGGGCGGCTGTTTGCGTATATCTGACAGCCTGTTGGAATCGCAATTGACCCGATCTTAACTTTGCCGGCCCTATCGCAGGTGCGGACCAGCAAGGGATGGGTCGCGCATGACCGATATGGCCAACCACAATTTCGCCAGCCAGAACGCCGAACGTCGCGCGAGCGACCGGCCGGGGCCGCGGCCGGTGCCAGGGCCGGCACGTGCCGCTCCGGCGGACAATGCCGTTCAGCCGATCGGGGTGGTGCTCGAGATCGCCGGCTCCGGCTCGCAGATCGCGCTCGACCTCGAGCGGCTCAACGAGTGCATGGCCGACGAGGACCCCTCGGTCGCGCTGGCCGGGCAGGTCGGCAGCCAGGTCAAGATCCGGGTCGGCAACGCCTGGCTGCTCGCCAGCGTCCGCAATCAGCGGCAGGATCGCCGCGCCGGCGGCATCATCGCCAACATCGACTTCCTGGGCGAAGGCAGCGAGGAGAAGCTGACCGGGCGGATCCACGGGTTCCGCCGCGGCGTAACCCGCTATCCCATCCCCGGGGCGCTGATCTACCCCGCGACCACCAGCGACCTGCGCCAGATCTACGCCAGCGACGGCCGCTCCAACATCCAGGTCGGCACCGTCTATCCGACCAAGGACATCCGCGCCGGCATCTACATCGACGCCATGCTCGGCAAGCACTTCGCCCTGCTCGGCTCGACCGGCACCGGCAAGTCGACCAGCGCGGCGCTGATCCTGCACCGCATCTGCGAGGCCGCGCCCGAAGGGCACATCCTGATGATCGACCCGCACGGCGAATACGCCGCCGCGTTCCGCACCAACGGGCTGATCCTCGACGTCTCGAACCTCGCCATGCCCTACTGGCTGATGAACTTCGAGGAGCACTGCGAGGTCCTGCTCACCGCGCGCGGGGACGAACGGCAGGTCGATGCCGACATCCTCGCCAAGTGCCTGCTGCGCGCGCGGCAGAAGAACCGGCTCGCCGAGACGCTGGGCAAGATCACCGTCGACAGCCCGATCCCCTACCTTCTCTCGGACCTCTCCAACGAGATCCAGAACGAGATGGGCAAGCTCGACAAGGCGACCAACACCGCGCCGTTCATGCGGATCAAGACCAAGCTCGACGAGCTCAAGTCCGATCCGCGCTACCAGTTCATGTTCTCCGGAATGCTGGTCGGCGACACCATGGCCGACTTCATCGGCCGCATCTTCCGTATGCCCGGCGATGGCAAGCCGATCTGCATCATCGACGTCTCCGGGGTGCCGTCCGACATCACCAGCACGGTGGTCGCGGTGCTCAGCCGGCTGACCTTCGACTTCGCCATCTGGGGCCGCGAGGAGCAGACCCGGCCGGTGCTGCTGGTGTGCGAGGAAGCCCACCGCTACGTCCCCAGCGAGAAGAACGCCGATTCCTCCAGCGTCGGCCGCATCCTCAGCCGCATCGCCAAGGAAGGCCGCAAGTACGGCATCAGCCTCGGCCTCATCACCCAGCGCCCGTCCGACCTCGCCGAAGGCGTGCTGAGCCAGTGCGGCACGATCATCTCGATGCGCCTCAACAACGACCGCGACCAGGCCTTCGTCAAGGCGGCCATGCCCGAAGGGGCGCGCGGGTTCCTCGATTCGATCCCCGCGCTGCGCAACCGCGAATGCATCATCTGCGGCGAGGGCGTGGCGATCCCGATCCGGGTCAGCTTCGACAACCTCGAGGAGGTCAAGCGCCCGGCCTCGGAAGACCCGAGCTTCGTCCAGCTGTGGAACCGCGCAGGCGGCGAGGAGGAGCAGGTCCACCGCGTGGTCCAGCGCTGGCGTTCCCAGGGGAACTGACTGCTTTGCGCTCCGGCCTCCGCCGGAGCGTCCTCGGCGCTGTTCCCTCCGCTGCGCTTCGGGGCACCTGCGGGCGCGCGGTCGCGCTTGCGGGCCTGCGGCCCGGGGCTGGCCAGCAAGCTACGTCCCACGCGTGTCCCCGTAGAGGTGGATGTGCAGCCGGTCGCTCAGGCGGAAGCCGTGTTCGAGGCACAGGGCGCTGAGCCACTGCTGGCGGGCGCGCAGGGTGGCGCTGTCGGTGCCCTCCGCCATCAGGAACACGCGCGCCGCCGGGAAGCGGTAGCGCGCCCGGAGCGCGAGCACCTCGTCCACATCGCCCGGCGCAGCGATCACGAACTTGAGGAAGGCGCGCGGATCGGTCGCCCAGGCGTCCAGCCGCTCCGGGATCAGCGCCAGATCGGCCGGGTTTCCGCTGTGCGCCAGCTTGGGGCTGACGTTGTACTGGTCGACCCGCACGTCGAGCCGCGCGGGCGGGGCGAGCGTGCCGTTGGTCTCGATCTCGATCGCCATGTCGGGCAGGTGTTCGAGCATCTCGGCAAGCCCGGCCGCCTGGAGCAGCGGCTCGCCCCCGGTAATCACGAGACGCTTCTGCCCGAGCGCGGCGATCCGCGCGGCGACTTCGGCCGGCGGGAGCATGACCTGATTGGCCTTGCGGTCATGGGCGACCGCGTCGCGGTGGGGCCGGTTGTCGCCCTCCCAGCGCCAGGTGTAGGCGGTGTCGCACCACACGCAGGCGAGGTTGCAGCGGCTGAGGCGCACGAACGCGACCGGCAGCCCCATGCTCGGCCCTTCGCCCTGGAGCGAGGCGAACACCTCGGCCTCGCCCGGCGCCTGGGTGGCGAGCGCGAGCATCATGCCCGCCCGCCCCTCGGTTCGTCGCACCTGCGGGGCACATGGACCGCTTGGACCACTGTCCTGACGAAAAAATCCGTTCGATTAAACGGGCCGGGTCTGATCGATCGGGCCGATTGACGGGCGGGGGCGGGGCGGCGGGGCATCGGGCGCGTCATGGCACAATCGGGCGGTGTAGGAAATCGGCGGGGAGGCGGACTCGCACTGCCCTCAAGCCCCTTCCCCTGCGGGAGGGGTGGGGGGAGGGGACTGCCGCGCCCGACGGCGCTCCTCCCTCTCCGGCAAGGGGAGAGGGCTTTGCGACAGGTCAGCCCAGCCGCGCCAGCGCCGCCGTGAGCCGGTCGGCCTCGGCCAGGTGGTGCGCGTGGTCGGCGCGGGCCTTCTCCACCGCCTCGGGCGCGGCGCGTTCGACGAAGGCGGGGTTCGCCAGCCGCCCGGCCAGCGCCTTCGCCTCCTTCTCCGACGCCGCCAGCGCCTTCTCCAGCCGCGCCTTTTCCGCCGCGATGTCGACCACGCCCGCGAGCGGGATCACGAACACGTCCGCGCCGGCGATCACCTGCATCGCCGGGCCCGCCGGCGCTTCGTCCAGATGCACGGGGGCGAGGCGGGCGAGGCGCTCGATCGCGGCGCTCGACCGCTCGATGGTGCGCGCAGCCACAGCCGAGGGGTTCGCCAGCCACGCCGCCAGCTTGGCACCGGGCGCGATGCCGAGCTCGTTCCGCGCCGAGCGGGTGCTGGTGGTGAGGTCGATCACCCAGTCGATCGCCTCGGTCGCCTCGCTGCTGACTTCCGCTTGCGGCGCGGGCCACTGCGCCAGGATCAGCTCGTAGGGCCGCGCCCCCAGCTTGTGCCACAGCTCTTCGGTGATGAAGGGCATGAACGGGTGCAGCATGACGAGAATCTGGTCGAGCGCCCAGCCGGCGACGGCGCGGGTTTCCACGGCGGCGGCTGACTCCCCCTCCCCTTCAGGGGAGGGGGTCGGGGGGAGGGGGATGTCAGCGGTGGTCGCCTCGTTCCCCTCTCCCAACCCTCTCCCCTGAAGGGGAGAGGGCTTTTCAGCAAACACCGGCTTCACCAGCTCCAGATACCAGTCGCAGAACTTGGACCAGGCGAACTGGTAGATCGCGTTCGCCGCCGCGTCGAAGCGCAGGTCGGCCATCGCCCGCTCGATCGCGGTGACGCAGGCCTGAACTTCGCCGATGATCCACTGGTTGGCGGCGAGGCGGGCAGGGGGGGCCTTGATCGTGTCCGAGGCCCCGATCCCGTTCGCCTGGCAGAACCGCGCCGCGTTCCACAGCTTGGTGGCGAAGTTGCGGTATCCCTCGACCCGGCTCTGGTCCATCTTGATGTCGCGGCCCTGGCTCTCCATTGCCGCCATGAAGAACCGCAGCGCATCGGCACCGTATCGCTCGATCAACCCGAGCGGGTCGACCACGTTGCCCTTCGATTTCGACATCTTCTGCCCGTCGGGCGCGCGCACCAGCCCGTGGAGGTAGAGCCGCGGCCAGGGGTTCTGCCCGGTCATCGCCTGCCCCATCATCAGCATCCGCGCATCCCAGAAGAACAGGATGTCGAACCCGGAGATGAGCAGCGAGTTGGGATAGTGGCGGGCGAGCAGGGAAAGCCCCTCCCCTTCAGGGGAGGGGTTGGGGTGGGGCGTGTCGGGCGATGCCGCGCTGGCATTCCCCACCCCTTCCGCGCCTGCGGCGCTCCCTCCCCTCCCCTGAAGGGGAGGGGCTTGCTCCGGCCAGCCCAGCGTGGCGAAGGGCCACAGCGCGCTGGAGAACCAGGTGTCGAGGACGTCTTCGTCGCGGGTGAGCGCAACACCGGCACCGGCCTGCGCCTGCGCCTCCTCCTCGGTTTCGGCGACGTAGGCCCTTCCGTCCGCGTCGTACCAAGCCGGGATCCGGTGCCCCCACCACAGCTGGCGCGAGACGCACCACGGCTGGATGTTCTCCATCCAGTTGAAGAAGGTCTTTTCCCAGCTCTGCGGCACGATCTCGACCGCGCGGCTGCGGACCGCCTCGATCGGCTTCTTCGCCAGTTCTGCGGCGTTGACGTACCACTGGTCGGTTAGCCACGGCTCGATCACCACCCCGCCGCGGTCGCCGAAGGGGGTGGCGATCTGGCGCGGCTCGGCGTCGTGCTCGTTGCCGTCCCTGTCGATGTGCGGCACGAGGCAGCCCAGTTCCTTCATCCGCCGCACCACCAGCTCGCGCGCGCCGTCGATCCCGTCCTTGCGGAAGCGGTGGAGGCCGAGGAACGCCTCCGGAACCAGGCCGTCGGCGGTCTGGCACACGTTGGCTTCGGCATCGAGCATGTTGAGCATTTCGGCAGGCGCAAAGCCGGCGCGCTTGCCGACCTCGAAGTCGTTGAAGTCGTGCCCCGGGGTGATCTTGACGCAGCCGCTGCCCAGCGCCGGATCGGCGTGCTCGTCGGCGATCACCGGAATGCGCCGACCGGTGATCGGCAGGACGATGTGCTTGCCCACGACGCTGGCATAGCGTTCGTCGCCGGGATGCACCGCCACCGCCATGTCGGCCAGCATCGTCTCGGGCCGGGTGGTGGCGACGACCAGGTGATCCGCGCCTGCATCGGTGCGCACGCCGTCCGCCAGCGGATACCTGAAGTGCCAGAAGCTCCCGCCGATCGTCTGCGTCTCGACCTCGAGATCGCTGATCGCGGTCTTCAGCTTGGGATCCCAGTTCACCAGCCGCTTGTCGCGGTAGATCAGCCCGCGGCGGTGGAGATCGACGAAGGTCTTCGTCACCGCGCGGGTGAAGTGCGGGTCCATGGTGAACTGCTCGCGGCTCCAGTCCATCGAGCAGCCCAGCCGGCGCAGCTGGTTGGTGATGGTGCCGCCGCTTTCGGCCTTCCACTCCCACACCTTGGCGATGAAGTCCTCGCGGGAATAGTTGGTGCGCTTGTCCTGGCGCGCCTCCATCTGGCGCTCGACCACCATCTGGGTGGCGATCCCGGCGTGATCGGTGCCGACCACCCACAGCGCATCCTTGCCCCGCAGCCGTTCGTAGCGGATCACAATGTCCTGCAGCGTGTTGTCGAGGGCATGGCCGATGTGGAGCGAACCCGTCACGTTGGGCGGGGGATTGACGATCGTGAAGGGCTCGGCGTCGGGACGTGCGGGGCGAAACAGCCCGTTGGCTTCCCAGTGCGCATACCATTTCGCCTCGATGGCGGCGGGATCGAAGGTCTTGTCTAGCTCGTCGTGCATGGTTCGCGCCCATGCCAGCGCGCGCGCCGGGGCGCAACACGGCGGCGCGATCCGGGCGATCGCGCGCTTGTGCGGGCCCGGTTTTGTCCGCATAGGTCCGGCATGACCGAGAGTGCGGCATATCGGCTGGAGGAGCGCGACGGCTCCGCTGCGGCGCTCGTGCTCTCGGGGCCCTATACCGTGTCCTCGATCGCCTCGGTCGCCGGGGCGCTGCGCGCGATCGACGGCCCGCTCGCGGTGATCGACATCGCCGGGGTGGAGGAAATCGACACCGTGGGCGCCTACATCGTCTCCACGCTCGCCAGCGGGCACGGGGCGGGGGTGACAGGCGCCAGCGAACGCGCCGCCCGGCTGATCGCCGCGCTGGAGCGGGTCGGCCGTCCCGACGAGGAGGATGACCGCCGCCGCTCGCTGTTCGACGCCGGTCCGGCGAGGGTCGGGGCGACTGTGACCGAGTTCGGCACCGGGGTGCGCGGGGTGGTCGGCTTCCTCGGCCAGATCGTGCTCGCCAGCCTGTCGCTGATCCGCCACCCCGGCCGCTTCCGCACCACCGCGCTGGTGCGCCAGTTCGAGCTGGTCGGGGTCGACGCGCTGCCGATCATCGGGCTGATGAGCTTCCTGATCGGGATCGTCATCGCCCAGCAGGGCGCGGTGCAGCTGCAGCAGTTCGGGGCCGAAGCGCTGACGATCAACCTGGTCGGCCGGATCACCCTGCGCGAGCTGGGGGTGCTGATGACCGCGATCATGGTCGCCGGCCGATCGGGCTCGGCCTTCGCCGCGCAGCTCGGGACGATGAAGCTGACCGAGGAGGTCGACGCGATGCGGACCATCGGCATCTCGCCGATCGAGGCGCTGGTGATCCCGCGCATCCTCGCCTGCACCTTCATGATGATCCTGCTCGGCTTCTACGCCTCGGTGGTGGCGATCATCGGCGGGGCGGTGGTCGGCGACGTGATGCTGGGCATCCCCTTCCTCACCTTCCTCGAGCGGATCAACAGCGTGGTGCCCACCCACGACCTGTGGGTCGGGCTGATCAAGGCCCCGGTGTTCGGGCTGATCGTCGGCCTGGCGGGGTGCTATCACGGGATGCAGGTCAAGGGGAACTCGGAGGAAGTGGGCCGCCGCACCACCATGGCGGTGGTCTCCGCGATCTTCGCGGTGATCGTGCTCGACGCCTTCTTCGCGGTGTTCTTCACGGAGATCGGCTGGGGATGAGCGATAACCCGCAGACCGCCGCCCGCCTGTCGCGCCATGCCCGCTACCGGGGGGACTACCCGATCGTGGTCGAGGGGCTGGTCAACCGCTTCGGCGAGCACGCGGTGCACGAGAACCTCGACCTCAAGGTGCGCCGGGGCGAGATCATCGGCGTGGTCGGCGGATCGGGCACGGGCAAGTCGGTGCTGATGCGCTCGATCATCGGCTTGCAGATTCCGGACGAGGGGCACATCGAGGTGTTCGGCCGCTCGATCACCGATGGCGAGCCCGACGAGGTGCTCGGCGTGCGCAACCGCTGGGGGGTGCTGTTCCAGGGCGGGGCGCTGTTCTCCACCCTCACCGTGGGCGAGAACGTCCAGGTGCCGCTCAAGCAGTTCTACCCCGAGCTCGACGGCGATCTGCTGCGCGAGATCGCCCGCTACAAAGTGCTCCTCTCCGGCCTGCCGGAGGATGCGGTCGACAAGTATCCCTCCGAGCTGTCGGGCGGGATGAAGAAGCGCGCCGGCCTCGCCCGGGCGCTGGCGATCGACCCCGAACTGCTGTTCCTCGACGAGCCGACCGCCGGGCTCGACCCGATCGGCGCCGCGGCGTTCGACCGGCTGACGCGGGCGCTGAAGGAAACGCTCGGCCTCACCGTGTTCCTCATCACCCACGATCTGGACACGCTCTACGAGATTTGCGACCGGGTGGCGGTGCTGGCGGACAAGCGGGTGATCGCGGTCGGCACGATCGAGGAACTGCTGCGGACCGACCATCCGTGGATCGAGGAGTACTTCAACGGCCCGCGCGGGCGCGCCGCGCGCGCGGCCAAGGACCGGCACCAAAGCGGTGGCCATGCGTTGGATGGGCCGGCGCAACCGTCGGCCGGATCGCCGTCCGGTCAACCGGTGCAAGGGGGGAAATAGGGGCACGGATATGGAAACACGCGCCAACCATGTCTGGGTGGGCCTCGTCACCCTGGTCCTGCTGGCCATGCTCGCGCTGGCGATCGTGTGGCTGGCGCAGGTGGGTCGCGGCTCCACCAAGGAATACGACATCTTCTTCAAGCAGTCGGTCGAGGGGCTGGCCAACGGCTCGCAGGTCTCGTTCTCCGGTGTGCCGGTGGGCCAGGTGCAGAGCATCGAGCTCTATCCGCAGGACCCGGAGTTCGTCCGCGTCCGGGTCGAGGTGAAGGAGGAAGTGCCGATCCTGGTCGGCACCACCGCCACCATCCAGGGCTCGTTCACCGGCGGCTCGACCATCCTGCTCGAAGGCGCGCGCAGCGGCCAGCCGCCGATCACCTGCGCCACCACCGCCTGCACCGAAGGGGTGCCGATCATCCCGCCCAAGGCCGGCGGCTTCAACGCGATCCTCGCCAACGCGCCGCTGCTGCTCGAACGGCTCGCCACGCTGACCGAGCGGCTGACCATGCTGCTCTCGGACGAGAACCAGGAGGAACTGACCGGCATCCTGCGCAACACCAACCGGCTGACCGCCGAACTGGCCGAGGCGAGCCCCCGGGTCGAGGGCACGCTCGCCGAACTTCAGAACACCCTGCGCGAGGCGGGCGAAGCGCTCGACGCGTTCGAGCAGGTCACCCGGTCGAGCGACCAGCTCATCAACCAGGAGGGCGCCTCGCTCGCCCGCCAGCTGCGCGAGACGCTGGGGACCGCGAACAAGGCCGCCGCCTCGCTTTCCGCCACGCTGGAGGACGCGCGCCCGGCCACCCGCCAGCTGGCGGAGACCACGCTGCCGGCGGCGGAGGCCACGCTCAAGGACTTGCAGGCGACCAGCAAGGCGCTGCGCGAAGTGACCGAGCGGCTGGAGAGCGAAGGGGCCGGCGGGCTGCTCGGCCGGCCCGAGCTGCCGGACTACGAACCATGACGACGACGACGGCGACGAAAGGGCCAGGGACGATGGCGCACACGATCAAGACCGCCGTTGCAGCGGGGCTGGCCCTGGCGCTGGCCGGCTGCATCAGCTTCGCAGGCGAGCCGCCGCCGAGCCTGCTCACGCTCACTCCCGATGCCGCCGGCACCGCCGGTCAGGCCAGCAGCGGCGAGGCGTCGAGCGCGATCGCCGTGCTCGAGCCGGGCGCGCCGCAGAGCCTCGACGTCACCCGCGTGCCGGTGCAGATGAACAACGCCGAGATCGCCTATCTCAAGGACGCGGTGTGGGTGGAAAAGCCCGCGCGCCTGTTCCAGCGCCTGCTTGCCGAAACGCTCCGCGCGCGCACCGGGCGGCTGGTGTTCGACGGCGAGAGCCCGGCGCTGGGCGCGGCGACCCGGCTCCAGGGCTCGCTCGGCGCGTTCGGCTACGATGCCCGCAGCGCCTCGGTCGTGGTCCAGTTCGACGCCGTGCGCACCGGGGCGGGCGAGCGGGTCGACACGCGGCGGTTCGAGGCGCGCATCCCCGGCGTCGCCGCCGAGGCCGCCGCGGTGGGCGAGGCGCTCAACCGGGCCGCCAACCAGGTCGCCGGCGAAGTGGCCGCCTGGATGACAGCCGGCTGACCGCCCACCGCGCCGTTGGTGGTGAGGAGCGCCCGAGCCTGAGCGAATGCGAAGGCGGCAAGGCGCGTCTCGAACCACCCGAGCGCGGCTCGTGCGCCGTGCTGCCGGCCCTTCGAGACGGCCCTCGGCCTGCGGCCTCGGTCCTCCTCAGGGCAAACGGAAGTGGGGTGGCCCGGCGCTGCGGGCGTTGCCTTGACCCCTCTCCACCCTGCCATTGCCTCGAGCCTCCGCCCACCGTGCCGTTGGTGGTGAGGAGCGCCTGTGCCTGAGCGAACGCGAAGGCGGCAAGGCGCGTCTCGAACCACCCGTGCGCGGCCTGTGCGCCGTGCTGCCGGCCCTTCGAGACGGCCCTCGGCCTGCGGCCTCGGTCCTCCTCAGGGCAAACGGAAGTGGGGTGGCCCGGCGCTGCGGGCGTTGCCTTGACCCCTCTCCACCCTGCCATTGCCTCGAGCCTCCGCCCACCGTGCCGTTGGTGGTGAGGAGCGCCTGTGCCTGAGCGAACGCGAAGGCGGCAAGGCGCGTCTCGAACCACCCGCGCGCGGGCC
>ERZ1066121.751-NODE-751-length-27594-cov-12.606812_pt1 | contig 27594 bp, 30 predicted proteins | sample MGYA00382768_ERZ1066121 | MGnify/ENA primary metagenome ERZ1066121 (study PRJEB33369, sample SAMEA5778351) | biofilm metagenome | biome: Industrial cooling water; feature: Water cooling tower basin; material: Biofilm | place: United Arab Emirates | collected...
GTGCAGGCCATCCAGTGGCAGCGATTTCAGATCGGCATCGTCAGCCATTTGGTGGCCCCCGGCAACAGTCCACGGCCCGGCGGAATGCCGAACCGCTGTGTCCCCCACTGTCGCCAGACCTGAGAGCTTTGACCGCGGACCAGAGCCCGTGGCTTACCCCTTCGGTGGGGTGAAGGCCCGAAAACCTGCACCCGCTTTCCAGAGTGTCGCGAATACGCCGGCGCGGTCCTTGGGCCTGAGAGATTCCGGGGGCGGCTTGCTCCTTCGGCGGTGGATGCTGCCATCCACACTCTCCCGCGCTGGCGCCGGTGTTGCCACCGACGACAGCAGCGGCACTGACGAATGCCGGCTGATGAGTCAATGGCCCGATTGACCACCCGCCATGCGGACTGCGGGCGAGGCGCGGCCGGCGGCCTTACTTGGCGATGTTGTAGGCCAGCGCGCGATCGTCGAGCTGGAAGCCGATCAGCACTTCGAAGCTGGCGGCGCGCAGGGCGGCACGCACTTCGGGATCGGCCATGGGATCGGTGGCGGCATCGATGTCGCCGGGCCGGCGATCACGGTTGATGCGATCGAGGATTTCCTTGGACACCGCTGCGGCCTTGCGTGACACGCTGGCGGTGGCGGTGCCTTGCGCCAGCGCGCGTTCCTGGCCGGCGGCGAAATCGATGCGCACCTGGGCGATCTGCTTGGCGTTGATGATATTGCCGGCCTGCACGACCGTGGAGAACACCGGCAGCACCAGCGTGCGCGCCTGTGTCGCATCTGTCCGGCGCACCACGACATCATAGCTGATGCGGCTGACGAAACGATCGGTGGTTTCAGCGCACTCGTCGCGCAGGTTGGTGATGGTGGCCACCGCGTCGATATTGCCGGCATCCTGCACGGCGCCGCGGAACAGCGTGACATCGCCGGCATAGGCCGCCACCGCCACCGCCGGGCAGGACGAGCGCCTGACCACCAGCGGATTGTCCTCACAGCCGGCCAGCGCCAGGGCGGCAGCGGCAGCAAGCGCCAGACGGGCTATGACGGCAGGGCGGATCATGGCCTTCTCCTATGAGGCAATTGGCCCGGGGGCAAGCACTGCGCTGTGCTGTTGCCGGGGGTGGCGCAGCTTTCGCCATTCGCGTATCAGCAGCGGCCATGACTCAGCTCGCTCCCGCTCCAGACATTCGCCCGCCAGACGCTGCGCCCGCTGCCCGGCCCCGCCTCAATGTGCTGGTGGCCGCGCCACGCGGTTTCTGTGCCGGTGTCGATCGCGCCATCCATATCGTGGAACTGGCGCTCGAACGCTGGGGCGCGCCGGTCTATGTGCGCCACGAGATCGTGCACAACAAGTTCGTGGTCGACAGCCTGAAGGCCAAGGGCGCCATCTTCGTGGAAGAGCTGGACGAAGTGCCCGATGGCGTGCCCGTGGTGTTTTCCGCCCATGGCGTGCCCAAGGCGGTGCCGGCCAAGGCCGAAGAGCGCGGGTTGACCTATGTCGATGCCACCTGTCCGCTGGTCTCCAAGGTGCACCGCCAGGCCGAGCGTCTGGTCGCGGCCGGTCGCCATATCCTGTTCATCGGCCACCAGGGCCACCCGGAGGTGATCGGCACCTTCGGCCAGGTGCCGGATGGCGCGATGACGCTGATCGAAACGCTGGAAGACGCGCAGGCGGTGGCGCCAGCCAATCCGGCGAACCTGGGCTTCCTTACCCAGACGACGCTGAGCGTGGATGACACCGCCGACATGGTGGCGGAGCTGAAGCGCCGTTTCCCGGCCATCGAAGGCCCGCGCGGCGATGATATCTGCTACGCCACCTCCAACCGCCAGCAGGCGGTGAAGGCAATGGCGCCGCGCTGTGACCTCGTGCTGGTGATCGGCGCGGCCAACAGCAGCAACAGCCAGCGCCTGCGCGAAGTGGCGGAGCGCGAAGGCGCCCGGAGCTGGCTGATCCAGCGCGCTGCCGAGATTGACTGGAACTGGTTCGACGGGGTTGAGACGGTTGGCGTCACCGCCGGCGCCTCGGCACCGGAAGTGCTGGTGCAGGAAGTGCTGGCCGCCATGGCCGAGCGCTTCACCGTGGCCTCCGAAAACATCACCACGGCCGTCGAGGAAGTGGTGTTCAAGCTGCCGCGCGCGCTCACTGCCTGAGCCGCGATGGCCGTCTACACGCCGGTCAGCGCCGATGATCTGGCCGGCTTCCTGGCCGGCTATGACGTGGGGCATGCCACCAGCTTCAAGGGCATTGCCGAAGGTGTGGAGAACAGCAATTTCCTGCTGGAGACCACAGGCGGGGCATCTGGCGGCGGCCGATTCATCCTCACCCTCTATGAAAAGCGTGTCGATGCGGCTGACCTGCCCTGGTTCCTGGCGCTGATGGGCCATCTGGCTGCCAGGGGCCTCCCGGTGCCTGGCCCGGTGCCCGACCGGCAGGGGCGCACCCTGCAACAGCTGAACGGACGACCGGCCTGCCTGATCGAGTTCCTGCCCGGCGTGTCCGTTACCGAGCCATCGCCGCAGGCGGCCCATGAAGTGGGGGTCGCTCTCGGCCGCATGCACGCCGCCACTGCAGACTTCACCGCCACCCGCGCCAATGCGCTGGGCTCGGCGGCCTGGCCGCCGCTGGCGGCACGTAGTGCAGGCAGGCTGGCCGAGATCGATGCGGCGCTGCCGGGCCTGGTGGATGCCGGGCTGGCCGCGACAGCGAACTGGCCCGCCGGCCTGCCGCAGGCCACCATCCATGCCGATTTGTTTCCCGACAATGTGCTGCTGCTCGATGGGCAGGTGACCGGCCTGATCGATTTCTATTTCGCCTGCACCGATGCCCGCGCCTATGACGTGGCGGTCACCCACGCCGCCTGGTGCTTTTCCCATGATGGAACGCAGTATTTCCCGGAGCGCGCCACGGCGCTGATGGCCGGCTATGCCGAGGTGATCGCGCTGACACCGGCCGAGATCGCCGCGCTGCCGCTGCTGGCCGCTGGCGCTGCCCTGCGCTTCACCCTCACCCGCGCCTATGACTGGCTCAACACGCCAGCCGATGCGCTGGTCACCCGCAAGGACCCGATGGCCTTCGCGCGCCGGCTTGGCTGGTATCTGGGCGCCACACCGGAGCTGATGGGTGCAGCCTGACCCGCACGCGCCACGCCCGCATGTCGAGATCGCCACGGATGGCGCCTGCAAGGGCAATCCCGGCATCGGCGGCTGGGGCGCCATCCTGCGCTTTGGCGCGCAGGAGAAGGAACTGATGGGGGCCGAGGCCCACACCACCAACAACCGCATGGAGCTGATGGCGGCGATCGCGGCCCTGAATGCCCTCACCCGGCCCTGCGACGTGCGGCTGACCACCGACAGCGTCTATGTGCGCGACGGCATCACCAAGTGGGTGCACGGCTGGCAGCGCAACGGCTGGAAGACCGCCGACAAGAAACCGGTGAAGAACGACGATCTTTGGCAGGCGCTGCTGGCCGCGGCGAAACCCCACCGCGTGCACTGGCACTGGGTGAAAGGCCACGCTGGCCACCCGGACAATGAGCGCGCCGACAGCCTGGCCAACCAGGCCATTGCCGAACTGCGCAACGCGCAGGGCGGGGCATGAGCGGCGTTGCTGCCCATTGCAATGGCCGGCGCAATCGGCTTTGAGGGCGACCCATGGCTTCCGAACCTTCTGCCCCGCCCGCTTCGACGCCGCGCCGCGGCCTCAACGCCCAGATGATCCAGGTGTGGATGACCTGGGGCGCGCGCTTCCTGCCCTTTGCCGACGTGGCGAGCGCGGAACTGCCGCTGTCGCGCCTGCTGCGCCTTTCGCTGATCCAGGTCAGCGTCGGCATGTGCCTGGTGCTGCTGGTCGGCACGCTTAACCGCGTGATGATCGTCGAGCTGGGCGTGCCGGCCACGCTGGTGGGCGTGATGCTGGCGCTGCCGCTGCTCGCCGCGCCGTTCCGCGCCCTGATCGGCCACAAGTCTGACACGCACAAATCGGCGCTGGGCTGGCGGCGCGTGCCCTATATCTACATCGGCACCATGATCCAGTTCGGCGGGCTGGCGATCATGCCCTTTGCGCTGCTGGTGCTGGCCGGCGCGCAGGAAGCCTATGACGAGAAGGTCTGGCTCGGCCAGCCGGCCGCCGCACTGGCCTTCCTGCTGGTCGGCGCCGGCATCCACACCACGCAAACGGTGGGGCTGGCGCTGGCCACCGATCTCACCAAGCCCGAACAGCAGCCCAATGTTGTCGGCCTGATGTATGTGATGCTGCTGCTGGGCTCGATCACCGCGGCATTCTTCTTCGGCTGGGCGCTGGAGGATTTCAGCCAGGGCCGGCTGATCCAGGTGATCCAGGGCATGGCGGTGATCACCATCCTCTTGAACTTCACCGCGCTGTGGAAACAGGAAGCGCGGATTCCGCACTACAAGCGCACCGAGCCAGCCACCCCGGATCCGACCTTCCGCGAAAGCTGGAACCTGTTCGCATCGAAGGACAAGGCGGTGCTGCGCCTGATCGCGGTGGGGCTGGGCACGCTGGCCTTTTCCATGTCCGACATCGTGCTGGAGCCCTATGGCGGCGAGGTGTTGAAGCTGGGCGTCGGCACCACGACGATGCTCAGTGCCATCATGGCGTTCGGCAGCCTGCTCGGCTTTGCCTATGCGTCCTACATCCTCAGCCTTGGCGCCGATCCGTTCCGCATGGCGAGCCTGGGCGCACTGATCGGCCTGCCGGCCTATGCGCTCATCATCTTTGCCGCCGGTTCCGACACGCCGTCGATCTTCACGCTGGGCGTGCTGCTGGCCGGCATCGGCACCGGCCTGTTCGGGCACGGCACGCTGACGGCGACCATGCTGCTGGCGCCGCGCAGCCAGGTCGGCATCGCGATGGGCGCCTGGGGCGCCGTGCAGGCCACCAGCCAGGGTGTGGGGGCCACCATTGGCGGCATCATCCGCGACGTCGCCAATGGCATCGGCATCGGTCTTGACCTGCCGGGCAATGCCAGCGGCTATGTCATCATCTTCAGCCTGGAACTGGCCTTCATGGTGGCCACGCTGGCGGCGATGTGGCCCCTGATGCGGCGCGGCAGCGCCGATTGAGTGGCTGCGGCGCGGCAGCGCCGATTGAGTGGCTGCGGCGCGGCAGCGCCGATTGATCGGCACCGGCCGACCGGAACACGGGCAAAGAAGAAGGCCGGCGCCCCGAGGGACGCCGGCCTGTTTCCTGGTTCTGGCCTGGAACTGGCCGGCCAGCGAGGCTGGCCCGGCCATCCCGTGCAGCCGGCTTACTGGGCCGGCGCGGCTTCCATGGCCGGAGCCGCTTCCGCAGCCGGGGCAGCGGCCGCCGCAGCGGAGCCTTCCCAGTAGCTGCCGAACCAGCTGGTGTTGAGCAGGATGGAGGCGTGGACGATCAGGGCGATCGCGGCCACGCCGATGAAGAACAACGGCAGCGCGACGTTCGGGCTGACGTACAGGAAAAGACGACCTTCATTCATGTGTCGGACTCCCCAATCTTACTGCAGCCACGGCGTCAGAGCGAACGCCAGGATGTGCGCCAGAACGGCAATCGCGCCGAAAATCCGGGTGCCCCACTTGAGGCCCTCGTTGATTTCCATCGCTTCCTTTTCGGTCAGCCCGGTCGGGTAGACCTTGGTATCATCAGCCATGTTGAACTCCTCTCCCATTCGGAAAATCCGCCGCCCCCTCAAAGGCCACCGGCTCTCCGACTGTTTGCCGGAATGGGCACATTGCATGTGCGCGACCCAATCCTTGCCCCGAACTTCCACCGACGGGCCGCCCCCTGGCTGCCAGCCATGGGGCGCGGCGGGAGGTCGCAGCCACATGAACCCTTAGCCATTCGGTCGCATGTGTCAATCTGTCGCCGCGCATCGCGGCCACAGGCAAATGACATATCCACAATCTGTGCAGGCGCCCGCTCGCTGGATGTTGCACCGCAACACGCCAAGACCATCAGCTTGCAGGGCTTTACCGGTGTTTCGGGAACGGCAAATTGCATCCCGATTCGCACCGGAGGGCACGAGATGACCGCACTTGATCGCCGCCAGTTGCTGGCCAGCGCCGCCGCCAGCCTGGCCCTGCCAGCGGCCGCGCAGGCCGCGCCGCCGGCGGCATCGGCGCAGACGAAGATCCGCGCCGCCATCGACAGGCAACTGCCCGAGAACATCGCCCGCATCCAGGACTGGATCAGGAACCCCGGCATCGCGGCCGAGAATTACCGGATGGAGGAGGCCTGCGCGTACACGATGGGGATGCTGAAGGACGCCGGCTTCCAGATGGTCAGGCGCATGCCGACGAAGGGCCACCCCGGCATCTTTGCCACGCTGGATGCCGGGGCGAAGCGCACCGTTGGCCTCTATTTCATGTATGACGTGAAGCAGGTGAACCCGGCCGAATGGTCCAGCCCGCCGTTCGAGGCGCGCATCACCAACAAGCCCGGCTGGGGCCAGGTGATCGTGGGGCGCGGCGCCATCAACCAGAAAGGCCCGGAAGCCGCCTTCCTCGCCGCGCTGCATGCGTTCCGGGAAGCCGGGCAAAAATTGCCGGTCAACCTCGTGCTGGTCGCCGAGGGCGAGGAGGAGATCGCCTCCCCCAATTTCCACCAGATCGTGCAGGCGCCCGAGGTGCTGGCCGCGCTGAAAAAATGCGATGGCATCATCATCCCGACGGCTTGGCAGACGCGCGATGGCAGCACGTCGATCAACCTGGGATCGAAGGGTCCGATCGAGTTCCAGCTGATCGCCAGCGGTGAGCGCTGGGGCAAGGGACCGAAGGGCGACATCCACTCCAGCCAGCACGCCCATGTCGATTCGCCCGTGTGGCACCTTGTCCAGGCGCTGAACACGCTGGTGAAGGAAGACGGCTTCACGCCGGCCATCGATGGCTGGTTCGACAATGTGCGCCCGCTGACGGCGCGCGAGAAGGAACTGATCGCGCAGACCGCCGCCAGCCAGAGCGAGGAGGCGGCCAAGGCTGCGATGGGCGTCAGGATGTGGATCAACAACGAGCCGTGGCAGCAGAGCCTGGAACGCCTGGCCAGCCAGCCGACAGTGAACATCCAGGGCCTCGTGGCCGGCTATACCGGGCCGGGCGGCAAGACCATCCTGCCCGGCAGAGCCGAGGCCAAGCTGGAATGCCGGCTGGTGCCCAACCAGACGTTCAGGGAGGCCGAAGCCAAGCTGCGCGCCCACCTTCAGAAGCGCGGCTTTGGCGATATCGAGGTGGTGGTGAGTGGCGGCTATGACCCCACCGAAACGGCCGAGGACGCCCGCGTGATCCGCGCCCAGAGGCAAGTCTATGCCCGCTTCGGCGCCCGCACCACGCTCTATCCGAGGAACGCCGGCTCGTGGCCGGGCAGCGTCTTCACCCAGCCGCCGGTCTCGCTGCCTGCCGGCCAGTTCGGCCTTGGCCACGGCAGCGGCGCCCATGCGCCCGACGAATATTTCCTGATCGAGAGCATCAACCCGGCCGTGCAGGGCCTCGCCGGCTGCACGGCGGGGTTCGTCGACTTTCTCTATGAGATGGCGGTCGTGACATAGGACAGGCGCGATCGGCCAGCCGAGCGGCAAGGCTGGCGCGATCCAAAGCGGCCTCCAGCCGGTCCAGCGCGGCGACCACACCGCCGGCTTCGGCGTCCAGGGTACGGCCGACCTCGTCAAGCGCGGTCCACAACGGGCGCAGGCGCTGCGCCGTCGCTACCCCTTTGGCTGTCAGCCGCAACACCCGGCGGCGCGCATCGGCAGGATTGCCATCGCTTTCCGCCAATCCGGCCGCCTTCAAGGCGCTCGCGACCTGGCTGATGGCCGCCTGGCTCACCCCAAGCGCCTGCGCCAGTTCGATCCCGCCCATCGGGCCGTGCCGATCAAGCTGGTTCACCACGCCAAACCAGCGCTGCTGGAACGGCTCGCTGCTGCCGGAATAAAGCGCGTCAGCCTCCCGATCGATCCGTTCGGACAGACGGCGCAGGCGGGCACCGAGGGCGGCGCTGCCGGCCGCAGCAGGAAAGTCAGTTGTTGACATACTTAAGCGCTTAATGAAATATTCGGAACCTGTCAAAGCAGGAGCCACCATGGCCGAAACCCGTGCGCTTTACCATCGCCGTGATGTCCTCGCCGCTGGGTCGCTGGCCGCACTGGCCGCCTCCACCCCAGCCCTGGCCGCCGCCGGCAGAAACCCCTTCGCCACGCTTGGCGCTCATGCCGACCAGCTGGCGCGCGATCAGGATTATTCGGGTGTGCTGTTGATTGCCGAGGCCGGGCAGATCCGCATGCGCCGCAGTTGGGGCCAGCGCCAGCGCGCCGAGGCGCTGCCGAACACGCTGGATACGCGCTTCAACATCGCTTCGATCGGCAAGATGTTCACCACGGCCGCCATCCTGCGCCTGGCCGAGGCCGGACGCCTGCAGCTGGACGCGCCGCTGGCCGCCGCCTGGCCCGATTGCCCGGCTGGTGATCTGGCAGGCCGCATAACGGTGGCGCAATTGCTGTCGCACACGGCCGGCATCGGCAATGCACTTTGGGCGTTGCCACCGGCCCAATGGGAGCATGTGCGACGGCAGAATGATCTCTACCGCATGATCGCCAAGGCTCCGCCTGATGGGCCGCCGGGCGGGCCGGTATCCTACAGCAACGACGGCTTTGTGGCACTTGGCGCACTGATCGAGCAGCTGACCGGCGAGGATTATGCCACCCACATCACCCGCACCCTTCTCAAGCCGCTGGGCATGACGGCCACCGAATTTGGCGGCGCTGGCGATCTCTTGCCCAATCTGGCCCTGCCCTATGTGCGCGATCTGGATCGCCCCGGCCACTGGCGCACGGCTCTGGCTGGCCATACCCCGCCAGCCAGCGCTGCCGGTGGCGGCACCAGCACGGCGCGCGATCTGCTGCGCTTTGGCCAGGCGTGGCTGGCCGGCCGGTTGGTCGGCCCGGCGATGATGCAGGCCTGGCGCAACCCGGCCAAGCCGTTCCGCGACGGCGCATATGCCAGGGGGTTGCACGTGCGCCACATCAATGGCGATGTGATCGAAGGCCACAGCGGTGGCCACACGGGCACGGCGGCCGAATTGATGATCTGGCCGCAGGCGCTGCGCGTGGCCGTGCTGCTGCACAATGGCGAAGTGGAGCCATATTGGGATCTGGCCCACGCTGTGCGCGCCATATTCTCTGGCAGCCATGCGGCCGAACAGGATTTCCGCCATACCCAGCGCATTGCCGCGCTGGTGGCAGCAAGGGGGCCAGAAGCGGGCCTCGCCGCCCGCAGCGCAGCGCCGAGCCGGCAGGTGCGCTCCAGCCTGATCGAAGCGCTGGGCAACCGCGCCTGGCACCGTGGCCAGATCGCGGCGGCGCACCATCTACTGCGCTTCAACGTGGCGCTCGATCCCAAATCGCCTGATGCACGCTGGCACCTGGCCGAGCTGCATCGCCGCAGCGGCGAGCGTGTGGCCGCACTGGCAGCCTACCGCTCCTATCTCGATTTGGTGCCCGGTGATTCCGATGCGCTGACTGCCATCGACCGGCTGACCATCAGCGCTTGACGAAACGATCCACCCCGCTGCCATCCTTCAACCGGCTGACCCGGCCACGCTCTTCCAGCCAGTGGAGGTGCGCGACCGTCTCGCCAGTCGCCAGCCCGTAATCCGCCTCGCCGATCGGTTTCCTGAACAGCGCGGCAAAGCAGTCGACGGCAGTACGCGGCTCGGCGCAGAAGGCTTCCAGCTTCTCCAGCTTGGCCATGTGATCGGCGGCGAGCTGATCGAGGCGGGTGTGCAGGCCATAGAAGGGCTCGTTGTGGGCCGGCAGCACCAGCACGTCATCGGGCACGGCGCGCAGCCGTTCGATGCTGTCCAGCCAGTCAGCCAGCGGATCGGCATAGGGTTCGGTCGGATAGACGCTGACGTTCGACGTGATGCGCGGCAGGACCTGGTCCCCGCTGATCATCAGGCCATCTGTCACCAGGCAGGCGTGTTCGGGCGCATGGCCGCGGCCCACCACCACCTGCCATCGCCGCGCGCCGATGCTGAGCACATCGCCATCGCGCAGCCGCTTGAAGCCGGCCGGCATCTTCGAGATGATCTTGCCGAAACTGCCCCAGGCGCGTGACTTCATCGCGGCCACCTGTTCCTCGCTCCAGCCGGCGCGCACGGAAAAGGCGATCGCCTCATCGGGCGGCGCATCGCGCACATCGAGGATCAGCGTGCGGGCGAGCAGATATTCGGTGCGGGTGATTTCCAGCGGCACGTCGAACTTGCGGCACAGCCAGCCGGCCATGCCGAGATGATCGGGGTGATAATGGGTGACGATCACCCGGGTGACTGGCTTGCCCGCGAACGGCCCGGCGAACAGCGCCTCCCACGCGGCTTTCGATGCCGGCAGGCCCACCCCGGTATCGACGATCGCCCAACCATCGCCGGCATCGAGCACCCACAGGTTGATGTGATCGAGCCCGAACGGCAGGCCCATGCGCACCCAGAAGATGCCCGGCGCCACTTCGTGCGCTTCCCCTGGCCCCGGCACCCAGCGGCCACAGGGATAGCGCAAGCCCTTGATCTCGTCCGGTTCGCGCGGTGCCGTGCTGGTCGCGCCGGCGGGAATGGGTAGCAGGGGCGGCGGCTCGGTCATGCAGCAACGCTAGGTTGACGTAAACGTAAAGTCGACTCGCGCTGCTGATAGGGAGGCTCGCTGCGCTCGCACCCTCCCCCCGGCCCCTCCCTTGGCAAGGGGGGGGAGACCTTCTGCTCCCCTCCCTGCATGCAGGGAGGGGCTGGGAGAGGGTCCTTCGAGCACACACGGCCTTGCCCGACCTCCGCCCATGCGGCAGGGAGACGGCCCGATGCACCCCAACGCCGCCTTTCGCAGCGATGATGACCCGCTGGCCTTCGTGGCGGCGCACGGCTTTGCGCATATCTTCGGGCAGACGCCCGATGGCCCGCGCGTGGCGCATGCACCGGTGCTGGTGACGGCGCGCGGCACAGTGCAGTTCCACCTCGCCCGCGGCAATGCGCTGGCCCGCTATCTCGATGGCCTCACCGCGCTCGCCAGCATCGGCGGCCCCGGCCATTATGTCTCCCCCAACTGGTATGAGGCGCCGGCCAACAACGTGCCGACCTGGAATTACAGGTGCGTGGAAATCGAAGGCCCGGTGCGGGCGCTGGACCTGGCCGAGTTGGAGGCGCTGCTGCACTTCGCCTCCGCCACCTTCGAGCCCCGCGTGGGCGAGGACTGGACCATGGACAAGATGGAGCGCCCGCGCGCCGAAGCGATGATGCGCGCGATCACCGGGTACGAACTCACCCCCGCCGCCATCCGCACCACGCTGAAAGCCAGCCAGAACCGCAGCGCGGCCGATGCGGCTGGCGTGATCGCTGCGCTGGAGCGGCTGGGCGAGCATGCCGGCGCAGCGGCCATCCGCGGGGCAAGGAAAAGCGCATGAAGCTGGCGGTGTTCGATTGCGATGGCACGTTGATCGACAGCCAGATCAACATCATCCGGGCGATGGAATCGAGCTTTGCCCGCCACGCCCTGCCGGCGCCCGATCCGCATGCCACGCGGCGCATCGTCGGCCTCTCCCTTGTGGAGGCGATGCAGGCCTTGCTGCCCGAGGCCGAGCCCGCGCTGCACATCAGCCTGGCCGAGGATTACAAGTCCGCCTTCCAGCGCCTGCGTGCGGACCGCAGTCTTGACCCTGAGCCGCTCTATCCCGGCATCCGCCGCCTGCTGGAGGCGCTGGACCAGGACGGCTGGCTGCTGGCGGTGGCGACGGGGAAATCGGACCGGGGCCTGAAGCTGGCGCTGGAGCATCACGGCATCCATCACCTGTTCGTGAGCCTGCAGACCGCCGACCGGCACCCCTCCAAGCCGCACCCCTCCATGCTGCGCGCCGCGCTGGCCGAAGCGGGCACTGGTGCTGACCAGGCGGTGATGATCGGCGACACGGTGTTCGATGTCGCCATGGGCCAGGCCGCCGGGGTGCGCAGCATCGGCGTGGACTGGGGCTATCACGACGCCCATGAATTGCTGGATGCCGGCGCGGCGCACGTGGCCGAGACGTCTGATCATCTGCTTGCGCTGCTCAATGGCTAAGCAGGATCAGCCCGGCTCCGGCGAGATGATCGCCCGGCTGCGCCGGCTGGGCCGGGTGCTGGCCTTCATCTCGCTGCTGTTCGGCGGCCTGTTCGTGATGCTCGCACGGCGGAGCGCTGCCTCGGGCGAGGCCGGCGAAGTGGCCACTGCGCTGTTCTGGGTGGCGGCGATCCTGCAATTCGGGCTGGCGTTCCTGTTGCTGTGGCGCGGCCGGCGCGGCTAAGGCCGATCTGATGACCGACACGCCTTTGACGCCAGCCCAAGCCCGCAAGCGCTATCTGCGCTTCCTCGCCGTGCGGCTGATCGGCCTGGCCATCATGGCGCTGGGCGCGTGGCTGGGGCGCGATCATGGCCAGGCGGTGGGGCTGGCGGTGATCCTGATCGGCGGCTGCACGCTGTTCATCCGGCCGAAGCACCTGGGGCTCACGCGCAAATGAAGCGCTTCTGGACGGAGGCGAAGGCGGCGCCGGCAGAAGGCGGCTTTGGGGTGTTGCTCGATGGCCGGCCGGTGCGCACCCCGGCACGCGCCGCCCTGGTGGTGCCGGGCGCGGCGCTGGCCGAGGCGATTGCCGGCGAATGGCAGGCGGTGGATGGTGCCCTCAACCCGCGCGCCATGCCGCTGACCGGTTTCGCCAATGCCGCCATCGACCGCGTGGCCCCCGATGCCGCCGCCTTCGCCGCGCGGCTGGCTGCCTATGGCGAATCCGAACTGATCGCCTATCGCGCCGATGGGCCGGACAGCCTGCTGGCCGCCCAGGCGCAGGCTTGGGACAAATGGGTGGACTGGTTCGCCCGGCGCTATGATGCCGCGCTCACGCTGACCAGCGGCATCCTGCATGTGGCACAGCCGCCCGAAACCCTGGCCCGCATTCGCGCCGCCTTTGCCGGCTTCTCGCCGTTCCAGCTGGCGGCGCTCGATCCGGTGGTGGGCATCACCGGTTCGGCGGTGCTGGCGCTGGCGGTGGCCGAAGGCGCGCTCGATGCCGAGGCGGCCTATGACGCGGCGCATGTGGACGCGCGCTGGCAGGAACAGCACTGGGGCCGCGATGAACTGGCAGCGAAGGCGGAAAGCACCCGCCGCGCCGATCTTGCCGAGGCGGTCGCCTTCCTGCGGCTGTTGGCAGGGTGACGCATCCCCTCTTGCCCGGCGCGCGGCACTTGCTAGGGGAAAGGCCGACGGGAGAGCAGCCATGCGACATCAACTGGAAGAACTGGAACGCCGCCGCGCTGCGGCCCGCATGGGTGGCGGCGAGAAGCGCATCGCCGCCCAGCACGCCAAGGGCCGGCTCACCGCACGCGAACGGCTGGACATACTGCTCGATCCCGGCAGCTTCGAAGAGCTCGACATGTATGTGGAGCACAACTGCACCGATTTCGGCATGCAGGAGACGGTGATCCCCGGCGATGGCGTGGTGACCGGCAGCGGCACCATCAATGGCCGGCTGGTGTTCGTGTTTTCCCAGGATTTCACCGTGTTCGGCGGTTCGCTTTCCGAACGCCATGCCCAGAAGATCTGCAAGATCATGGACATGGCGATGAAGGTCGGCGCGCCGGTGATCGGCCTGAACGATTCGGGCGGCGCTCGCATCCAGGAAGGCGTGGCCAGTCTTGGCGGCTATGCCGAGGTGTTCCAGCGCAACGTGCTGGCCTCCGGCGTGGTGCCGCAGATTTCCCTCATCATGGGGCCGTGCGCTGGCGGCGCGGTGTACAGCCCGGCAATGACCGACTTCATCTTCATGGTGAAGGATTCGAGCTACATGTTCGTCACCGGCCCCGATGTGGTGAAGACAGTGACCAACGAGGTGGTGACCCAGGAGGAACTGGGCGGCGCCATCACCCACAGCACGAAAAGCGGCGTCGCTGATCTTGCGCTGGAGGATGATATCGATGCGCTGCTGCGCACCCGCGCCTTCTTTGATTTCCTGCCCCTGAACAACCGCGAGAACGCGCCGTTCCGGCCGACCAGCGACGATCCGCTGCGTGTGGACGAGAGCCTCGACACGCTGATCCCGGCCAGCGCCACCCTGCCCTATGACATGCACGAGCTGATCCAGAAGGTCGCTGACGATGGCGACTTCTTCGAGCTGCAGCCCGGCCATGCCGGCAACATCATCATCGGCTTTGCCCGCATCGAAGGCCACACGGTCGGCATTGTTGCCAACCAGCCGATGGTGCTGGCCGGCTGCCTCGACATCAATGCGTCGAAGAAGGCCGGACGGTTCGTGCGCTTCTGTGATGCGTTCAACATCCCGATCGTGACGTTCGTCGACGTGCCCGGCTTCCTGCCCGGCGTGGCGCAGGAATATGGCGGCATCATCAAGCACGGTGCCAAGCTGCTGTTCGCCTATGCCGAAGCCACCGTGCCGAAGATCACCGTGATCACCCGCAAGGCCTATGGCGGCGCCTATGACGTGATGGCCTCAAAGCACCTGCGAGGCGATCTCAACTATGCCTGGCCCACCGCCGAGATCGCCGTGATGGGCGCCAAGGGCGCGGTGGAGATCATCTTCCGGCAGGACATCGGGGACAAGGACAAGATCGCCCAGCGCACCGCCGACTATGAAGCCCGCTTCGCCAACCCGTTCGTGGCGGCATCAAAAGGCTTCATCGACGAGGTGATCATGCCGCACGCGACGCGGCGGCGGATCGCGACGGGCTTGCGCAAGCTCAGGAACAAGACGCTGGAAAATCCGTGGAAGAAGCATGACAACATCCCCCTCTGACGGGGAGCGTTGATGCCCGACACCTACCTCGTCTGGAAATTCCTGCACATCACCGGCGTCGTGATGCTGATGGGCAACATCACGGTGACCGCGATCTGGAAGTTCTTCGCCGATCGCGATGGCCGGGCGCCGGTGCTGGCCTTTGCCCAGAAGCTGATCACCTACACCGATTGGTCTATGACCGTGTGGGGCGTGATTCTCACCATGGTGGGCGGCTATGGCCTTGCCATCGAAGGGCAATATGATCTGTTCAGCGGCTGGCTGCTCTGGGCGCAGGCCTGTTTCGTGGCGGCCGGGCTGATCTGGCTGGGGCTGATCGTGCCAATCCAGATCAAGGCGGCGCGGCTGGCCCGCGACATGGCGGATGGGCCGGTGCCCGATGCATACAAGCTGTTGTCCAAAAAGTGGATTTTCTGGGGCCTGGTGTCCACCGTGCCGCTGCTGGCGGCGCTGTGGCTGATGATCGCGCGGCCGGGATGAGGCCGACCTTGGCAGCGAGGTTGCAGAAAAAAGACTCCTTGATGACAGTTTCGTGACATTGTTGTTGCATTGGCGTGACAATGGCCGCATCATCCCCTCATTGGACTTGAGGAGGTGGAGCAATGCGTATCCTGATGGCAGCAGCGCTGATCGCTGCAACCCTGGCCGGTCCGGCCATGGCGCAGACCGCTGGTTATGAGCAGAGCCAGGTGCGCGTGCAGACGGCGGATCTTGATCTCGCCACCGCTGCGGGCCAGCGCACGCTGGGCAAGCGCCTTGAGATGGCAATGGTGCGGCTGTGCGGCACCCCGGTGTTCTTCACCCGCGATGAACTGGCCGATCTGGAAACCTGCCGCGCCGAAGCGCTGAAGGCCGCCGCACCGCAGATCGACGCGGCCCGCGCCCGCCAGGCCGTTTCGGTCGCATCCACCCGCTGACAGAGATTCCCGGGACGGGATGAGGGGCCGGCCGGGCAAGCGCCCGCGCCGGCCCTTTCTTCATGGCAGGACGGCGCCGTGAAAGCGCGGCGGCTCGCCGGCCAATGCCGCCAGCGCCATCACTATGGTTTCGATCAGCAGTCGCATCGCCATGCCTTCCGCGATAGGGGGTGGACCGGCGCCGTCCGGGGGAGGCCGGCGCCGATCCATGAGGCGGGGCTGGCAGCAGCGCCGGCCGGGGGAAAACCGGCGCTTGTCGGGGGGCACTGCCAGGGCCGCCTGTGATGCGACGCTTATGCCGGACAGCGGACGACCGGGGAAACAAGACGTCCTGATAGCGGTCATCGCCAAAATCGATATGTTGCACCCGCGCCCATCGCCGCTATGGAAGCCGGCAGGGAGTTTCGGGAGCCACGCGCCTTGACCAAGATGTTCAAGAAGATCCTGATCGCCAACCGCGGCGAGATCGCCTGCCGCGTGATCCGCACGGCACGCAGCCTGGGCATCAAGACGGTGGCGGTCTATTCCGATGCCGATGCGCAGGCGCTGCATGTGCGCGAGGCCGATGAAGCGGTGCACATCGGTGCCGCGCCGGCCGCCGAATCCTATCTGCTGGCCGACAGGATCATCGCTGCCTGCCAGGCGACCGGCGCCGAGGCCGTGCACCCCGGCTATGGCTTCCTGTCGGAACGCGCCGGCTTCGTGGAAGCGCTCAACGCGGCCGGCATCACCTTCATCGGGCCGCCGGCCGCGGCGATTGCCGCGATGGGCGACAAGATCGAGAGCAAGCGTCGCGCCAAGGCCGCCGGCGTGAGCGTGGTGCCCGGTTTCGTGGGCGAGATCACCGGCACCGATCACGCCGTCGAGATCGCCAATGGCATCGGCTATCCGGTGATGATGAAAGCATCGGCCGGCGGCGGCGGCAAGGGCATGCGCCTTGCCTGGAGCGAGGCCGACGTGCGCGAGGGCTTCGACAGCGTGCGCCGCGAAGCGCTGGCCAGTTTCGGCGACGACCGCGTGTTCATCGAGAAGTTCGTCGAACAGCCGCGCCACATCGAGATCCAGCTGATCGGCGACCAACAAGGCAACATCGTCTATCTGAACGAGCGCGACTGTTCGATCCAGCGCCGCCACCAGAAGGTGGTGGAGGAAGCCCCCTCCCCGTTCGTCACACCCGAGATGCGCAAGGCCATGGGCGAACAGGCGGTCGCGTTGGCCCGCAATGTCGGTTATTTCAGCGCCGGCACCGTGGAGTTCATCGCCGGGGCAGATCGCAGCTTCTATTTCCTCGAAATGAACACCCGCCTGCAGGTGGAGCACCCGGTCACCGAGTGCATCACCGGGCTCGACCTCGTCGAGCTGATGATCCGCGTGGCGGCCGGCGAGGCGCTGCCCTTCGGCCAGGCCGATGTGCAGCTCAGCGGCCATGCCATCGAAACGCGCATCTATGCCGAGGACCCGTATCGCGGCTTCCTGCCCTCCATCGGCCGGCTGAGCCGCTGCCAGCCGCCACAGGCCGGGCCCGATGATGAAGGCCGGCTGGTGCGCGTGGACACTGGCGTGGTGGAAGGCGCCGAGATCAGCCGCTTCTATGATCCGATGATCGCCAAGCTGATCACCTGGGGCGAAACCCGCGAGGCCGCCATCGCAGCCCAGGCCCAGGCGCTCGATCGCTATCTGATCAAGGGCATCAACCACAATATCGATTTCCTCGGCGCGATCATGCAGCACCCGCGCTTCCAGGCCGGCACGCAGGTGACCACCGGCTTCATCGCCGAGGAGTATCCGGACGGCTTCCACGGCGCGCCCGTTGCGCCCGAAACCCGCGATGCGCTGGTGGCGGCTGCGGCGATCATCCACGCCGAAACCGTGGCGCGCGAAAGCCTGATCGACGGGCAACTGTCTGGCGATGGCGCGCACTATGGCATCAACTGGGTCGTGGACTTCGATGGCGAGCAGCTGCCGGTGGAAGTAACCGGCGAGGCCGGCAGCCACGAGGTGCTGCTGGATGGCCGCGATCTCGTTGTCCAGTCGGGCTGGCGGGTCGGCGATGCGCTGTTTGCCGGCAGCATCAACGGCGCCGCGGTGGCGATCACGGTCGAGAAGAAGGGCAGCTTCCTGGTGCTGACCACGCGCGGCGGCGCCCACAAGTGCCGCGTGCTCACCCCGCGCGCCGCCGAGCTGGCGCGCTTCATGATCCCCAAGGTGCCGCCGGACATGAGCAAGTATCTGCTCTGCCCGATGCCCGGCCTGGTGGTCTCCATCGCCGTGGCGGAAGGCGACCGGGTGGAAGCCGGGCAGCCGCTCGCCACAGTTGAAGCCATGAAGATGGAGAATATCCTGCGCGCCGAAAAGGCCGGGGTGGTGGCCAAGCTGCTGGCCAAGCCGGGCGACAGCCTGGCGGTGGATGCGGTGATCATGGAGTTCGCCTGAGGCGGCAGGGCGCACGCTGCGCCCTGACTCGCCGAAGGCCGGCCGGCGGGTCGGGGCGAGCCGGCGGCAGGGCTGTGCCGGGCCAGAGGCTGGTCCAGAGCCCGTTCGACGGCTCCACTAAACCAGCCAAAAAAGCCCGAGAATGAGGTCGAAAAGGCCCCTCCCCACCGCGCCCAAATTTGCATTCGTAAAGTGGCCTATGAAGACCGCACGATAACCACCACGAATGATTAACCTTTCTCCGTTATAACCATAATGGACGGGTCAATCTTCAAAGTGGTTCGTGATGTTCGCGAGGGTTTCAGCAGGGGCAAGGCTCACCTTGGCAGCAGGGATGCTGCTGGGCTCGACCATGGCCAGTGCCACGGTGGTAATCTCCACCGGGCCGAGCGATCCGTGGGTGTCGGATCTGACGGCCCGCGCGCGTTGGGGTGGCAACAATTTCGAGTCCGTGATGCTCAACGAGGGCGTGGCGCTGCCGGCAACCCAGCGCAATCCGGCCGGCAACCCGGTGTGGCGGCTGGGCGTCGCCTATGCCTTCCGCCTGGCCTGGGACTGGAGCACCGGCACCATCACCTGGCAGATCGATTTCGATCGTAACGGCAACTTCGTGGCCAGCGAGAGCAGCACCTTCGTCAAGTCCCTGCGCGCCGGGCAGAGCTATAATTATATCAACATGACGCTCACCAGCGCTTCGCAGGGCAACGGCAACCACAGCAATGCCATCGACATCACTGGCCTGAGCATCAACGGCGTGAGCTTTGCCGACACCACGGCCGCCAATGGGGCGTCAGTGACCCGCTGGTTCGAGCCGGTGGGCAACACGTTCGGCAACATCGAGATGCTGGGCGCCATCACCTTCCGCAACACCAATGGCAATGGCGCGTTCGCGCAGGAACGTCCCAATCTCAACATCAGTTTCGTGGGCGCCGAACCGGTGCCGGAACCCGCGGCCTGGGCCATGCTGCTGGCCGGCTTCGGCATGGTGGGCGCCATCAGCCGGCGCCGCCGCGTCACCGTTACCGCCTGAGGTTCGGGGCCAGCGCGCCCTCGTGGCGCAGCAGCCAGGCCTTGCGTTCCACGCCCCCCGCATAACCCGTGAGCGCGCCGCCTGCGCCCAGCACGCGGTGGCAGGGCACGATGATGCCGATCGGGTTGGCGCCATTGGCCAGGCCGACGGCGCGTGCAGCCGATGGCTGGCCCATGCTGGCGGCCTGCTGGCCATAGCTGCGGGTTTCGCCCGGCGGGATCGCCCGCAGCGCCGCCCAGGCGCGCTGCTGGAACGGCGAGCCGATGCGGGAGACGGGCAGGCCATCCAGCGCCGCCAGATCGCCGGCAAAATAGGCGCCGAGCGCGGCCAGCAATGGCGCTGGCGCCGGGCCGCCCACCAGCGCAGCGCCGGGATGATGGCGGGCGAACAGGCGGTGCAGCCTGGCTTCGCAATCGGCGAAGTCCAGCGCGTGGATGGTGCCATCGGGGGCGGTGACGGCGAGCAGCGGTCCGAGCGGGCTGTCGAGGCGGGAGAGGATGTGGCTCATCCCCTGTCTCTAGCCCGTTTCACGATGGACGTCTGGCGGAAACCGGACGGACTTTCTCAGCTGCGGCAGCTCAGCCCGCCCATGTTGTTCACCCCGCATTCGGCGCGCTGTTCGCCCACCGCGAAGCGCACGGTGAGGGCGCCGCCCTCCGACAAGCGCACCACGTCGGCGACGCTCTTCACCGGCTGGCCGCCCAGCGCTTCGACCAGCGCGCCGGGGCGCAGGAAGCGGGCTGCGGGCGCATTGGCATCGATGGAGACCACCACCACGCCCTGCTCCGGCAGGCCGGCGCCCAGTTCCTGGGCATAGGCGGGGGACAGGTTGCCGACCGTCACACCGGCCAGGATCGAGCGGGCGGCGATGCGGGTGAGGCTGCGCGTCGGGTTCTCCGGCGGCGGTGCCAGGATCACCGCCACGCTGCGTTCGGCGCCATCGCGCCACAGCTTGACGGTGAGGGTCTTGCCAACCCCTTCGGTGGCGAGGCTGTAGCGCAGCTGGCCGCCATTGGCGACTTCCTTGCCGTCGACACTGCGCAGCACGTCGCCTTCGCGGATGCCGGCGCGCGCGCCCGGGCTGCCGGGTACGACGGCGGTGACCAGCAGGCCGCCGGGGCGATCGAGGCCGAGCTGCTTGGCCGTGTCGGCGGTCAGCGCCTCGCCCTCCACGCCGATCCAGCCGGAGACCAGCTTGCCCTTGTCGGCCGCAGTGAGGAACACGCGCACCATCTTGGACGGGATGGCAAAGCCGATGCCGGCCGAGGTACCGGTGCGGCTGAAGATGGCGGTGGGGATGCCGATCAGCCGCCCTTGCGCATCCAGGAGCGCGCCGCCGGAGTTGCCGGGGTTGATGGCCGCATCGGTCTGGATGAAGAACTGCCAGTCAGACACGCCGATGCCGGTGCGGGCCAGCGCCGAGACGATGCCGGTCGTCACCGTCTGGCCCACGCCAAAGGGGTTGCCGATCGCCACCGTCACGTCGCCGACTTCCACGCGGTCACTGTCGGCCATGCGGATCACCGGCAGACTGGCGCCTTCGGTGTCCACCTTCAGCAGCGCCAGATCGAGGCGCGGATCGGCGAACAGGATGCGCGCCTTGAACTCGCGGCGATCAGCGAGCGCGACGAGGATCTGGTCTGCCCCTTCCACGACATGGTTGTTGGTGACGATCAGGCCATCGGCGCCGACAATCACACCCGATCCCAGCGACTGCGATACGCGCGGCTGCACGGGGGCGCCGCCGAAGAAGCGCTGGATGAACTCCTCGTTCATGCTGCGCGGCCGGCGATCGACGGTGGCGGTATAGATGTTGACCACCGCCGGTGCCGCCGCCTTGACGACGGGCGAGAAGCTCATCGCCACCTGGCCCGGGGCGGGCACGGCGCGGGGCAGTTCGCTCATGTCCATCGGCGGGATCTGGGCAGCAACGTGCCCCGTGTCCGAAAACCGCGCAATGCCCACCGCAAGGCCGGCGCCTGCCGCGATCCCCAGTGCCACGCCGCCTGCCAGCTTGAGCCTGTCCACCATCGTTTTGATGATCCTGTTCATGCCGCACTGATTGCGCGGTGAAGTTTAAGCCGTCATGAATATGGGCAGCGATCCGCGTTTGCGAAGGGGGCCCCATGAAACTCTGGCACTGCAAGGATGCCCGCAGCTTCCGGGTGCTGTGGGCGCTGGAGGAGCTGGGCCTGCCCTATGAGCTGGTGCTGCTGCCCTTCCCGCCGCGCTGGCTGGAGCCCTCCTTCCTGGAGGTGAACCCGCTCGGCACCATTCCCTTCTTCACCGATGGTCCAGAGGAAGGTGGCGTGAAGATGACGGAGAGCGCGGGCATCTGCCAGTATCTGGCGGAAAAGGCGGGCCGCCTGCGCATTGCACCGGAGGATCCGCGCTATAGCGACTATCTGAACTTCCTGCACCAGTCGGACGCGACGCTGACCTTTCCGCAGACGCTGGTGCTGCGCTATTCGCTGCTGGAGAAGCCGGAGAACCGCAATCCGAAGGTGGCGAGCGACTATCGCCGCTGGTTCATCGCCCGCACGCTGTGGGCGGAGCAGCATCTCGCCGATGGCCGGCCCTGGCTGATGGGCGAGGAGTTCACCGTGGCCGATATTGCGGTGGCCTATGCCTTCCTGCTCGCCGGCACGCTGGGGCACCTGGGAGAGGTGGGTCCGCACGTCCAAGCCTTCTGGGAACGGGCGCAGGCGCGCGAGGGCTTCCAGCGCGCCAAGGCGGCGCAGCGCGGCTAGACCCGCAGTCTGATGGAAACAGAATGCGGGTCTAGCTGTTTTTTTTCGTGCATTTTGGTGCGGAAAACCGGTGCCCACTTTTCCGCGATGCACTCTAGAGCGGCGCGGCTTCCACCAGCTCCGTCAGCTGCAGCGGGCGATAGAGGTGCGGGAACAGCTGCCCGCCGCGTGAGGGCTCCCACTTCAGATCGGCGGCCAGTTCATCGGCATCGAAGGTCAGCGCCATCACGCCCGCTTCCCCGGCAAACCACTTGGCGGCGGTGCCTGGGGCCTGCTCGGGGGTCGACAGGTGGATGAAGCCGTCACGCAGATCATCGGGCGAGCCGGCAAACACGCCATCGCGCTGGAAGGCGGCCCATTCCCCAGCCCGCAGCAGCTTGATGACGGGCGTCATTTCACCGCCCGCACCGGTACCTTCAGCGTGCACAGATCGGCGGCGCCGGCCGGCCGCACGAAGAAGCCGGTGCGGTTGGCACGCGCCTCGACCACGGCGGCAAAGCTGGGGCTGGCGGTGTCCATCATCTGCCAGCGCGGAAAGCCGGGGATCTGGCTGGCCAGCCGCACGCGGGTGATCTTCACGCGCTGCGCCTCGTCCTTGTAGAAGCCCAGCGCCTCGGTGCCGCGCGGCAGGGCAGCGTGCGGCTCGATGCCATCGAGCACCCGGCCGACATTGGCGATGTTGCGATCGAGATGGCGGGGGCCATGGCCGATCACGGCGTAAAGTTCGGCGCCGTCGCCGGTGTCGGGTGGCATGTCGCGGCCCACCCCCACCGTGCCATAGCAATGCGCGAGCCAGACGGTGCCGGTCTTCGGATCGCGTGCTGCCTGCCAGCCCGCAACCCAGCCGGCGACCGCGTAGCTGTCTGGATAGGGCGAGGGCGTGAAGGCGACATCCTCGATGCTGCGCTCATATTCGGGCGGCAGCGGTTGCGGGCGCACGCGCTGCTCGCGCACATCGGGCGGCTGGCTCAGCGGCTGCTTGCCCGGTTCGGGGCGCGCGGCCCACTGGATCACATAATTGTCCTGCACGCGCACGATGCGGCCATCATCGAAGCGACCGCTCCGCACCAGCGCCTGGATGGCCGCCACGTGCTGCGGCGCGAACTGCGGTGCCAGCTGGATGACCATGCGGCCGACCGCCGTCTCCATCGCCAGGATGTGATCGGGGTTGATGTCGAGCCAGTGATTGGCCGGCGCCTTGGCGATGATCTCGTCGGCCGAGGTGTTGGTGAGCGAGGGTGGCGGCGCCTGCGCCATCAGCAGCGGCGCGGCCAGGGCGGCAAACAGCAGCCGGCGCATCAGGCTTCATCCGCCCCGGATTCCTCTGCAGCGAAATCGAGCGCCAGCCCGTTGATGCAGTGGCGCAGGCCCGTGGGCTGCGGGCCATCGGGAAACACATGGCCGAGATGCCCGCCACAGCCGGCGCAATGCACTTCGGTGCGCACCATGCCGTGGCTGTGATCGGTCTTTGTCCCCACCGCGCCTTCCACAGCGTCCCAGAAGCTGGGCCAGCCGGAGCCGGAATTATACTTGGTGGCCGACCGGTAGAGCAGCGCACCGCAGCCGGCGCAGTGATAATCGCCGCTGCGCTTCTCGTCGTTCAGCGGCGAGGAAAAGGGGCGTTCCGTGGCGTGCTCGAACAGCACGGCGCGGGCTTGGGGGGACAGGCAACTCATCAGGCTCTCCATCGGAAACCTCAGTAACGGGACAGGGCATCGATCGCGCCCTGCAGGATATAGCTGGCGGCCAGCCTGTCCACCCGTTCCGCACGGCGGGCGCGGGACAGGTCTTCGGCGATCATCGCGCGCTCCACCGCGGCGGTGGACCAGCGCTCATCCCACAGCAGCACCGGCAGGCCGAGCGGCGCGACGTTGCGCGCGAAGGCCCGCACCGATTGGGTGCGCGAACTGTCGGTGCCGTCCATGTTGAGCGGCAGGCCGATCACCAGCCCGGCCAGACGCTCCTTGCGCACCCAGTCCTTCAGCGCGACCAGATCGGCGCTGAACTTCGTGCGGGCGATGGTGTGCGCCGGGCTGGCGAAGGACCAGCCGGCATCGCAGGTGGCCAGCCCGATGGTGCGGGTGCCGACATCCAGCCCGCCCAGCCGGCCGCAGCCCGGCAGCAAGGCGGCAAAATCGGCCGCAGCCGACGTGATCAGCGAGCCTTCCACGCCGCCACCCGTGCCGCCACGTCCTGGCGCACCGCCTGCCAGAACAGGGGATAATCGAACACGTGGAAGTTGTTGCCCGGCATCACATAGGCCGGATAGCCGGTGGGTGCTTCGCCGATCAACAGCAAGCCACGGGCATCGCAGCGCGCCGGCACGCCGGGGCGCACCAGCTGCCCCTGCTCCAGGCTGGCCGACGGCACAAGGCTGCCGGGATTGGCGCTGGCCGGGGCCGCGCCGCCGATGCCGCCGGTCAGCGGATTGCTGCACAGCATCGGCGTGCCGCGCCGGGGCTGGCGGGTGAGCCCGGTGCCGCTGTCGTAGATGGCCATCATCGCCTTGGGCTCGGCTGGTTCGGCAAAGCTTTGCCACGAGAGGATGCACCCTGCCTGCGCGCGCTGATTGCAGGCAGGCAGGCCCATGGCGGGCAGATCGGCCGTCACCGACACCGGCCAGCCCACGACATAGGCCGCCACGACCCGCGTCGCGAGCGGCGTGCCGTTCACCTCTTCGTCCAGCAGCCGCATCAGGTGCAGCGCACCCTGGCTGTGCCCGGCCAGCACGAACGGCGCATCCCTGGGCTGAGCGGCGAGGAAAGCGGCAAAGGCGGCCTTCACATCGGCATAGGCAAGGCTGCGTGCCGCCTCGGCGCTGGCCCTTGTGGCGGGCGTGTCGGCGAGGAAGCTGCCCAGCACCGCCTGCCGGTAATGCGGCGCCCACAGCGGCCCGGCATCGGCCAGTGCGCTGGCTTCGGTGCGCAGGAAGCCGGCCAGCCGCTCGGCCGTCTGCCCCTGATCGGAGCGCCGGTTCCACTGGCTGGTATCGAAGGCAGCGGTGGGCGGCACGAAGAACACCGCCACGCCGCCGCGCTGGCCAGCCGGAGCGCCTTCAGGCCGGAAGCCGGTGGGATCACCCTTCATGCCCGGCCGCACCGCCCAGCTTTGCGGCCGCGCATAATCGAAAGCCGGGCCGGCTGCAGTTGCCACGAAGCGCCCGCCCGGCACCAGCGCGGCGGTGAGCAGCCGATCACCAGCCAGCCGCCAGGCGAAGGCCGCGATGATGACCAGGAACGTGACCGCGGCCACCAGCCACAGAAAAAGTCGAGCTGTCATGGCATGGCCATAGCAGGGCGACGGGCAGAAAAGCAAAAGTCGAACAGAGGGCTCTTGTTTTCCGGATTGAAAGCGGCATAAAGTCACAGCTATGAGCAACATCCTGTGCATTGAAGACGACGCCACCATGGCCGAGCACGTGGCACAGGGTCTGCGTGATGCTGGCTATCATATCGATATTGCCGGCACCGGCACGCTTGGTCTGGAGCTGGCGATGGCCGGCCATTATGCCGCCATCGTGCTGGATCGCATGCTGCCGGAACTTGATGGGCTCACCCTCCTGTCCCGCCTGCGCGCGGCTGGCAACAGCACGCCGGTGGTGATGCTGTCAGCGCTGGCCAGCCTCGATGAACGGGTGAAAGGGCTGCGCGCCGGTTCCGATGACTATGTGACGAAGCCCTTCGAGCTGGCCGAGCTGCTGGCCCGGCTGGACGCCGTGCAGCGCCGCGGCAAGGCCGCCGGCGAGGTGACCAGGCTGGTGGAAGGCGATCTGGAGCTTGATCTGCTCGCCCGCCGCGTCACCTGGGCCGGCAAGCGCATCGATCTGCAGCCGCGCGAATTCCGGCTGCTGGAGTATCTTGTCCGGCACAAGGGCCAGGTCGTCACCCGTTCGATGCTGCTCGAAGGCGTTTGGGATTATCATTTCGATCCCGGCACCAACGTGATCGACGTGCATGTGAGCCGGCTGCGCAAGAAGCTGGATGAAGGCGGCGCCGGCAACATCGTGCAAACGGTGCGCGGCGCCGGCTATCGCGTGGGCGGCGAGCCGGTTTCGGCCTGAGGCCGGATCGGCGCGCCCAAGGCCTGTCCTCCCCTTCCCATGCCGCGCCCCAGCCTTTCGCCCTGGCGGCCTTCCGGTTTCGGCCTGCTGCTGGGAAGCCTCAGCCCGCGCACCACCACCGCCCGCATCAGCCTGATCCTGTTCGCGGTGCTGCTGGCCGGATCGAGCCTGCTGCTGATCCTGCTGGAACGCGCCACCCAGAACCAGGTGGAGGGCGATGCGCAGGAGCGCATCACCGCCATTTCGGTTGCTGCCGAAACCGCCTGGGCGCGGGACGGGATGGAAGCGGCGCTCATCATCCTGGATGGCGAGCTGCAGGTGCCGGGGCCGCTCATCATCCATCTCGAAGCGCCAGATGGCAGCCTGCTGCTCGGCAATCTTTCCGACTGGCCGGCAGATGTGCCGGCCGATCGCCGCTATTACCGGGTGCCCGCGATGCGTGGCGACCAGGGTGACATCGCGCCCTACATGGTGACCGGGCGCACCATGCCCGCCGGCCATCGCCTGCTGGTGGGGCGCAGCCTGGAGGCGGAGGTGCAGCTGCAGCGCACCCTCACCACGATGCTGGCGCTGGCGCTGCCGCTGGCCGGCCTGCTGGCCTGGCTGACCAGCCGGCTGATCACCCGCATCATCACCGATCGGGCGCGCGGCATCGCCGATGTGGTGAGCGAGGTGACCGCCGGCAAGCTGGACGCCCGCGTGGCGGTGCCCGATGGGCCGCCCGCCGATGCCTTCGATTCGATGGGGCAGGCCTTCAACGTGATGCTGGCACGGGTGGAATCGGTGCTTGATGAACTGCGTGCCGTCACCGATGGGCTGGCCCATGATCTGCGCTCGCCGCTCACCCGGCTGAAGGCGCGGATCGACCGGCTGGGCGAAGGCAGCGTGGTGGATGCCGCCGATCTGGCCGCGGTGTCGGCCGAAGCGGATTCCCTGCTCGCCATGCTGGACAACAGCCTGGAGATCAGCCGCGCCGAAGCCGGCATCGGCCGGGACAGTTTCACCGATGTCGACCTTTCCGCAATGGTGGCCGATCTGGCCGACATGTATGAACCGCTGGCCGAAGATGCCGGCGTGACGATGAAGGTGCAGACCAGCCTGTCCCGCGTGATGGCGCGGGCGCATCGCCAGTTGCTGGGCCGGGCGCTGGCCAACCTCATTGACAATGCGTTGCGCTATGGCGCGGCCGGCAAGGTGATCGAACTGGGCGTGGAAGCCACCGACAGCGGCGCCCGGCTGCTGGTGGGCGATCATGGCCCCGGCATCCCCAGTGGCAGTCGGCGCGAGGCGCTGCGGCGCTTCGGGCGGCTCGATGCGGCGCGCGGCCGGCAGGGCCAGCGGCTGCAGGGCGCCGGCCTCGGCCTGTCGCTGGCCGCGGCGGTGGCACGGCTGCACGGCGGCAGCATCAGCCTTTCAGACAACAAGCCGGGCCTGAAGGTGGCGATCGATCTGCCCAGCGTGCCAGCCGCTGAATAGGCCTCAGCCTGCCACCACCAGCCCGTGCCGCTTCTTGCCGGCGCTCACCTTCTGCCCCGGCGCCACCAGGGCGCCATCGCTGCCGGCGGCCTCGCCATCGATGCGCGCCCCGCCCTGGGCGACCAGCTTCCTCGCCTCGT
>ERZ1066121.752-NODE-752-length-27592-cov-11.962705_pt1 | contig 27592 bp, 25 predicted proteins | sample MGYA00382768_ERZ1066121 | MGnify/ENA primary metagenome ERZ1066121 (study PRJEB33369, sample SAMEA5778351) | biofilm metagenome | biome: Industrial cooling water; feature: Water cooling tower basin; material: Biofilm | place: United Arab Emirates | collected...
TGATGGGCAGCGTCAACTGCACCAAGGCGGTGTGGGACCTGATGCGCGAGCAGGCCTATGGCCGCATCCTGATGACCACCAGCTCGACCGGGCTCTATGGCAATTTCGGCCAGGCCAATTATGGTGCCGCCAAGCTCGGCCTCGTCGGCCTGATGAAGACGCTGGCGCTGGAAGGCGCCAAGTACAACGTGCACGTCAACACCATCGCCCCGCTGGCCGCGACCCGCATGACCGAGGATCTGATGCCGCCGGCGCTGCTGGAGAAGATGGGCCCGGAAACCGTGGTGCCGGCCAGCGTCTATCTCGTTTCGGAAGAGGCGCCGACCAACGTGATCCTGAACGCCGGTGGCGGCGGCATCGAGCGCGCCTATGTGACGCTCACGCGCGGCATCCATCTGTCGGCCGAGGAAATGACCGCCGAGACCGTGGCGGCACGCTTCGCCGAAATCAGCGACCGCACTGGCGAACTGACGCCCGACAACGGCGGCGCCCAGGCGCAGATGGCGCTGGCCGGCGGCCGGTAAGGCTGTCGCCTTGCGATGCAAGAGGGCGGCCCGCAGGGGTCGCCCTTCTTGTTTGGGAGATCACCAAAAACACATTGTCATCCTGAAACAAGTTCAGGATGACGGGTGCACGGCGGGAACTTAGCCCTCCACCGCCTTCAGCAACCGCCGCTCCATCACCGCCAGCACGCCCGCCAGCTCGTGGCCGCGCTTCAGCACCACGCCGCCTTCTCCATAGAGCACCCATTCGCCCTGGCGGCTGCGCAGCGCCGGGTCCTTCACCAGCCGCACCTCCGGGTTTTCGGCGCTGCGGCGGAAGGCCGAGAAACTGGCCTGCTTTGCCCCAAGCTCCAGCGCATAGTCTCGCCACAGGCCGGCGGCCACCATGCGGCCATAGAGCGACATGATGCGGTCTAGCTCGATGCGGGTGAAGGCAACCTGGCGGGTGCCAGCGTTGACGGGCAGCGGAACGACGATGCTCACCCGCCCAGATGTGGCGTGCCCGGCGCCCGAGGTCAACTCGCCTTGCGCTGCGCCTCTGCGCTGGTCAGCTCGTCCAGCCGGGCCTTGAGCACGTCGATCTCGCAGCGCAGCAGTTCCAGCTTCTGGGTTTCAGGATCGAACTTCTGGGCGCACGGCGTGCCATAGGGCAGGAAGGGCTTCACATAGTCCTCGGCCGCCACCACCACCGGCTTGGCCGGGATGCCCACCATGGTCGCGCCTTCCGCCACGTCGCGCGTTACCACCGCGTTGGCGCCGATGCGGGCATTGGCGCCGACGGTGATCGGCCCCAGCACCTGTGCGCCCGAGCCGATGATGGTGCCATCGAGGATGGTTGGGTGGCGCTTGCCGCCGCGGCCGCCCGCCGGATCGGTGCCACCCAGCGTGACGCACTGATAGATCGTGACATTGTCACCGATCTCGGCGGTTTCGCCGATCACCACGAAGCCGTGATCGATGAAGAAGTTGCGGCCGATGCGCGCGCCAGGGTGAATGTCGATCGCAGTGAGGAAGCGGCTGACGTGATTGACCAGCCGCGCCAGGAAGAAGAAGCGCAGACCGAACAGTCCGTGGGCGATGCGGTGCAGGCCCAGCGCCCAGACGCCGGGATAGATGAGGATTTCCCAGCGCGAGCGCGGTGCCGGATCGCGCTGCTTCACGGAATCAAGATATGCGAGCAAACCCATGGCGTCTCTCCGGCCTGCTCCGCATGGCGGCCGATTTGAGCGATACTTAATCCCAAAATGCGCAAAAGGCCAGCCATCCGCCTCCGGATGACCGACCTTTCATGCGGGCATGCCAGTGGCTTACAGCGCCTGGAGCGTGCGCGCCACCGCGTGCACCACGGCGGCGATGCGCACCGCGGCCTGGATCTTGTCGGCGCCCAGGCCGTGCTGGGCCAGCACCTTGTCGTGCGCGTCGATGCACATGCCGCAGCCGTTGATGGCCGAAACGGCGAGGCTGAACAGCTCGAAATCCGCCTTCTCGATGCCCGGCGAACCGATGACGTTCATGCGCAGCTTGGCCGGCATTGTCTTGTAGTCGGGCCGCGAGGCCATGTAGGTGAAGCGGTAATAGATGTTGTTCATGGCCATGATGCTGGCGGCGGCCTTGGCCGCATTCATCGCTTCGGCGGTCAGCCTGGTGGCCGCCTCTTCCTCCACCGCGTCGATCAGCGGCTTGTGGGCGCAGGCATGCGCCACGGCCACCAGCGTGCCCCACTTCTGCTGATCGCTCAGCAGCTGTTCGTTGAGCAGGCTGGAGACGTTGAGGCGCAGATCCTTGGCGTGATCGGGCAGGGTCTTGGCGAGTTCGGAGAAGATCATGGATGCTTGGCTTTCATGGGCAAGGCCGCCGCGGCAAAGCCGCGGCCGACGTCGAACGGGTTCGGGCGGCAGGAGCGCCGCCCGCCCCGCCGGCCGGGCGTGCGCGAGTCGGGGGATAGTGCTGGCGCACTATCCCCGCGCCGTGCTTACGCTGCGGGCTTCAGCGTGTCCTGGCCTTCGGTCCAGTTGCACGGGCACAGCTCGTCGGTCTGCAGCGCGTCGAGGATGCGCAGCGTTTCCTGCGGGTTGCGGCCAACGTTCAGGCCGTTCACCGTGATGTGCTGGATCACATTGTCCGGATCGATGATGAAGGTGGCGCGCAGCGGCACGCCAGCGCCCGGCACGATGATGCCCAGCGCGTCGGCCAGCAGCTTGGAGTTGTCGGCCAGCCACGGGAAATCGGCAGCGGCCAGGCGCTCGTCCGACTTGCGCCAGGCGAAGTGCACGAAATCGGTGTCGGTCGAGGCGCCGATCAGCACGGCGTCACGATCAGCAAAATCGCCCTTCAGATCGCCATAGCCGATGATCTCGGTCGGGCAGACAAAGGTGAAGTCCTTCGGCCAGTAGAAGAGGATCTTCCACTTGCCCGGGAAGGCCTTGGTGATGTCCAGCGTTTCGCCGGCCGGCAGCGCCGAAACGCCCTGCTGCACCGGAAGATCGAAGGAGGGGATGGTATCGCCAACGGTGAGAGCCATGGGTCTGTTCCTTGCTTGAAAAGGGGGGGAATCTCGAACCGCACCAAGGCGGCGCTTGCCCATTGCTGCCTTGCGAGATAGAAATCCAATCGATAAATTCTGTGTGACAAATCGGATTTGTCGATGACGGCGTTCCAGCCCACGCTCAAGCAGTTGCAGTATCTCACGGCGCTGCACATCCATGGCCATTTCGGCCGTGCCGCCGAAGCCTGTTTCGTCACCCAGTCCACCCTGTCGGCTGGCCTTGCCGAACTGGAATCGCTGCTGGGCGTGCGGCTGGTGGAGCGCAATCGCCGCGTGGTGCGCTTCACGCCGATGGGCGAGCGGGTGGTGGCCAAGGCCTATGACGTGCTGCGCGAAGCCGATGATCTTGTCGGCCTCACCGTGGGCGGGGACAAGCCGCTGGCCGGCCCGCTGCGGCTTGGCGTCATCCCCACCATCGCGCCCTATCTCTTGCCGCGCGTGATGGGCCATGTGCGCAGCCAGTGGCCCGACCTGAAGCTGCAATTGCGCGAGGAAATGAGCGGCCCCGCCACCGAGGCGCTGGCGCGCGGCATGCTCGATGCCGTGCTGCTGGCGCTGCCCTGGGACACGCCGGGGCTGACCGTGCTGCCCCTGTTCGAGGATCCATTCTTCCTGGTGTTCCGCCCCGGCGATCTGCCCGATCCGCCGCCTTCGGTCGCCCCCGGTTCCATCGATCCGCACAATCTGCTGCTGCTGGAAGACGGCCATTGCCTGAAGGACCAGGCGCTTTCGGCCTGCGGCAAGCCGGAGCTGCGCGCCGATCCCGCCCATCGCGGCACCAGTCTTGTCACGCTGGTGGAGATGGTGGCCGGCGGGCTGGGGCAGACCTTGGTGCCCAAGCTGGCGCTGGATGCCGGCCTTATCGCTCATACCAACCTCATCGCGCGTCCGGTGGCGGGCGCAAATGGCAAGAATGGGGCGTCCCGCACAGTGGCGCTGGCCTGGCGGCAGGGATCCCCGCGCGAAGCCGAGTTCCGGCTGCTGGGCGAGACGATTTTGCCCCCTCTCGGATTGACTCAATTGGCGGGCTGAACCCGGCCCGTTATGCTGACCGCAAAGCCTGGGAGGACAAGCAGATGAAGGCCGTGCTGTGCGTTGAACACGGGCCACCGGAAAAGCTGGTGGTGAAGGATATTGCGGTGCCGGAACCGGGGCGCGGGCAGGTGCGCATCAGCGTCAGGTGCGTGGGCGTCAATTTCCCGGACACGCTGATCATCCAGAATCTCTACCAGTTCAAACCGGCGCTGCCGTTCAGCCCGGGCGGCGAGTGCGCCGGCATCGTGTCGGCGGTGGGCGAGGGCGTGTCCGACGTGGCGGTGGGGGATCAGGTGATCGCCATGACCGGGCACGGTGCGATGGCCGAGGAGGTGATCGCCAATCGTGGCCAGATCGTGAAGATGGCGCCCGGCATGCCGTTCGACATCGCCGCCGGCTTCACCATGACCTCTGGCACCAGCCACCACGCCCTTAAGCAACGCGGGGCACTGAAGCCCGGTGAAACCTTGCTGGTGCTCGGCGCGGCCGGCGGTGTCGGCCTCACCGCTGTCGAGCTCGGCAAGGTGATGGGCGCCAAGGTCATCGCCGCTGCCAGTTCCGATGAAAAGCTGGCGCTGTGCCGCGAGATGGGCGCCGACGAGACGATCAATTATGCCACGGAAGACTTGAAGGAGCGGGTGAAACAGCTCACCGGCGGGCGCGGGGCGGACGTGATTTATGATCCGGTGGGGGATCGTTATGCCGAGCCGGCCTTCCGCGGCATTGCCTGGAACGGCCGTTATCTGGTGATCGGCTTTGCCGCCGGCGCCATTCCGGCGCTGCCCCTCAACCTGCCGCTGATCAAGGGCGCCAGCATCGTCGGCGTGTTCTGGGGTGCCTTCACCCAGGCGGAGCCGGCGCTGCACCGCGAGAACATGGAAGAGCTGCTGCGCTGGTATGCCGAAGGCAAGCTGCGCCCCCATGTCTCGCGCCATTTCGCGCTGGATGAAGGCCCGGCCGCCATCCGCTGGATGATGGACAGGAAGGCGCTGGGCAAGGTGGTGCTCACCGTCTGAGGAAAGGTGCGGCGATGGGCCTGCGCGATCAATACCCGCTTTACCTGGCCAACCGGCCCGAGCAGCCCAACGCCGATCTGGTGGTGACCGACAAGTTCACCGGGCAGCCCGCCACCCGCGCGGCGCTGGCCGATGCCGCCACCATCGATGCCGCCATTGCCGCTGCTGTGGCGGCTGCGGTGCCGATGGCGGCCATGGCCAGTTACGAGCGGCAGGCGGTGCTGGCGCATTGCGTGGCGCGCTTCACCGAGCGGTTCGAGGAACTGGCCCAGGCCCTGTGCATCGAGGCTGGCAAGCCGATCCGTGATGCGCGCGGCGAAGTGGGCCGGCTGATCGACACGTTCCGCATTGCCGCCGAGGAAAGCGTGCGGATGACCGGCGAGGTGCAGCCGCTCGACATCTCGGCCCGTGCGCGCGGCTACCAGGGGATGTGGAAGCGCGTGCCGATCGGGCCGTGCAGCTTCATCAGCCCGTTCAACTTCCCGCTGAACCTGGCGGCCCACAAGATCGCGCCGGCCATTGCCGTGGGCTGTCCGTTCGTGATGAAGCCGGCCAGCCGCACGCCGCTGGGCGCCATCATCATCGGCGAGGTGCTGGCCGAAACGTCGCTGCCGGCCGGCGCCTTCTCGATTCTTCCGGCATCGCGCGACGGGGCCGATCTGTTCACCACCGATGACCGGCTGAAGCTTCTCTCGTTCACCGGATCGCCCGAAGTGGGCTGGGATCTGAAGGCCCGCGCCGGCAAGAAGAAGGTGGTGCTGGAACTGGGCGGCAATGCCGCGGTGATCATCATGCCCGATGCCGATCTCGATGACGCGGCGGAGCGCACCGTGTTCGGCGCCTTCTACCAGTCGGGCCAATCGTGCATCGGGGTGCAGCGCATCCTGGTGCACGACGATGTCTATGATGCCTTCAAGGCCAAGCTGGTCGAGCGCACCGCCAGGCTGATCGCCGGGAACCCAAGCGAGGAAGCCACCTTCATCGGCCCGATGATCGACGTGAAGGAAGCCGTGCGGCTGGAGGCGTGGATCAGCGAAGCCGTGGCTGGCGGCGCGAAGCTGCTGTGCGGTGGGCAGCGTGACGGCGCCATGCTGGCAGCGACGCTGCTGGAGGATGTGCCGAAGGGCGCAAAGCTCAACACCGAGGAAGCCTTTGGCCCTGTCGCCTTCTTCGCCCGCTTCAAGACGTTCGATGAAGCGCTGGCGCTGGTGAACGACAGCAAGTTCGGCTTGCAGGCCGGTATCTTCACCCGGGACCTCTTCCAGGCGCTGAAGGCCTGGGACACCCTTGATGTCGGCGGCGTGGTGATCAATGACGTGCCGAGTTACCGGGTGGACAACATGCCTTATGGCGGTGTGAAGGACTCAGGCCTTGGCCGCGAAGGCGTGCGCTTCGCGATGGAGGACATGACCGAGATCCGCAATCTCGTGATCCGCCGCCGCCCTCAGGATATGTGAGGCGCTTCCCCCGCTGCCATCGGCCTGCTAGGAACCGCTCATGCCCCGTTTCAGCCGTGCCGCCATCCTGTCGCTTGCCGCTCTTGCCGTGCTGTCGGGCTGTTCGCGCGGCAGCGGCAAGGCCAACAAGGACCAGCGCTACATCGCGCAGGACGTGGAAACCCTCTACACGGCTGCCCGCCAGACGCTGGAGCGCCGCAACTATCGGCTCGCCGCCGCCCAGTTCGACGAGGTGGAGCGCCAGCACCCCTACAGCGTGTGGGCGCGCCGGGCGCAGCTGATGTCGTCCTTCGCTTATTATGTGTCGGGCCAATATGGCGAAGCGATCGGCGCGGCGCAGCGCTTCCTGTCGCTGCATCCCGGCAGCCGCGAGGCGCCCTACGCCTATTACATGGTGGCGCTGAGCTATTACAATCAGATCACCGGCGTGCAGAAGGATCAGAAGATCACCCAGCAGGCCCTGGATGCGCTGGGTGAGCTGGTGCGCCGCTATCCCAACACCGACTATGCCGCCGATGCCCGGCTGAAGATCGACCTGGCCCGCGATCACCTCGCCGGCAAGGAGATGGAAGTGGGCCGCTTCTACCAGAAGCAGGGCCTCTACCTGGCGGCCATCATCCGCTTCCGCACCGTGGTCGATCGCTATGACACCACCAGCCACACGCCCGAGGCGCTGGAGCGGCTGGTTGAATCCTATCTGGCCATGGGCATTCCCGAAGAGGCGGTGAAGGCCGCGGCCGTGCTGGGCAACAATTATCCCGACTCCAAATGGTATGACCGCAGCTACAAGCTGATCCAGCGCTGGGTGCCGGACGCGCCGAAGAAGGGCGCCGCGGCAGCCTGATGCCGGCCACGCTGATCACCGCCGGCCTGCTGGGCCTGGTGTTCCTGGCCCTCACCTTCCGGGTGGTAGCGCGGCGCATGGCCGGCAAGATCATGATCGGCGATGGTGGTGATGCCCAGATGCTGGAACGCATCCGAGCCCACGCCAATTTCACCGAGCATGTGCCGCTCACGCTGATCCTGATGGGCGGCATCGAATTTACCGCCGGCCATCACTCACCGTTCCTGTGGGCGGCTGGCGGCCTGCTGGTGCTGGCCCGCATTGCCCATGCCATCGGCATGAGCCGGCCGGCGCCCAATCCGTTCCGCGCCGCCGGTGCGCTGGTGTCGTGGCTGCTGATCGGGGCGCTGTCGCTGTGGGCGCTGTGGCTGGGTCTGGCGCCGCACCCGGCCCCGTCTGACTTCGTTTAGCCCAGCATCCGGTCGGCCACGAAGGCATTGGTCTGGCGCTCGCGGCCGAAGCTGCTCATCGGGCCGTGACCGGGAACAAAGGCGGTGTCATTGCCGAGCGGCCACAGCTTGGTGGTGATCGCCTCGATGAGATCATTATAGTTGCCGCGCGGGAAATCGGTGCGGCCTATGCTGCCCTGGAACAGCACGTCGCCAACGATCGCCAGCTTCGAGGGCGCATGGTGGAACACCACATGGCCCGGCGTGTGGCCGGGGCAATGATAGACATCCAGCACCAGTTCGCCCACCGTGACGGTGTCGCCATCCTCCAGCCATCGGTCGGGCGTGAAGGCCTCGGCGCCGGGCACGCCATAGGCGGCGCCCTGGGACGGGTTCATGTCGATCCAGAACTTGTCCTCCCGGTGCGGGCCTTCGATCGGCACTCCCAGTCGCTTCGCCAGCACACCGGTGAGGCCGCAATGATCGATATGGCCATGGGTGACGAGCAGCTTCTCGATGGTGACGCCATGCTGCTCTGCCACTGCCAGCAACCGGTCGAGATCGCCGCCCGGATCTGTGAAGGCGCCGCGCTTCGTCTTCGTGCACCACAGCAGGGTGCAGTTCTGCTGCAACGGCGTCACCGGAATGATGACGGCCTGGAGAGGCGGCTTTTCGGTCATGGCCCGCATCACTGGCGAATCCGCCGCGCCAGCGCAAGATGACACTTAGGTAATGCCCCGGAGTTGCCGGCGACTGCTATCCCTTTGACAAGCGGTGTGGGAGAGGTTTGCGGATGACAGGATCAACTGGGCCGATGGCCAGTTGGCGGCAGGATGTGCCGGCTTCGATCGTGGTGGCGCTGGTGGCGTTGCCGCTGTGCCTGGGCGTGGCGCTGGCGTCGGGCGCGCCGCTGATGTCTGGCCTGGTGGCGGGCATTGTTGGCGGCATCGTGGTGGGGGCGGTCAGCCGCTCGCCGCTCTCGGTCTCCGGCCCGGCGGCCGGCCTAACCACTATCGTGCTGGCCGCCATCACCAGCCTGCCCAGCTTCGAGGCCTTCCTGCTGGCCGTGTGCCTTGCCGGCCTGATGCAGATGCTGTTTGCCGCCAGCCGCGGCGGCGTGATTGCCGAATTCGTGCCGGGATCGGTGATCACCGGCATGCTGGCCGCCATCGGCCTGATCCTGATCCTCAAGCAGATACCGCACGCAGTGGGCTATGATGCGGATCCGGAAGGCGATTTCGGCTTTTTTCAAAGGGATGGGGACAACACGCTCACAGCGCTTGGCCACATGCTGTCCAACGATTTCCTGTGGGGCGCGTTCCTGATCGCGCTGGTAAGCCTGGTCTTCCTGTTCTGGTGGGACAAGGTCCAGCCGAAACAGGGGCCGCTGAAGCTGCTGCCCGGCCCGCTGGTGGTGGTGCTGTTCGCGGTCGGCGCCAACGAGGCGTTCCGCCAGTTTGCGCCCGGCCTGGTGATCGCGCCCACGCACCTGGTGCAGGTGCCGCTGTCAGCAACGCCACTGGCGCTGGCAGATCAGATCCGGTTGCCTGATCTGGGGATGGTCACCAATGCCAAGGTGTGGACCACGGCGCTCACGCTGGCCATCGTGGCCAGCCTGGAATCGCTGCTGTCGGTGAAGGCGGTTGATGAGCTCGACGCCAAGCGCCGGGTGACCGACAAGAACCGTGAGCTGCTGGCGCAGGGCAGCGGCAACTTCCTGTCTGGCTTGCTGGGCGGGCTGCCAGTCACTTCGGTTATCGTGCGCTCCTCGGCCAATGTCGATGCCGGCGCGGATTCGCGGCTGTCCACCATGCTGCACGGGCTGTGGCTGCTCCTGGGCCTTGCCATCATTCCGGGCGTGCTCAACCTCATCCCGCTGTCCGCGCTGGCGGCGGTGCTGATCGCCACTGGCTACAAGCTGGCCAAGCCGGCGCTGTTCATCCAGCGCTGGAAGCAGGGCTACAGCCAGTTCGCGCCCTTCGTGATCACCGTGGCGGCGATCCTGTTCACCGATCTCTTGATCGGCATCGCCATCGGGCTGCTGGTGGGCTTCGGCTTCGTGATCTGGCGTTCGGCCGGCAACATCATCACCTATGTCGAATATGGCGGCACGGTGATGGTGCGGGCGCGGCGCAACCTGCACTTCATGCACAAGCCGGCGCTGCTCGAGGCGCTGAACCGCGTGCCCGATGGCGCCCGGTTGCTGATCGATCTTTCGGCCACTTCCTATGTCGATCTGGATTGCATTGACATCATCAACGGCTTCGTGAAGGCGGCCGATTTCCGCAATATCGATGTGCGTGTGCGCGCCGATCCGGGCCGCAAGTCGGCCGCCATGATCAACGCCCCCATCACCCGCGCCCGCGCAACTTGAGGATCATCACCGATGCAGGAAGTCGATCAGCTGTTGCTGTCAAACCGGGCCTGGGCCGCCGAAATGCTGGCCGAGAACCCGGAATTCTTCCAGCGCAACATCAACTGGCAGCGGCCGGTGTTCCTGTGGATCGGCTGTTCCGACAGCCGTGTCGCGCCCGACCAGATGACCCAGGCAGTGGCCGGCGGCCTGTTCGTGCACCGCAACATCGCCAACCTTGTCTACCCCGATGATCGCAACCTGATGGCGGTGCTGGATTATGCCATCAATACGCTGGAGGTCGCCCATGTGGTGATCTGCGGCCATTATGGCTGCGGCGGCATCCAGGCGGCGCTCGATGGCGTGCCCGATGGCCCGATCGCCCACTGGCTGGAACATGCCCGCCAGGTGCTGGACGATCACCGCGGCGAAATCATGAGCCTGGCCGAAGGGGAGGAGCGGGTGAACCGGCTGGTGGAAGTGAACGTGCGCGACCAGTTGCTGCATCTCGCCAAGACGGCCCCGGTGCAGGTGGCCTTTGCCGCCGGGCGCGAACTGATGCTGCACGGCTGGGTCTATGACCTGCGCGACGGCCACATCAAGCCGCTGATGCGTATCACCGCCGATACCGTGCTGTCCGAAGTGCCAAAACCGGAACGCGTGCTGCTGTGACGAAAAAGGGCCGCCGGGTTGTCCCGACGGCCCCTTACCATATGGGTGAACGCGCTTACTTCGCCGCGATCACCGTCAGCTCCACCAGGAACTGCGGGCCGGCCAGTGCGGCGACCTGCATGGTAGTGCGGGTGGTGGTGGTGGGGTTCTCGGCGGTGTTGAAGAACTCTGCGAACCCGGCATTGAAGCCGGCGAAATCCATCTTGCCGTCCATGCCCGGCGCGGCCACCAGATAGGCGTCCATGCGCACGATGTCCTTCATGGTCATGCCGTGCTGGGCCAGCAGCGCCTTGATCTTGTTGAGCGTGCTGATCGTCTGGGTCTTGGTGTCGCCATAGTCGCTGCCACCCGCCGTGATGGGGGAAGCGAGGTTGCCCGAAAGATAGACAGTGGTGGCCGCCGCGCTCACCTTGGCAGCGGTGAGGATGCGCCCCCCCGGCGTGCCGACTTTTTCGACATTCTGGGCAGCAGCCGGCGCGGCGATGGCCATGGCGGCGGCAGCGGCAAGTGCGAACAGCTTCATGTGATGTCCCTCCAGTGGTGAAAAACGAACGGGCGGCAGGATTGCCCTGCCGCCCGCTGTTGGCAAGCGATAATGCCAGCCTTCGCGATCAGAACTTCGCGGAGGCGCGCACGTACCAGAAGCCGCCCTGCTGGCCGATCGGCGCCGTATCCGGGTAGATCGAGCCGTTGGCCGCGCCACCCGTCGACGGGAAGATGTTGCGGGTTTCGCGTTCCGGATAGGTGTTCAGCAGGTTCTGCGCACCCACCGCGAGGCGGAACCGCTCCTGGAAGGTGATACCCACTTCGATATCGACACTGGCTTGGGCCTTGAACGTCTTTGACCAGTTGGATTGCGGATACAAGGCCACTGCCTGAGCCGCCGTAACACCGGGCGTGGCACCAATGGCAGTGCCCTGGGCGTTCTGGGTGACCGGGTCGAAGAAGGAGGTGAACTCGCCGAAGTAGTTCACGCGAGCCGTCGCATCGAACATGCCATTGGTCCAGTTGGTCGACAGCACGGCGCGCCAGTTCGGGTTGGAGCGCTCGATATTGCCTACCCGTACGTCGTCCACCGGCCGGAAGTTCGACAAAACGCGACCATTGGCCAACGTGCCATTGATCACCTTGCGGTCGGTGACCTTGGTCTTGTTGTAGTTGATGGCCAGGCTGGAGTTGAAGCGGCCAATGCCGGTGTTGGCCTTGTGGCTCAGCACCACGTCCACACCCTGCGTGCGGGTGTCGAAGGCGTTGGTGAAGTAGCGCACGGCGCCCAGTTCCGCAGCGTCGGACACGCCTTGGGCGAGCAGGAACTGCGTATCTGTCTGGCCACCGGTAACAACGTTCGGGTTGATGTTCCCTGTCAGGCCGATGCGGTCATCCACCTTGATGTTGTAATAGTCGACCGTCAGGTTGAAGCCGCCGCCCGGGGTGAGCACAAAGCCGCCCGAGAAGCTGACAGACTTTTCCGGGCTCAGCGGTTGCGCCAGGTAGAACTGGCCGATCTCGCTATCGGGCCGCACGGTGGCGATGCCCAGCGGCACCGTCGAGTTGAACGGGAAGCCGGTGGTCAGGTTCTGGGTGAACTGCTGACCGGGCGTCGGGGCGCGGAAGCCGGTGGAGAAGGCACCGCGGACCGCGATGGCTTCGTTGAAGGCATAGCGCGCACTCACCTTGCCGTTGAAGGTGTCACCGAAGTCGTTGAAGTAATCGTAGCGGGCGGCGACACCGATATCGAGGCCATCCACCGGCGTGGCTTCCAGATCAAGATAGGCCGAATAGTTGTTGCGGCCGCCTTCGACCACCGAGGCGGGGCCGAAGCCCTGGAAGCCGTTAGAACCGGGCAGCGCGGTCCGGATATCCGGGACAAGCTGGCCGCTTGCATTCGGCACCAACACCTGTGTGGGAGCTGAAGCTCCCGGCGTCGAGCAGGGCACGCGCACACCGGCCAGCGTGCATTCCACCATCCTCTGGGAGGCAAACTGCCCGACTTCCCACGAGGCACGGTCACCCAGGCCCACTTCGAAGGCTTCGCGGCGCACTTCCACACCCCAGGCGATGAACAGCGGCTTGGCGAAGCCGATTTCCGCCGTGGTATTGAAGTCAGCGTTGAAGTTGAACTCGCGCTGCACGAACTTGCCCATGTAGAAATCGGTGGGCGTCGCCGGGCCGAGCGAGGCGTTCACCGTATCGCTCATGAAATAGCGCACCTGGTTGGTGCCATACATCAGCGAGACATCATAGTTGATGCCGAACTCGGCGCCCTTCAGGCCGGCGACGATGCCCAAATCCTCGTTGGTGTTCTCGAAGAAGGGCACGAAGCCGTTACGGAATTCAGGGAAACGCGAGTCGTTGTTAAGGTTAAACTGCGCCCCGGCAATGTCCCACAGCGCGCGGCCCTGGCTGTCGAAACCGACACGATCCAGAAACACCGGGTTGACGCTGCGAGAGGTCGAAGCGGTGTTGGGACGGCCCGGGATCGGATCGTGGGTCACCGTCACCGGAACGCGCAGGTTGAAGTCGTTGCCCTGGCGCTGCCAGCCATAGTGCGCGAAGGCATAGAAGGTCGCATCACCGGCCGGCAGTTCCATGTTGATGACACCGCGATAGGCGCGGTTTTCCGGACCGCCGAGGCGGTTGCCGGTCGGCTTGTCGGGATCGAGGTTGATGTTGAGTGCGCGCAGCGCCGCCACCGTCGGGCGCGGCACCGAACGGTCCCAGATATTCTGGTCGATGAATTCGCCGGTGAAGTTGATGAAGCCACCATCATCACCCAGCTTGGTGCCATAGAAGGCGGTCAGCTGCGTGTCCTGGCCGTCGCCTTCATAGGTCTGGCCATAGCGGGCGGTGACTTCGAAGCCGGTGTCGCGGCGCAGGCCGAAGTTGATCACGCCGGCAATGGCGTCAGAGCCATATTGGGCGGCGGCGCCGTCGCGCAGCACTTCGACACGGCCCACGGCCGGAGAGGCGAGCTGCGACAGGTCGGGCCCTTGCGAGCCGGCGTTGAGGGCACCGCCGGAAATCTGCACCAGCGACGAGCGGTGCATGCGCTTGCCGTTGACGAGCACGAGAATCTGGTCACCCGGCAGGCCGCGCAGGGTGGGCGGACGGATGAAGGCCGAACCGTCACCCAGCAGGTTGCGCTGCTGGTTGAAGGAGGGGACCAGCGTCTGCAGGATGGTCTGCAGCTGCGGGGCGGGCTGCGCCTTGAAGTCATCGGCGGTGAACACGTCGACCGGCACGGCGCTTTCCAGCACGGTGCGGTCGTTGCGGCGGGTGCCGGTCACCACGATGGTGGCATCTTCCTTGTCGTCGGTGGCGGCAGCAGCGGCCGCCTGATCCTCGGCGGCGGCAGCAGCGGCCGGAACGGCCAGGCCGGCCATGGCCAGCGCCACCAGCGAGGTGGCCAGACGGAAATTGCCCCGGCGGGCCATTTGATCGATTCGCATGTTGTCAGTCCCCTGATCTTGTTCCTGCCCTGGTTCGTCGTACACGCATGGCGCCTGTTCGGGACCCTCCCCTGGCCACGTGCAACCGGAAATCGGCGGTTGCTGTGAGACGCCAGGAACAGGCTGCACAACATACGCCATTTGCGCACGGGGAAATTTGGCCGCAGGCCTGTGGCAGCAATGTTACAGTTGCCGGGCGTGGCCGCAGCGCAACAGTTTATGACCCCGATGTCAGGATTGGGACGGCAAATTGCCCGAAAGCGCCTTGGCCATGGGCACGAATCCAACGGCAACACCGCCGCAATCAAGGCTGATCGGAGCAGCGCCGACATAGAAATGGGCGGCATAGAAGGGCACGCCGGGCAGGGTGGCCATCAGCTCGGTGCGGGTGAAGCCGGCGGCGGCCGCCGCATCCTCGCAGGCCTTCAAAAGTGCCGCGCCCACACCGCGCCGGGCGGCGGCAGGGGCCACGAAGAAGGCGCGGATCTTGGCGGCATCGCGGGCCGGATCGAGCAGGCCTGAGGCGCGGCCAGCAAAGCGGTCACCGCCGAACAGCGTGGCGCGCCGGCTCCAGCCGCCGCACCCCACCAGCGTGCCCTGTGCATCCTCGACCACAAGATAGGTGCCATCGGCGACGAGTTCGCTGTCCACGCCAAAGACATGCGTGATCGCCGCTTCAGTCTCGGCCGCGGTGTAATAGCCTTGGCTGAGCACGCGGGCGGAGGCCGTGATGAGGGCGTTCAATGCCGGGATTTCGGCGGCACGGGCGGGGCGGATGCGCAGGCTGGTCACCAGATGCCTCTGCTACAGGCGCGCCGCCGGCTCAAGCGGCAAGACCAACTGACAGTAAAGGTCACGAAACAACAGGACGTTAAGCCATAAGTAACGCTGATGTGATTGAATGATGGACCACTGCTGGTTTCGATTCGCAGCAGCGGTCTTTGTCGAGTTCAGGTGGCGTATGTGGCTTAAAGCAAATTGCATTTATACTGCAATTCGAAATTTTGCCGACAGCAGGCGCGGGGCCAGTGCCGCCGAATTCGCCATAGTGCTGCCAGTGTTCTCCCTGATGATGGCAGGCACCGTGCAATATGGCGTGTTGTTCTATACGTGGAATGTCGCCTTGAACGGCGCCCGCAGCGCGGCCCGGGCGCTGGCGGTGGGCCGCACCGATCAGGCCGGCGCCGAGGCCATGATGCTGGCGGCGCTGCCGCCCTGGGTGGCAGCGGGTGCCGGCAGTGGCGGCAGCGATGGTGATGATGGCGATCATGATTGCGGCGGCGGCAATGGCGATCCCAATGATATCGGCGGCTATGGCCAGAACGGCGGTGGCGGCTGCGGCGCCGGCAACGGGAATGGCAATGGCAACGGCAACGGCAACGGCAACGGCAACGGGAATGGCAGCGGGAGCGGCAACGGCGGTGGCAGCGGCAGCATCCTGGCCTCTGCCACGGATGCAGCGGTGGGCGGCCAGGTCGTGGCGCAGGTGCGGTTTCCCTCGGCCATCGCCACCGTGATGGCGCTGGCGCCGATGCCCGACAATGTGAATGTCGTGGTTCGCATGGTGAAGGAAGGCTGAGCCATGCGCGTGTTCCCGCTTGCCCGGTCGCGCACCGGGGCCACCGCGCCGATCTTTGCCATCGTGCTGCCAACGCTGCTGCTGGCGGTGGGTCTGGCTGTGGACGGCGCGGCGGTGCGGCTGGAAGAGGCGCGCCTGCAGGTCGCTGCCGATGCCGCCGCGACCGCGGCCGTGCGGCAGGTCGCGTCCGCCAGCGCTGCCACGGCCGAGGCGGTGCGGGTGGCCAACCTCAACCATGCCGGCGTGCTGGCGGCCGGTGACGTGACGGTGGGGCGCTGGGATGCCAATGCCCGCAGCTTCACCGCCGGCGGTACTGCCAATGCCGTGCAGGTGGTCACCCGCCAGGCCAAGCCGCTGATCTTTGCCGGCGTGTTCGGCATGAGCAACATGGAGCTCCAGACCCGCGCCATCGCCCTGTGCCCCACCAATCCCACGCTGTCGCAGATCAGCAGCACCATCCCCTCGCGCATCGCGGTGGTGACGATGGGCCAGGCCTGCCAGCCGGCATCGGGGCTCACCGGCACCTGTTATTGGTCCACGCCGCAGGGCAACCCGATCATCCGTGTGGACAACTGGAACCCTGGCCAGACCGAGATCATCATCCGCATCACCTCGCCTTCGCAGCACGCCGGCCAGTTCAGCTTCACCGCGCCCTATGCTGGCCAGTTCTGGGTGGTGGTGCCGCAAGTGACGATGCAGCCGGCCGGGCAGTTCGGGCAGGTCACCAACATCGTCTTCCGCGTGCAGGGCTCCAACCCGGCGGTGCCGTCGAACCGCATCAACACCAATGGCACCGCCACCTACAACAATCGCTTCAATGCCACGGTGAACCTGCCCGGCACGGCGATCTGTGCCACCGGGGGGCAGGCGGCGGCATCGCGGCTGGTGAACTGAACCGCGTCGCTCAGGCCCGGTACATGCTGCGCCCGTCCACCACGGTTTCCAGGATAGCGATATCCTTGATGCGTTCGGGCTTCACCTGTGTCGGGTCTTGCGCCAGCACGACATAATCGGCGAGCTTGCCGGCGGTCAGGCTGCCCTTGATCGCCTCTTCCTTCGCGGCCCAGGCGCCATTCAGGCTGTTGATGCGGATCGCTTCCAGCACCGAGACGCGCTGGTTTTCCCCCCATGTCTCGCCGTTCCAGCCGGTGCGCGTCACCATGCCCTGGATGCCCATGAGCGGCGCGAACGGGCCGGGGAAGAAATCGCTGCCGGCGCACACCCTGATGCCGTGATCGAGGAAGCTGCGGAAGGCCATGGCATTGGCCATCAGCGTCTTGCCGTAAAAGCCGAACTTGTCGCTGTTGTAATAGGCGTAGGAGGTGAAGGGCGCCGGCACCGCGCCCAGCGCCGCCATGCGCTTCAACAGGCCTTCATTGACCAAGGTGCAATGGGTGATCTTGGGCCGCAGGTCTGCCACCTTCAGCCTCGCCTGGGCGCGTTCATAGGCGGTGAGCAGCATGTCGATCGCGACATCGCCATTGGCATGGACATTGGGCTGGATCCCGGCGCGCACCATGGTTTCCACCCAGGCATCCAGCACGTCCTGCGGTTCGGTGACATTGCCATAATAGGGCGGGGTGCGCCCGGCATAGGGCGTGGAGAGCGCCATGGTGCGTTCCGAGAAGCTGCCGTCGGCCAGATGCTCGGCCGTGGCGCCCAGCCGGATCCAGTCGTCGCCGAAACCGGTCTTCAGGCCGGCCGCCACCATGTGATCCAGAAACGCGCCGCGCGCTTCATAGCTCACGCGGTGGGTCAGCTGGCCGGCGGCGCGCACGTCCTGGATGGCGGCCAGGTCGCCGCCCTGGTGGTGCACGCTGGTCAGGCCATAGCGGCTGAATTCCTTGCTGATGTGCGCCATGCCGGCGCGCGCGCGCTTTGCCCGTTCGGCCGCATCGATCACCGGCCGCTGGCCGGTTTTCTGCACCAGGTCGATGGCATTGTCGGTGACGCGGCCGGAAAGCCGGCCATCGGGCAGCCGGTCGAAGGTGCCGCCGGGCGGATCCTTCGTCTCGCGCGTGATGCCCGCCAGCGCCAGCGCGACACTGTTGACGAACACCGTGTGACCGCCGCGGTGGCGCACCATCACCGGATGCGCGGCGCTCACCCGGTCAAGATCATCCACGGTCAGCTGCCGGCCATCCTTCAGCTTGGTGTCGTCGTGGAAATAGCCATCCACCCAATAGCCGGGCGGGGTCTGGGCGGCCTTGGCCTTCAGCTTGTCGATGATGGACGCGATGGTGACGAACTCCACCTCGAACGGGTTGCCGACCAGCGTTTCATACAGCAGCACCTCGCCAATCGGGTGGTTGTGGCAGTCGATGAAGCCTGGCACCACGCAGGCGCCCTTCAGATCGACCAGCCGCGTGCCCTTGCCGGCAAGACTGCGCACCGCATCACCGCCAACCGCCATGAGGCGATTGCCCTTGATGGCCATCGCGCTGGCGCGCGGCTGGCCGGCGTCCATGGTGATCAGCCGGCCGTTGTAGAGGATTGTATCGGCATCGCCCTCGTGCGCGGCGGCGCGCGCGGCCCACCCGGCCCAGAGTGCGGCGCCAAGCCCGCTGGCCATCACCTGTCTGCGATCCATGTGCGCTTCCCCCGTTTGTCGGCCGGATGATTGCGCTGATGGCGGCGGCGGGCAAGTCCTTCCCCAATCCGCCAGTTTTGCAGCGCCGGCGCGGGGCCCAAACTGCCGGCAGTGATGGAAGGATATGCCGATGGATTTTGCCCTGCCTGCCGATCTGAAGGCCTATCTGGCCGAGCTTGACGCCTTCATCGAGGCCGAGATCAAGCCGCTGGAGAACCAGGACGACAATATCCGTTTCTTCGACCATCGCCGCGAATGGGCACGCACCGATTTCGAACATGGCGGCCTGCCGCGCCGCGAATGGGAGCTGCTGCTGCGCGAAGCCACGATCCGCGCCGACAAGGCCGGCCACTGGCGCTTTTCCGCGCCGAAGAAATATGGCGGCAAGGATGGCAGCAACCTGTGGATGGCCGTGATCCGCGATCATTTCGCCGCCAAGGGCCTGGGCCTGCACAATGATCTGCAGAACGAACACAGCATCGTGGGCAATTTCCCCTTCGTCGCCATGTTCGAGACGTTCGGCACCCCGGCCCAGCAGGAGGAGTTCATCCAGGGCGGCTTTGCGAGGCAACGCATCACCGCCTTCGGCCTGACCGAGCCGCACCACGGCAGTGACGCCACCCACATGGAAACCCGCGCCGTGCCGGAAACCCGTGACGGGGTCGCTGGCTGGCTGATCAACGGCGAGAAGATGTGGACGACGGGCATGCATGTCGCCACCCACTGCGCCACCTTCTGCCGGACCAGCGGGGCCGATGGCGCGGCGCGCGGCATCAGCTGCTTCCTGGTGCCGACGGACACGCCGGGCGTGAAGGTGGAGGAATATCTGTGGACCTTCAACATGCCCACCGATCACCCGCGGGTGAGCTTCACCAACGTGTGGGTGCCGGAGAGCGCGCTGCTGGGGCCGATCGATGGCGGGCTGGCGCTGGCGCAGAGCTTCGTTCACCAGAACCGCATCCGGCAGGCCGCCTCCTCGCTGGGCGCCGCCACTTTCTGCGTGGAGGAAAGCGTGCGCTATGCGCGGGCGAGGAAGCCGTTCGGGGAGGCGCTGTCGAAGAACCAGGCCATCCAGTTCCCGCTGGTTGAACTGGCCACCCAGTGCGAGATGCTGCGACTGCTAATCTACAAGACCGCGTGGCAGATGGACCACATGCCTCACGAGGCCATCGAGCATGAGCTCTCCGACAAGATCAGCATGTGCAACTATTGGGCGAACCGTCTTGTCTGCGAGGCGGCTGACCGCGCGATGCAGGTGCACGGCGGCATAGGCTATAGCCGGCACAAGCCGTTCGAGCATATCTTCCGCCATCACCGCCGCTATCGCATCACCGAAGGATCGGAAGAGATCCAGATGCGCAAGGTGGCGGCCTATCTGTTCGGTTATCTGGGGCCGAGGAAGCAGCAGTTCGCGGGGCTCTGAAAAGGGGGCGGGGATGACGACACTGGCGGTGAACAAGGCGGAACTGGCAGCCACGCTGGCGCTGCCCGATCCACCGCCGCCAGCGCAGGGCCAGGCGCGCTTCCAGGTCGAACAGTTCGCGCTCACCGCCAACAACGTCACCTATGCCGTGCATGGCGATGATTTTGCTTATTGGCACTTCTGGCCCAGCGGGCAGGAGGGGCTGGGCATTGTGCCGGTGTGGGGCTTCGGCGCAGTGGAAGCCAGCGCGGCGGCCGGCATCGATCCCGGCCAGCGTTTCTTCGGCTACTGGCCGATGGCCTCCCAGGCGCTGCTCACCCCGGTGGCTGCCAGCCGCGCCGGATTCAGCGATGGCGCCGCGCACCGGGCGCCACTGCCGCCCTTCTACAACCGCTACAACGCCGCCAGCAGCGATTGGGGCAGCGAGGCGCTGCAATGCCTGTTCCGTCCGCTCTATGCGACCAGCTTCCTGATCGATGTGCTGCTCTCCACCCGCCCGGTCGACACGCTGCTGCTGTCCTCGGCGTCGTCGAAAACCGCACTGGGCGTGGCGCAGGCCGCCAGGGGCCGGCAGCAGGTGATCGGCCTCACCTCGCCGGGCAATCGCGCCTTCTGCGAGGCCACCGGCTATTATGACATCGTGCTGCCCTATGCCGATGTCGCCGCCGTGCCGGGGGAGCGCATCGCCTTGGTGGATTTCTCCGGCAACGGCGCGCTCCGGCTGGATATCCACACGCGGCTCGCCGGGCGGTTGGCGGAAAGCCATGTCGTGGGGGACACGCACTGGCAGGCAGCCAATGTGGCCGAACTGCCTGGTCCGCCGGCCGAGCTGTTCTTCGCGCCCAGCGTGGCGCAGGCGCGGGTGGCCGAATGGGGCCCTGCCGGTTTCGATGCGCGGCTGGGGGCGGCCTGGAAGCGCTTTGCCGACACGCTGGGCTGGCTGAAGATCGAGCGCGTGCAGGGCCGGCATGAAGTGGCCGATGCCTGGGCCGATCTGGTGCGCGGCCGCATCGATCCGTCGCTGGGGCTGATCGCCAGCCTGTAGTTGTTCAGCTTGCCGAAAGCCGGTTTGCGCCAATGTCCCCTGCATGGATGGGGATTTGGACAAAGTGTCGCAACTGCCCATCCTTGAGCGCTCCAGTCCCTGCGCGTATGACGCCGCGCTTGACGGCCTGTCCGCGTGTTGACGGGGCGTGAAACAAATAACCGGCGCGCCCCCTTTTCAACCCGGCGCCGCGAGGAGGAACTGCAGATGAAGTTTCTGGGTTTTGTTGCCGCTGCCCTGGTGATCGCCGCTCCGGCCGCCGCCAAGGAAATCACCGTCAAGATGCTCAACAAGGGCAAGGAAGGCGCCATGGTGTTCGAGCCGGCCTTCATCAAGGCGGCCCCCGGCGACACCGTGAAGTTCGTCGCCACCAATCCGGGCCACAACGCCCAGACCATCCCGGGCATGCTGCCGGCCGGTGAAGCCGAGCAGAAGGGCGCCATGGGCAAGGATTTCGTGCTGAAGGTCGGCAAGCCGGGCCTTTATGGCATCAAGTGCCTGCCGCACTTCTCGATGGGCATGGTCGCCCTGGTGCAGGCCGGCAACGGCCCGTCGGCCAACCTGGCTGCCGCCAAGGCCGTGAAGCTGTCGCCGCTGGCCACCAAGCGCATGACCGCCTACCTGGCCCAGGCCAAGTAAGCGGCACGTCTTCGCTGAACGAAGCGGCCGGGGCGGCAACGCCCCGGCCGTTTTCGTTTGGGCGTTACAATCCCGCAGCCTTCAGCATTGCGCTCGCCCCGGCTTCGGCATCATCGCTGCCGTGGCGGAAGAAGGCGAACAATTCCCGTGCCGTGCCATCGCCCGATGGCGCAATTGCGGCGGGCGCGCGGGCGGCGAAGTCGGCTGAGTCCACCAGCACCTCCAACGCACCGCGGTGGGCGCACAGCCGGATCACATCGCCATCGCGCAGCCGGGCGATCGGCCCGCCGCACGCAGCTTCCGGGGACAGGTGGATGGCGGCCGGCACCTTGCCGGACGCGCCCGACATGCGGCCATCGGTGACCAGCGCGACCCGGTGCCCGCGATCCTGCAGCACGCCCAGCGCCGGCGTGAGCTTGTGCAGCTCGGGCATGCCGTTGGCCTGCGGGCCCTGGCCCCGCAACACCACCACCACGTCGCGATCAAGCTCGCCGGCCTTGAAGGCCGCCTGCACCGCGTCCTGGCTGCTGAACACGCGGGCCGGAGCCTCGATGGTCCAGCGCTTCTCGTCGACGGCGCTGGTCTTGAAGATGGCGCGGCCCAGATTGCCGGTGACCAGCCGCATCCCGCCATCGGCGCGGAACGGGCGGGCGGCGGGGCGCAGGATCGTCTCGTCCGTGCTTGCGGGCACATCCTGCCAGGCCAGCGCTTCGCCCGCCAGCAGCGGCGCGCGGGCATAATCGGCGAGGCTCTCCCCGGCCACCGTCGGTATGTCGGCGTGCAGCAGCCCGGCATCAAGCAGTGTGCGGATGGTGAAGGCCATGCCGCCGGCGGCGTGGAACTGGTTCACGTCGGCCGCGCCGCCGGGATAGACGCGGGCGATCAGCGGCACGGCGGACGAGAGCTCATCGAAATCCTGCCAGTCGATGCGGATGCCGGCGGCCCGCGCAATCGCCGGCAGGTGGATGGCATGGTTGGTGGAGCCGCCGGTGGCCAGCAGCCCCACGATGGCGTTGACGATGGCGCGTTCATCGACACAGGCGCCTATCGGCCGTTCGCCGCTTTGCCCCAGCGCCGCCAGCCGGTGCATGGCGGCGCGGTTCAAGGCCGTGCGCAACGGCGTGCCGGGATTGACGAAGGCGGCGCCGGGGATGTGCAGGCCCATCACCTCCATCAGCATCTGGTTGGAATTGGCCGTGCCATAGAAGGTGCAGGTGCCGGGGCTGTGATAGGAGGCGCTTTCCGCCTCCAGCAGCTCCTCGCGGCTGGCCTTGCCTTCGGCGGCCAGCTGGCGGACGCGCTGCTTTTCCTTGTTGGGCAGGCCCGACGGCATCGGCCCGCCAGGCACGAACAGCGTGGGCAGATGGCCGAAGCGCAGCGCGCCGATCAGCAGGCCGGGTACGATCTTGTCGCAGATGCCGAGCATGGCCACCGCCTCGAACATCCCGTGCGAGAGCGCGACGGCGGTGCCCAGCGCGATGGCATCGCGGCTGAACAGTGAAAGTTCCATCCCCACCTGGCCTTGCGTGACGCCATCGCACATCGCCGGCACGCCGCCGGCCACCTGCGCCGTGGCCCCCGCCTCGCGCGCGAACAGCTTCAACTGCGGCGGATACTGGCCATAAGGCTGGTGGGCCGACAGCATGTCGTTGAAGGCGGTGACGATGCCGATATTGACCGCGCGGCCGGCCTTGATCGCCGCCTTGTCGTCCATCGCGGCGGCAAAGCCGTGGGCGAGGTTTCCGCAGCTGAGCTTGCCGCGGTTGATGCCGGCGTCGCGCTGGCCTGCGATCAGGTCGAGATAGCGGCCGCGGCTGTCGCGGCTTCTCTCGATGATGCGGTCGGTGACGCGGGAGATTGTGGGATGCAGAGTCGCCATGGCTCCACCCTACAAGCCGCGCCGTGATTTGGGCAGGCGTAAAGACCCTGGCGGATTGACGCTCACCGGGCAGACGGGCAGCAAGGGCAGGCGAGGGGGGACAGGCATGTCGCAACAAAAGGGCCAGCAACACAGGGGCCAATTGGGGCTGATCGCGGTGCTGGCGCTGGTGTTGGGCAACATGGTGGGTTCGGGCGTGTTCCTGCTGCCCGCCACGCTGGCGCCCTATGGCTGGTCGGCGCTGGGCGGCTGGGTGATCGCCATTGCCGGCACGCTGGCGCTGGCTGGCTGCTATGCCGCGCTCAGCCGGCGGATGCCCGGCCTGTGCGGGCCCTATGCCTTCGTCGGTGAAGCCTTCGGTGCGCAGGCCAGCTATTTCTCGGCCTGGAGCTACTGGATCGGCGTGTGGGTGGGCAATGCCGCGCTGGCGGTGGCGGTGGTTTCCAATCTCACCGTGCTGTGGCCGGGGCTGGCCAGCGTGCCGGGGCTGGGTGCGGGCGCGGCGGTGGCGGTGCTGCTGCTGGTGACGCTGATCAACCTCGCAGGCGTGCGCGCCGTGAGCCTGGTGCAGCAGGCAACCACCGCCATCAAGCTGGTGCCGCTGATCGCTGTCCTGGCCATCGCGGCCTGGGTGCTGGGCACGCGCGGCAGCGCGGCGGTGGTCACCCCGCCCACCGCGCTCGATTGGGCCAGTGTCACCACCTGCGTCACGCTCACCATGTGGGCCTTCCTCGGCTTTGAATCGGCCACACTGCCGGCCGACAAGATCCGGCGCCCCGAATTCACCGTGCCCTTCGCCACCATCGCCGCGCCGGCACTCGCAGGCCTGCTCTACATGGCGATTTCGGCGGCGATGATCGCACTGGTGCCGGCCGATGCGCTGGCCAGGAGCAACGCGCCCTTTGCTGATTTCGCCGCGCCGTTCCTCGGCAGCGAGGTCGCGGCGCTGATCGGGCTGTTCGCCGCCATCTCGGCCCTGGGCTCGATCAACGGCCTCACGCTGGCGGCGGCCGAACTGCCGCGCGCGCTGGCCCATGCCGGGCAGTTCCCGCCCGGCTTCGCGCGCCTCAACCGGGCGGGCGCCCCGGCAGCCTCGCTGTGGCTGGCCGGCGGGCTGGCGGCGGTTCTGGTGGTGATGAATTACAGCCGCAGCCTCGCCAGCCTGTTCGAATTCACCATCCTCGTTGCCACCTCGGCGATGCTGATCGGCTATCTGGCGGTGGCGCTGGCGGCGCTGAAGCGGCTCGCTGGCCTGCTGCGGCTGGTGGGGGTGCTGGGCACCGGTTATGCCCTGTTCGCGCTCTATGCTGCCGGGCTGGAGCCGAACCTGTGGTGCATCGGCCTCGTGGCGCTGGGCTGGCCGGTGCTGCTCTATGCGCGAAAGCGGGTGTAGCCATTTGATCGTTTACAGCCGCAAACGTCTGTAAACACGCTTATCTGCAAGAATCTCCCGCGCCGCGTTGTGCCCCGGTGCGCCGGTGACCCCGCCGCCGGGATGGGCGCCGCTGCCGCACAGATAGAGGCCCCGGATCGGCAGGCGGTGATCGCCGTGGCCCAGCACCGGGCGGGCGGCCCACAACTGGTCAAGGCTCATGCGGCCATGGAAGATGTCGCCGCCAATCAGGCCGAACTTGCGTTCGAGATCGAGCGGCGAGTGGATCTGGCGGGCGATGATGCTGGCCCTGAAGTTGGGGGCGTACGCCATCACCGTGTCGATGATCAGATCAGCCACATCCTCGCGCACATCGTCCCAGTTGCGACCCTCTGGCAGGGTGGGCGCAAACTGCTGGCAGAACAGGCTGGCGACATGGCAGCCCGGCGGCGCCAGCGTGTCGTCAAGGGTGGAGGGGATCAGCATCTCCACGATCGGCTGGCGTGACCAGCCGTGCGTTTTCGCATCGCGGTAGGCCCGGTCCATGTAATCAAGGCTGGGCGCCATGATGATGCCGGCGCCAAGGTGCACGCCCGGCCCCGGCAGCACGGAAAAGCTGGGCAGTTCCGACAGCGCGACATTCATCCGGAACGTGCCGGACCCGGTGGCATAGCCGTCCATGGCCCGGGCGAAATCGGCCGGCAGGTCGGCGCGGTCCACCAGTTGCCGCAGCAGCAGCGCCGGGCCGGCATTGCTGGCGACGATGGGGGCCTCGAGCGTGCGGCCATCGTCCAGCGTCACGCCGCAGGCCTTTCCGCCCACGACATTCACCCGCGCCACCCGCTCCTCCAGCCCGATGGAGACGCCCACGCCGGCGCAGGCCTTTGCCATCGCCTGGGTAATGCTGCCCATGCCGCCGATGGCATGGCCCCAGGCGCCTTTGATGCCGTTCACTTCGCCGAACACATGGTGCAGCAGCACATAGGCGCTGCCCGGCGTGTCGGGGCTGGCGAAATGGCCGACGATGGAATCGAAGCCCAGCACCGCCTTGATGGGATCGCTCTCGAACCAGCCATCGAGGAACTCGCGCGCCGACCGGGTGAACAGGGCGAGCAGTTCACGCTGTTCCGAGGGTTCGAGGCCCAGCAGGGGCCACCCCTGTGTGGCAAGCGCCGCCAGGCCCTTGAGGCCGCGCCCTGGCGGCGTTTGCAGCGCGAGGCGTCGCATCTGATCGGCCAGCCGCTCCAGCCGCGCGTCATAAGCGGGCAGGGTGGCAGCGTCTTTCGCGGAAAACCGCGCCACTTCGGCCTGTGTCTGGCCGGCGCCGACCTTCAGATAATCGCCGTCCAGCGGCAGGAAGTTGTTCAGCGGCCGCAACACGATCTTGAGGCCATGATCGGCAAGGCGCATGTCTGCTGCCACTTGTCGCTGGAGCAGCGAGACGGTGTAGCTGGCTGTGCTATTGCGGAAGCCGGGCGCGAACGCCTCGGTCACGCAGGCGCCGCCCACGATATCGCGCGCTTCGCAGATGTGCACTTTCAGCCCGGCCCGCGCCAGATAGAAGGCCGTCACCAACCCGTTGTGGCCGCCGCCGATGATGATCGCATCAAACCGCATCGCTGCTGGCTTGCCCGCCGGCGGCAACAGGGTCAATGACCCGATCAGGCCATCACCCGATCAGGCCGGCACACATGGCAAGGCCGATGGCCGCCATCAGCGCGGCAACCAGCGTGCGAAGGCCGGCGATCGTCACCTTGTCGAGGAAGCGGGTGGCCGTCCAGGCACCGCCGAAGCCCGCCAGCGTGCCCGCCAGCACCAGTTGCTCCTGCCGGCCGGCGGGATCGAAGGCCGCCGTGCTGTACGCCGCGCCATAGGTGGCCAGCCGGGCCAGATCGACGAGGATGGCGATCATCACGCCCGTTGCGATGAAGGCCTTGGGCTCCAGCCCGGCGCGCAGCAGGAAGATGGAGCGCAGGGCCCCCTGCTGCCCGGTGAGGCCGCCGAAGAAGCCGGTCAAGAGGCCGCCCAGCGGCATCAGGCGCGGCGGCGCGGCCAGTTTCTGGAACCAGGCCTGCGATTCCAGGCCGGCAAACAGCAGCAGCAACAGGCCGACCATGAGGCCGGCGCCGGTGGGGCCGAAATCCCGCCCGAAGGCCTGCCACTGGAACAGCTGCGGCGTGTCGCCCAGCCGGGCCAGCAGCCAGGCCCCGGCCAGTGCCGCCGGCACAGCTGCCAGCCCGAACCGCCGCACCACCCGCCAATCCGCCTGCCGCCACAGCAGCCCGGCCTTGAAGAGGTTGTTCAGCAGATGCACCACGCCGGTGGCCGCCACCGCCACTGCCACAGGGAAGAACAGCGCGAAGGCCGGCAGCAGGATCGTGCCCAGCCCGAACCCCGAATAGAGGGTGAGCGCCGAGGCCAGGGCGGCGACAATCATGATGACAGCCATGTCCATGACCGGCAGGCTATGTGGGCTCACCGCCCGGCCCGCAACCGGTCTCGGGCGCGCACCCCGTTGCAAGTCCGTGCGCATCCGCTATGCCGGAAAGCCAAGGGGACAGGCGGGGAGGCCGGTTTTGAACACGGATGCAAGCGTGGTCGAGGATGTGATCGATCCCAAGCGGGATCGGCTGGTGATCGTGGCGAGCAGCCTGGGCACCGTGTTCGAATGGTATGATTTCTTCCTCTACGGCATCCTGGCCAGCCTGCTCGGCAAGCTGTTCTTCGCCACCGGCAACCCCACCACCGAACTGCTGTTCAGCCTGTTCGCCTTTGCCATCGGCTTCTTCTTCCGGCCGCTGG
>ERZ1066121.754-NODE-754-length-27467-cov-12.103312_pt1 | contig 27467 bp, 28 predicted proteins | sample MGYA00382768_ERZ1066121 | MGnify/ENA primary metagenome ERZ1066121 (study PRJEB33369, sample SAMEA5778351) | biofilm metagenome | biome: Industrial cooling water; feature: Water cooling tower basin; material: Biofilm | place: United Arab Emirates | collected...
CGGCGAGCAGGTGCGCGTGGCGCCCCTGCCCGCACGGGCAGTCGAGGATGCGCGCGCCTGTCGGGAGGGCGAGCAGGTCGAGCAGCCGCGCGACCTCCCGCCGGTCGCGCTCGAGCGTGAAGAGCGGATCGTACTCGCGCAGGTACTGCGCGTCGAAGTACGTGGCCCACCAGTCGGCCGCGCCGACCGCGGGCGTGGCGGCCGGCGGGGCCGCCGCCGCCGGCCGGCGTGCGCGCGGGCTCAGAAGAACACCGGCTCGCGGTAGGCGCCGAAGACGTCCTCGAGCGCGGCGCGGATCTCGTAGAGCGTGCAGTAGGCGCGGGCGCAGTCGAGGATGCACGGCACCACGTTCTCGTCCCCGCGCGCCGCCTCGCGGAGCCGCGCCAGCCGCGCCTCGACCAGCGCCGGGTCGCGGCGGGCGCGCAGGTCGGCCATGAGCGACCGCTGCTCCTGCTCGGCCTCGTGCCCGATCTTGAGCAGCGGGATCGTCAGCGCCTCGTCGTCGGTCACGAACTCGTTCACCCCGACGATCACCTTGCGGTGCTGCTCGATCTCCCACTGCTGGCGCGCCGCGCTCTCGGCGATGCGGCGCTGGAACCATCCGTCCTCGAGCCCGCGGACGACGCCGCCCGCAGCGTCGATCTCGGCGAACAGCCGCTCCGCCTCCTGCTCCAGCTGGTCGGTGAGCGCCTCGACGTAGTAGGAGCCGCCGAGCGGGTCGGCGACGTTCGGCACCCCGGTCTCGTAGGCGAGGATCTGCTGCGTGCGCAGCGCCACCTGCACGCTCGCCTCGGTGGGGAGGGCGAGCGTCTCGTCCATCGAGTTGGTGTGCAGCGACTGGGTGCCGCCGAGCACCGCGGCCATCGCCTGGTAGGCGACGCGCACCACGTTGTTCATCGGCTGTTGGGCGGTGAGCGTCACGCCGGCCGTCTGCGAGTGAAAGCGCATCGTCCAGGAGCGCGGATCGCGCGCCCCGTAGCGCTCGCGCAGGCGGCGCGCCCAGATGCGGCGGGCGGCGCGGAGTTTGGCGATCTCCTCGAAGAAGTCGTTGTGGATGTCCCAGAAGAACGACAGCCGCGGGGCGAAGTCGTCGACGTCGAGCCCGCGCGCGATCCCCCGCTCCACGTAGGTGAAGGCGTCGGCCAGCGTGAAGGCGAGCTCCTGCGCCGCCGTCGCCCCTGCCTCGCGGATGTGGTAGCCGGAGATCGAGATGGTGTTCCACTTGGGGGTATGCGTGGCGCACCACTCGAACATGTCGACGATCAGGCGCAGCGCGGGCTCGATGGGGAAGCACCACGCGTGCTGCGCCATGTACTCCTTGAGGATGTCGTTCTGGACCGTCCCCTGGATCTGCGCGAGCGGCACTCCCTGCTTCTCCGCGGCGGCGACGTAGAAGCAGAACAGGATGATCGCCGGGCCGTTGATCGTCATCGACGTCGACACCCGCCCGAGCGGGATCCCGGCGAACAGCGCCTCCATGTCCGCCAGCGAGGAGATCGACACCCCCGCCTTGCCCACCTCCCCCTCTGAGCGCGGGTGGTCGGCGTCGTACCCCATCAGCGTCGGGAAGTCGAAGGCCACCGAGAGCCCGGTCTGCCCCTGGGCGAGCAGGAACTTGTAGCGCTCGTTCGTCGCGCGCGCCGTGCCGAAGCCGGCGAACTGCCGCATCGTCCACAGCTTGCCGCGGTAGCCGGTGGGGTGGATGCCGCGCGTGAACGGCCAGGAGCCGGGTACCTCGCTCGTCACCCCGCCGGCCACGTCGAGCGCCGTGTAGAGGGGCGCGACCTCGCTCGCCGAGTTGGTGAACGCCGCCTCGCGCGTCGCCCCGCGCGCGTAGGCGGTGCGCCACGACTCCACCTCGGCGCGCAGGCGGGCGATCTCGTCGTCGCGGTCGCGAACGGTCTGCTCCAGCTCGTGCAGCGAGGTCATGGCGTCTCCTACCCTCCGGTCCTGGTCGGCGCGCCCCGGGGCGCGCGAGATCAACGGGTGCTCAGCAGCTCACCGCTGCGGGCGAGCAGGTCGTCGGCCACGCCGAACGGCGTCTCGGCGCCGCTCTCGAGCGCGGCCAGCCGCTCGGCGACCCAGGCGCTCGTCGCCGGGTCGCCCCAGAGCCGCTGCCGCACCTTGAGCTCGACGACTTCGACGACGCGCTCGCGAAGGCGGGCCCGCCGCCGCTCGCGAAGCTCGCCGCTGGCCTCAAGATAGCGCCCGTGGCGGGCGAGCGCCTCGAGCACCCCGGCCACCCCCTCCCCCTGCGCCGCGACGCTCTGGAGCACCGGCGGCGTCCATCGCTCCGGCGACGGCTCGGCCGCCAGCCGGCGCGCGGCGCGCGCCGGGTTCATCGCCTCGCGGACGAACTCGCGGTGCGCCGGGTCCTTGGCGAGCGCGGCGAGGTCCACCCCGTGGTGCGCCGGCGCGGCGGCGGCGCCGGCCCGCAGCCCGAGCATCAGCTCGATGTCGGTGCGCAGCCGGTCGGCGCCCGGACGGTCCGCCTTGTTGACGACGAACACGTCGGCGATCTCCATCACCCCCGCCTTGAGCGTCTGGATCGCGTCGCCGCTCTCCGGGACGAGGACGACGAGCGTCGTGTCGGCGGCGCGAGCGACGTCGAGCTCGCTCTGCCCCACCCCGACGGTCTCGATGAGGATCACGTCGAAGCCGGCCCCGTCGAGCACGTCGCACACCTCGCGCGTGGTGCTCGAGAGCCCGCCGAGCGACCCGCGGGTGGCGAGCGAGCGGATGAACACCCCCGGGTCGAGGGCGATCCGCTCCATGCGGATGCGGTCGCCGAGCAGCGCCCCGCCGGTGAACGGCGACGTGGGGTCGACGGCGACGATGGCGACGCGCTGCCCGTCGCGGCGGAGCGCCTCGGCGAGCGCGGTGGTGAGCGTGCTCTTCCCCGCCCCGGGCGGCCCGGTGACGCCGATGCGGCGGGCGCGCCCGAGCGCCGGGTGCAGCGCCGCGAGCAGCCGATCGAAGCCCGGGCGGTGGTTCTCGACGACGCTCACCGCACGGGCGACGGCGGCGGGGCGCCCGGCGCGCAGCTCGGCGAGCAGGCGGTCGATCGGATCGGTGGCGGCAGGAGCGCTCGGCGCGGTCACGGGTCAGCGGGGAGGATCGGCGGCGTCCGTCACGGCACGCTCGGTGGGCGCGGGCTCGTCGTGCTCGTCGCGGATGTCGCCGACGAGCTCCTCGAGCAGGTCCTCGAGCGTGAGGATGCCGAGGGTGCGGCCCGCGTCGTCGCGCACGATCGCGAGGTGGCGGCGCGCGCGCAGCATGGCGAACAGTAGCTCGTTGCAGCGCGCCCCGGCGTGGGCCGCGTGCACCGGGCGGAGCGGCGGCGCCTCCTCGCCCTCGGTGCGCAGCACGTCGAAGGCGTGCACCAGCCCCACCACCTCGTCGAGCGAGCCGCGGTAGAGCGGCACCCGGCTGTACCCCGCCTGCGCCACCTGCGCCGCGAGCTCCGCGACCGGCAGCGCCGCGTCGAGGGCGAAGAGCTGCTCGCGCGGCCGCATCACGTCGCGCGCCGTCTTCTCGCCGAACTGCACGACGCCGGTGATGATCGCCAGCTCCTGCGTCGCCCCCACCCCCTCGAGCTCTCCCTCGCGCAGCAGCTCGACGATGCTGTCGCGCGCCTCCTCGGCCTCGTCCCGCGCCGGGCGCCCCGGCACGAGGGCGCCCACGCGCCGGCCGACCGCGCGCATCGGCGCGACGGCGAGGTCGACGACCCGCAGGAGCGGGACGAGCAGGGGCACGACGCGCACCGGCCAGCGGCGCGCGAGCGCCCGCGGCAGCACCTGACCGACGAGCAGCACGGCCACGGCGACGCCGAGCAGCCGCGCCGCGGTGAGCGGCGTCGGACCGCCGATGTGCAGCGCCCCCATCCCCGCCAGGTACGCGGTGAGCGCGATCCCGGTGCCGGCGGAGACGATCAGCCGCTGCGGGCGGTCGAGATACATCTCCGCCAGCGACGCGCCGGCCAGCCGGCGCTCGACCCAGTGCCGAAGCCAGATGCGGCTCACCGAGCGCACGGCGATCGCCCCCGCGGTCAGCAGGCCGACGCTCAGGACCGCGCAGACGACCAGCAGCGTCGTCGTCATCGCGCCCGCTCGGCCGGGCGCCGATCGCCGCCCGCCCGCTCGTCGATGCGCCGCGCGGGCGCGCGGGCTGCGGCCGCGGTGGCGCTCGGCCGGGCTCCCACGTCGGCGCGCTCACCCGCGGCGAGCGGCTGGCGGTCGCCGGGGGGGGCGTGCGCCCGCGGCGCGGCCCCGGTGGGCGGGCGTCGGGGCTCCGGGGCCGCGCCGTGGGCGTCCTCGGGATCGGCCGGCTCGGCGAGTCGCTCGAAATAGACGCGCTGGATCTTGCGGCGGACGACGCGCTCGACGACCACGCGAAACGGGCCGATCGTCAGCCGTTCGCCGGCGCGCGGCACGCGGCCGAGCAGTTCGTAGACCAGCCCGCCCACGGTCGCGACCTCCTCGTGCGTGAAGTCGTGCGCGAGCGCCTCGGAGAGCTCGTCGAGCGTGACGCGCCCGGAGACCCAGTAGCGCCGCCCGTCGCCCCCCTCGATCGGGTCCTCCTCCTCGTCGCGCTCGTCGTGGATCTCGCCGACGATCTCCTCGAGCACGTCCTCGATCGTGACGATCCCCGCGGTGCCGCCGTACTCGTCCATCACGACGGCGAGGTGGATCCCCGTCGCCCGGAAGTCGCGGAGCTGCTCGTCGACGCGCTTGCTCGGCGGGATGTAGGCGGTGGGGCGCACCAGCGACGCCCACCCGCGCTCCGGCTCCGCGCCGTCGAGCACGGCCGGGAGCAGGTCCTTGGCGTAGAGCACACCGACGATGTCGTCGATCGTCTCGTCGTAGACCGGGACGCGTGAGTGGCCGGCGCTCCGCACGCGATCGACCACCTCGGACCAGGGGGTCGACCGCTCGACGCCGAGCACGTCGACGCGCGGCACCATGACCTCGCTCACCTGCGTGTCGCCCAGCGAGAAGACGCCGGCGAGGAGGGCGCGCTCCTCGCCCGTCACCTCCGCCTCCGAGGCGACGATCTCGCGGAACTGCTCGGCGGCCTCCTCGCGGCTCACGGCGGTGGCCTCCTGCGGCGGGAGGGCGCGCAGCAGCGCGGCGTCGAGCCGCACGCCCACGGCGACGACCGGGGCGAGCAGCAGCTCGGCGAGGCGGACGAGCGGCAGCAGCGGCCCGACGGCGCGCGCCCCGAGCGCGTCGCCCAGCTCGCGCGCCGACGTCTCGCTGGCGGCGACCGTGAACAGCCCGACGGCGACGGCGGTGAGCGTCGCTGGCCAGCCGCCGCCGGAGTGCACGCCGAGCGCGGCGGCGACCGCCGCCCCGGTGGCGAGCTGCGCCAGCACGCGGGCGAAGGCGAGCGCGCGGTGTCGCGCCTCGTCGGGCGGCGGCGGCACCTCGCCCCCGCTCTCCTCGAAGGCGGCGCGGAGCAGCGCCGAGTCGGCGAGCGCGAGGGCGAAGGCGAGCGACGCGGCGACCACGGCGACGACGGCGCTCATCCCGGCGCCCCCGCGGCTCCGGGGGCGAGCAGGCGCGCGTGCAGGCGCGCGAGCAGCCGCTCCTGCCGCCGCCACATCGGCGAGTCGACCCGGGTGTCGTCCTCCGGGTGCTCGTACCCGAGCGCGTGCAGCATCGCGTGCACGACGAGCCGGGCGATCTCCTCGCGCACCGGACGCCGGTGCGCGCGCGCGTGCTCGCGGGCGACCGCGGGGCAGATGTACACGTCGGCGCCGATCGGCTCGCCGGGCACGGGCGCGAGCGCGAAGGTGATCACGTCGGTCGGCCCGCGGTGGCGGAGGTGGCGCCAGTTGAGCCGCGCCATCGCCGCCTCATCGACGAAGGTGATCGACACCTCGGCGGCTCGCACCCCCTCGGCGCGGAGCACGGCCGCGGCGAGGGCGGCCACCCGGTCGCGGGCGAGCGGGACGCGCGTGCCCTGCGCCGCCACGGCGACGCCGAGCGTCGCCGCCCGCGCGTGCGGCGGCGGGTGTGGAACGCGGGCCGTCATGCGGACGCGAACTCCGCGGTCACCCCGCCGCTCGCGGCCGGGTAGTCGATGCGGTTGTGGTGCATGCCGAGGAGCACGCGCACGAACTGCTCCTTGACGATCTCGAGCTGCTGCAGCGTCAGCGGCGCGTCGCGCAGCTGCCCCTGGTCGATGCGCTGCCGCACGATGTGCTCGACGACGTCGCGGATGCGCTGCGGCGTCGGGTCGTGCAGCGCCCGGGCGGCCGCCTCCACGCCGTCGGCGAGCATCACCACCGCCGTCTCGGCGCTCTGCGGGATCGGCCCCGGGTACGCGAACTCGGCGGCGTTCGGCGAGGTCCCGTCGCCGCGCTCGCGCGCCTTCTCGTAGAAGTAGACGATCCGGTTCGTGCCGTGGTGCTCGGCGATGAAGGCGCGGATCGCCTTCGGCAGCCGGATCTCCTCGGCGAGGGCGAGCCCCTCGCGCACGTGGTTGCGGATGATCGCGGCGCTGGCCGTGGGCTTGAGCTTGTCGTGCGGGTTGCGCCCCCTGGCCTGGTTCTCGACGAAGTACGTGGGCCGCTCGAGCTTCCCGATGTCGTGGTAGTACGTCCCGACGCGCGCCAGCAGCCCGTTGGCGCCGATGGCGTTGCACGCCGCCTCGGCGAGGTTGGCCAGGGCGATGGTGTGGGCGTAGGTCCCCGGCGCCTCGAGCGACAGCCGCCGGAGGACCGGGCGGTTGAGGTCGGACCACTCGAGGAGGCGCAGGTACGTCTCGATCCCGGTGAACTCCTCGGCAGGCGCGAGCAGCCCCATCGCCAGCGCCACCGACCCGATCGCGCACAGCGCGCCGGCGCCGGCGCTGAGCCCCACCTCGCGCCAGTCCCACCCCAGCGTGAGCCCGAGCACGAGCGCGGCCGCCAGATAGCCGCCGGCGACGACCAGCATCGCGAAGTACGCCTGCGTACGCCGCCGGAGCGTCGAGACGCTGACCGCCGCGGCCACCCCGGCGACCACGAGGACGAACAGCGCGTTGGTACCGCGGAAGGGCCCCTGGCTGGCGACGAGCGTGGCCAGCACCAGCGAGGCGACCAGCGAGATGCGCGGGTCGAACAGGATGGAGAAGAGCACCGCAGCCAGCGCCACCGGGACCAGCTCGGGGCGCGGCGTCGCGAGGCGTGAGACCGCCGCGGCGGTCGCGAGCACGACCGCGAAGGCGATCGCGAAGAGCGCGACGACGCGGAAGGAGCGGTACAGCTGCGGGCGGAACAGCCGCAGCGTGACGCCGACGATGCAGACGAGGACGAAGTTGTACAGCACCGCGCCGGTCGTCCGCGCCGCGTGCTGCAGCCGCGACTCGCGCACCGCCAGGCGGCGCTGCAGGGCACTGCGCATCGCCTGCATCTTCTCGAACTCCTCGCGTCCCACCACCTCGTGGGCGCCGACGATCTTCTCCCCCTCCCGCACCAGCCAGCGCTCGCGGGGGACGGAGCGCACCGCGTCGGCGCGTCGCGCCGCGGTGGCCTGCCGGTCGAACTCGAGCGTCGGGCGGAAGAAGGCGCTCAGCAGCTTGACGTAGAGCCCTTCGGCCACCTCGCTCCCGGGATCGGGCGCGGCGCGGCGCGCCCGGGCGAGCACGGTGTTGAACGTCGGCACGCTGTCGGCCTGCACGAGCAGCACCCCACCCGGACGCTGCACGGCGACCTCGCCGCGCACGTCGGCGAGGCTGGCGTTGCTCGCGACCCCCTCGACGAGCAGCCGCTCCAGGGAGCGCTCGACGGCGTCGAGGAGCTGCGCGCGCCGATCGGGGTCGCGCAGGTAGGCGAGCTCGCCGGGGGTGATCCGCACCCCGAGCTGGGCCGCCGTCCCCGGCACGGCGGCCGTCACCCCGCGAGCGCCGAAGGCGGCGTCGATGACGACGCGGAAGCGCGCCACCTGCGCCCGCGCCGAGTCGAGGGCGTCGGCCCGGTAGACGAACACGGGGGAGGTGGTGCGCGCGGCCGCGTCCTGCTCCGCCTGCAGCGCGGCCGCCGACTTCTCCACCCGGAAGGCGAACGGCGCGATGACGTTCTCCGGCGCCACCGAGCCGACGTCGTAGAGCGGCGACTCGACGGCCGGCGCTCCCGGAAACAGCAGGTAGATCGCCGTCGCGAGCGCGAGGGCGAGCAGCGCGCGCACCCCGTGCAGCGCCGCCGCCGCGCGCGTCGATCCCTCGCCGTCGTCCGGCTCGGGCTGGCCCCACAAGCCCACGGCCTCAGTCCCCGGCGTCGTCCGCGTACGCCTTGATGATGTCGCGCACCAGGCGGTGGCGGACGACGTCCGCCTCGGTGAAGTAGTGGAAGGCGATCCCCTCGATGCCGTGCAGGATGCGCTCGACCTGCATCAGCCCCGAGTCCTCGCGCTTCGGCAGGTCGATCTGCGTCTTGTCCCCGGTGATGACGATCTTCGAGTTCACCCCGAGCCGGGTGAGGAACATCTTCATCTGCAGGTTCGTCGCGTTCTGCGCCTCGTCGAGGATCACGAACGCGTCGCCGAGGGTGCGCCCGCGCATGAACGCCAGCGGGGCGATCTCGATGGTGCGCGTCTCGAGCGCCTTGGCGACGCGCTCGGGGGGCATCATCTCGTCGAGCGCGTCGTAGAGCGGGCGCAGGTACGGGTCGACCTTGGCCTGCATGTCGCCCGGGAGGAAGCCGAGCGACTCCCCGGCCTCGACGGCCGGGCGCGCCAGGACGATGCGGCGCACGCGCTTGCGGATGAGCGCGTCGACCGCCATCGCCACGGCGAGATACGTCTTCCCCGTCCCCGCCGGCCCGATCCCGATGACGATGTCGTGCTCGGCGATCTTCTGCATGTACTCCGCCTGCCCGGCGGTCTTCGCCTGGATCAGCCGCCGCACCCCGGGGAGGGCGATGCGCCCCTCCGAGCCGCCCGACGGGCCGCTGCCGGGCTCCCCGAGCTCGCGTCCGCCGTCGCGCCCGGCGTCGAGCGACAGCCGCAGCACGTCGTCCGCCGTCAGCGGCACTCCCTGACGGGCCAGGTCGATCATCCGCTGGGCGATCGCGGTCGCCCGGCCGACCGCCTCGGCGCCACCGCTCAGCGTCAGCGCCTCGCCGCGCAGGGCGACGCGCACCCCCGTCTGCTTGGCCAGCTCCACCAGATTCGCGTCGTTCACCCCCGCCAGCGTCAGCAGATCGGTGCCTTCCGTCGACAGCCGCTGCTGGCCGTCGAGTGCGACGCGTGGTGCCCCACCCTCTTCGCTCACTCGGTTCCTCCATCGTGGACCGCCAGACGCAGCTCGTGCAAGTCCTCCGCCGAGACCGGCACGGGCGCGCCCTCGAACAGGGCGCGCGCGGCGGTGGTCTTGGGAAACGCGATCACGTCGCGCAGCGATCCGGCGCCGGCGAGCAGCATCGCGATCCGGTCGAAGCCCAGCGCGATCCCGCCGTGTGGCGGCGCCCCCGAGCGCAGCGCCTCGAGGAGGAAGCCGAAGCGGGCCTGCGCGGTCGCCTCGTCGATGCCGAGCAGGGCGAAGACCTGCGCCTGCTGCGTCGGATCGCTGATGCGGATGCTCCCCCCGCCCAGCTCGGTGCCGTTGAGCACGACGTCGTACGCGCGGGCGCGCGCCCGCCACGGCTCGGTGCCCAGCAGCGCGACGTCGTCGGGGTGCGCGGACGTGAACGGGTGGTGCATCGCGGCGAGCGCCCCGCTCGCCGGGTCCCGCTCGAACATCGGGAAGTCGACCACCCACAGCAGCTCGAGCGCGCCCTCCCGCACCAGCCCCAGACGACGGGCGACCTCCTGCCGCACCCGATCGAGCGCCGGACTGGTCACGTGGTCCGGCCCGGCGGCGACGATCGCCAGGTCGCCCGGCGCCATCCCCAGCCGGGACGCCGCGTCGGCGCGCAGGAACTTGGCGACCGGACCCTCCAACCCCTCCGCTCCGCACTTGAGGAAGACGAGCCCCTGCGCCCCCGCGCCCCGGGCGAGCGCGGCGAGCTCGTCCTGCTCCTTGCGCGAGAAGCGCGCCGCGCCCGGCGCGATCAGCCCCCGGAAGCGCCCGCCCGCGGCGAACACCGTGGCGGCGACGGCGAACTCGGTGTCTCGGAACTCGGCGCTGACGTCGGCGAGCTCGAGGCCGTAGCGCAGGTCGGGGCGGTCGATCCCGTAGCGCTGCATCGCCTCGGCGTAGGCCAGCCGGGGGAAGGGCGTGCGGATCTCGTGTCCCGCCTCGGCGAACAGCACCTGCAGCAGCCCCTCGGTGAGCGTCTGGACGTCGGCCTGGTCGACGAACGACGCCTCGATGTCGATCTGCGTGAACTCGGGCTGACGGTCGGCGCGCAGGTCCTCGTCGCGAAAGCAGCGAGCGAGCTGGAAGTAGCGGTCGAGCCCGGCGATCATGAACAGCTGCTTGTAGATCTGCGGGCTCTGCGGGAGGGCGTAGAACTCGCCGGGGTGCACGCGGCTCGGCACGAGATAGTCGCGGGCCCCCTCGGGCGTCGGCTTCGTCAGGATCGGCGTCTCGAGCTCCAGAAAGCCGAGGTCGCTGAGGTGGCGGCGCGTCGCCTGCGCCAGCCGGTGCCGGAGGATGAGGGCGTGCTGCAGCTCCGGCCGGCGCAGATCGAGGTAGCGGTGCTTCAGCCGGAGCTCCTCCGCCGGGAGCGGCGTCGCGCGCGGGCGCGCCACCGGGATCGCCGGCGTCGCCGCCGGGCCGACGATGCGCAGCGATCGTCCGCGAACCTCGACCTCGCCCGTGGCCAGCTCGGCGTTGCGCAGCTCCGCCGGGCGGAGCACCACCTCCCCCTCGACGAGGACGACGCTCTCGACGCCCACCGCGGCCGCGGCCGCCGCGGTCGCCGGGTCCACGTGCGCCGAGTCGAACGAGACCTGCACCACGCCGTCGCGGTCGCGGAGGTCGAGGAAGACCAGCGCGCCGAGGTCGCGACTGCGGTGCACCCACCCGCCGAGCGTCACCTGCGTCCCCGCGTGCTCGGCGCGCAGCGCGCCGCAGCCGTGCGAGCGGAGGGTCGTGGCCGCCACGCCCGGCGCGGTGCCGCCGCCGCCAGGGGGGGAGGAGTTCGGGGAGGGCGACGGAGCGGAGAGGATCGTCATGTTCGGGTGCTCCGCCGGCGCAAGCCGGCGGCGAGGAGGAGACCGAGGATGGCCCCGGCGGTGTCGGCGCGCCAGTCGGCCGCGCTCTGCGAGCGCCCCGGGATGAAGCGCTGGTGCCACTCGTCGACGCAGGCGAAGGCGGAGGTCGCGATCACGGCGAGGGCGAACGGGATCGCCCGGCGCGTCAGGACGGGGACCGCCCGGCCGATCAGGAAGGTGAGCACGCCGTAGAGCAGCAGGTGCGTCGCCTTGTCCCCGAAACGCACCTGCGGTGGATCGGGGTTGGGCCAGGAGGTCACGACGACGAGCAGCGTCGCCCAGAGCGCCGCCGGCATCCAGCGCCGCCAGCGGGTGCCCGCCGCGGGCGCCGTCAGCGTCGGTCCGCCGGCGCTCACGGCGCCTCCGAGCTACGTACGAGGGCGAGGAAGGCGTCGGCGCTCGTGCACTCGCGCAGCGCCGCCCGCAGCGGGTCGCGGCGGAGCAGGCGCGAGATCCGTCCGAGCGCCCGGACGTGCGCGCCGGCGGCGCTCTCCGGGCCCACGAGCAGGAAGCACAGCTCGACCGGGCGCCCGTCGAGCGCGTCGAAGTCGACCGGGTGCCCGCAGATCCCAGCCGCGAGCGTCAGACTGTCGAGCTCCGCCGAGCGCCCGTGGGGGATCGCGACTCCCTCGCCGATCCCGGTGGTCAGCACCGCCTCGCGGGCGCGCACGCCGTCGAGCACGGCGTCGACGACTGAAGCGCCGCGGTCGCCGACGGCGAGCTCGACGAGCTCACGCAGCAGCTCGGCCTTCGATCGGCTGCGCAGGGGAACGCGCACGCGCTCGGGCGCGAGCAGGTCAGACAGCAGCACGAGCGAGGGCGGCATGCATTGGCCCTGGACAATGTAAGCGACGCCGTGACAAGGGGGTAGCCGCACGAGTGCGGCATCCTTGACCGTCGGCGACCGGCCCGGGTACTCTCCACCCCATGCGCCCGCCGTACCGAGCCGCGACGATGGGGATAGCGGCCGTCCTCGCCCCCATCGCTCGCGCCGGCGCGCAGCCGGTGCCCGGGCGCGATCTCCTCGACTTCCCGCTCGGGGCGATGGCGGAGGCGCCCGCCCTCGCCGGGCAGACGGCCGGAGGGCTCTACAACCCCGCGGCCCCGCTGCTCGGCGCGCCCTCGGCGCGCGGGCGCGCCTCGGTCGCCCTACTGAACGCCCCGGGCGACCGCGGACTGAGCGGCGAGCTGGTTGCCCTCGACTGGCGCGTGCGCCGCCGCACCGCGCTCTCGCTCACCGCCGCCCGCGCCGGGATCGGCGGCATCGATCGCACGAGCACCGGGCCGCAGACCGAACTCGGCTCGGTGGTGTACGACACCTTCGTCCTCTCCGTGGGCGGCGCCCACCGTCCGCTGCGGCACCTGGCCGTCGGGGGCGCGCTGCGATACCGCACGGGGCGGAGCGACACGACGACCGCAAGCCTCTGGGGCACCGACGTCGGAGTCGTCGTCGACGGGCTGCTCGGGCGCCGGGACGTGCGCGCCGGCGTCTCGAGCTTCCTCTGGGGGCCGGGACGGCGCTCGGAGGAGCGGCCGGCCCTGCTCGCCGGCGCCGACGGCCGCGTGTGGGGGGCGACGCGCTCGCGCGAAGTCCGCGTCGGCGGCTCGTTTCTGACCAGCCGGCGCGGCGAGCGCGAGAGCTACGGCTTCGCCGCCGGACGGCTCCGCACCGTCGAGGGGCGCGTCGGCGTGGCTCGGGCGGCCCGCTTCGACAGCCCGGTCCAGACGCGCCTCCGGCTCGGGTTCGGTCTCGAATATGCCCGGTTCCAGGTGGGGATCGCCCGCGAGGAGAGCGATCCTGGCTTCGGTCCCATCTATCAGTTCACGCTCAGCACGCTGCTCCGGTGACCGCACGCGACGCCGTCCACGAACCCGCGCCCGAGGCCACTGCGGCCGCGCCGGTGAATCTGCTGGACCTCACGCCCGACGAGGCCGCCGCGGTGCTCCGCGACTTCGCCACCCGGCACGCCCTGCCGGCCTACCGGGTGGGTCAGCTGCTGCCGCGACTCTGGCAGCGCCCGGTGCGGAGCTTCGCCGAGATCACCGAGCTGCCCGCCGGCGACCGCGCGCTCCTGGCCGAGCACTTCGCGCTGCCGCGGCTGGAGCTCGTGGCCGACCAGCGCTCGAGCGACGGGACGCGCAAGTTCCTCTTCCGGCTCGCCGACGGACAGGCGATCGAGACGGTGGCGATCCCCGACGGCAACCGGCTGACCTTCTGCATCTCGTCGCAGGCCGGGTGCGCGCTCAAGTGCTCCTTCTGCGCGACCGGGGTGATGGGCTTCCAGCGCAACCTCCGCCCTTTCGAGATCGCCGGCCAGGTGCGCGAGCTCGCCCTGCTCGACGAGCCCCTCCGCCCGACGAACATCGTCTTCATGGGGATGGGCGAGCCGCTGATGAACTGGCGGGCGGTCGACCCGACGCTCACCCTGCTGAACGACCCGCGGGCGCTCGGGATCGGCGCGCGCCACGTGACCGTGTCGACCGTCGGCATCCTCCCCGGGATCGTCGCCCTCGGCGAGCGCCCCGAGCAGTTCCGGCTGGCGCTCTCGATCCACGCGCCGACCGATGCGCTGCGGCAGACGCTGATGCCGATCAACACGAAGTACCCGCTGGCGGACGTCGTCGCCGCGGCGAAAGCGTTCGAGCGCCGTGTGACGTTCGAGTACGTGATGCTCGGCGGGGTGAACGACCGGCCGGAGCACGCCCGGCAGCTCGCCGAGCTCGCCCGCGAGTGCCGCGCCTTCGTCAACCTGATCCCGCTGCACCCGGGTGGGGCGATGGGCTTCACGCCGACGCCGCCCGAGCAGATCCGCCGCTTCGCCGAGGCGATCCGCGAGCGCGGGGTCGAGGTGGCGGTGCGCAAGAGCCGCGGCGTCGACATCGCGGCCGCCTGCGGGCAGCTACGGGTCGAACGCCTGGGTCGGCGAGCGCCAGTCGTGGCCGACGAGCACCGTGACGTCCAGGTAGCGTGAGCTGTCGGGGCGCGCCTCGACCGCCGCCCCGCCCATCGCCCGCGCCACCCGGTCGGCCCACGCCCGCGCCCCGCCGCGCACGAGCACGAGCGTCGTCGCCCGCTGCTCGCCGCTCGTCCCGATCTCCACGACGTCGAAGCCGTGGTCGCGCAGGTGGCGCGTGACGCGCCGGGCGAGCCCGCGCGTGCGCGTGGCGTTGAGCACCTGCACGCGCACGCGCACCCCCGCCGGCGCCCGGGCGAGCGAGTCGGCGATCAGCGGGCGGGCCCCGGCGACCGCGGCGGGCGCGGTACGCTCGCGCCACTCCTGCGCGAGGCGCGGGGCCGCGGCCACGCCGCCGGCGACGAGCAGCGCCCCCAGCAGCAGCCACCCGGGGCGGCGCAGCCGCTCGCCGAGCGTCGGCGGCGCGGTGACCGGGTTCGGCCACTCGCTCATGCGGGTCGGTCCGGAGCGCCGCCCACTGCCCTACCGCACGCTGTTCCAGAGCGCGACGGCCGCGGGGAAGAGCTCCTTCCCCTCGCGCAGCGACCACTCCAGCCGCATGCGCACGACCTGCCGGAAGGTGCCGTCGAAGTCGTCGGCGGCGTGCGCGGCGAGGAACGCCCGATCGGCCACCGCGAACCGGCGCCCCGGCTCGAGGAAGTCGGCCATGTAGAGCGCCCGCCCCACGCGCCCCCAGGCGGGGGAGCCCAGCGTGTGCCAGCGCACCGCCTCGAGCACGGCGGCGCGACGCTCCCCCTCGCGCGCGAGCAGCTCGGCCGCGGCCGGCCCGTGCAGCAGGTCGACGGGGGACACCGAGTCGCCGCTGAGGGCACGCAGCCGCTCCTCCGGCGCGTCGCGCAGCGCGTCGTGCAGCACGCCGACGTCGCGCATCGCCCGCGCCTCCTCGGCGTCGACGCCGAGCCGCGCAGCCCAGGATTCGAGCAGTGCCGTGACCCGCGCGATGTGCGCGCGCCGCTTCTCGCTCACCACCGCCCACCCGGGGAGCGGCAGAGGCGTCGCAAGGTGCCCGGCCGGCCGGTCAGTCGTCGCCACGTCGCGCATACGCCTCCAGCACCGCGCGCCCGCGCAGGTGCGTGCGCACCAGATAGTTCCACCCCTTGAGCTCCGCCCCCCGCCCGACCACCGAGTCGACGACCCGCGAGTACGGGCCGATGACGCACTCCCCGCCGATCTCGCTCGCCCCCTCGAGCACCACGCTCGGATAGATCAGCGTGTCGGCGCCGATGCGCACGTCGACGTCGATCCAGGTGCTCGCGGGGAGGAGGAACGACACGCCGGCGCGCTCGTGTCGGCGCACGAGCCGGTCGCGCAGTGCCACCGCCGCGTCGGAGAGGGTGTGCCGGCTGGTCACCTGGAGCAGCTCGATGGCGGCCGCTGGCGCTACGCGCGCCGCGCCGGCGGGAAGGCGCGGATCGTCGGCGGAGGCGAGCGCCGGCCCCTCGCCGGCCACCGCGACACAGGCGGCCAGCTCGGTGTCGCCATGCACCGCGGCGAGCCCGTGCTCGGCGGCCCGCAGCAGTCGCGAGACCGTGGCGGAGGTGAGGAGCGCCGCCGCGCCGTCGACGAGCACCGTCTGCCCGGGCGGCGTCACGGCGACGCGCAGCGCCCGCAGCAGGTCGCCCGGCGCGACCGCGACGAAGCGCACCGGGGCGCTCGTCCCGACGTCCACGTGCGCCGGCGAGCCCGCGAGGTGCAGGACGACGACCTCGCGCGGCGGCGGCGCGACGTCGAGCAGCGCCCGCACCACGTGCCAGAGCGCGCTCCGCCCGGCCAGCGGGTGCAGGTACGGGCTGACGCTCGACCGGAACGCCGCGTGCTCGTCGAGCGCGGCGACGACCGCGCGCCAGGTCACCGCCCGGGCTCCGCCGCGACGGCGATCGGGGGCGAGACGCCGAGGATGGCGTTGTCGAGCAGGCGCGTCGCCCCGACGCGCGCCGCGAGCATCGCCACCGTTCCCCGCTCCGCCGCGCGCACCGGCGCGAGCGTCTCGGGATCGGCCACGTCGAGGTAGTCGGGCGAGACCGCCGGCTCCCTCGCGAGGACCTCCCGCGCCCGTGCCAGCAGCGCCCCGGCGTCGCGCTCGCCCGCGGCGAAGGCGCGCTCGATCGCCGCCAGGGCGCCCGGGATCGCCCGTGCCCGGCGTCGCGCGTCGCCATCGAGGTAGACGTTGCGGCTCGAGAGCGCCAGCCCGTCGCTCTCGCGCACCGTGGGCGCGACGACCAGCTCGACGGGGAGGTCGAGGTCCTCGACCATCGCCCGCACCAGCGTCGCCTGCTGCACGTCCTTCTGTCCGAATACGGCGACCTCGGGCTGCACCAGGTGCAGCAGCTTGGCGACGACGGTGAGCACGCCGGCGAAGTGCCCCGGCCGCACCGCGCCCTCCCACCGCTCCGCCAGCGCGCCGGGGACGACGCGCACGCGCGGCTCGCGCGGATACAGCTCGGCGACGCTCGGCACGAAGAGCAGGTCGACGCCACGGGCCCGCGCCTTGGCGGCGTCGCCGGCGGCATCGCGCGGATAGCGGGCCAGGTCCTCGTGCGGGGCGAACTGCAGCGGGTTGACGAAGATGCTCAGTACGACCACGTCGGCGCGCCGCCGCGCCTCGTCGACGAGCGCCAGGTGCCCCTCGTGCAGCGCTCCCATCGTCGGCACGAAGGCGACGCGTCCGCCCCCGAGCACGCGCGCGTCCTCGCGCGCGCGCGCCAGCTCGGCGCGCAGCTCCGCCGCCGTCGCGACGCTCAGCATCGCGCGCTCGCCGGCGATGCGCACCGGCGCCCCGTCAGAACGCATGCTCCTCGCCCGGATACGCGCGCCGGCGGACGTCGGCGGCGAAGGCGCGCACGGCGTCGCGCGTGCCGTCGGCGAGCGCCGCGTAGCGCTTGAGGAACTTGGGCGCGAAGCCGTCGGTGAGGCCGAGCAGGTCGGGGAGGACGAGCACCTGCCCGTCGCACGCCGCGCCCGCGCCGATCCCGATCGTCGGCACGCGCAGCGCCTCGGTGACCCGCGCGGCGAGCGCCGCCGGCACGAGCTCCAGGACCACGGCGAAGACGCCGGCGTCCTCGAGGCGGCGCGCCTCGTCGAGCAGCCGCTGCGCTCCCTCGTCGCCGCGCCCCTGCACGCGGAAGCCGCCGAGGACGTGCACCGACTGCGGCGTGAACCCCAGGTGTCCGATCACCGGGATCCCGGCGCGCACGAGCGCGGCCGTCGTCTCGGCCAGCTCCGGCGACCCTCCCTCGAGCTTCACCGCGTCGCAGCGCGTCTCCTGCATCACGCGGCCGGCGTTGAGCAGCGCCCGCTCGGTGGTCACCTGGTAGGTGAGGAAGGGCATGTCCACCACGACCATCGCCCGCTGCGCGCCGCGGCGCACGGCGGCGCCGTGATGGATCATCTGCTCGAGCGTCACCGGGACGGTCGTGTCGTAGCCGGCGACGACGTTGCCGAGCGAGTCGCCGACGAGGATCGCGTCCACCCCTCCCTCGTCGGCGAGGCGGGCGAACAGGGCGTCGTACGCCGAGACCATGACGAGCGGCTCGCGCCGCTCCTTCGCCTGGGCGAAGCTGCGCGTCGTCACGCGACGCCCCGCGGCCGATCCGGCGGCCTGGCTCACGGCTGCCCCGCCGCGACCGCGGCAGCGCCACCGCGCGCCGCCCCGGCCGGTGCGACCGACGCGCGCCAGTCGACGCCGAGCGCGTCGAGCCCGCGCTGCCAGAACGGGCGATCGACTAGCCCCGGGTGCGGCACGTGGAGCGCTGCCGTGGCGACCGTGCGCCCCTCCCACAGCACGACGTCGATGTCGAGCGTGCGCGAGGACCAGCGCGCAGCGGGGTGGCGTCGGCGCCCGGCGTCGCGCTCGATCGCGTGGCAGGCCGCGAGGAGCGCGTCCGGGGCGAGCGTCGTCGCCACCGTGACCATCTGATTGAGGTATGGCGGCTGCGCGAGCCCGCCGAGCGGCGCCGTCTCCTCGATCGGGCTCGCCGCCACGACCGACGTGCCGGGCAGGGCGCCCAACCGGGCGCGCGCCGTCGCGAGGTGCGCAGCGCGGTCGCCGAGGTTGGAACCGAGCGCCAGATGCACCCGCTCAGCCATCGCCGCTCGCCCCGTCCGCGAGCCCGCCCGGCCGCCCCGCGTGCGACCGCTCCAGCTCGATCTCGGCGTAGGCCAGCGGACCGTCGAGCGCGACGTGCGGCTTGCGCACGGCGACGCGGGCGCGCGCCACGCCGCGCAGCGCGAGCGCGCCGTCGGCGACGCGCTCGGCGATCTCCTCCAGGCAGTGGAGCGGCCCCCCCGCGAGCGCCTCGGCCGCGGCGGCGTAGAGCCCGCGGTAGTCGAGCACCGCCGCGCCCTCGCCCTGCCGCCCCCCGGTGCGCGCGGCGTCGCCCCAGACGCTGAGGTCGAGCTCGAGCGGCTGCGGCAGCTCGCGTTCGTGGGGGAGGATTCCGACGCGCACGTGAAAGCGCATGCCGGCGAGAGTGATGCGGAGCTGGTCGGTCACCGGCCGGAACGTATCGGCCGCCGCCGGGGCGGTCAATTCGACGCGGCCGCCGCGCCGCCCCCGCGCCGGGCGACGCTCACGCGTCGTCGATCGCCTGGCGGAGCGACGCGGCGAGGGCGAGCGCCTCGTCGACGCTACGGTCGGCAGCGCGCACGAGGGCGCTCCCGACGACCACGCCGTCGGCCATGCGCGCCACGGCGGCCGCCTGGTCGGGACGCGAGATGCCGAAGCCGACGCACACCGGGAGGGGCGTCGTGGCGCGCAGCCGCGCGATCGTGTCGGGCAGGGTGGCGGCGAGGGTGTCCTGCTCGCCGGTGACGCCGAGTCGGCTGATCAGATACACGAAGCCGCGCCCGTGTCGCGCGATCTCGGCCATGCGCGCCGTCGGCGTCGTCGGGGCGACGAGCCGGACGAAGTCGAGCGGTCCCTCGCCGAGCCAGCGCTCGCGCTGCGGGTCGGCGCCGACGGGGAGGTCGGTCACGAGCACCCCCGACGCCCCGGCCGCCGCCGCGCGGGCGAGCACCCCGGCACCGGCGGCCATGAGCGGGTTGAGATACGAGAAGAGCACCACCGGGACCCCGGGCGCGGCGCGCGCCAGCAGGGCGAGCGAGCCGTCGAGGTCCATCCCCTGCGCCAGGGCGACGTGGGAGCTGTGCTGGATGACCGGCCCGTCGGCGAGCGGCTCGGAGAACGGGACTCCGAGCTCGATCACGTCGGCGCCCGCGGCCGCGAGCCCCTGCAGCAGCGCCACCGAGCGCTCCGGGTCGGGGTGCCCGGCGGTGACGTAGCAGATCAGCGCCCGGCGCCCCGCCGTGCGCAGCGCCGCGAACCGCGCATCGAGCGCCGAGGGAGGGCGCGCGCCGCCGGCGAGGACGGCGATGGGAGCGACGGCGCTCACGCCCCCGCTCCGCGCTCCGGGTACTCGGGGAGCGGGCCGACGTCGGGGAGGGTGCCCAACGCGCTCACCTGCATCACGTCCTTGTCGCCGCGCCCGCTGACGCAGACGAGGACCGGCTCGTCCGCCGCCCAGCGCCCGCGCGCGTCGGCCACCCACGCCACCGCGTGCGAGGTCTCGAGCGCCGGGAGGATCCCCTCGCACCGGCTGAGGAGCACGAAGCCGCGTAGCGCCGCGTCGTCGGTGACCGCGACGTAGCGCGCCCGCCCAGAGTCCTTCAGGTGCGCGTGCTCGGGCCCGACCCCCGGGTAGTCGAGCCCCGCGGAGATCGAATGTGCGTTGATCACCTGCCCCTTGGCGTCCTGGAGCAGGTAGCTGAGCGCCCCGTGCAGCACGCCCGGGGTGCCGAGCGAGAGCGACGCCGAGTGGCGCCCCGACTCGATCCCCTCGCCGGCCGCTTCGACGCCGACGAGCTCCACCTCGGCGTCGTCGACGAAGCCGGCGAAGATCCCCATGGCGTTCGAGCCGCCGCCGACGCACGCGACGACGCTCCGCGGCAGGCGCCCCGTGCGCTCGAGCATCTGGGCGCGCGCCTCGCGCCCGATGAGTGCCTGGAACTCGCGCACGACGCGCGGATACGGCGCCGGGCCGACCACCGATCCGATAATGTAGTGGCTCGTCTCGACGGTCGTCACCCAGTCGCGGATCGCCTCGCTCGTCGCGTCCTTGAGGGTGCGCGTCCCACTCGTGACGGGCACCACGGTGGCGCCGAGCAGGCGCATGCGCCAGACGTTGAGCGACTGGCGGCGCATGTCCTCCTCGCCCATGTAGACGACGCACTCGAGGCCGAAGCGGGCGCACACGGTGGCCGTCGCCACGCCGTGCTGCCCCGCCCCGGTCTCGGCGATGATCCGCCGTTTCCCCATGCGCCGCGCCAGCAGCACCTGGCCGACGGTGTTGTTGATCTTGTGCGCGCCGGTGTGGTTCAGGTCCTCGCGCTTGAGCCACACCGGCGCCCCGACGAGCGCCGAGAGCCGCGGCGCGTGGGTGAGCGGCGACGGGCGCCCGACGTAGTCGCGCAGCATCGCGTCGAGCTCGCGCCCGAACGCGGGGTCGGCGAGGGCGCGGGCGAACTCGGCCTCGAGCTCGTCGAGCGCGGGGACGAGCGTCTCGGGGACGTAGCGCCCGCCGAAGGGGCCGAAGCGGTCGGTCGCCACCGGGGCGGCGACGGCGAGGGCGGTGGGGGCGGAGCTCTCGAGGGGCATCGGGTCTACCGGTCCGGCGTCGGGCGAGGGGCGAGGGCGGCGACGAGCGCCGCCATGCGGGCAGGGTCCTTGACGCCAGGGGCGCGCTCGACCCCGGACGAGACGTCGACGACGTCGGGGGCGAGCGCCGCCGCCGCGGCGGCGACGTTCTCCGGCGTGAGGCCGCCGGCGAGCACCAGGCGGGTGGCGCCACGCACCGCGGCCACGGCGTCGGCGAGGGCCGCCCACGGCAGCGTCGTCCCGGTGCCGCCCAGCGGGCCGCCGGCGACGCGCGCGTCGAGGACCACCGCGTCGGCCACGGCGAACAGCTCGGCGGCGTGCCCGGGGAGGGCGCTGCCGGGCACGCGGAGCACCGCCCAGCTCTCTCCACGCCAGTGGGCGCGGAGCGCGGTGACGGCGTCTGCGTCGGGGTCGGCGTGCAGCTGGACCGCGTCCAGCTCCGCCGCCTCGGCGAGCTCGAGCACCACATCGAGCGGCTGGCCGCCGAAGACCCCGACGCTCGCCGGCCTGGCCCCGGGAGCGGCCGCGTCGCGCGCCGCCCGGGCGTTCCGCCTGGCGACCGCCGCGGTGACCGCGCGCGGGCCGCCGGCGAAGATGCTCCCGACGTGCGCCGCGCCCAGGCGCGCGGCGGTCGCGGCGTCCTCGGCGCGGACGAGGCCACAGAACTTCACCGCCGGCGAGCGGGGCGCGATGCGCTCCGCTCCCGGCGCGCCGCCTGGCGCGTCGGTCACGCGGCGACCGCGCGACCCATGCGCGGCACCCCGGCGAGCGCGCGCACCGCATGCGTCGGGTCGGGCGCGGCGGAGACGCTCGAGCCGACGAGCACGGCGTCCGCCCCGGCCGCGCCCGCCCGGGCGACCTCGGCCGCGCCGCTCACGCCGCTCTCGAAGACGGCGATCCGGTCGTCCGGGATCAGCGGGAGGAGCCGGTCCGAGGTCGCCAGGTCGATGACGAGCGTCTCGAGGTCGCGGTTGTTCACCCCGACCACGTGCGCGCCGGCCGCGAGCGCACTGTCGAGCTCGCGCTCGTCGCGCACCTCGACGAGCACCTCGAGCCGGAGCTGCGCGGCGAGGTTGACCAGTGCGGCGAGCTCGGCGGGCCGGTGCGCCCGGGCGATCAGGAGCGCCGCCGAGGCGCCGAGCGCCCGTGCCTGCACCAGCTGCAGGGGAGCGACGTGGAAGTCCTTCTTCAGCACAGGGATGGTCGTCGCCGCGAGCGCCTCGGCGAGGTCGGCGTCCGAGCCGCCGAACCGCGCCGGCTCGGTGAGGATCGAGAGCGCCGCGGCCCCGCCGGCCTCGTAGGCGCGTGCCTGCCCCCCGGCCGACGCGCCCGGAGCGATGTCGCCCTTGGACGGCGAGCGTCGCTTCACCTCGGCGATCACGCGCACGGTGGGGCCGCGGAGCGCGGCGGCGAACGGCCGCGCGGGGGGCGCGTCGGCCGCCTGGCGCTCCAGCGCTGCGCGCGACGGGGCGAGCGCGAGGGCGCGATCGCGCGCCGCGGCCGTGAGCTCGCCGAGCACCCCGGAGGGCGGGCGCCAGTGTGGAAATTCTTGCACTTCGGCCGATCTTCGGCTATCGTGGATTCGGCAGCTGTTCGGGACCGCGGCCGCGCCCCGGCACAATCCTACCCGCTCGAGGTCGTCCCATGCCGCTCACCAAGCGCCAGCGCGAGATCCTCACCTACCTCGGCAGCTACTCCGAGGTGCACGGCTACGCGCCGAGCTTCGAGGAGATCGCCGAGCAGTTCAACTATAACTCGCTGGCGACCGTTCACGAACACCTCAGCAACCTCGAGCGGAAGGGGTACATCAAGCGCGGCTACAACGAGAGCCGGGCGATCGAGATCCTGCCGACCGAGGCGTACGCGCGCGCCGTCGAGGTGCCGCTCCTCGGCACCGTCGCCGCGGGCGTGCCGATCGAGGCGATCGCCCAGGGGGAGACGCTCCCGATCCCCGAGAGCTTCCTGCGCAAGCACGGCAGCCACTACGTGCTCAAGGTGCGCGGGAACTCGATGGTCGACGCGCACATCGGCGACGGCGACTTCGTCATCGTCAACGAGCGCCGCTCCGCCGACAACGGCGAGATGGTGATCGCGATGATGCACGGCACGTCGGCGACGGTGAAGAAGTTCTACCGCGAGCGCGACGGCCGGATCCGGCTCCAGCCCGCGAACGACACGATGGAGCCGATCTACGTGCACGAGAACGACATCAGCATCCAGGGCGTCGTCGTCGGGGTGCTGCGACGCTACTGAGCGGCGGGCTCCGTCGCCGCGCACGCGAAGGTCAGGGGGCGAGTCCGCGCGGGCTCGCCCCCTCGTCCGTTCGCCCCACGATGGAAGCGCGCCCCGTCGCGCCGGAGGCGCGCGCCCACCCGGCGCTCGCGCGGGCCAGCGGCCTCGGAGGGGTCGGCGAGCCCTCGCCCCCTGGGGCGGGGCGCGACGGACGACCCCTCACCCGCGGTACGCCGCCCGCAGCCGCTCGAGCGCCCGCCCCGCCGAGCCGTCGTCGAGCGCCGTGCGGGCTCGCTCGACCCCGTCGGCGTACCCGTGGGCGACGCCGGCCACGTAGAGGGCAGCGGCGGCGTTGAGGACCACGGCGGCGCGGGCCCCGGGCGCTCCGCCGCCGTCGAGCACCGCCTCGATCACCGCGGCGTTCTCTGCCGGGCTGCCGCCGGCGAGCTCCGCAGCGTCCACCGCGGCAAAGCCGTACAGCGCCGGCTCGATCGTCCACTCGCCGACCACCGCGCCCTCCCGGCCGTCGCCGCGCACCTCGACGACGCGCGTCGGGCCGAGCGGCGAGATCTCGTCCATCCCCGGCGCGCCGTGGACGACGAGCGCGTGGGTGCTGCCGAGCGCCGCGAGCGCGCCGGCGAGGAGCGCGACCCGGTGCGACTCGGCGACGCCGAGCACCTGCCGCCCCGCCCGCGCCGGGTTGGCCAGCGGGCCGACGACGTTCATCACCGTCGGGACTGCGAGCTCGCGCCGCACCGGCCCCACGTGACGCATCGCCGGGTGCATGAGCGGCGCGAACATGAAGGCGATCCCCGCCTCCGCCAGGGCGCGCTCGGCCACGGCGGCAGGGCGGTCGACCGGGACCCCGAGCGCCTCGAGCACGTCGGCGCTGCCGGAGCGGGAGGTGAAGGAGCGGTTCCCGTGCTTGGCGACGCGCGCGCCAGCGCCGGCGGCGACGAGCGCGGCCGCCGTCGAGATGTTGAACGTCGCCACCGCGCCGCCTCCCGTGCCGCACGTGTCCACCACCTCATCCGGGCGCTCGGCGCGCAGGGGGACCATCGCCGAGCGCAGCGCGCGCGCCACCGCGGCGATCGTCTCGGCGCTCTCCCCGCGGACCCGCAGCCCCATGAGCAGCGCGGCGATCTGCGCGGCCGTCGCCTCGCCGCGCATGACGCGATCGAAGGCGGCGGTCACCGCCTCGGGCGCGATCGCCGCCCCGCTCGCGAGCGCCCGGAGCACGTGGCCGAGCGCGTCGGCCGGCGGTCCGCCGGCGGGCGCGCCGGTCACGCGATCCCGACCGGCTGGTCCAGCGTCGCGAAGCGCGCCAGCCGCTCGGGGAGCCGCGCGTGCGTGGCCACCAGCGAGATGACCAGCGCCAGCAGCCGCACCCGCTCGACGTCGGCGTCGGTGTAGGCGGCCTGCGTCGCCCGGTTGGTCAGGTTGACGACCCCCACCAGCTCGCCGTGGTAGACGAGGGGGAAGCTGATGAAGCTTCCCGCCGTGAAGTACTGATCGCGCAGCAGCGGGTGCGTGCCGGCGTCGCGCACGTCGCGCACGAGCAGCGGCTCGCGCGCTGCGGCGACCTTCCCGGCGACGCCCTCCCCGATGCGCACCCGCTGCCCGTCGGTGATGTGCGGGGCGATGCCGCGCGCCGCCGCCAGGTAGAGCATCTCGGGCTCGGGCGCGCGGAGCATGAGGGAGCAGCGCTGCGCCTGCATGTCGTCGCCCACCAGGGCGAGCAGCTCGTCGACCAGCTGCTGCGGCTCGTGCGCGGCGGCATCGAGCGAGAGGACCCGGTCGATCAGGTAGAGGGTGCGCTCGGTCTGCCGCAGCGACTCGCCGCGGCGCAGCAGCTCGACCTGCGCCTGCTCGAGCGTCCCGGTGGTCGCGGCGAGCTGCTCCTCGACGGCGCTCGCCCGGCGTTCGGCCCGACGGATCAGCTCCGCCTGATGGGCCGCGAGTCGCTCCGCGGTGAGCGCGTCGCGGGCTCCCGCGCTCGCGCCGCCGCGCTCCCCCGCCAGCCGCGGCACGCCGGCCACCGGGGTGCGCCGCGCCTCGTCGAGCTGGGCGGCGAGCTCGGCGAGCTTGCGGACGTACGAGCCGTGAACGCGCTGGGTGACCTCCTCGAGCGTGCGGACCGCCTCCTCGCGCGCCTCGCGCTCCCAGAAGCGCGCCAGCGCCACGTCGAACAGCGCCACCAGGGGGAGGAAGCGATCGAGCACGCGGGCACCGAAGATGCGCCGGGGCTCGACCAGGGCGAGCACCGCGACCAGGTGCCCCTCCACCCGCACGCCGCGCAGCGCCAGGGCCCCGTCGAGCGGGGTCGCGAAGCCGAGCAGCCGCGCGTACTCGTTGGACCGCTCGCCCAACTCGACGAAGCGCCCCCCGGCGACCAGCGGGTGGCGCACGGCGGTCGGCAGATGCTCGAGGGCGACGTCGACGACGCTCCGCACGACCCGCGATCCGGTGGGCGTCCGACGCTCGGCGAGCAGCTCGCGCCTGGCATCGTGCGTGTACAGCGCCAGCTGCGCGGCGCGATCCAGGTCGGCGAGCGACTCACCGAGGGCGAGCAGCGCGTCGTCTGGATCGGCGGCGGCGCCGAGCGCGTGGGCGAGGGAGGCGAGCGTGCGGGGGGGCATGGCAGGGGGCGCGGCGCGGCGCCCGAGGTGGACGGCTCGCGCGAGTCGCGCCCCCCGGGGCCAGGTTAATGTGCCCCGAGGCGCGCACGCGGGTCAATCGGCGCGCCGCCCCGTCGCCCGAGCGCCTTGCTTGACGCTCGCTCCCCCCCGGCTACCTTCCACGCGATGTCGACCCGGACCGTGCAGCTCGTGCTCCACTACGACGGGGCCCGGTTCGCCGGATGGCAGCGGCAGCGCGACGCCCGCACCGTGCAGGGGGAGCTCGAGGGGGTGCTCGCGCGGCTGTGCGGCGCGCCGGTGCCGGTGACCGGGGCCGGACGCACCGATGCCGGAGTCCACGCGCGCGGGCAGGCCGCCGGCGTGCGCGTCGCCGAGCGGTGGGAGCCCGCGGCGCTGCGTCGGGCGCTCAACGCGCTCCTCCCGGGCGACGTGTGGGTGGCGGCGGCCCATGCGATGCGCCCCGAGTTCCACGCCCGCCACAGCGCCACCGCGCGACGCTACGCCTACCACGTGGGGACCGACGACGCGGCGAACTCCCCGTTCCGGCGCACGCGCGAGTGGGCGTTCCCCCGTGCGCCGGCGCGCGAGGCGCTCGACGAGGCGGCCGCGCTGCTCGTCGGGGAGCACGTCTTCCGCGCCTTCGCCGTGCGCGGGACCGCGCCGGCCGACGATCACCACCGGTGCATCGTGCACCACGCGCAGTGGCAGGCGCGACCGGGTGGGCTCGTCTTCGAGGTCGAGGCGAACCGCTTCCTCCACCACATGGTCCGCTTCCTCGTCGGGACGATGCTCGACGTCGCGACGGGGCGCCGCCCGCCCGGCGACGTCGTGCGGCTGCTGGCAGCGGCGGACAACCGCGACGTGTCGCCGCCGGCGCCCGCGCACGCCCTCTACCTCGAGGCGGTACGCTACCCCGCCGACCTCTACCTCAGCTCCGCATGAAGATCTTCGTCGCCTCGGCGTCACCGACCGACATCCAGTGGGCGGTGGAGCACGCGCTGGCCGACGGCGTGCTCACCACCCCGGGCGCCCTCGCCGGCGAGCGCCCGGGCGCCGATCCGCGCGAGCTCCTGGGCGAGATCTGCCGCGCGCATCCGCTGCCGGTGCTCGCCAGCGTCGCGTCCGTCGATCCGCAGGACATCTACCGCGAGGGGCGCGAGCTGGCCAAGCTGGCCGACAACGTCGTGCTCACCGTGCCGCTGGTGGACGACGCGGTGATCGCCATCCGCCGCCTCGCCGCGGAGGGGGTGCGCGTCGGGGCCACGCTCGTCTTCAGCGCCCCGCAGGCGCTGCTGGCCGCGAAGGCGGGAGCGAGCGTGGTGAGCGTCCCGATCGACCAGCTCGACGCCCTCGGCAACGACAGCAGCGCGGCGGTCGGCGAGGTCCGGGCGCTCTTCGACCGTGGGGACATCGAGTGCGACCTGCTGGCCGCCTTCCCGGCGACCGGCTCGTCGCTGACGCGCTGCGGGCTGGCGGGCGCCGACGCGACCGCCGTGACGTCGGCGATGCTCCGCTCGCTGCTCGTGCATCCGCTCACCGACCGCGGGATCGACGGCTTCCTGCGCGAGCTCAGCTCGCGCGGCAAGCCGCGCATCGCCCCCGTATGAGCCCCGCCCCGTGCGCCGCGTGGCGGGGGCGCCTCTGCGGCCGCGCCGGGCGGGTGGCGGTCCTCGCGGCGACCGTCGGGTGCGGCGGCGGCGCCCCGGCCGACGGCACGGCCCAGCCCCCCGCCCCGCCCTCCCGCGCCGCGCCCGCCGCGCAGCTCCCCGAGCCGGCCGCGCAGACCATCGCCGCCTCGCGGCGCACGGCGATCGTCACCGCGGCCGAG
>ERZ1066121.760-NODE-760-length-27358-cov-14.664213_pt1 | contig 27358 bp, 26 predicted proteins | sample MGYA00382768_ERZ1066121 | MGnify/ENA primary metagenome ERZ1066121 (study PRJEB33369, sample SAMEA5778351) | biofilm metagenome | biome: Industrial cooling water; feature: Water cooling tower basin; material: Biofilm | place: United Arab Emirates | collected...
CGACGAGCCGCACCGGCTCCCAGAAACCCATCGCGAGGCCAATGCGCGGAACAGGAGTGCCGCACGCACAGATCGGGAGGTCCGGATTCTTGGTGTCGGCCCGGGAGGACGGCCAGATCTTCAGCGAGCCGAGCGAGAGCGGGAACATGCAACCCCAACACACATCGGTGACAGGATTGACGAAGCTGCCCGAGCATCGGCCTGGCCCGGTTGGAAGACCTTGAGCCGTTGCCGGCGTTGCCAGCGCGGCTACCAGCAGAGCCACGATGGGAGCCAGGAGCCTAAGCAGCATCTTGGTCCTCCCTGCCCTGCATCAGCCAGGCATCGTCGGCCGCATTCTTGGCCTTCAACCAGAGCCAGCCCTGAACGAAGACAAAGGTGAAGGTGGCGCCCAGCCAGGGAAACGCCAGGGGTCGTGCCAGGGTGCGAAGCTCGCCAAAAAAGAGCACTGTTGCGGCGAGCACTGCGCAGCCCATGATCACCCGAACGCGAGCGCCAAGCAGCGTCGGGGTTTCGGGGGCCGCGAGCGGCACAGGCAAAAGATCGCGCCACCCGGTCATGTCGGCTGACCCTTGCGGCGGATCACATGCTCGGTGACGAGAAGCAAATCGCCCTTGCGCTCGACAACGGCGGGCGTGTGGCGGATCCCGAAATGGGTCGTCAGACGCCCGTCTTGGTCGAAGTAGAAGCGCCGGCGATGCGTTTGCATCTGGGTGAACGGCGAGCCGTCGACGAAGATTATCTTGGCCGCTTCTTCGCCTCCCCGCTGCATGGCCCATGCGAGCTCTGCAGAATCGTTGCCGTTGATGAAGACGAGCTTCTTCGAAAGGCCCGACAGGGCCAGCGGATTGACGCGCTGACCTGCAACCGCAATGAGATTGCCCCTGTGGTCACGAATGTCGTTCTCCACCACGATGGCTGGATCGAATTCCCAACTGCGAACTTCGGTGGCAGCTGCAATGCCGGCAACCGGAACTGGCTGCATCACCCGCTGCTTGACCTTGTCCGCGAACTGCCGGTTGAGCGCGTCGAGCTTGCCACTCGCCTGCGCGGCATCGAGGCGGGTCTTGATCACGGCCAGGAGGTCCGGCTCGATAACGGGCCAAGTCTGACCCATCTGACCGTGATCGACGCCCGCGCGAGTTGGCGACAAGGGCGCGCCAGCACCAATCGTGAACGGCGCCAGCAGCGCAAGAAGGATCCCACGCTTCACAGGATTGCCCTTCCGGTGCCGACGAGACGGTCGCGGCAGACAAAGCCGATATGCGCGTAGCGGCTGTCGAACCCGTCCTTGTGCGAGGTTGCGGCAAAAATGCACCCCTTTGGCACTATACCCAGCGGGCCTTTCTCGAGCGGGTCGCCGCGCTTGGTTGCCGGCTTCAGCGATGCGACCCGCTGACCATTGACGAGGACGTCTGCGCCGCGCCGCGTCACGACATCTCCCGGAAGACCGAACGCGATCTTCGCAAAGGGCGGCGGATTGGCGCCGAAATACTTGGCCGTCATCCATTCATGGCCCGGATGAAAGATCACGTAGTCACCACGCTTCGGAAAGCTGCCGCTTTCGACGAGGAAGGCCCAGTTCGGAAGTGAGTCCGAAGCATTGATCATCAGGGCGTGCGTTCCGCTCCACCGGGCAAGTGCGCTGAACCCCATCGCGAGGGCGCTCAGCGCGGCGATGGCTGCGAGCTTCTGCGCTAGCGACAGGCGCTTGGACTCAGTGCGCTCCACCGCCCTGCCCTCCGCCATTCGCGGCCATGAAGGCCTGCATCTCGGATTCGACCCGGGCGGCATTCGCTGCGGAGCCCTTTGGTCTCACTCCCGATCCCATGCCTTGCATCGCTTGGGCAGGCGTCGGTCGCGGGACCTTGGCATAGACGGCAGCCTTCACGCTTTGCGTCACGTCCGGCACGTTGCCGCCAACGATGGCCTCGTGAACCAGCACGACCTTGCCGCTTTTGGAGAGGCTGGCGACCGTTTCATCAAGTGCCGCCATGAAGACGGCCGTCTCACGTGCAGCCGTGGTTTCGTCCGCACTCGAACGGGACTGCGCCTGAAGATATTCGCCGATGATCCCCTGAAGCTGCAGCTGGACGAACTCCTGCCTCGAGTCCGGCGACGACGCGATATTCCGTGTCACCCAGGCGCCCCAGATGAACATGGTGATGCCGGCTGCAAGCAAGACCAGTTCCCGCGGCGACATGCCAGCAAACCGGCGTTGCAGTAGCGAACCGGTCGGCTTTCGTGCCGGGGCCGCCGCTGGAGGCAGCTCATCAAACAGGTCTCTCATTGGTCTTCTCCCGTGAGGTCCGTGATGGGGATGAAGGCAGCGCGAAGGCTCGCGCGGCGAAAGAAGGCGGTCAGCGCAAGAACGATGACGAAGATCGCCAGCACGATGGCTTCGAACTCACCCCGGCGGGCGGCGTCCGCAGCGGAAAACCGGGATGCAAGATTGCCGAGTTGCAACATCAAGCCTGCGAAGGTGAAGCCGCCGAGGGCCAAGAACACGAGCAGCCCTGCACCGATCGCCGCAAGCAGGGTCGTTGCGCCCCACCCTGCAAGGCGTAAGGCCACAAACAGCGAAGCTTGGCCGCGCTGGACAAACTCGGCCCTTTGTTGGGAACGAGACAACGCGATCATTCCGCCGCCTCCGCCTGCTGGTATCCTTCGGGAAATGCGACGGCCTCGATCGCGTCGTGCATCGGCAGCCCGCGCTCGATGTAAGCCTCGATCCGCGCGAAGACGTCAGGGCTCGATGAGTAGAGTGCTGCGGAATAGCGGTCGAGGACGAGCCGTCCGATGCTTTCGGTGTCGGGGCCGCGGATGAAGATGTCCGAATAGTCGGTACCATTGCGCTTCAATGAGCGCAGGAGCGCCTCGGTGAGATTGTCCATCTCGAAGCGATCCGAATTGCGGAAGTCCGAGATGGTCTCGCCCTTCTGCTGGAGGATCAGGAACCAGTCAGAGTTTTCGAGCGCGGCCCGCGAGCCTTCCGACTTGTAGTAATCGTGGATCGACTGGGTGGCCGTAATCAGCGCGCCGCCGTACTTGCGGCACGTGCGCGAATAGGTCTCGACGAAGTCGGCCATCGCCCCGCCCTTGAGCATCTGCCAGGCCTCATCGATGATCAAAGGCTTCGGTGTGGCGCGATCCATCCGGCGCATGACCTGCGAGGCGATGAACATGATAGACGTGAGAACAACGCCGCGCAGCTCCTCACGGGTCGCAAGATCAGAGAGCTCGAAAACCGTCAGATCAGCAGACAGGTCAAGATTGGCATCGCCCAGAAAGAAGCGGCCAAAAGTGCCCTTGGCCGCGAACGGCAGGAGCGAGGTAGCCAGATCATAAGCACACGGGTGCCGGGCCTCCCCGAGCGCCGCGATCACCTGGTCTACAGTCCCGTCACGACCATGCTCCTCCCAGACGAAGTTGACCGCCTGGTCGATAAGCCCCCGTTCGGTGTCGTTCAGCCGGGTCTCATTGCGCGCCATCTGGGCGATGATCGATTTGAGCATCGCGAGGCAGTCGACCAGATAGTCATCGTCCTCGCGCGCAAGATGCTCATCGATCATCCGGAACGGGTTGATCGAGATGCCCGAGGACAGCTTGAACTCGGTGAACGTGCCGCCAAGAGCCTTGGCCATATGCTCGAAGCTGCGGCCATCGTCGATCACGATGGTCTTGGCTCCAACCCCTGCAAAGCTCGCTGTCAGATCCTGGAGGAGAACCGATTTGCCCGAACCGGACTTGCCTGCGATCGCAACATTGTGATTGCCGGCAGTATTCTGGAACGGCGACCAGAACTGCGGTTGACCGCGCCTGCCAATGAACAGCAGATGCGGAATATTCCCCCCGACATACTCTCCCTGGATCGGCGCGATCGCTGCAACATTGGCCGAGCGCATCGTCCGCAGGCGCTTCATGCGCTTCAGATCATGGTCGAGCCCGTCGGCAAGCAGCAGCGGGAAGTGCGCCATGAAAGCGGGCAACTGGAGATGGGTCTCGTCGATCAGGTCCCATCCCGTGGCCTTGTAGAGCGCTTTGAGTGTGCGCTCGCAGGGCTCGCCGCGGCCCTTGGGCGCAATGATCGAGACGGCGTAGTAGCAGGATACCAGCTTCTCGCCCTGCTTGACCCTGTCGGCCACGAACTGCCATTCGGCGGCCTCGGTCCGCAGCTTAGGAACGAGCTTGACGCCCTTGCCATCGGCCAGCGACGTCGTTCGTGCGAACTTGTATCCCGCCCTTGCTTCGGAGGATTCCGGGCCCGGGATGATCCCGCAGACCGTCTGGAGCACTGGACAGGGAAGACTGAGCTTAGAATTGAAAATGTCGCCAATGATCTTCTGGGTATCCCAGGGTGCCCAGCGATCGGGGAAGCCTCGCACTGCCATGGTACGGACGTCGAACCTCTCGGGCACAAAGTCCTTCAGCTCGGGGACACCCGATGCGACGGCGCCCGTCGGCCTCAGCGATTGGGCATGGAGGACAAGGCGGTCCTTCTCGACGTGCGTGACCAGGTCGCGCCGGACACATTGCTCGTTGATCGGATCGAACCGGTTGTAGTCGGGGACCTCGTCTCCCGCACCGTTCGACGGCGCAAGGATCTCGTCGAACAGACGGATGAGATCGATCGGCGCGAACTGCCGGACCGGGACATTGATCGATTCCAGCGCCGAAATGATCCCGTCGCGCATCGTAACGAGGTCATCATTGGTGAGACTGGACCCTTGCCCAATGCCCACCGACATCACGACACGGAAATTGCGCACGAAAAACGGTCCGTCGCTCGCAAGCGTAGACCAGGCACCACCGAGCAGTTTGTCGAGGCGGTGGCGCGCAAGTGTCCGGAAGACGCCCGAAGCCGTGAAGCGGGGCAGCGCCCAGGCCTGCAGCATCTCGGCTACCCTGGGACTTGAGAAATTGGTCACGCTGAACCGCGTTCCGGGCTGAAGAATATCGGAGAAGATCGTGCCGATGATCTCACTGACCCGGTCATTCGCGCCCACAAGCGGTGCAAGCTCGAGAATGAAGCCCTTCGAACGGACCTGGTGAAATATGCGCTTCTCCTCGTCGAAAGAGCGATAACCCAGAAAGTGCGACAGCATCGGAACATCGGGCGCGCGGGCGCTGCGCTCCGGCTTGCGGCTGTCTCCCACGACGAGATCGACGATCGAGCCGAACATCGCGCCTCACTCCACCACGCCGCTAAAGGCGGCGGGCTTGGACCGAGCGCGGGAACCCTTGGCAGAGAGCCGCTGCGCAACCTCTGCCTGAATTTGGGCAATCGGATTTTCCGCGTCGGCCGCGGCAACCTCAGTCTCAGCCGCACCCTTGCCAGGATCGGCCCTTGCCTCGCGCCCTTCTGGCAACACCGCCAGCACGGGTGGAGCGCTTTCGGCTGCGGCAAGAAGGCCGCGACTGCGCGCAGCCTTGGGACCCCGCCGGGCAATCTGCTCCATCGCATCCCCGCGCCCGGGAAGCAGCGCTTCGGTGCTCACGACCCGGCGCGCATGCGCCGTCCCGCTCGCATCGGTGAAACCAGGGAAGACGACAGAGAGCTGATAGCGCGGCGCGCTGCGAGCCACAGGCGCTGTGCTTGCCAGATGCGTGTCATGGACAGGTGCATCGATCCCGTCGTCCATCCGGAAGGGTCCGGCAGGATTGAGAAGGTCGGTCGAGCTGGTTTCCTCGATCCGGGCAAGCGCACTATCGTCGATCACGGACGATGGCGCGCAGATGCCGTCGGGCGCGTTGCAGCGAAAATTCGCGCTGACATTGGTGCCAAGCGTCGAGCAACCCGACAGAAGGCCCCCGAAAGCGGCAACGACCACAGCAGCGTGCGGGCGCAGATTCTTGTGCGTCATGATGCTTTCCCTTCGATCCAGCTCAGCAGGAAGTCGCGCGGGCGGTAGCCATGGAGCACCGCACCATCTTCGCGGACGATGACAGGCGTGCCGCTGAAGCCGTGCTGCCTTGCGAAGGCCTCGTTGGCATCAAGCCCGCTGGTGTCACACGACCCTGCCGATGTGACCGCCCCGCCCTCGTAGGCCTGAGTTACTGCCCGGCGCCGGTCGGGCGCGCAGATCACGGCTTCTGAGATCGGCCTTGTGCCGAGAACCGAGATCGGACGCTCGATCACCTTGACGTTGAGGGTCCCAAGCGTCTCATGAAGCCGCTTGCAGTAGCCGCAGCGAAAGTCGCTGAAGACCGTGATGGTTCTGGTTCCCCGGCCCATTGCGATGCTGCCGTTCTTCGGCAGGGAAGCAAGCGCTGCAGGGTCGACCCGGGAGTCGCCTTGGGCCGGTGCTGCAGACGGCGAACCACTTGCGCCTGCCTTGGGCGCGGCCTCGGTTTCGTCACCTGCCCCGGCACCACCGACAAGCATGTCAGGATTCATCTCGAGGAGACGAGCAGCCGTAAGGTCCTGCTTGGTCTCCATGTCGTAGACGCGTCCGATGATAAGGTAGCGCGCGCTATGATCGATATAGAACAGGTTCTGCCGGGCCTGAACCTCGCAGACGCCGTCGATGGACTTGCAGTCGATCGCTGTGATCTCGGTCTTGGGCAGGCGCTTGGTCAGCGCTGCCTGGATCGAAGCGGGGTCACTCGCGGCCGAGGCATGAGCAACGGCCGCGATAGCGGCTAGGCCACTGGCTGCCAGTCCTCCGGCTGCCGCGATCTGCCATGTCTTCCATTTACGCTCCATGGTGGTCCCCTCAGTTTTTGATGAAGGTGCCGTCGAGGAAGACGACCTCGACCGCCGCCCCGGTGGGCATCTCGACAACGGGCTGATATTGCTCGGCGCGCTCGATGAGATATTCCGAGACCGTGGTGCCGGCCTGCTGTCCGCCGCCGCCCAGGGCACGCAGCCCGATTTCGCCAGCGCCGGGGGTCCGTCGGCCCTCGCCCGCGATGATCGGCTGATTGAACCCTTCACTGAGCGCGTTACCGACGCCGCTCACGAGACCTGCCAGAAAAGCCTGGGTGGTCAGTGAGCCCTCGCGGCTAACCACGCGGCCGCGCACGCCCACTTTGCCGCCGAACGCGATGAACCCCTTGACCTCCGATACCGCAAAGCGGCCGCCCGGCTGCGCGCAGGTCATGCGCTGGAGCTTCACATAGACCTTCTCCGAGGAGAGGTCCCCGTAGGCTGCGCCGTTGACCATGCACCCCTGCACCCGGGTCGCGAGGAGCTTCCCATCCCCGTAGACCGAGCGCGCGGGCCCGGTAATCCGGAGCAGGACGGGGAGCGGATCGCTCTGGCTGCGCGTATTCGTCGTGGCATCGACGCCGACCACCACCGTTGCCTTGGCAATCGAATTCGGGGGCAGATAGTTGGGCGAGTCCGTATAGACGGCGGGCGACTTTGTCGGGTCGATACGCGATGCCGTCCCGCTTGCTGACGTGAACGAGACCATCTGGACGTCGCTACCGCGGCGAACGGGCGGGGCTTCTGCCGCTCCGGCCTCTGGTGACGCCGGCACGCCCATCTCGCGGGCCGCCGCGACAGGTCCTGGCGCTGTCGGCCGCGCGTTGCCCCTCTGGACTTGCTGGCGCAGTTGCTCGTTCTCGCGCTCGTAGGCTTCCAGGACACGCTGGCCATCGCGCGCCATGGCCGCATTTTCGCCGCGCAGCGCCTCGATCTCGGATTGCATCTGGGCGAACTGCGCGCCCTGCGCCTCAAGGCCCTTGAGACGCACGTCGGTCGAGTTCATCTCGCCCTCGTACATCGCGACCCATTCCTGATCGACGCGCTGCCGGTTCAGAAGTGCATCGGTCGAGACAGTTGTCTTGGCCCCCTTCTCCGTCGCCTCTTCGATGGTCTCCTCGGTATCGAGGACATACATGGCCCCAGCCACCGCGATCACGCCGGCAAGACCGAACATCAGCATCTTCTGCCGCTTCTGGACCAGTGAGTTCTCTGCAATGGCACCACTCGCATCGAGGGTGTCATGTTCCTCAGCCTCGCTGGCATCGAGGTCCTTGGGTTTGCGCTTGAGGAAATCCATCTGACTTACCCTCCTGACGGTACGACGACGTAAGCGGCGGTGGCCTGGCCGCTGGCGAGGTTGGGATTGGAAATGCTGACCGCGATGGCGCCGTCTCCGGCGATGATCTCTTCCTTGAGCGTCATCGGCTCAGAGCCATTGTTCTCGATGCGCAGGACCTTCCCGGTCATGGTCGGGCTGCGATATTCGCTGACCAGCTGGACCTTCAGATCGCCGACATTGACCGGGGCACGGGCAGCATCGCTGATCTCGAAACCCGCAACGCGGCGCTGCTCGAACATGGCCCGGACGAGCGAGACCGCACGATCATCGAGCGTTGCAGAGGCCTCGAGCGACTGAGGCGCACCCTGAGGGTTTTCGAGATCGGCGTTGGCGACGAAGACCTGCAGCGCCGCTTCGCCCGATACCTCGCAGTCGAACTTGTAGACGAAGCCACGGCGCGTCGTCCCGAAGAACGAAATATTGCGCTTGGAATAGCCGTCCGGAACGGAAAGATAGATGTCGCCGCGGGTCGGCTCGTGCACGATTGAGAAGTCTTCCTGCGGAACACCCGCCTGGACACGCGAGACCGAGACAAACTGGTCATCCTTCAGCGAAATCCGGGTAAGGTCCGACTTCGACGCCTGGCAGCGCACCTCGCCATTGTCGGCTGCCAGAATATGCTCGTCGGCGAGAGCCGGAACGGCGGTCAGAGCGAGCGCGCCGCCGACCAGTACGACCCCGCACAAGCGAAGGAGCTGGCAGTCAATGCGGGAAGCGAGGACGCTGCCGGTCGCAATCAGCAACGAAGGCACAATCGGGTTCATTGTTCCTGCTCCTTCTTGACGACCACGCCAAAGCCCTTGAGGCGGAGCGAGACGCCGGTGTGCTGCCAATGGAATTCGAAGATCTTGTGTTCGCGGCGGACGTCGCGCGATCCGACGATCGTATGGAGCACGCCGCCGACCTGACTGGTCAGGTTCTCGGGGTCCGTGCGGATCCAGTCGATCGTGATGAACTGAGTGACCTGCGAGTCCTGCTGCTCATCGATGATCTTGAGAAGGTTGGCCTTGAGCGGGCCCCGCGCCTCCGGGGCGGCAATCGCAATGAGGCCATCGAGCCAATACTGCAGGTTCTCAGGCGACCGATTGAGCGCGAGCTGCGCAGTGTCGCGGGTCACAGCCTCGAGATATTCGGGGCTCACCGCCGCTGAGCTCAGCACCATTTCGCTGGGAAGGATCGGCTGAAGAACAACCTCCCGGTCTCGCGTCGTTGCGGCGGCGAACATCACCAGGACCAAGGCAGCGAGAATGATACAGGTCAGAGCCAGAATGTTGCGCTGCTTGAGCGTCCGCTGCGAAGCCTCGTGTGCGAATGAAAGTTCCATGTCAGCCCGCCATCACACGTAAGTGGGAAGGCGGAGCGACCTTTAGACCGAAGAATTCGCCCGGCAGATGCCAATAGGCAAAATGCAGGACCCAATACATCGATCGCCCAGCTTTGAGTTTGCGGTACCCAAGCCATGCAGCAACGGCCAGAAACAGGCCTATGACGACATGCTGCGCGAGAATTCCCCAGGTGAACGGGATCACCAGCACAAGGAATTCATCAAGCGACCAGAACCCGATCAGTTCGGGATCGTCGAGATGCTTTGGAATTGAATACTTGTCCAAAGATCGTCTCCGCCAGAAAGGTTTGCTGCCATTCCCGTGCGGGTGATGGAGCAGCGCCCCCGTTCGCGTTGATCCGTGCTCTCGCTCAGATCGTTGCCGTGACTGTGGAAGTGACGATCGGCACGCCGGTCCCGGCGCCGACCCCGACGCCGACGGGGATCGCTACCTGGCCGAGCGAGAAACGCCCGCTGGCCATGGCGACGATGCCGCCCGCGAGCGACAGAACGGTGATGATCCGTCCGCCCGACCCCTGAAGGAAGCCAGTGAACCGCGTGAGCGCCGTATTGAACGTGGCATCGGTGCCGGCCATGGCCGCTTCGATACCGAAGACGCTCATGGCGGTGGCGGCAGCAAAGGCGACGGCGAGCGTCCCTCCTGCCTGCTTGAGATCCTGAACCTTCATTGTCTTCCCCTTCTGGTTGACGAAATGACGCAGTGCGTCGTCACCAAAGGGGCCGCAGGCGAAACCTTTTCTCAATCACTGTTGTGTAGAGCGAAGTCGGAGAAGTCCGCGAATCACTGTTTTTGATGCCGGGTGGTCCGGTTTTTGATACCGGGTGGGTCGATTTTTAGCACCACGTGGTCATGGATTCATGACCAGGGTGGCATGCTGGTAATACCACGTGGTTCTGAATCCATGACCACGTGGGTCTGTTTTTCATACCACTGGTCCGAATCGTTGCAGCGGCTCGGCGAGGAGATATGGAACCAACGCCAAGGGCCCCGATCAGTAGCGAACAATGGCGGGAGGAGACGCAATGGCCAGCGAGAAGGAGGTCGTCCACGAACTGCTGGTGAGTAAGGAGGCATTCGCGATCATTGCCGAGGCCATCAAGTGGCTGACCATAGAAAAACTGAAATTCCAGCGCCTTAGAGACGTGATCACGGATGTGATCCGCGCGCCGGATTTATCCAATCAGGATTTGATCGCAGCATTCAACCGGCACCGGCCGTGCGACGGGCGGGTCAGGATATACCTAAGATTGAGCGGTGCCCTGAATGGGGAATTCGACTACCTCAAAGCCCGACTCGCAGAGGTCACAGGCGACCAGTGCGGCGTACGTGAGACGGTAGTCTTCTGCGCGCTTGCCATTAGTCAGCGCCAAATTTCTCTTGCCAAAGCCGCCTTTTAGAATTCACATCATGCAACTGCATAGGGAGAATTAACGGAGGCAAGGATGGGTCAGGGGGCGCACCCAAACCAGCGGAAGAGCTGTCATCAGTTGCAAGCTGAGTACGCCGATTTGATCAAGGACCAGATGAGCCGGCAGGGGGTCAGTCTGCGTCGGCTTGTGGATGAGGGGATCATCAAGAGCAGCCACCGCAGTGGCCTGTTCGAGCGCATCGCTGATGGCAGTATGTCGACGGCCGAGTTTAACCGACTCAACGAGAGACTTGCGATCGATCCTGTCAGAGCTGCGATCGCCGTCCACTGCTTTGTCAGCCCGGAGTCTTATGAGGACCCCTGCTGCGAAACATCTGCCCATCTCGCCATTGCCCTTGCGCTCCAGCTCTCCGAGGAGATGGCCGCATGCAATGGGACTTTCGAGCCCATTCGCGAAGCCTTATGTCACGGCATAGCGCAGCGCACCTCCAGCGCCATTGTAAGGCATCACGCAGCGCTGGAGGCGCGGCGACAGGATCCTGCGCTCTTTGATCGCTCTTTCGGCTGACCCAGCAAAAGCTGCGCCCGCCGAGCACGCCCCAGCAGTAGGAGCTTCGCCGACCCGTCGATGATATGGTAACGTGACTCGGAGCATGATGGCCGCGAAGTTCGTTTAGAGCGGTGATCTGCTCAAAGATCGGGGATACGACTGACGGTGAAGCAAGAAGCGCTCATTGCCTGGACATCGCTCTATATTGCGGTCGGGATAATGGCACTGATCTGCGCCGCACTTTCGACCATCGTGACCCTCAATGACTGGCGAACTGGCCGATGGGCTCCGCCTCGCGCCAGCACGCTCGACAAGGCATTGCTAATTCCGAAGCTATGGCTGCGCTGGCAAGCCAACTATCTCACCGGCACACCGGTGATTCTGGCCATCAGCCTGTACTATGCCTCCAGCATCGGCTTCTCAGTTTTCTGGGACATCTGATCCTCCAGCGAAGGCAAGAAGACGCACCGCTCTGAACGGGTTCTCGCCTCCGAGCCGTGGAAATGAGGCGGGCGCCGGGCCGCTGCCGCCAAGAGATGCCAGAATGGTTCGAACATAGCTGCGGGTCTCGGTGAAGGGCGGAACTCCGCCATGCTTGTCAACGTTGCCCGGACCCGCATTGTATGCAGCCAAAGCAAGATGCCACGAGCCATAGCGATCGAGCTGCTCACGCAGGTAACGCGCTCCCCCACGGAGATTTTCGACAGGGTCCCAAGGATCTGAAACGCCAAGATAGCTTGCAGTCGCCGGCATCAACTGTGCCATGCCCATCGCCCCGGCAGGACTGCGTGCAAAGGGCTGGTAGCGGCTTTCATGAGCAACAAGCGCGTCAAAGAGCCGCACAGGAACGCCGGCTTCGCAAGCCGCTGCAGCGACGTGGCGGAAATAGAGACGGCGCCGCGATTGGGCCAAATCGGACAGGTCATAGCGCGGGAAGTAGCCTCCCGAGAGGCAATCGGGATCTACCCCGAGGCTCGATGCGTTCACCCGCGTAGGAATTTCGGCAGAGCTTCCGCGTCTCATCCATGACGGGATGTAGAACAATGGCGTCGTGGGGCCGACAGGGGTGATCGCCTCCTCCGCAAAGGAAGTCGCTTCACTCTCGGGAACGAGCAGCTTGGCCTCCGGCTGCGCGGTCGGGCTTTTGACAGCCACTCCGGGCACCAGGAGCGAGAATTCGGAGGGTGTGCTGCTCGAGAAGTCTTCAAGCTTGGCCTCTTGGGCGACGGCTTGAGAGCTGACCGCGATCAACGCTGCGCTGAGGTAGAATTTCATAACCACACCTTTCGGCATGGCTTGGGAACCGCCATTCCTAGTTATCTCGAACGCTACTCTGGCGCAAGCGTCGCGTAACTGCGTCAACTGAGCAACGCAGCGTACTTCTCGAACTCAATGTGCCTCAACGTCCCGTTCAGAGTGTGCTAGGCTTCATGTTCTATGGGCGTCACTTTCAACGATCTACTCCTAGACCGGGGCATCGCGCCCAAGGACGTCGCGCTGCTCCGCCACCACACACCCGCAGCAGGTGCCCGATGGGCGAGCATCGCCGATCTTTGGCGAGGCGAGCCGGAAGCCTTCACGCTCTATCAGGAAACCCAGAAAGAGAACCGACCGATCTTTCGCAAACGAGGGATTTGGGCATCATTCGTCTCACCGTCGCCAGGCGAGACGTTGTTTGTCGGGCTCTTCGATGCGGCATACGTCAATACCACCATCGCTGATTGGGCCTGTCCGTATCGCGGAGACCAGCCCGGTGGAGGAGAGCCAATTGACCGCTTTTCCACGCATCTCCGAAGCGAGCTTTCAGAACAGATTGGAAAGCTCCGCGTTGACTGGCCAGATTCCAATGTCCGAACCTGGAAGCGCAAAGCAGAGGGACTAACGCTCCCCGTGGTTGCATCGACGCTCGTGCAGCAAGGATCTCCCATTCATGATGAGGTCCTCGTCGATGCGCTGAAAACGTTGGGCTTCGAAGAGCGAAATCGCACCGGCAAGGTAGTGCAGATGCGACGCGGCGTTCTTGTCGTTTATGTGAAGCGAGTGACGGCTACCCGGCCCCTGGTCGTTCACCCCGCCTTCCTCGACGTGGCGGATAGCCTTCGTTCTCTTGGAGTCGAGACGGTCTACCCGCCTCGAAGCTATGTGAACTCACATCTTCGGGACTTTCCGGAATACAGTACACCACACCGCACGACCGTCGGCCGTCACGGGTTTGCGCTTGGCGTCTCCAGTAGCAATTTGGCCGCTACGATCGCTTTGCTGGAGGGCGCAAGTCGACTGGAGACTGAAAACGGCCCAGTCCGATTGATAGCGCCTGCCGAAGACCCGCTCACCGAGAAGGAGCGCTTGCAAGCCGCGAGGATCGGTCAGGGTGATTTTCGGAACGCCCTTATCGTCGCGTGGGACGGAACGTGTCCGCTGGCTGGCGTCGACCACCTCCAGCTTTTGCGTGCTTCCCACATCAAGCCGTGGCGTAGCTCAACAAACGCTGAGAGGCTCGACCCCTTCAACGGACTCTTGCTCGCAGTGCATGTCGATGCGTTGTTTGATCGAGGCCTCATTTCCTTTCAGGACAACGGAGCGCTGCTCATCTCCAACACCCTAAGCCAGAAAAATCTCGAGCGATTAGGAATTGTCCGAGGCGCAAATATCTCCGGACTCGACGTACGGCATAGGGCGTACCTCGCTCATCATCGTGCTCACTGTTTCGTGCAGTAGCGAGGCTTCATTATGAACGCGTTCGCCCACATCATATTGGAGGACCGTGACAAACCCCTGACCCTAACTTGGCCGGCGATTGGCGATTCGACGGCATTCCTACATTTCGACCGCGCGGACGATTGGAGGGGCTTCATCGCCGATCTAGGAATCGACCGGCGAATCCCGGAGATCACCCAGCGGAAATTCGCCCGCGCGCAGACGCTATACCTACTGGGCTGGATAGACTTTGGTTTGATCAAGGCCGGTGAGCTTGCCGCTCTGATCGCGCTCGAGCTAGCCTTGATGGATCGCTATGGCGCAGCATTCGCGAAGAACAAGCGTGGCTTCGCGGCGCTCCTCAAGCATATGGTGACGGCCGATGGTCTGACTGACAAAGACATACCTATGGTCGAGCGATGCGGTGGTACGGCGATTGGGCAAATCATCGGTGACGTTCACCCAACCCTTGCGGAGCGGCGAAACCTACTTGCCCACGGCGATCCCTTCGACGGCCTCGCAACTGGCGGCCTCTTGGAGCTGGTTCGCGACTTGATCAACTATGCTTATCGCGATTACATCGCCGAAGCAGCTTCGTTAGGAACGTCAACATGAGTAAGTTCCGTTAGAATATTTGCTTCGCCGACGTACAGAAGAACGCATGCAAAATATTACGTGCTGACCTGAGCGGGATCTGCGGGACAGGATTTTCTGGATGATGCTCATGGCCTCTGACCAAGCGCGCCTCACCCCAGCATGCTCAACCATCAACGGGCGCTTCAGGAAGTTCATCCGCAAACGCCGTCCCTTCCGTGGCTTCCTGTTCTGACCCAGCATGGAACTCAACAATGATCTGACACCAGGGCGCCTTTGGCCCAGTTTTCGCCGGGTATAGGGTAGTCGTTACTCCAAAGGCCGTCTCTCCGTCTTGCTGTCCGCTCCGGCAGAGCTTTTCAAGGAACTCGATATGCCTTTTGGGCTGTAGTAGTTCACGGTATTCTTGTTTGACGTCGTCGTGCACGTCGCCCTCGATAGTGCTCATAATTTGAAGCAACCGGTTTACGAAGCTGCGATGGTAAACAACGCGGGGCTTGTCCGTGCCGCCGCGCTTAGGAATAACGGCGCAAGACGCATCTAAACCTGTTCCCAAATCCAGCGTAAGTGGTCCGGTTTTTCCTCGCACTACCACCCGAGCTCTAGCATTGATCGCCATCGCTGGTGCCACCGCGAGGCCAACGCGACCGAGTTCGTTGAGCACACGGCGTTGCAATTCATATGCGTACAATGGACGAAGGGTTCCCAACAGCCGGTACCCCCCATCGCCACCGATGCTACTGAATTCGATTGTGCGGATGTCCTTGGTATTCCAGACGACGTTCAAAGAAGCCCCGTTATGGATAAGGAAGTCTGCGGCTGAGGTATCGGGGCGTGATAGCGGCTGCAACGTGCCCGCGACGACCGTGAGCCGCGGCGCAGCTCGTTTGCCGTTCTGACGGACAACCAGATCGCATTCTGGCGTGACAACAGCCACGACCTCATTGTCCTCGCCCCTCAAGTAGATATCACCGACCCGCATGTCGTTGTTTTCTCGTTCGGGTCGTTCATCCACTCTTGCACGGTAGTAAAGCTTTGCGACGGCCCCCGTGGGCCCATCGAAGGCTCCCTCTATCTGGCTGCCCGCGTTGCCCTTTTTGCCGGCAACATCGAGCAAGGACCAGCTTGGTACGCTCCAAGCCACGCTTCTAGCAATCGCATCCACCAGAACTTCGCCGAAAAACCACTCAAGATAAGAGCTTAGCGGTTGCCCCTCCTCCGCAAGCCTAAAGCGCGACAAGTACGCGAAGTCTTTGAGTTCAAGTTCGGTGATCGTTTTCCAAACATCGCTGACGGCTGTGTCGACGCCATTTTTCCAGTGCGTAAGCGCATCCTCAATCGCACCTGCAAATACGTGCCTCTGCGCGATATCAAGGAGGGCGTCTGCTGCACCGGGAGCAATCTCGATCTTCCCGTTCTGGTCCTCGTTCAGATCCTCCTTTGCCATGTACTGAAAGCGGCTTGCGAAGATCGGGTTATTGCCGCCGCGGACTTCTTTCCGGAAGTCCGGAGCACGGTCGGCCACAGCATGGGAGGACATCAACATAACCGATGGACCAGTTCCAGGCTGCGCATCTAGAACGCTCGCCAACATCCGGATGGACGCTGCTCGAGCAGCGTCGCCTTGCTGCCCATTTGGATCGGAGTTCTGGGTGAAGGTCCGATCGAGATAATAATCAACGAAAACGACTTGAGCCTCAATTGCGCCAAGTTGCGCAGCTGCGTCGTTCGATCCAATCCGAACCACCTTAAGGCCATTACACTTGCCAAGCAGACGAAGCAGGGGCCGTACAAAGCTGAGATTCGACCCCTTCAGAACGTTAAATCGGCCAGCAGGGTCAAACCGATCTTCGAATTTTTCGACGAATTTAGCATAAAGCTTGCCAACGACGATTGTGACAGCTTCCTCGGAATACTCGGTATTCTCTAACGCCTCGACGGCGGCCTGAACTTCTTCAGCGGAAATCTTCGCTTTGTTACGAGTCGCCTTATGCTCTTCCTTGGTCAGCAGGTCCATCAGAGGTCCGGCGTCCTCGTCTCCCACTGACGGTGGGTCAAAGGCATCGTCGATGACGATAACGCTGGTGATTCCGCCCTGCTCGATGGCGGTCTTTACCCGCGCTTCGTGATCCATCCTATGCACCCATATCCAGAACAAAACGACTGAGACGACCTGGTCGGTGGAGGCCAACGTCTGCGTCCAAGTAGAGCTGCCAGTCGTGATGCTGTGCGAGTTCACGCGAGATGTAGAGTCCAAGACCGCGCCCCTGCGCAGCAGGCTTTGAAGTGATGAAGGGCTGGAAAATCAGCTCCTTTCGCTCCGGTGCGACGCCGGGTCCGTTATCCTCGATCGTGATGATCTTCTCCGCCGGATCGATTCTGACCCAGATCTTCCCCTTGAAGCCAGTTTGATACTTCTCCTGCTGCTTGAGCCAATAGACCGAGTTAGCGAGCAGGTTCTCAAGTATCTGGACCACCATCCCTCGATTTGCCTTAACGCGCCAAGACGGCGTATTTTTGTCAAGATCGATGTTATGACGCCTGAATTCATTCCCGTGGCTGGTAAGCACATCTTTAACGACTTCTGCGAGATCAAAGGTGCTCTTGGACTGTCGCTTCTCGCCCGTCAGCTCGTCGAAAGCGGAGATACGCTTCTGGAGTGTAACGAGCTGGGCTTCTAACGACCGCAAAGCAGCTCCACTGTCGTCCCCGCGCGTCTCGTTGAGAAGGCGCAGGGTGTGCCCGACGGACCGATCCAACTCATGGAAGATGAATTCAGTCATCAACCCGATACCCGCAAGATAGACGAACTTCTCGCGCTCGTCCGTAACCTCCTTCACTGCAGCATCGACCCGGCCGACGAGGCTGGCGCATTGCTCGGCCAGCGTATTCACGCCGCGCGTCACCCGGTCCACAAGAGGCCGAGCAGATGGGTCAAGCTTGGCGCGAAGCTCACTTACTGCTTGTTCTACTTCATGCTGGGTATCGCGGAAGGCTAGCGCCTTCTCTTCGGCTTGGCGCTTACTGACTTGCTCTGCCTGATCTATTTCGTTGATGAGATTACGCAGCTCGACGTGAAGTACCCACATCATGAGCGTCCGGAGAGCGCTTGCTGCATCCGAATCTATCAGGCCCTGTCGGTTCGTTTGCTCACTGAGCGCAGTGTGCGGCGACCAGACACGCACGCGCCCAATTACCTGCTGCCGATTTAGCTTAAAACCGGACTCGCCGAAAGCGACGACATCGAGATTGAGCCAGTCATCCTGCGGCTCTCCATATGGTAGTACGCGGAAGCCATACCGGTAAAGCATTGGTCCGCCAGACCACTGCGCGACCTTTTCTCTCGTCTCTGAGGCTGTTCCGGTAAGCGAAGGTACGGGCTCAACGATACGCCTGTTGAACCAATAGATGTCAAACTTAAAGGACCCGAGAGCTGCGAGCGCATCAGGCCGTATCGCGACATTCTGGAATGCCGCGTGGCCCTTCTTGCCTCGCCGCTTCGTGCTTTGCTGTGTGATCGAATAAATCTCGGCGCCGCGCTGAGTGAGAGGCCTCGTCTGCCCGTACCGATGATAGGCGACCTCGCCAGTTAGGACAGGTTCGCCATCCTCAAACTTCAGCTCGCCTCTGGCAGAAGCGTGAGCTGCCTTCAGGAGAGACTGCGGAACGGAGGGGATCAGGACACGAGTAGTGTTATGGTAAACTTCAAGGAGACGGTTCGCAGAACCCGGTTCGAACGGGTCTATCATGCGAGCAATCTTGCCCTCCAGCAGTTCGCGGAACCGATCCAGATGCCAGTGGCCATTAAGATCCGAGATGCGGATGGTGGTGCCCTGAACCATTGCCTCAGCCTTCGGGCCACCTTCCTCGGGCTCGACGACGACATCTCCAATGTCCATCTCGCGGTCGTGTGAGAATTGTCGCCAGTCGATATCCAACACATGCCATGTCAGTTCGCCAGCCTTGGTCGTCGTGACTTTCAGTCGCTCGCCGAGCCGCATGGCGGAAAGCCGTCCGACACCCTTATCGCCCAAGTATTGGGCGCCAGCGACATTGTCCGCTCGCCGCGACCTAGTCCCGATACGGAGGAAGATGTCGGTGAGGTCATTCAGCGACATGCCTGTGCCGTCGTCGCGTACCTCAAGCCAGTTGTGTTGACTGTAAGCTGCCTGAAGGAGCTTTTTTAGCGATGGCAGATCTGTAGCCGGTGCCAACTCCGCTATGAAAGCGTCGAAGTCGTCTTTCGCAACGTTCTCGGGCTTCGCAGCCGCGACCAGATCAAGGATTTCTGCTACGGTCGCCCGCGGCAGCTTCGGGTCTCTTCCGGTGCCTGCGATAGCATCGAGGGCCTGCTGTAGCCCTGTTTTATCGAGAACCACATGCGCGACTATCCGCACCTGAGGCGACTTCGCGTCGACCGAATTCTTGATCAGCTCGTAGAGGGCAACTTCGTCAGAGCTGATAAGCTCCTTGCCTAGCTCCAGAAGTGTTCGTGCGGCAAAAGTGAAAGACATTGCGCCTTCTTTTCCGTGGAAGGAGAGCGACAGGCAATCAGAAATTTCATCCTGCGATACAGGCTAGTTCATGGTCGCAATCAAGGCCCTACGTCAATAACTGTGACGATACTGGGTGATAGAAGGCGAGGGTCGTTAGAGAGAGCATATAAGACACCCCTCGCGCTCATCCTCTTCAAACTCCGCGCCAGCTATAACCGCAGCGAGTGGCAGGTTCTCCCGTCGTGCCGACTTACGTGCGTTTGCCTTCTCCCAGTTGCTTTCGATCTGCTCCATTCGTTCAGGACGCTCGAGCTCAGCCAAGGATTCGCGGCTGCACCAGGTAAAACCCTGGCTGACGCGCGCGCTGCGCTCTTCGTATTCTTTGGCACGGTCGAACAGATCCGGGTGCTTGCGCTTCAATCGCACCCACTCAATTTTCTGCTGATAAAAGCAAAAATAGCACCCAGAACGCGAGCGGCCCCATTCCATATATGGCGGAAGGCCCAAACCACTGTCTTCAAGGATACGGATGATATCGGCCCTCACAAGTCCATCCTCTTGGAAAGGGTAAACGGCCGTGATGTTAGCCTTGGTGCTGATATAGCCCGTTCGTTTTTCATCCGCTCTCAGCCCGACGTAATTGATAGTGGGATCGTCGCCGATGTAGTTCTCAAAGGGCTTGAGCTTCAGCATCTTCGTGCACCACCTTCGATGATTCGAAGGTAGCATGTCTCCATATACAGCCAGCCAGTGCTCGAAAGTATCTTCGGGGGTCGTCCGCGTTACAGGTTGGCCCAAGATGCTTTCGAGCCTCGCCATGTAGTCATAGGTCTCGGGGAGCTCTTTGCCGGTGTCGTGGAAGATGTATTCCATATTTGGAACGCGATCGCGGAGGTAAATTGCCAGCGCAGCGCTGTCCTTGCCACCCGACAAGCTGAGGATGTGTCTTATCATGCGCGGTCCCGCCTAACTTCCGGTTGCTTAGATTCCGTAGCTTCACGCTTCATCAAGCCTAGCGTAAGCACGGCCGCAACAGTGTCTAGGCTGAGGTCAGCGCTGGCAGCTAGCCGCTCGATCGCGCCGATCGCCTCGGACTGGCTCTCGTTCAGCCCGTCCACATCAACAATCACGGCCCTCTCCTGGCCGTCAACACGAGTTAGCGACACCCGCACGGCGTTGCGCTTCGACTGGCCGTTGCCGAAGGCAGTGGCTTCCACCCGCATAAACTGCCCTGCCAAGTCGGTCATCTGGGAGCGCCATGTCTCCACGTCATGATCCAGCCACCGCATCGGCGGCTTGCTCAGTACACTACCCCCCAGCGCTTCAGTCCACGGGTCTGCGGTCAAGGCAGCGTCCGCAAGACGCATGGCGAATGTGCGGAGCCTCTGTTCGCGGACGAGGAAGCCTACCGCCGCAGCTCGCTCGGCGAGCGACGCCCGATCTTCCGCACCGAGAGCCGCCAGCGTCTCGTTGCGCATGTTCTCGAGTAAACGCGGATAGCAACTGCGAAGTTCCGCGATAACGTCTCCGAGTTTTGCCACGTAGTTGGCGGCCACCTCACCGTCACACTTTGTATTAGGCGCAAACGGTTCCATCCCGCACGCCACCGGCAGCTCCTTGAAGAGAAGATCGATAGGACTCCGCGAGCGCGAGAGCGCTAGCCGAACCGCCCTCGCCTCACGCGACAGCGTTGAAGAGTGCTGCACGTGAAAGGGTAGCTCGACCCCAAAGCGGATCAACGGGTCAACGACAAGGCGGATTCCCGATTCCTCCAGCGGCTGTTCGAGCAGCATTGCCAGACGGTGGAACACATCAGCACGTACGCCCTCTAGCGCAACCCATTGCAGCGCGAAGTGCTCGGGTGCTTTCAGAATGCGCATGAAGGCTGCACCGTCGAGGCGGGTGCAATAGGTCCCGCGCTCGAACAAAGCGACCCTATGCCCTAAGGAGACAAGCATGATCGCCAGAATCAGCGGTGCGAGGCCACGTCGAACGCCATATCGGCGTCCCTCGATCAGGCCATAGATTTCCGAGAGCTGAACCCGGTCAGGGTCGACTTCCAACCGATTCTTGATCGCCTTAAGCGACGGGAGAAGCCTGAGCGGATCGTCATCCTCTAGTGGCGGCTGAATACTCCACTGACCGCTGTCATCTCGGTGTACGCGGCCGCGACGGAGCAGCGACAGGTAAAGAGCGCGCTCCGGCGGGTTCTTAGTAGGGACGAAGCCTAAATCCGGCTCATGCCCATAATCGAACATTCGCTCAATCAAGCGCTGGCGTGCCCCAGCGCCGGCACTGGTGAGCACGTGCCGATTTACGAGCTCGTTCTCTACCTTGGGTGCATCGTAGTAGAGCTCATCGCAGAGCGAAGACACGACAGAGTGGAGTGGCACACGAACGTCAAATGTCTGGCCCTGACGAAATGTTTCTAGCATGGCCGCCGGCGGGTGGCCGCGCAGTCCCACAGCCAGCTCAATTGAAGCCACCAGACGCGTCTCTAGCTCCGTCACAGACCTTTCTATCTCGGCCATGGCAAATGCGTCCTCTTGCAACGCAGCGGCATTGGAGACGACCCAACGATGCCGGAGAAGGTCGATCATCAGGGTTCCCAGCTCGGGCATCGGCGGGATCACGAGGGCAAGCATGGCGGCGTTGCCGGCCGTAATTTCCGCAGCCCAAGCGCGCGCAATGAGCGCGTCTTCGGCGCTGCCGCAAAGTATGGCGACAATCCCACCGTCAGCATCTCCGGCCCCGGCATAGCCCGCGAGACCAAGGACATGCGCAAACCGGACAGAAAAGCGGCGATTTGTGCCGGATAGGACGGTATGCCTGCGGGCAAGGACATACTGCTTCGTCGGTAAAGCGGCGAGATGACGCGGTAACTCGCGCAGCACCTCGCGAGCGTCGATCTGCTGCTCAGCTTCACTCCAAATTGAAGAGAGATCGACTCGCCGACTTGTCCAGAGCCGGAGATCTGGTCGGCCCGGACGAGTGAAGACTAACCCGCCTGCGACCAAGCGGCCGATTGCCTCGTCTACGTCGTTCCGCGCGAAGCCGGGTACCAGGCTCTCGCGCACCGCATCGGCACTGGCGGTCAGGTCGGGCGCATCGAGCAGATTTAGGATTCCGATGGTCTTCAATATGGCTGTCTCAACATCGTCGGAATCAGCGGCGCGATCGAGAACCGAGCGAATGCGCTCCCACTCGCCCGCGCCGGCCCGGGAGGTTAACCGATGACCGAAAGACGAAGAAACGTAGTCAAAAAAATCGTGAATTCCATAGAGGTCGGAGCCAATGACCGTGTCAGCCGCGAACGCACGAAGGCCATTAGGCTCTTCGCTCGCTGCGAAACCGAAGAGTGATCGCTCATTTTGACCGAAGGAGGCAAAAAATCGTGCCATGACCGGGATGGCTGCTGGATGCACTGGCCAACTGCCTACCGCACCCGAAGCATTTCTGGGGCCAAGCCAGCCCAGCGCTCGAATGCGCTTCAGAGTGCCCTCATACGACCTTCGCGTCGTCGCCGGCACATCGACTTCATTGACCGACAGCGCAGCAGAAAGTAGTGCAGCTGTATGGGACAAAGGATGGTCAAAAACCATCTCCTCAAAGCGCTCCGCAACCTTTTCCCACTCTCCGCGGCGAGCGGTGCGCCAGTCCTCGGTATAGGAATGGAAGCCCTTGTGCAGTATCAGCACCACACCTAGCGGTGCGTTGCCGGAACGCGCCGCAGTCTCGGCTAAGGACTGCAATTGGAAAACGTCGAAGCCATGCTCCTCATCTGAAGCCTCCAGAAATTTGCCCATCTCATCGATGACCAGGAGCAATCCGTCGAAATGAGAGCTTGCGCGCAGCGCGTCGCGAAGCACGACAATCGCGTCGAATGGACTGCCTAACTTTCTGATTTTGCGGGCCCATGATTCTTGGACTAGGTTCTTTTCCGCGAGAACCTTCTCGATCGCCAATGCAAGCTCGCTCGACAGGCTGTTCTTCGTCCCCGTGACAAGCAGCGGGTACATCCGCGGCATTTCTCCCAAGTCGTCTGCGAGACGACGCATCGGCATCTCCGGCTCACTGACACGTGGGTCGAGTGCCTGAACCAGCGCCAAAGCGAGTGCAGATTTGCCGACTCCAAAGTCCCCTATGATGCGCCAAGCGCGACGTGTTGCGTCCGGTCTCATGCCCGCGAGAATCTCCGACGCACCCCGCTCGAGCCACGGCGTAAGCACAAAGGATCGGCCTGCGGACGAATCGAATGCGTCGCGTTCTAGCGCGACTGAGCGGTAGAACATGCCCGGTCGGCCAAGCAGGTCAGCGATCGTTCCGGGCTTTGTCACGAGTAAATCATCCCCAAGAGTATTTTGGGATCTGTAGGGCTGGTGGCTGTGACGCTGCCAGCGTCGCCTGAAGGTCGATACGACCACAGAGACGAACGTTCCAGATGGTCCCGCAGCTCCTCGGCCTCCAACCGCAGTGCCGCGCCCGGCGAACCCTCACCGTAGGCGAGATCACGGAACGTGATCACCGTCTCACTGGCCCGTCGCGCCTGCCAGTAGCTGGAGATCGTGAAGTCGACCACCGACGGGCCAACATCGCCTATGCCCACACGCGCCAGCGCGAACACCGGCTCCGCCCGGTCCGCCCCTCCACGTCGGCGACCCAGTCGTTGCACCAAGCCTAGGTCGACGAGGGGGCCATCAAGCGTGTCCTCTGGCGATGTCGAACTGAGAGAACCAAGATAAGTATGCAGGAACGCGTCGGCGTGCTGAAGTAGGGTCACGTCTGAATGCTCGTATCCGAGCCGCTCGCCTTCCGAACGCATTTCGGCGAGAAGCTCGGAACGAGTAAAGTCGGCCCGCATGCGACGAAAAAGGATGTGTCGCCAAGCGAAGAGGGGTTGCCGGACAGCGGTACTGAGTTGCCAGTGAAGTAGCCATTGCGTCTCAACCCGTTCTAAATACGGATCAAAACCCTCTGGCCCGAAAATGGCCTCGCCGAACGGCAAAAGCGCCCAGGCTCCTGCTTGGGCAGCGGCCACGTCAAAAGCCTCCAGCCAGAAGCGCAGCGCCTTGACCATATTCTTTCCTAACCCCAGCTCTAGAATAGCTAAATCATCGTTAGCAAGAGCGGAGGGCTCACGGTCAATGAGACGAACGGCCTTCGGAATCCAGGTAAAACGGCAAGCAAATGTCTCATGGCCGGAAAATCGGGGGCGGACAGCTCTAGAGGTATTCATGCGGACCTTCTCATAGGCTCAGCGTTCAGTGCAGCCCCGATAAGATCGGCTGCATGATCGATGTCCTCTTCTGTATTGAACTTTCCTATCCCAATCCGCACTGCACCATCAGCGACCCAGTCTGCGACGCCCATGGCCGACAATACATGAGAGGGTCCAGGAACACCTGATTGACACGCTGCTCCGGTCGAAACAGCGACTTGGCCCCAAAGACGGGCAACGACCGCTTCGCCTGCGATATGTGGAGTGGAGACATGGAGGCATCCTGAAAGCCGTTGCTGGGACCCGTTGACGACCAAACCAGGCACCATCTCCACGAGCTGCGCCTCTAGCTTGTCCCTCATGGACATGATCCGTGCTTCATCACTCTGACGCTCATCTCGACGTAGTGAGACAGCATGTGCGAACGCGACAGCCGCCGGGGCGTCAGGGCTACCAAAAACATCGTGCCCGAGCTGGCGAGCGTGAGGACAAAGTCGACCTATCAGCGCCCCGATACGCCGGGGGCCATACACCTTGGCGCCGCTGACTATGAGCAAATCGGCAAAAGGAATTGACGAGGGGTCGAGCCGACCGGCAGCTTGGCTAGCGTCAATAAGGTGTCTTGCGCCATAGCGATTTGCAAGTTCGGAAATGGCGTGCAGATCCGATAAGGTGCCGACCTCGTTGTTCGCGGCCATCGTACAAAGTAGATCAACCCCGCGCGCCAACACCACCTCCATTTCATCAAGGCGAGGTGAAGCAACTGTGTCCACAGGAACAAAACTGAGCTCCAAGCGGCCACTACGCTCAGCGTTCTGTAGAGCTGAAAGAAGAGCGGGATGTTCCACAGTCGTCGCGGCAATTCTGACTGGACCATTTGAAGCCCTAGCGATCGCATCTTCAACGGCAAGCCAGAGCGCGGCGGATGCGCCAGGCGTGAATGAAAACTCGTCTGCGTGGATGTTTAAGGCTTGGCAAATTGAGGCCGCTCCCTCATCCATAGCCGCCTGCGCCGCAGCGCCAACGGAATGTTGAGCGCTGTGGGCATTGCCGCCGAAATTCATCATCGCCGCGTGGTGAACGTCTGCCACGCGCGGATCAATGGGCGTAGCGGCCATGTTATCGAGATATATCGTCAAGTTACGCCCAAAAAAATCAATCGCTACGCATGCTACACGACCAGGCCTCAAAGGTCACCGGAATAGTGATAACCTTCGGCATTTCACACATTTGCTATTGGGCGATAGTGGCCTCCGCGACCATTCTAGACAGAGCTGGTTCGGTCCGTGGCACAACTCTGATAGACACGAAACGAGAGGCCCCCTTGATAGGTCTATATCTCAGCCAGCGCTCAAGATCGGCTTGCCTTGAAGCCCACAAACTACAGAAATCTCTCGCCAGCATGGTTCTCGAACAAAGCAGCATCACGGACATAGCCGAGCAGCACTTCGACCTTCTTCTGCCGCGAGACCTCCTGCATTTTGGGCAAAGAAGCCCCTGCCTTTGCAGCTTCGGTCAGGAACCCCGACCGAAGCGAGTGCGCCCCAACCGCAGCCGGATCGAGACCGACTTTCTCGGCGTAGCGCTGGATCAACCGCGCCACCGAACGATCAGACATCGGCTCCTTCGTCATCAAACCTTGCGCATCAGTGCGGAAGAAGAGGGGCCCCGCCTCCCCTCCCCTTACGCTCAGCCATTCGTTGAGGCGGGGACCGGGCTTGAGCACCCTGCCTGACGGCACCGCGATGACCTGCCCCTCCCCTTCCTGGTCGGTCTTCGAGTGCCGGATCGTCAGCTTGAGCCCTTCACACACCAGTTCGAGATCGGCGAGCTGCAGGGCGACCAGCTCCGAGCGTCGAAGCGCAGCTGCGAGACCTAACGCCATCACCGCACGGTCACGGATCGCCCGCGGGCTCCATCCTTCAGCAGCGGCAATCATCCGCGCCAGATCGGCCGCCAGAATGGCGCTCTTCTTGCGGGTCGGTCGTGCGCGCTGCTCGCGCCGAATGCCGGCGAGCGTATCGGCGATGACAGCGCGGGGATCACGGTGCTGCGGGGCCGCGTGCCCGGCCTGCCGGTGATGCCATGCAATAGCGGCAAGGTTCCGTCCGATCGTACTGTCCGCCCTCCCCGCCTGTGCCAGTGACGCCAACCAGGTAGCGACCACCTCGGGCATCGCCGGCATGGGCTCTAGGTCGCGCGTCCAGCACCATTGTTCGAACTGCCGCCAGTCGCTGTCATAGGCGCGGACGGTATTCGCGGCCTTGGATCGCGCCCTGTAGGAACGTGCGGCCTCGATTTCGGCGGCGAGCTGCGGCGGGATGGTCTGTCCGAGCGGGACGACGCCCTCATTGATCGGCACCTCAACGATCATCCCGTTGCTGCCAGCCAAAGCGCCTCTCCTTCATGCTCGGTCGCGCCGCGCGTTTCGCCGGGATTCTGCCCTCGGGAGATCGGCGGCGTCGCAGCGGATTTTAGGCACTCTATATAGATTATCATGTTGTCCGTGAAGGGCATTTATCGGACAGTAAATCAACCGTACAAGCTGGGTATACTTTTTTGCTCATTGATATACTTTCTGGCTGATGGCGCTTTCCCCTTCCCCCTGGCAACTGACCCTTGCACGGATCGAAGGCGCCCTCCCCTTCATCTCGCCGGAGCTTTCCGAGTGCCTAGCGATGGCCTCATTGCGGCGCCTTTGGCGCGTACATGTTCGCGACTATCCCTTTGATAATCTAGGAATCGCTCACAACCCAGGCGTGGGCGCGAGCGAACTGGTCCGATCATGGTATGCGGAGGAGCGGCGGCAATTACTGTCATGGATCGGCCGACGTGCGCCCCCTGCCCTCGCCAAAGCCGCGAAGCTAGTGCTGGCAGCCAAGAGCCAGGCCGAAGGCTTCACCGAGGCCTACACCCCCGCAGACAATGCGCTCGCGCGGCTCGACGCCCTACTCCCTAGCAGGGATCCTCAGGGCACCCTGCTCGAGTGGCTTGAGGAACTGCGAACCGAGGAATTCGACTTTTTCGAAGGCGGCAG
>ERZ1066121.761-NODE-761-length-27341-cov-33.385216_pt1 | contig 27341 bp, 28 predicted proteins | sample MGYA00382768_ERZ1066121 | MGnify/ENA primary metagenome ERZ1066121 (study PRJEB33369, sample SAMEA5778351) | biofilm metagenome | biome: Industrial cooling water; feature: Water cooling tower basin; material: Biofilm | place: United Arab Emirates | collected...
TATCCGATTCGGATTAATTAAAAATGAAAAGTAAGTATATATACAGTCAGCAACTAGAGTTATTAAGATAACTAAGCCTGCTGGATGTATTTCCAGTAAGAACCTTGAAAACTGCATAGTGACGCAAATTGTAGGCAGTAACCGTGTTGAGTTTAATTACGCTCAGTAATTATTACGAGAAGGGCGCGGGTATTGAATTACAAACAATCCTTTAAATTGATTAAATTGGTCAAGCGAATAAGGGCTGACGGTGGATACCTAGGCACGCAGCGGCGAAGAAGGACGTGGTTACCGACGATATGCTCCGGGGAGTTGGAAGCAAACATTGAGCCGGAGATTTCCGAATGGGGCAACCCTATATACTACTTGTTGAACACATAGACAAGTGAGAGCCAACCCAGCGAATTGAAACATCTTAGTAGCTGGAGGAAAAGAAATCAAACGAGATTCCCTTAGTAGTGGTGAGCGAAGGGGGAAGAGCCTAAACCAAAATACATGTATTTTGGGGTAGTGGGACAGCGACATGGAATCGAGCGATTAGACGAAGCATTTAATCGATGCACCAAAGAAAGTAAAAGTCTTGTAGTCGAAAATTTAACGATACTAGCTGAATCCCGAGTAGCATGGAGCACGTGAAATTCCATGTGAATCAGCCACGACCACGTGGTAAGGCTAAATACGTCTGCGTGAGCGATAGCGAACAAGTACCGCGAGGGAAAGGTGAAAAGAACCCCGTTGAGGGGAGTGAAATAGAACATGAAACCGTCAGCTTACAAGCAGTGGGAGTTCGATTAAACGAATGACCGCGTGCCTGTTGAAGAATGAGCCGGCGAGTTATATGTGCTGGTAGGTTAAGTAGTAGTTACGAAGCCAAAGCGAAAGCGAGTCTGAATAGGGCGATTATCAGTATGTATAGACCCGAACCCTGGCGATCTAACCATGTCCAGGATGAAGCTTGGGTAACACCAAGTGAAGGTCCGAACCGACTAATGTTGAAAAATTAGCGGATGAGGTGTGGTTAGGGGTGAAATGCCAATCGAGCCAGGAGCTAGCTGGTTCTCCCCGAAATGTGTTTAGGCGCAGCGGTGAATATTAAGCTTTGGGGGTAAAGCACTGTTTCGGTGCGGGCTGGGAGACCGGTACCAAATCGAGACAAACTCAGAATACCAAAGTGTACTATCACTAGTAAGACGGTGAGGGATAAGCTTCATCGTCAAGAGGGAAACAGCCCAGACCACCAGCTAAGGTCCCCAAATCACAGTTGAGTGATAAAGGAGGTGGGAGTGCATAGACAACCAGGAGGTTTGCCTAGAAGCAGCCATCCTTAAAAGAGTGCGTAATAGCTCACTGGTCAAGCGCTCCTGCGCCGAAAATGAACGGGGCTAAACTGTGTACCGAAGCTGTGGGATATGAAAATATCGGTAGGGGAGCGTTCTGTTGTAGTGCGAAGCATTAGCGAAAGCAGGTGTGGACGAAGCAGAAGTGAGAATGTCGGCTTGAGTAGCGCAAACATTGGTGAGAATCCAATGCCCTGAAATCCCAAGGGTTCCTCCGGAAGGCTCGTCCGCGGAGGGTTAGTCGGGACCTAAGGCGAGGCCAAACGGCGTAGTCGATGGACAACGGGTTAACATTCCCGTACCGATGCTGGATTGTAGCGGGGGACGGAGAAGGCTAGCACAGCCCCATGTTGGTTAGGGGTTGAAGCATTCAAGGTGATGAGAGACGGCGAAAACGTCTTGAGCTAAGGTGCGAGTACGAGGAGCTACGGCTCCGAAGTGTGTGAAGTCAAGCTTCCAAGAAAAGCCCGAACTACGTTAATCCAGGATTGCCCGTACCCGAAACCGACACAGGTGGGATGGTTGAGAATACTAAAGGGCGCGAGATAACTCTCTCTAAGGAACTCGGCAAAATGGCCCCGTAACTTCGGGAGAAGGGGTGCCACCGCGAGGTGGTCGCAGTGAAGAGGCCCAAGCGACTGTTTACCAAAAACACAGGTCTCCGCAAAGTCGTAAGACGAGGTATGGGGGCTGACGCCTGCCCAGTGCCGGAAGGTTAAGGAAGTCGGTTAGCCGTAAGGTGAAGCTGGCGACCGAAGCCCCGGTGAACGGCGGCCGTAACTATAACGGTCCTAAGGTAGCGAAATTCCTTGTCGGGTAAGTTCCGACCCGCACGAAAGGCGTAACGATTTGGGCGCTGTCTCGGAGAGAGGCTCGGCGAAATAGGATTGTCTGTGAAGATACGGACTACCTGCACCTGGACAGAAAGACCCTATGAAGCTTTACTGTAGCCTGGAATTGTGTTCGGGCTTGGCTTGCGCAGGATAGGTGGGAAGCGTAGAGACATTCCTTGTGGGGAATGTGGAGCTAACGGTGAGATACCACTCTGGCGAAGCTAGAATTCTAACCAATGTCCGTAATCCGGAATTGGAACATTTTCAGGTGGGCAGTTTGACTGGGGCGGTCGCCTCCTAAAAGGTAACGGAGGCGCGCAATGGTTCTCTCAGCACGGTTGGAAATCGTGCGTCGAGTGTAAAGGCAATAAGAGAGCTTGACTGTGATACCAACAAGTAGAACAGGTACGAAAGTAGGCCTTAGTGATCCGACGGCGCAGAGTGGAATGGCCGTCGCTCAACGGATAAAAGTTACTCTAGGGATAACAGGCTGATCTCCCCCAAGAGTCCACATCGACGGGGAGGTTTGGCACCTCGATGTCGGCTCATCGCAACCTGGGGCGGTAGTACGTCCCAAGGGTTGGGCTGTTCGCCCATTAAAGCGGTACGTGAGCTGGGTTCAGAACGTCGTGAGACAGTTCGGTCCATATCCGGTGCAGGCGTAGGAGCATTGAGAGGAGCCTTCCTTAGTACGAGAGGACCGGGAAGGACGCACCGCTGGTGTACCGGTTATCGTGCCAACGGTAAACGCCGGGTAGCCATGTGCGGAGCGGATAACCGCTGAAAGCATCTAAGTGGGAAGCCCACCTCAAGATGAGTGTTCTCATCACTATAAGTGAGTAAGGTCACACGTAGAACACGTGTTAATAGGCTTTAGGTGGAAGCGTGGTAACATGCGAAGCCGAGAAGTACTAACAGACCGAGGGCTTGACCTCTATCAATTCAAAGCGCGTCACTGTGCAGTCTTCAAGGTTTTTAAACTTTTTCCTGGTGCTAATTGCGTGGTGGAACCACTCTGATACCATCCCGAACTCAGTTGTGAAACGCCGCAGCGGCTACGATAGTTGGAGAGTTGTCTCCTGCAACAATTGCTCGGTGCCAGGGCAATATTACAAAACAAAAGCCTTCTCTTACTTGTAAGGGAGGGCTTTTGTTTTTGGAAAACAATTCTTTGGGTACTTTCCCTACCTTAGTTACAATTTTTGGCATGGTTGGATTTACCCCAATTTATAATATTTTTGTTACACGACTAAATGCTATTCATCTTCATCTCCTGGCGGTCGTTGGCTGTCACTTTGTTGGGCATTCCACCCTAAAACTATATGCTCTAGCATTTCAGCCTGCGTACAGTTATTTACAACTGCATATTGCCTAATTAGCTCTTTTACTTTAGGGCTAATGTCGCGTATATCTAGTGAATCATTTCTTGCAGTTTCCATTAGTTGCTAATACATACTACGTATATTCCACAAGTTGATTATATAACTATTATTAAAAGGCAAAGGCATCTAAACTTACAAAAATTAGTCTATGAAGAATGAAAGATTTTTTATTAAAATACATCCATTTACCAAAAGTGCTGCTGATGATAAAACAGTTTACTGCTTGCTTCTAGCTAGCGCAGCCCTTGCCAAGCGAATTTCCCAGTCTAAAAGTTAACGGACAATCTTATGTAGATGGTGGTTTAGCTACCATGCGTAAAAATCAATGCCAATGGATAGGTTCTACTTCCTTTTGATTGAGGAATATCAATTTTAAATTATTTTTATGTAGACATAACTGCTAACTTACGGATGTAAACACTTTTTCAGCAAAGTATCTACTTTTATTATGTGGCGGAATATCATGCTTACTGAAATAGCTAAATATCAGCTTCAAACCATTAAAAACAAGTTGATGTTTTCCTAATAACAGGTTGTATAAATCCACTAAAGTTAGACGACTAATAAATCCGCGCTCTTGAAACGCTAAAACAAACATGCCAGAAAACGTGAACCCAACAATAATCATGGCGCCTAAAATAATTCCTAAGATTCGCAACCAATAACTATTGTTGACAGTTTGTAATAACTCAAAAGCTAAGTGCTGATGTTCAACTTCTTCAGCAGCGTGCCACCCCCATAAATCTTTCATAATAGGAGTAGAATCTTTCAGTGCATTCTGATTCAAAGCAATATCTGTCAACATTGCCGTTAAATGCTCGAATCCAGCTATTGTAGCTAGACTCATATTGGCGCCTAATTTTTTTTCCAGTAGTTCAGCAAACACGAAATCTGCACATTTGAGATACGTCTTAAACTTATATCCCTGCCTTTCTAAAACTTGATTGTATTTATGATGAGTTTGACCGTGACTAATTTCCTGACCAATGAAACCACGTATTTGCTGTTTTAGATGCTCTGATTGAACAGATGGTAACTTTTGCTGTATTACCCGCACCATAAATGATTCAAACGCAGGTAAGTACAAATTGACTCCATTGAAAAAATGTGTCATCACGATGCTGTTATTTAGCCACAATTTCGGAATATCATCCCCAAACTTAAAATTAATTTTCCTGGGTTTAACCTTACGTGAATCTAATGGTCTGCGTTCAAAGTAACCGTTATCAGCCATATGAAAATTTATTTAATCAATATTTTCTAAGTATAATTACATACTGTTAAAATAATTACTATCCAACCAAAGACGTATTGACAAATAAAGTTTATTGTGAAATTGTAGTATGTCTGTGTAAAAGAAATAAAATTATTGTTCTTAATTTATTAGAACATATCTGCTGGGTCGGCTGATTGAACTTTGCGGGTAGCAACGGCGCCGGATATGATACACATAATTAATGTCAGTATTTGAACTTGAATTGCTCTTATCAATGTCATATATAATGGTAAATTTGTAGCATTACGAGTTAGAGCGTAAAGTCCAAAAGAAACACAAAAGCCAGCTATGAAACCTAAAATACCCATGATAATTGCTTCTTCAAATACTATACCTAACAAGTAAACATTTTGGTAGCCCATAGCTTTGAATGTGGCATATTCTTTTATATGAGCATTAACATCTGTTGAAAGCACTTGATAAACAATAATAACTCCTACCAAAAAGCCCATTGTGACACCAAGGCTAAAAATAAAACCTATTGCCGTGTTAGTTCTCCAATGATTATCCTCGAATTGGATAAATTCTTGTTTTGTTAAAACTTTGACATCTTCACCTAAATGAGACTTTAATCTGTTTGCAACCTGTTGTGAGTTATAACCTGGTTTTAATTTGAGTAAACCTAAACTAATACTGCTGTCGTTTTGGTATCATGCTTAATAACTAAAAGTTATTAAGATATGGAATATCGTCAACTTCGTTATTTTGTTGCGGTTGTAGAAGAACTTCACTTTGGCTGCATCGGCAGAAAAGTTACATATCACTCAACCAGCGCTAAGTAAACAAATTCAAGCTTTGGAAAAAGATTTGGAAGTACAGTTGTTCAAAAGAACCAAACAGCAAGTGCAACTAACCGTGGCAGGAAAAGTATTTTTGCCACAGGTTCAGCAATTGCTATTGCAAGCACAACAAGCTGTGGAATTAGCAAAAAGAGCCGCGCGAGGAGAAGTTGGACGGTTGACGATTGGTTTTACGCTTTCAGCGCGGGAGATTGTGTTGCCAGAGATTTTACGCCTATTTCGTTCTAATTTTCCTGACGTAGAATTAGTGATGAGGGGAATTTGTACAGAAGAACAAGTGAAAGCGTTGCATAAACACGAAATTGATATTGCGTTTCTACACCCTCCAATTAAAAAAAAGGGTTTAAATATTTATCCTTTGCTTGAAGAAAATTTTTTATTGGTTTTACCTCAAGGTCATCCTTTAGAAACTTATGAACAAGTTCCTGTAGAAGCTTTAAACTCGGAGTGTTTTATTATGCATCCTCCCGAAAAAGGGATGGTGCTGTATGAGGAATTTTTCACTATTTGTGAGCAATTAGGGTTTAAACCGCGCGTTATGGAGTCAACCTCTTACGAATCTAGAATGGCTTTAGTAGCATCAGGAATTGGAGTTACCTTTATTCCTGCAAGTATGGAAAGTTTTGTTGGTTCGGGTGTTGTTTGTAGAAAACTGAAAGGCGTAACTCCAAAATTACAGCTTGCAGCAGCTTGGCGCCAAGAGGAGTTATGCCCAGTGTTAGTAGAGTTTATTCAAATTATCACCAACTTGAAAGTTTTACAATCAACGTAGATTGGCGCCATTTGGAAAATACTGCGGGTTAAGATATATGTTATTTGTTAAACCACCATTGGCGCCTGGTCTAAGATATGTTCCAGTTGGGTTAGTTTGATTACCCTGTATAGTAATGTTAGTTCCGTTTGGGTAATAATAAGTTGTCGCTCCATTACCGCGCGGTACTGTTACACTAGGGTAAGTTATTCCATTGGGTGCCGAAATTGTTCCATTTGGAAGAATGCGCGTTCCAGTCGGATAATTAAGAGAATTACCACTTCCATTAAAAGCACGTGGGTTATTAATTAGTTGTGCATTCGCTACTGTTGCTGTACTGATTCCACCAAATATTATGCTTAATAATGCTAGTCTAAATAATTTCATACCAAATTCTAGATAAACTATTAACTCTTGTGGAGCGGGCATCCTTGCCCGCCCCATCCATATTGCTATGTTGGGTTCCGCAAAGCCTCCACCCAACCTACTTTTATTTTACAAGCTCCAAGAGCGTGCTTGATTACTGAAATCACCCTCTATTGTGTCGTATCCTGTTACAGGTTCAAACAAGTTATCAGGTGTATTTTCTGATTTTGGTTCATTAGTATATTGTGAGTCAAAACCTGTACGCAGTAAATAAGCATCTACAAGACTTGGTGCAATACGTTGTAAGAAAAGAAGTACTTTACCAACATCACCAACAACAACATCGCGTTTTGGACGTTCTGCTGCTTCAACGATAGCTTTTGCGACTAAGCTAGGTTGATATATAGGAGGTGTTGGCATTGGTTTTACACCTAGTTTAGTACGAGCTTTATTGAATAAAGGTGTATTTATACCTGCAGGCATTATGTTTGTAACGCTAATATCAAGCTTTTCGTGCTTCAACTCAACGCGCAAAGCTTCTAAAAAGCCATCAACACCATGTTTTGAAGCTGCATAAGCACTTTGTAAAGGTATACTACGTTTCGCTTCAATCGATGAAACATGAATTAAGGCGCCGCGTCCTGTACGTTTAATATGGGGAAGCGCTGCCATTGCACCATATGCTTGCCCTAATAAATTAACTTCAATAATACGTTTAAATTCTTCGGGTGTTGTTACTGCAAAAGCAGCATAAAGTTCAATAGCTGCATTATGCACCCAAGTATCAAGGTGCCCATATGTATCTACGGCAGTTTGAGCAATTTTTGTCACCTGCTCAAAGTCAGAAACATCAGCAACTACGGCTGTTGCATCTCCACCCAAAGAACGAATTTCTTCTACTAAAGATTCTAACCCAGGTTGACTACGAGCCGCGACAACTACCTTGGCGCCACGATTTGCAAATTGAAGCGCAGCATTACGTCCGATACCACTTGAGGCGCCGACTACAGCAACAACCTGCTGATTTATTGGCTTTAATTGCATTTACTTTACTCCCTAAATTAATAGACGTGATTAATCGCGTCTCTACTATTAATAAAGTTACTTAAATGTAATAAAACTTCATCGGTCGTAAGTGGTAACTGGCAACGGATGACTCTAGGATGTAACGGATACAATAAATCATCCGTTGCATCCGTTGCTAAAACTTACTTTCGCAAAAGCATTACATAAAGTGCTGTCACGCACCACCAACCTGTTAAAATATAGTAAATTAGTTTATTTGTAGTAGAAAAATGGCATATAGCGACTTTACACTACCTAAAGTACGCGACGCTTTTCAGTTAGTGATTAATGAAAAACGCAATTTATTTCCAGATTCACCTTCATCAGAACCATCAGAAATATTAAAACTTCTGTTGGAGGAATATATCCAATTAGCAACTGCCATTAACACCGAAAAAGCACGCTCAGAATTATTAATTGCACAAATTTTAACAGAAGTTAGGCGGCAATTAAAATACCGAATATCACTATTTTCAGGAACAGACTTTAATGTTGATCCCAGTAAAGGCTTAAATGGCTTTTGCGACTTTATTCTCAGTGCATCAGAAGAACAATTTGAAATTGAAGCACCAGTAATTATCGTTATCGAGGCAAAAAACGAAAGTTTAAAAAGTGGACTGGGACAATGTATCGCTACAATGGAAGGCGCCAGATTATTTAATCAAAAAGCTGATAAACAAGTAAAGAAAATTTATGGTGCAGTTACGAGTGGTACTAACTGGCGTTTTTTGATTTTAGAAGAAAATAAGGTTTTTATCGATAATCGCGAGTATTACATCAGTGAAGTGGAAAATATTTTAGGTATTTTATTGCATTCCTTTCAAACAAATTAATATTGTGCCGCCATTTTATACCAGTAAGGCAAAGTTTCTATGGAAGTATCAGGCGCCTGTGGTTGATAACCTAGTTTAGTGGCTTGAGTCATGACGGTTTTGTTGTAGTGTAAGAGGACGGGCAAGGATGCCCATCCCACAAGATGTCCATCCCACAGATCATCTCACAAGAATTTTTGATTGCACAATTTTAACGCAAGCGCCGCTTCTTATAGATAGAATCTGCCTGACAACTGGGAATAATAAAAATAAGCTGTAAAAGCTTCCAATAACTTTAATTTTATAGTATACATATACTAAGTAAATGTTTTCACAACTATGCAACGTCTCCAATCAGTTAGTGCATCGGATTTGCAGGCATTTCTAGGCGCCCCTGAACAGCTATTACAGCAACCAGTGGAGTTGCAGTTAGCTGTTGCCAGTTTTGCTGATACACCGAAGAGTTTACTTGAGGTTTTAGTAAATAGCGCTTCTCTTGAGGTAGCCGAAGCTGCTTCTTTGCATGTAAATTGGGCAGGGGAAATAACGATCGTAAATTCAGCCAATTTATGAACGAATGTTTAAATCATCGTACTGCCTATAGCTTGAGCTTTTGGGATATTGGCTATACTTATGAAGTTGGGCAAACTCCAGCGGGTGATTGGATCGGAGTTTGGACGCAAAGCGAATTTGAGTATAATCCTTAAGACAAGGGCGCCTTTTATCAGTGATTCCTTTGGCAGTGGTATAATATTATTGTGTTTGTAGCGCTTACAATACTTATATATAAAAGGTTGGAAGTTTATGACAGCAACTGGTATTAGGCGGCAAATCTTAAACCATCTTGAGGCATTATCGCCTTATTAACGCGAACACTCGTTTAAAAATTCCAGCAGAAGGCGATGCTGGTATTCTGGGTGGAGAAAATGGTGATTTGTACATTCAATTAATAATCGAATCATAAAATTTAATTCTATTACTGTTTAATAAGTTACATTTAGCTAAGTACAAATAACTAGATGGTCTAGGATTTAGAGATTTATCAATTTCTCTGTGTTTGCTTTTCCAAAAAGGCAATTCTCTTTTCATGCTGCTCTATTTTTAGATGTATTTGCTCAATTTCATTAGCTTCATGTTCTTCTATCGGTTGTTTTATATACATACGAACAAGGGAAACCAAAACCTCTGAAGGTTTTTTACCTTGCTTTTTGGCCATTTCCTCAAAAGCCTTTTTCTCGTCAGGATTTATTCTGAATCCGATTTGTGCGCTCATTGTTTAGCATTTGTTTGACATTATGTAAACAAGTATAACCCGTAGAAGTGGGAAAGTTGTATAACTATGTTTAGCGTATGTTTGACAATGCTAAACAAATCAATTATATTCAATTTAACACCATAGTACAAAACATTTGAGTCAAAATGTATTCAAATATCTACCAAAAGCTTGCTTCTGGTTATGTAGTATGCCGTATACCTGCTTGTCTTTCAAAGTAAAAACTAAAAACCGATGTGTAAATGAAACAATCTACCAGGGAAGCATTGCTACAAGCCTATAATTCGATGCAACCAATAATTGCTAGGCTTTACTTAGAGTATGAAAAAGCTATAGAAAATGGAGACAATGCCGACGCTAGTTTGTTAGATGCTAGAGCTAACATGCTTTTTCAAGAGGCAGATTCTATACTAGTAGTAATATCGGAGCATGAAAATGGACAATAATCAAGAAATCAAAGATCTAGCAAGACTGGCTAAAGAGTTAAGCCAAAAAGCTGTTGAAGCTAATCAGCAAGGTAAATTGGTTGAAGGACATCGTTTGATGACTCAAGCTGTTGAAGCAGGAAGAAAGTCTCGACAGCTTATTAACCAGCCCAAAATAGAAAAAGTTCTAGCTCAGTTTGAGAAAAATCAACAGTAAGAATCAGTCAATACAACTATTTAGTCAGAACAAATACATCTTTTTATCCCCCCCAACAAAAGCGCCAATTTGGGGGGCTTTAATTAAATCTTGTTTTTCTCTATTCCCGCAGAGGCGCCATAGTAAATGAAAAAGCTGGACTACGAAAACTTTTAGGTCCTTTTGGTAAGTACGGCTTTACAATTCACCATATTATTTTGGAGGATGATGTTGTAATTTTAAATGTTTATCACGGACGAGAAAATCGTCCTGTTTAATATTAAAGGATTTAATTTCCTACGGCTTTTCCCTCGCGTCGAGGGTCAACACCACCTATTAAACCTTGATTAGTAATTACAATGGCTTGAGAACCACTTGTTTGTTCTCTAACTGTAACTGTGTGACCTAATGCTTCTAATTGTGGTTTAAGATTTACTATACTTGTATTTGCTTCTAATTCTGTGGCGCCATTACGGTTGCCAAAATTAGGTAATGATAAAGCTTGTTGAGCATCGAGTTTCCAATCAAGTACTCCAATAATTGCTTTGGCTACATAATTAATAATTAAAGGGCCACCAGCAGAACCAACGACCATTACTAACTTACCATTACGGTCAAACACCATTGTCGGCGCCATTGAACTTCTCGGACGTTTACGAGGTTGAACACGGTTGGCAATTAATTTACCATCTGGTGTTGTTGGCGAAAAAGAAAAGTCTGTAAGTTGGTTGTTGAGTAAAAAACCACGCACCATTAACCGAGAGCCAAATGCAGTTTCAATACTTGTAGTCATTGATACGGCATTGCCATTACTATCAACAATAGAGAAATGGCTGGTAGAAGGTAGTTCTACAGAATTATCGGCACCCCAATTAAATGCTTGCGTAGATAAAGGATTACCAGGTTTAGCTTCTCCTACGAACGCACGGTTAGGATTGATAAGAGCAGCGCGCGTTGCTATATACTTTGGATTTATTAATTCTTTTGTAGGTACTTTAATAAAATCAGAGTCAGCTATATATAGTCCTCGGTCAGCATAAGCAAACCTTCCTGCTTCTGCAAATAAGTGGATAGCTTCTACTGAGTCTGGTTTGAGCGAAGCAAGATTGAATTTTTGCAGCATTCCCAAAATTTGCAATACTGTAATACCACCAGAAGTTGGAGGTCCCATACTGCAAACTTTGTAAACTCGGTACATTCCACACACAGGTGGTCGTTCTACTGAGTTATAGCGAGCAAGGTCAGTAGTTGTTAAGTCTCCTGGTACAGAAGCATTTTTTACTGTGTTAACTATATCTTGAGCAATTTTACCTTTATAGAAGGCGCCTGCACCTCTAGTAGCAATTTGTCGCAGTACTTCTGCATATTGCTGATTAACAAGTTTGGCGCCGATAGGTTTTGGTGTACCATCAGGTTGATAAAAGTAACTTCTCGCAGGTTCCGAACGACTTAAAAACTTTTCTTGATTTAAAAGAGTGTGCAAGCGAGGTGAGATAGCGAAACCTGTTGTTGCTTGTTGTATTGCAGGCTGAAATAGTTGTGACCAACGTAACTTACCATATTGTTTGTGTACCTGCTCCAACATTCTAACTACCCCAGGCACACCTACAGACTTACCCCCTAAAATAGCATCTTCAAACTTTAAAGGTTTACCATCTTGAGCAAGAAAACGGTTAGGTTGGGCAGTTGCAGGGGCAGTTTCCCGACCATCGAAGGTGCGAATTTTTTTAGTTTTGGCATCGTAGTAAACCAAAAAAGCTCCCCCACCAATACCAGAAGACTGTGGTTCAACTAAACCGAGAGTCATTTGTACAGCAATAGCGGCATCAATAGCACTACCACCACGTCGTAAAATATCACTACCTACCGCAGCTGCTATGGGGTTAGCTGCTGCTACCATATACTTTTGAGTGCGAACAGCTTTACGTTCAACGCGCGAACTACCTGCTTCCGGTGCATCTTGAGCAAGTCCTATTAATGGGCACCAAACTATACTACCCAACGCAAGCGCAAGTAAACAAGAACGTAAACCCAATCTACGACGAGATATTACCATAGATTTTTTTTAACCTTGATAACATCATAATTCTTTCTTTGTGTCCTTTGCGTCTACCCTGCGGGAAATCCTCCGGATTATGCGGTTCATTTCTCTTATTTCAGTAATTTATAAATATATATGTTGGGTTCCGCGCTTTGCACGTAACCCAACCTACTTTTCTACTTTTCCGTAAACGCCCCAGTGGGACATGTATCTAAAAATATCAAGACATTAAGCCAATTTGAGCTTATAACAGAGATAACACCTTTAATTCATCCATATTATGAGAAGTTTATTAATTGCAGGCGCCTCTAGTTTACTACTTACACTAGGGATGTTTTCTATACCTGCCCCTTCTTTTGCTCAAGCTACAAACATCCAAGATATTTCTAGGTCTGTTCCTCGTGCGCGCGTTACCTTTGCGAAAGGAAAATCAAGCACCGTTATTAATGGTGTAGAAAATCGTGTTTATGTACTAAAAGCTAAAGCTGGACAAAAGTTAACTTTAAAAGTGAATAACTTAGGCGCCCGTGCAGGTGTAACGCTTTATAATGCCAACGGTAAGATTGTAAAAAACTTTGGTGCCTTTGGTGAGGGTCAAAGTTTTACTTATAAGCTTCCCGCAACTGGTGATTACTATATTCTCGGATATTCTGGTCCAACTTATCACTCGTATGAATTTGCAGTATCTATAAAATAATTTTGTCGGTTAGGTTTCGCGCTTTGTGCCAACGTCGTATAAATTTCACTACTTTAATCCACATCAATAATTATGAAAAGCTTACTAATTGCAGGCGCCTCTAGTCTACTACTGACACTAGGGATGTCTTCTATACCTGCCCCATCTTTTGCTCAATCTGCAAACATTCAAGGAATTTCTAGCTCTGTTGCTCGTTCACGTGTTACCTTTGCTAAAGGAAAATCAAGCACTACCATTAATGGGGCAGAAAATCGCATATATGTACTGAGAGCTAACGCAGGACAAAGGTTAACTTTAAACGTTACTAATTTAGGCGCCCGTGCTGGTGTAGTACTTTATAACAATAAAGGTAAACTTGTAAAAGGTTTTAATGGCTTCAATCTTGATAAAGGTGGGAACTTCACTTATAAACTTCCTTCCACAGGTGATTACTACATACTTGGATATGGTGGTCCAACCTATCACCAATATGAATTCTCAGTATCTATAAAATAATGTTTTAATATGTTGGGTTGCGCTTGCGCTTTACCCAACCTACATAATCTGCGTAGGTTGGGTGACAACCCAACCATTAATTTATGATTGTGGAATAATTGTGTCTCCGTCTCTAAGATTAAGTAATCCAGAAGTTACAACTTTATCATTAGGTTTCAGTCCTTCTAACACCTGATAATTATTACCAGTCGCATTACCCAACTTCACCTGTCTTTGTCTGGCAACATATTTCCCTGAATTATCTGGTAATGCTTCTGCTACGAAAACAAATGTTCCTCCAGAAACACGCGAAACTGCTGTACCTGGAACTAATGCTCCCTGACGTTGATTCCAAATAATTCGTGCGCGTACAAATTGGTCTGCTTTTAACTCATTTTTAGAGTTGTTGTAGAGAGCCTTAATGAGTGCAGACTGTGCGTTACCAGGGTTTGGCGCCACAAAAAACACACGACTTGTACCAATGGTGTTACCTTGAAGGTTTAGTATATTAACTTGCGTTCCATTTTTAACTTTAGCCGCGCGCTCGACTGGTACGATGATGTGTACTTCGAGAGGTTGGTCTTGAGTAATTGTTAATAATTGTGCATTATGGTTGACTAAATCACCAACTTTAATAGGAACTTCTCTAACTACACCTGTAAAGGGAGCGGTAATGCGGTAATTGGTTTGAGTTGGTTGAGGTGTTGGTTTTACAGCAGGGGTTTGCGCTTGTTGGATAACTTTTTGTGCTTGAGCTACAGCAGCTTGCTGTGTTTGAATTCTTGATTGGATAACTTTTAAGTTTGTTTTAGCTGCTGCAAGACGGTTTGCGTAGATATCTTTTGTTTGTCGTGGAACGGCGCCTTCAGATGCCAGAGTATTATATCGGTCGAATACTTGCTGGTTAGAATTGACTTCAGCTAAAATACCCGCGCGTTCAGCTTCGAGAGAAGCAAGAGTTGAGCGGGCAATATCAAGCTGTGCTGTTAAAGCTGCGCTGTTAACTGTTGGCGCAGGTAGTGCTACTGGTTGAGGTGGTGGTTCTATTTGCAGAATAGGCGCCCCTTCTTTGATTGTTTGACCAGGTTTGATAAAAATTTGAGTAATTTTTCCTTGAATTTTAGAACTAAGCGTTTCTTCTCGACGCGATTGTAAGCTGGCAACAAAATCTGAGCTTTCTTGAATAGTTCCTGATTGAATGGTTGAGAGCTTGACGGGTATTGCTGGTGTTTGTGTTTGGGTTGTGGTGGTAGTAGTTTGGGTTGTTTTAGATGTAGGAAGTAGAAGGCGCCAAACAGCTACAGTAGTTCCAAGTACTGCGAGTAACGCGAATAAAGGCAAAAGCCACGGTCTAGTCCGACGCGGTTGCAGTGCAGTAGGTTGTCCGCTTTCGTTTTCGTTACTATCGGTTTGCGGTTCTGAAGGGGTCATGGCAAACTTTTACCTTAATATAGTGAATGAGTAACTAGTAAGTTGAAATTAGCTATGTTATTGAATGATAAGCTTAAGCTTACATATTTAATAGCTGTTTTGTCTTATTAGTATTTGCTGAATTTTTAAATTTTAATGTGATTAATATTGTTATATTTTGTGCGTGTAGCAAATTAGGCAACTAAAAAGAACAGGCAGGATGCCTGTTCCACAAGATTGATTATGTATAAAAAAGATTATTTGGTATTGCTGAGTACTACTTCTATAGCTTTTTCTTTTTGGGGGTCGGCGCCTTGGGCGTATTCTAAAGTAAAGGGTACAGTGATATCTGGTGTAACGCCTTTACCTTCGAGTCGAGTACCATTTACGAATACATTTGTTACTGCTACATATAATAAAGTACCATCTTGCATGATAAATGGGCGCCCAGCTACAACGGCGCCTAAAGTTTTAGTACCAATTACTGAACCAATTTTATACTGTTGAAAGCCATAAGCAATAATTTCTTTACTGCTTCTGCTACCTTCATTGATTAAGATAACGACGGGTTTTTTCCAATGAGAATCATAAGTTACGCGCGAACCATTACGGGCAATACTAGTAACACTTGGCCCCTCACCTGTGAATACAGTTAGGTAATTGGTATTTCCTCCACCCCAACCTGCACGTAAATCTAAAATTAATGCATCTGCATCTTTGAGACGGTCGTATAACAAATCATATATTAGCTTTTCTTGAGATGGGTCAGCTGCATTAGCCCAAATATGAACGTAACCAATCTTTTTATTTTGACGCTCGATGATTTGGGTACTTACTCGTTGAGCATCAAGAAACATCGTAGTTGCATCATATACTTTTGGTGTTACGACTATTTCTTGTTTACTGCTGGTGTCGGCAGTACGCTGAATTTGTATTGTCACCTTTTGCCCTGCTTTGGGTGCAAATGATTGTACAGATTGATATGGTTGATTATTTACGCTTAATATTTCATCACCAACTTTTATACCTGCTTTTATTGCTGGACTTTCATCTAAAATAGCACTAACAAATGTTTTCCCGTTTATGGCTTTTGTAAAAATACCAATATCGGTGTATTCAAATTTGCCTTTAGGAAAAAATGGCTTGAGTCTATTTAGTGACTTTCTATCGCGTGGTTGAAAAATACCTAGTAGTTGATAATAACTTTGTTCATCAGGAGTATAGAAGCGTGTGTGTGAAGTTCGTAACTCAGCTAGCATCTGGTTGACAACAGCAGCAAACTCTTGTGACGATTTAGACTTAATAGCTTGTGGTTTATACTTATCGCGCATCACTTGCCAATTAATTCCATTAAACTTAGGGTCGTAGAAGTTATCATTAATAGTCTGCCAAACTTCATCAAATACCCTTGCCTGTGGTTGTGCTAGCGTTGGAAGTAGTGGTGATGCCAACCACAGCGTTAGCATGACAACGATGCTAAGTCCGAATGCAGCTAAATAATGCTTATTGGTAGAAAATTTAAATTGTTTCATTTAAATTACGTAGGGAGTAGTGTTAATGTATCAACGTTGGATAATATCTAGTTTAAGCATTTTACTTAGTATCGTTGTGGCAGCTTGTTCTAATGTTGCTACATCTCAACCTCAACAAGTAGCTACAACACCAACGGCGCCACAACAGACAGCACAACGAGTAGTTGCACTTACACCTCTATCGGCAGATATAATTTATAGACTTGATCAAAATAAGCTTGTGGGAATAGCTGGTAGTTCGGTGTTAAATAAAGACTCGCGTTTTCAAGACATTACGAGTGTAGCTCAAGGAAGAACACAACCGAACCTAGAAAAAATTGTAGCGCTCAAACCTGACTTAGTTATCGGCGCCTCTGGTTTTTCTGACCAGACTCTTAAACGTCTACAGGAATTAAAGATTAGTACGCTAGCAACAAAAATAGATAGCTGGAAAGCACTATCCGAACTGACGACAAGTTTAGCTGTTAGAATAGGCGCCAGCCCCAAACCGTTACTAGATAAGTATCAGCAGCTTTTGGGACAAAATACTAACACAAACAAAAATACTTCAGCTTTAGTATTAGTTAGCCGTCAACCAATTTTAACTCCAAATAAAAATAGTTGGGCAGGAGATATGCTCAACCAATTTCAAATCAAAAATATTGCCGCTGACTTACAGGGTAAAAGTCCATTTGGTGGATATGTGACTTTATCACCTGAAAAAATTTTAGAAGCAAACCCAGAATCTATAATTCTTGTTAATACACCAGGTAGTTCGGAGCAAGAGATGATTGACGGATTTAAAAAAGAAATATTTTGGCAAAAATTACAAGCGACACAAAATAATAGAGTATATGTCTTTGATTATCTTGGTTTAGTAAACCCTGGAAGTATTGACGCAATAGAAAAAGCCGCCGGAAAGCTCCAAAAAATCACGTAGCACAGGCATCCTGCCTGTGTTATTTTAAACAATGATGCCTGTGTTATTTTAAACATTTTAACTATGCTACTATTGCCTAATACCAAACAAAGTCAAAATTTTCCGAGAATCAGCTAACAAACGCTTCTCTTCGTTTCGGTATTTAGGCAATGATACATTAATCGCAGGTGTATCTAAATTCCAACCTGCAACCAATTTATTGTTTCGGAACCCATATCTTTGAAAATCGGTTCCAGATACTTGAATTAACTTCCCATTTTTGTATTCATATATAGCTACATCTAAAGAGCCACTTTCATCGCCTTCTGATGCCTCTGTGCTACTTATCTGTACATATATCGGTTTTCCCTTAACTTGGCATAGAGTATATATAAAATAGCCTTGCTTTTTTGTTCGTTCAGGACAATTAGCAGGCGCCGCATCACCTCTAAATTCTTTCATCTTTTGGTTGTAATATTCCTTCTTATTATTGGCTAAAGATGGGGATGTGATACCTAATACTAAAAAGGCAATAGTTAGTAATCGAACTAAATTGGTCATATTTCAAGGTTTACGCAAAAGATTTATTATATGAAAAATTTAGCTTATAAAAAGAGACATAGAACACAGTGTTTGTACTGAATATTAGCTGAGAAACCTGGTTTCTTTGCGTAAGTCCTATAATTCTTGAACATGCATAAGTACTCAAACGTCAGAAATATATAGCTACAGATGGGGAAGCGAGGGTTCCACATTGATTTTTTAGATTCAAATGAGGTAGTTATGCCATTTACACTTAACGGTTGTAGAACAAAATATTATGGTCGCCGTGATATGGTGCCGGATGGTTCATATGTAACAACTGAGTGGATTCAACCAGGGAAGGGAGAGATTTTAAACATATATTTAATATATTTTGTGTTTATATAAACACTATAGTAAACTGGCTAAATGTTTTTTTAGTTAATCTGATGTTGAGATTTGACCTTTAAACTTAAGTAATTTTTCGGTTTTATTAACCCAGTAGCAATCAAGTTGAGTTTTAAGCAATTATTCATGGATAAAAATAGAGACTTTAAAAACTCATTGAGTGATTTATTTATTCTTTGAGCGCAAGAATTTTGGCAATGTGTATGTTATGCTTGTCGTAGAAAGGTTGAGAGCGACATTTATTTTATAAATAAGTATAGCTTTAGACTAAAAGCAAATTAAAAATAGGTATTTATAAAAACCTGAATTTAGTTGTTCTAATAGGTTAACCTTCGTTTATCATAGTTTACTGCTACACATTTCCTTTTCAAGAACTATGAAGCAAGGTATAAACCTTTGTAACAATCTAAAATCTATCAGGACTCGTCTAGGCATGAGCCAGCAAGATTTAGCAAATATTGCGGGTGTCACTCGTCAGACTATAAGTGGCGTTGAATCTGGACATTATACTCCCAATGTTGCTATAACCTTACGGTTGGCTAAGGCACTTGGTTGTAAAGTCGAAGATTTGTTCTGGATGGAGGAAGATTTACCAACTGTTGAAGCAGTCGTTACTAAAACAGTTTTAACAAAAGGAAAGTTACGAGTTAGTTTGGCAAGGGTTGGAGGTCAATGGATAGCTCATCCTCTAATTGGAAAAGATGCATTTCGTACCGAAATGATACCAGTAGATGCAGAGACTATTTATTGTAACAACTTGGAGGAAGAAGCCTTTGACCAAATGTATACAAGTAAAATCTTGGTGCGAGTGCTAGATGATACTGAAAAATTGCAAAATTCAGTTTCAATAGCAGGTTGTACACCTATAATTTCTCTCTGGGCTAAAGCTAGCGAACGTTGGCATCCGCAGTTACGAGTGCATTATACTTTTGCGAATAGCATGGATGCATTGCGCTCTTTAGCTAGAGGTGAGGTTCATATTGCTGGTATGCATTTATATGACCCAAAAACGCAGGAATACAATATCCCTTTTGTGAGGGAGGTTTTATCTGATAAAAAGGCTGTTTTAATTAGTATTGGTGTCTGGGAAGAAGGATTGTTGGTACCTTTAGGCAACCCTCTGAAAATTAAAACGATTGCGGATTTGGTGGAAGCAAAAGCGACTATTGTTAACCGCGAAATTGGCGCCGGAAGTCGGATGATTTTAGAACGGCAAATGGAGCAAGAGCAGGTACCAGCATCAGCAGTCCAAGGATTTGAGCATACTGTTCGTAGTCACCAAGACGTAGCAACAGCTGTTATTTCGGGAATTGTGGATGCAGGTATTAGTACAGCTTCTATCGCTGCTATGTTTGGATTGGGATTTGTGCCTTTGCATTCGTCACGTTATGACTTGGTAGTTCTTAACTCATATCTTGATGAACCACCAGTTCAGCAATTGCTCGGTACTTTAGAACATCGGTTTGTAAAATCTCAATTAGAAATACTTGGCGGTTATGATACTAGCTCTCTAGGAGAAGTGGTAGCAAGTATCTAGTAAATATACTCAATAAATATCAGTAAATATATGTTGTCAAACACTCATACTTTTGTAGTGGGACGGGCGCCACCGGCTTTGGCTCTACATTGCGAACAATTCATAATTGTAGACCCACTAAATTCAAACAATTCTAGGAAAATTAATCATGGCAGACAATATTAGACAAATCGCTTTCTATGGTAAAGGTGGTATTGGTAAATCTACCACTTCCCAAAACACTCTGGCAGCAATGGCAGAAGTCGGGAAACGTATCTTGATTGTTGGATGTGACCCAAAGGCAGATTCCACACGCTTAATTCTTCACTGTAAAGCTCAAACCACCGTATTACACTTAGCAGCAGAACGTGGTGCTGTAGAAGATATCGAACTTGAAGAAGTAGTAATTGAAGGTTTCCGGAATATCAGATGCGTTGAATCTGGTGGTCCAGAACCTGGTGTTGGTTGTGCTGGTCGTGGGATTATTACCGCAATTAACTTCTTGGAAGAAAACGGTGCTTACCAAGATGTAGACTTTGTATCTTATGACGTTCTTGGTGACGTAGTTTGTGGTGGTTTCGCCATGCCGATCCGTGAGGGTAAAGCTCAGGAGATCTACATTGTGACATCGGGTGAAATGATGGCAATGTTCGCTGCAAACAACATTGCTCGTGGCGTTCTCAAGTATGCTCATACTGGTGGTGTGCGCTTAGGTGGTTTGATTTGTAATAGTCGTAACACTGACCGAGAAGACGAACTGATTAGCACACTAGCTGCTCGTTTAAGCACCCACATGATTCACTTTGTCCCCCGCGACAACATCGTTCAACACGCTGAATTGCGTCGGATGACTGTCAACGAATATGCACCAGACAGTAACCAATCGAATGAATACCGTGTATTAGGTGACAAAATCATCAACAACACAAATCTTGCTATCCCCACACCAATTGAGATGGATGAGCTAGAAGATTTGTTAATTGAATTTGGTATTCTTGAAAGCGAAGAAAACGCTGCAAAACTTATTGCCACAGATACTGCTGCAAAAGACACAGAGAAAAGACAAGAAGATGCTCAAGGTGAAGCTCTTGAAGCACTGAAAAAAGGCAATGTTGAAATAGTTGCTGGTGAGAAGAAAAAATAAGATTTTTACTCTTCTTTAAAGACGCAGTAAAAATCAATAAGTGGGCAATTTTAGCCCACTTACTCCCAAGCACAATAGTTTTTTTTCAATTCGGAGGTTTAATAATGCTTTAATTAATAGTCAATTATATTGACACTCAAAGATAATTATACGCGAAATACTAATATTGTTTTTCGTATTCTGCAATTGGTTGATTAATTCATTAACTGGAATGGAAAACTATTTTTCCATTCTTTTTTATTTGATTTCATATAGTATGGTGGGCATTGCCCACCTAGCCCGCTCAGGAGTGACTCATAAATTGCAGTTTTATAGTGGTAAAATTTTCCTTTCTCTCTGCGCCCTCCGTGTCTCTGTGGTGAAATAAATATTTTTTTACCACAGAGGCGCAGAGAACACAGAGGAAATAGTAATTTTTATCTCAATATTTTATCCACCTTGACAGGGCTAGTATTGCCCACCCTACTTTACTCTAAATCGTCATCAATCTGATTAATTTCTTCTTCTAGTAATATAGCATCGATTGAGATTACTTGAACTCCGCTTTCTGATTGTAAAAGAAATACTGCTTCAGAACTAGCATCTTCGGGTTTCTCTGTTTCTACGGCACTAATTATAAGTAGGTCTTCGTCTAAAATACTTGGAGTTTCTGATGACTCAGTATCAAAAGTGCCGTAATTTAAAGTTTCAGTAGCATATTCAACTTTATCACCAGTATCTTTAGTTTCATCAGTTTCTAATACACTAATTATTACTTGTTCTTCGTCTAGAATACTTGGAGTCTTTAATAACTCAGTATCAACGGCGCCATCATTTAAAGTTTCAGTAGCATATTCAACTTTATCATCAGTATCTTTAACTTCGTCTGTTTCCGAAGCGTCTATAATTACTTGGTCTTCGTCTATAATACTTGGAGTCTCTAATGGCTGAGTATCAAGGACGGCATAATTTAACGTATCAGTTGCATATTCAAGTTTATCATCAGTTTCTTTAGCTTTCTCTGTTTGTAAGGTGCTTATTACCTGTTGGTTTTGGTGCTGAATCCTTGGAGTTTCTAATGGTTTAGTATTAAGGGCGCCGTAATTTGATGTATTATTTTGTACTGTATCAAGTGTGCCACCGATAACAGCGTGAGTCGCTTCAGCTACAGTTTTGACTGCATCTCCTACACCTTTAGCTGTTTGGAATAGACCACCACCTATTGTTTTGGCGGCGCCTCCTAAACCTTTGGTAGTATGGTTAAAGCCCTGAGCAATTCTTCTTCCAGCTATTGCAGCAGCTAATGAACCTAATGTACCGCCAATAAGTCCACCTATAAGCGCTGGATTTAATCCAGAATTTTTCTCTTTTTCATTTGCATTTTTGTGTAAAGCGTCGAATTCCTGCTTATTTTCAATCATAATTTTTTAGCTTCTTAAATAATATAGATTATTTCTTTTGTTAATTTAACTACTAAAGATAATAGTTTAACCCTTCTTTTGATAGAGAATATAATTTTTTTAATACCACTTTAGTTGTAATGTATATTAGTTCTATATTAATTCATAAATATTAAACTGAAAGAAACCGGGTTTCTAGGCATTCATTGTCGCAGACAAATTGTCGTTTTTATTACAATATCTTAATAAAGAAACCCGGTTTCTAAGATTTTATACAGCTATTGCGCCGGCAATTGCGGAAGCTACTAGAGAAACAAAAGCGGTGTTAAATACCCACCAAGCGGCGCCTGCAACAGCTTTTTTAGTTTCTACTGCTTGCTTTTGTGCTTGTTCTTTAATCGCTTTGAGACGTTTTTGTGTTTCCTGTTGAATGCGTTCGGCTCGATGCAATACGCTATCGCGTGAGGCTTCAATTTGGTCAATAATTTTGTTAGCTTGCGCTTCGGAAATATCAGAGCGCGAACTAAGAACTGCTACTAAGGTATCACGGTCGAATTGACTAAGGCGCCCGCGTAACGCTTCAAATCCTGCTTGCGGGTCGTCAAACAATTTGGCAAAGTCTTGTTGTATACCTTCGTAGTTAAGTTCGGGACGTTCGAGTGAGTTGAGATATTCGCGAACTTTACCAAAAACGCCATCAATGACTGATTGGACTCTTTGCTGAATTTGTTGGAATTGTTCTACAACTGAATTGCGAACAGATTCGATTTGTTCCACAATTCGGTTTGCTTCTTTTTCTGAAATGTCTTCACGTTGGGACAATAAAGCTACAATTGTCGAACGGTCGATTTTAGATGCACGCTCACCCAAAGATGATACTCCTAGACGGGGGGAAGATAGCAATAACTGTAAGTCGCGCTTAATACCTTCGGGGTTGAGTTCTTCTTTGTTGGTATTACGTAGGTATTTTTCTAGACTTTGTTCAAAGTCGAAAGCTCCTCTAGTTGCGCGGTTTGCTAAGCGCCGTGGTGCTTTGAGAATATTATTGATGGCTTCTTGTGTAGTGTCAATGGTGCGATTAACTTGCTCTTCGCTTAACCCAGCTTGAGATAATAGCTTAACTAGCGTTTCTCTATCAACTTGAGATAGTCGATCGCTTAGTGCATTGGCGCCAGCTTTGGGGTCTTCAAATAGTTTTTGCAAATCTTGTTGAATACCTTCAGGGTTGAGTTCCTCTAAGTTAGTACTGCGAAGATACTCAGCAATTGTAGTAGTGGTTTTTTCGTACTGTTCTTTGGCTTTGTCCGCTACTTGTTGAGGAGCTTGCAAAACTCTATCGCGCACTGACAACAAATTATCAATGGTTTTATTTACCTGTTCTTCGCTCAAATCTTGGCGTTGACTTAGTAATTTTACCAAAGTCTCGCGGTCAAACTGCGATAATCTTCCACGTAAAGCAGATAATCCAGCTTGGGGGTCTTCGAGTAGTTTGCCAAAGTCGCGCTCGATACCTTCTGGGTTGAGTTCTTCAAGGTTCGTATTCCGCAAATAATCTTCGACACTTTGGCGGAGTTGTGAAGCTTTTTGTTTTGCTTGTTCTTGAAGTTCGTTGGCTTTATTTAAGACATTATCGCGGGTGCGTTCGAGTTGGCTAACAATATTATTAACTTCTTCTTCGCTAATGTCTTCGCGTACAGCAAGTAATTTTACTAAGGTATCGCGGTCAAATTCTTTGAAACGCGCGCTTAATTCATCAAATCCAACTTCTGGGTCTTCAAGCAACTTGCTTAAATCTCGCTCGATACCTTCTGGACTAAGTTCGGCTTTTCCGGTTGAACGTAGATAATCTTCAACTTTAGTACGAATGTCTTGGGATTTTTCTCGTGCTGCTGCTTGTTGCACCGTTTCATAAACGGAAGTACGGATACTTTCCATTTCTTGCGCTATTTCTTTAATTTTTACCTCACTTAAATCACCTCGTTGGTTTAACAAGTTGTTAAAATAATCAAGGGAGAGGTCTTCTAACTGGCGCCGAACGGTTGCGGGGTTTGCGTTGGGGTCGTAGATGACTTCTTGGAATTCATCTTTTATAGTAATGCGGTTGAAATGCCAAGGCAAAGAATCGAGAATATATTCTTCGACATCTGCTTTAATGGTATTACTTGCTGATGCGGGTAATTTTTGAGCTACAGTACTGCCTAGTTGACTTGCCTGTTGAGTGGCTTGGTCTTTTAGTTTTTGTAGTTGTGAGGTAATTTTCTCAATATCTACATTTTGAGCTTTTCCTACTACCTGCTGCAACTGACTTGTAACTTTATCTATATCTACATTAGAAAAGTCTACTTTTTTGAGGGCTGCTGGTAAAGCACTACCTACACCAACTTCAATCGCTTGCTTTAGTAAACTATTACCTTGCTTACCATTACCAACTCCTGCTGTCACCAATTCTTGAAGACGTTGACCTAATTTCTCAGGTTCTAAATCTTGTGGTCTGGTAGAGGAAAGTAATTTAATTACTTGGTCTGTGGGATTTTGTTGCTGAAGTGAAGATTGCTTCCAGGCGCCTTCAAGTTGGTCAGCAATGCGATTAATATCTTCTCTAGAGAAATCTGTGCGACTGCTGATTAAATCGACAAACGTTTGGCGATTAATATTTTTCAGCAAGTCACTATCTGCAATAGACCCTAAATCCGCATCCTTAAGAAGTTTATCAAATTGATTGCGAATTTCTTTAACATCTAGCGAAGGTACTTGTAAAGAGCTTAAGGAACTAGAAAGTGTATTTTTAATACTATCTGCATCAAACCCCGAAGTTAATTCGCGTCGAACAGCAGCTGTAATTTCTTCGGCAGTGGAAACCATTTGCTGTTTTGCTGTATTGGCGCCAATAGCAGCAGTCGCTGTACCCATAATTCCTTGCATACCGCTAGTTGCAGTACTAACAAGCGAGCCAATTAAAGAACCTACAGCATTTGAACCTAACCACATAATCAGCGTAAAAAACGCAGACCAAATGACTACACCAATAGTGGCGCCTAAGAGTGCGTTTTCAATTAAGCTCAGTTTTACCGCTAAAAAACTAGCAGCAAATAAAGCAATACTTGCAGTGATAAGTGCCCATAAACCTACAGTCGATTCAACTTTACGAACTGTACTGCCCAAGCTTTCTGACTCATCAGAATCTGAACCTGAGCCTGTTCCTATAGCCGAAATACCTATAGCTACCGAGAGATTGGTCAAAAGTAATTGAAAGGCAAATGCCATCAATATACCAGCAAACAAAGCTACTAAAAATTTAGGCCCAGAAAAAACTAACGAAGCTTCTTCTGCTGTTAAAACTTCACCTTTAACCGGGATTTGTATTAATTGCAAAGCAGTTATTGCATTTTGGAACATACTATTTTCCTCAGTTTTTATTTTAATGAAACAGGAGTTAGAAACCGGGTTTCTTCGTTGAAATATTGTAATCAAAACAATGATTTGGCGTAGAAACCCGGTTTCTTTGCATTACATGCGGTCATTTTTTTTGACAGTTGGGCGCCCCTTGCTATCAATATCTAATTCTTCACGGCGAATTGTTTCAGTAGCTTGTACTGTTTCTTGGTCTACAACTTTTGAAACTCTGACTTCTTCTCGCACAAAAGCTTCTTTTTGGATATCAGGAACTTCTTCGTAAATTGCCATATGGGCAACTTCACCTTCACGGAAAGTTGCGACATCAGCAGAAACTACTCTGCCTGCATCGGTAGGAGTTACTCGCTCAACAATAACTCGCTCTTTTTCAATTGGTACAGAAACTCTTGCTGTCTCAGTTTCGACGTGCTTACCAATTGCTACTTCCCCAGATTTACGACGCTGTGTGCTTGCAACTAAGCGTTCTTCATAAAGTTTAAAGGTTTGGTCATCATGCACGCTGGTATCGTACAAGTCTGCATCTTGCGTATAGTCGTAAGTATCACGGTTATAAATAGGAGTGCTATGTGCAACAGGCGCCGCAGAAGCCGCATCAAGAGGTGCTGATGCTTCTAGTGCTGCTGGACGATATGCTCCACGCACCCGCTCTTCGTAGTCGAAATCAAGCGCCATACCTTCAAAATATTCAGGTAAATCTTCTGCTTGCTGCTTTGTCATTTGGACATATACGCGGTCGGTTTTAGAATCAATTTTGCCACGACCGATAGGTAGTAATACTTTCTTACCAAAAACCCAGAAACCTACATCTACGATAAGGTAACGAAACTTTCCTTGCTCATCTACCAATGCATCACTAACTGTACCAATTTTATCATCACTTTCCTGAGTATAAACACTCATTCCTTTAATATCGTTACCTTGAATGGTGTCGCGGTAATCTGGATCATAATCACTAATTTTATGAAGAACCATTTTTTTATTACTTTTTCTTTACTTCACTTACAAACTTAAGAACATAGCTGCTTATAAACATCTTTCTAAAGAATGAGTTAATTAGCTTATTTATTTATGAACTTATTTGAATGATCAAACTATGTAAGGTAGAAATAAAATCTTGCTATAACTTGGTTATGAAGATTTTAATTGGCAAATTTGTGACTAGATTCTAGCAATATATGTGACTATTTTTTAGCATTAAATGTAAGTTATAAACTCGTTTTGATAGTAATAGTATACTAAATGGTGATCCCCCCTAACCCCCCGCGAATTCGGGGGGAAATAAATAGATTTCTAACTTCTCTTCAAAAAGGGGAGAAATAAATAGATTTCTAGCTCCTCTTCAAAAAGGGGAGAAATAAATAGATTTCTAGCTCCTCTTCAAAAAGGGGGG
>ERZ1066121.762-NODE-762-length-27332-cov-219.047293_pt1 | contig 27332 bp, 22 predicted proteins | sample MGYA00382768_ERZ1066121 | MGnify/ENA primary metagenome ERZ1066121 (study PRJEB33369, sample SAMEA5778351) | biofilm metagenome | biome: Industrial cooling water; feature: Water cooling tower basin; material: Biofilm | place: United Arab Emirates | collected...
GCGCCGCCGTCGTCGATCGGCAACTACGGCGGCGAGATCGACAACTGGATGTGGCCGCGCCACACCGGCGACTTCACCTTCTACCGCGCCTACGTGGGCCCGGACGGCAAGCCGGCCGCGTTCTCGAAGGACAACGTGCCCTACCAGCCGAAGCACTGGCTGAAGCTCGCCGACCAGCCGCTCGAGGCCGGTGATTTCGTGATGGTGGCGGGCTACCCGGGCCAGACCAACCGCTATGCGCTGTTCGATGAGTTCCAGAACGTCGCCGAGTGGCAGTACCCGGTGGTCGGCCAGCACCTGAAGAACGTCGTCGCCCTCGTCGAAGCGGCCGGCAAGGCCGACAAGGACGTCGAGGTGAAGTACGCCGCCACGATCCGCGGCTGGCAGAACGCGATGAAGAACTGGGACGGCCAGCTCGAAGGCTTCAAGCGCATCGACGCGCTGGCCACCAAGCAGGCCGAGGAAACCGCCGTGCTCGACTGGCTGCGCGCCGGTGCCGCCGGTGCGGAGGGCCTTGATGCCAAGGCTGCGCTTGACGCGCACGTGGCGCTCGAAGCGCTGGCCGCGAAGGGCCGCGAAACCCGCGAGCGCGATCTGGTACTGGGCCAGATCGGCAACACCGGCCTGCTGGCCAGCGTGCGCCAGCTGTATCGCCTCGCCGTCGAGCGCGCCAAGCCCGACCTTGAGCGCGCGCCGGGCTTCCAGCAGCGCGACCTGCCGGGCATCGAAGGCGGCCAGCGCCAGTTGGAGCGTCGCTACGCGCGTTCGATGGAAACGCAGCTGATGGCCTACTGGCTGGGCCACTACGCCAAGCTGCCGGCCGCGCAGCGCGTGCCTGCGCTGGACGCGATTGTTGGTGATGGTACGGAATCAGCGATCAAGGCCGGCGTCGACAAGCTCTACTCCGCGACGACGCTGGAAGGCACCGACGCGCGCATCGCGCTGCTGACCGCCGACAAAGCCGCGCTCGACGCCAGCACCGACCCGCTGGTCAAGCTCGCCGCCGCGCTGTTCACGACCTACATGGCGCTGGAGAACGACGCCAAGACCCGCGCCGGCGAGAACCTGCTGCATCGCCCGGCCTTCCTCGCCGCCGTGCAGGCGCACCGCAAGTCGAAGGGCGGCCACGTCTACCCGGACGCCAACCTCAGCCTGCGCATCACCTTCGGCAACGTCACCGGCTACGTGCCGCGCGACGGCGTGGCCTACACGCCGTTCACCACGCTCGAGGGCCTGGCCGCGAAGGCGACGGGCACCGAGCCGTTCGACGCGCCGCAGGTGCAGCTCGACGCGATCCGCGAGCGTCGCCACGGCAAGCACGCCGACGCGGCCCTCGGCACCGTGCCGGTGAACTTCCTGTCCGACCTCGACATCACCGGCGGCAACAGCGGTTCCCCGGTGCTGGACGCGCGCGGCCGCCTCGTCGGCCTCGCCTTCGACGGCAACTGGGAGTCGGTGAGCAGCAACTGGGTGTTCGACCCGAAGATGACGCGGATGATCGCCGTCGATTCGCGCTACATGATGTGGACGATGGAGCACGCCTTCCCGGCGCCGCAGTTCGTCAAGGAGCTGGAGGACGCCGCGCGCTGAGGCGTCCCCACGGTTGAGCCCGACGGCGCCGCTCAGGCGGCGCCGCCGAAGCGCCAGCCCAAGGTTTCGCCGGCGGCCAGCGGCACCACGGTCTTTTCGCCGTAGGGCAGGGCGGACGGGATGACGTTCGCCTCCTTGCGCAGCGTCACGCGCGAGGCGTGCCGCGGCAGGCGGTAGAAATCCGCGCCGAAGTGGCTGGCGAAGCCTTCGAGCCTGTCGAGCGCACCGGCCGCTTCGAAGGCGCTGGCGTAGAGCTCCATCGCGTGCAGCGCGGTGTAGCAGCCGGCGCAGCCGCAGTCGGCTTCCTTGTCGCCTTTGGCGTGCGGTGCGGAGTCGGTGCCGAGGAAGAAGCGCGGGCTGCCGGAGGTCGCCGCGGCCACCAGCGCCTGTCGATGCGTTTCCCGCTTCAGCACCGGAAGGCAGTAGTAGTGCGGGCGAACGCCACCGGTGAAGATCGCATTGCGGTTGTAGAGCAGGTGGTGCGCCGTGATCGTCGCGGCGATGTCGCCATCCGCGGAGCGGACGTAGTCGGCGGCGTCCTTCGTGGTGATGTGCTCGAACACCACGCGCAAGCCGGGGAAATCGCGGCGCAGCGGGATGAGCTTGTCTTCGATGAACACCTTTTCGCGATCGAAGACGTCGATGTCGCGATCGGTCACCTCGCCGTGGATGGCGAGCACTATGCCCGTCTCCTGCATGGCCGCCAGCGCCTTGTAGGTGTGCCGGAGGTCGGTGACGCCGGAATCGGAATTGGTGGTGGCGCCGGCGGGATAGAGCTTCACCGCGTGCACGAATCCGCTCGCTTTGGCCTCGCGCACGTCGGCAGCGGAGGTGTTGTCGGTGAGGTACAGCGTCATCAGCGGCTCGAAGTCCGAGCCGGCCGGGCGCGCGGCGAGAATGCGCTGGCGGTACGCCGCGGCCAGCGCGGTGGTCGTCACCGGCGGCTTCAGGTTCGGCATCACGATGGCGCGGCCGAACTGCGCGGCCGTGTGCGGCAGCACGGCCTTCAGCGATTCGCCGTCGCGCAGGTGCAGATGCCAGTCGTCGGGGCGGTCAATCGTCAGCGTGGTGCCCTCCGGCACCGAGGCCGGAACGCGAAAGTGGTGGGCGAGGGTCATGGCGATGCAGGGCGACGCGGCGATGCGGAGGCGCCTAGTTTGCCATCGCGGCGACCTCGGCCGGTTTCCAGCGCGTGGCCAGCCGCTGCGCGAGCGTCGCGGCCCAGGCGCCCTGCGTGGCCGAGTTGGCGTGGTAGCCGTCGGGCGCGAACTCGTCCCGCCGCGGCACGTAGGTCGTCGGCTCGTGCAGCACGCGCTCGCGGCGCGCGGCCACGTCCGCGGCGAGCGAATCGAGCGTCTCGGCGCGCAGGCCCGCGGCGAAGCGCAGCGGCTGCGGCAGCAGCGGGAAATGCTGCATGCGCGGCAGGCCACACAGCAGCACGGTCGCGCGCGGCGCGCGGGCACGCAGACCGTCCACCAGCGTCGAAAGCCGCGCATGGAACGCCGCGCTGCGGGTCAGGCCGGAGACGTCGTTGACGCCCACCGACACCACGATCAGCTCCCAGGCGCCGTCCGGCACGTCGGCGAGCAGCGTTTCGCCGAGTTCGCGCGCGCAAGCGCCGGTGCGGCCGAGGGCGCGCCAGTGCACCTCGCGTTGGAACACGCGGGCGACCTGCCGCGCGAAGTGCCCGGCGAAGGCCTCGTCCACGCTGGGGCAGCCGACACCGTCGATCACCGAATCACCGATCGCCAGCAGGTGCAGCGGCGGGCCGTCGCCGACGCGGCCCTCGCGCGCGCCCGGTGCCGGGGCGAAGCGCGGCGCCGTGCGCTTCAAGCGCAGGCCCTGCGGGGCAGCGAAAGGCATCAGTCCCCAGAACAGGGCGCGTCGCCAGGGCATCGGAACTCCACGGTGGGGAATGCGTGCATGCTGCCTCGGGCGCGGCGTGTTCGCGAGCGGATGACGCCGCAGCGACGACCGTGCGCCCACACTCGCGCCCACGACCCTCAAGGACCCCGCCATGACCGCCCTGCGTCCCGCACTTCTCGCCCTGGCCCTCGGCGCCGCGCTCGCGGCGGCCTTCGGCGCGACCGCATCGTCCAGCGCGCCAGGTACCGCCGGGGCGACCGACGTCGCGGATGTCGCCCAGGCGCCGTATTCGCTGCCGCCGCTGCCCTATGCCCACGACGCGCTGCTGCCCGCCATCGACGCCGAGACGATGAAGCTGCACCACGAGCGCCACCACGGCGCCGCGGTGAAGGCCTTGAACGACCTCGCGCCCACGGTGCCGGCGCTGCAGGACGGCGCCATCGACGCGGTGCTGGCGACCGTGTCGACCCTGCCTGCCGGCGTGCGCAACAACCTCGGCAGCCACTACAACCACAGCCTGTTCTGGGCGGTGATGGCGCCCACCGGGCAGGGCGGTGCGCCGTCCGAGGCGCTGGCCGCGGCGATCACCCGCGACTTCGGCTCGATGGCGGCGATGAAGCAGCAGTTCTCGCAGGCGGCGGCCACGCGCTTCGGCTCCGGCTGGGCGTGGCTGATCGTCACCGCCGAGGGAACGCTCGCGATCACCAGCACCCCGAACCAGGACAACCCGCTGATGGACGTGGTCGACGTGCGCGGCACGCCGGTGCTCGGCCTCGACGTGTGGGAGCACGCGTACTACCTGAAGTACCGCAACCTGCGCGGCGACTACATCGCGGCGTGGTGGGACGTCGTCAACTGGGCCGAGGTCAGCGCGCGCTTCGATGCGGCGGTCGACGCGGCGTCCGCGGACTCGAAGCGCTGAGGGCCGCTCAGCGCCAGAACGGGATCTGCCATGGAACGTCGGGTTCGCCCTCGTAGATCGCCTCCTCGGGCTGCTTGACGGTCAGCGCGTGGCGTCCGGGCGCCAGCGCGCGCACGTCGACCATCACCACGAAGCCGCGGTGGTCGTGGCGGCGGTCTTCGGCGAAGAACCACGGCACGGTGACGGCTTGGCCGTTCAGCGTCACGGGCAGCGCCTCGGCGACGCAGGCGAGCACGGCGGCGTTGTCCGCGGCCTTCAGGCGCCAGTCGGCGTCGTTGTCATCCCTCGCTGCGTCGCGCCGGTCTTCGCGATCGCCAAGGCAGCGCTCGAGCAGCGGGTCATGCCAGTACGGCACGTAGGGCACGAACAGCCGGAGATAGGGCGTGCGCACCACCTCCGAAGGAATGACTGGCGTGCGCAGCACGTCGCCCTCCGGCAGGCGGTCGAGGTAGTGGTTGGCGCGCAGCGACTGCGGCTGCCCGGCCTGGAGACTCGGGAACTCGCCGCGCAGGAGCGTACCGACACCCACGCGCTGCACGATCGGAACGACCGCGACGATCAGCAGCAGCGTTGTCGCCAGCGCCGTCGTCGCGACAACGCCCTTGTACGAGCGGCGTCCGCTGGACAGGCGATGCACCATCATCTGCAGGCCGAGGTTGCTGTCTGGCGTCATCCCCGCCGCGGCGTATGGCTTGATGACGCGTGCCGTCCAGCGCGAAGCCGGGCGATTCTTCTTGCCGTTCTGCCCATCGACGGTGGAAGCGATGAAGTAGGGCAGCAGCATCAGGGCGAACAGCGACGTCATCGCCGCGAACGGGCTCACGCGCCCATCGGTGAGCGCCGAGAGCGCGGCGCCCAGCCCGTACACCACGAGGAAACCGAAGATCAGGCCGATCATCAGCTTCGCGAGGCCCAGCGAAACGGCGAAAACGATCGTGGCCCAGTCGTCCAGTTCGGCGATGCGCTGCGGCAGTCGCGCCCAGCGCTCGGCGATCAGCGCGCGCTGCACCGGCCCGACCGTCCCGGTGCGGCCGAGGCTGCCGCCCGGGTCGATCGAGTGCAGGCCGACCGCGGCCGCCCAGAACGCTCGGACGGCGAGATGCGCGATGAAGCCGAGTGCCAGCGCCATCACGCCGGCCATCAGGTAGGTGCCGATGGCCGAAGTCAGGCCCACCATTTCCGGAGAAAGTCGCCGGACCAAGTCGAAGAGGCCTTCCTGGATGCCGTCGTAGACCTGGAACAGCGCGAAGGCCGAAGCGCCGGACAGCAGCACCTCGATTTCCCAGGTTGGCGTGGTCCGCGCCGGCATCGCTTCGGCGGGGTTGCCGGTCTCACGGTCGGAGGCGGTGCGGTCGTCGTCGCTGGGTTGCATGGCGGGGCTCGTCAGTGGCTGCCGCCACGCTGCCACGCGCTCACGTCGCGGGCAATCGCCGCGCGTCGTGCAGCGGGTACGGGTACTCCATGTGCATCGCCGTGGCGCGAGAGAGCGGCTCGCCGAAGTCCGCCTCGATCAGCTTCAGCGCGAGGTCGATGCCGGCGCTGATGCCGGCCGACGTGGCGACACGCCCGTCGATGACCCAGTGACGCTCGCGCTGCACGCGCACCGCCGGCCAGTCGCGCGCCATCCAGTCGAGGCTTCTCCAGTGCGTCGTCGCCGCGACGCCGTCGAGCTGGCCGGCCTGTGCCAGCAGCAGGCTGCCGGTGCACACCGAGGCGAGGCGTCGCGGCTGCGGTGCGGCCCCGCGCAGCCAGTCGATAAAACCGGCGTGCTGCAGCAGCGCGCGCACGCCGTAGCCGCCGGGCACCAGCAGGGTGTCGAGCGACGCCGCGTCGAGTTCCGCAAGCGTGCAGTCGGGCTGCACTTTTAGGCCGCCGCGGCAGTGCACGAGGCCGGGGGCCACGCCCGCGACGATGACCTCGTACGGCGAGTCGCTGTCGCGCCGCGTGGTCTCGTCGAGGCGAAGCGCCGACAGCACTTCGAACGGCCCGGCGAAGTCCAGCACCTCGACCTCGTCGAACACCACGATGGCGACGCGGCGGCGCATCGAGCGCTCAGCCTTGCGCCGCGGCCATCCGCAGCTGCTCGGCGCGTTCGCGCCCGAGCCACGCGGTGAACGCGCGCCGCGACAGGTAGATCAGCGGGATCAGCGCGACGGCCGCGGCGATCTTGTACCCGTAGTTCACCGTGCCGACCGCCAGCCACAGCGCGGTCGGCCAGGCCTGCGAGCCGATCACGAAGGCGATGTAGAGCACCACGAAGCTGTCGATGAACTGCGAGACGGCGGTCGAGCCGGTGGCGCGCAGCCACACCCAGCGCTCGCCGGTCATGCGCCGGATGCGCACGAACACTGCCACGTCGATGAGCTGGCCGATCAGGAAGGCGACCGTCGAGCCGAGGATCGTCCACAGGCCCTGCCCGAAGATCGCCGCGAACGCCGCCTGCTGGTCGGGCACGCCCTGCGCGTCGGCCGCACCCACCCACCACCCGGCCGGCACCAGCGCGATTGCGGCATACGCGAACACGAAGGCGTAGAGGATCAGCCCGACCGACAGCAGGCTGATGAAGCGCACGCCGCGCTGGCCGTAGAACTCGTTGACGAGGTCGGTGAGCACGAAGATCAGCGGCCACACCAGCACGCCGGCGGTGAACGACAGCGAGCCGCTCTGGCCGAACAGCGTCCAGTTGAACGGCGCGACGCCGAGCGTGTCCTCCAGCGCGAAGATCTTGACGCCGATCAGGTTGGCGAGCACGGCGTTGACCGCGAAAAATGCCGCCAGCACCAAGAACAGCTTCGTGGCGCGATCGCCGAGCAGGCTCATGCGCGCGGTGCGTCGAAGGGGATGCAGTCGGGCGCCACCGCGCCGCCCGAGATGATGAAGGCCATCGCCTCGTCGAAGGTCCACTGCGTCGGCGTCAGGCGTTCCACCGGCACGATTTCCAGATACCCCGAGGTCGGGTTCGGCGTGGTCGGCACGTACACCGCGGCGAGCTCGCGGCCCGTGCCTTCTTCGCGCAGCGTGCGGGTGACGAAGCCGACGACCTTCATGTCGCGGTTCGGGAAGTCGATCAGCACCACGCGCTGGCCGCCGCCGCCCGGCGGATGCTGCAGCAGGTCCAGCAGCTTGCGGGCGCTCGAATAGACGACGTTGACCAGCGGCACGCGCGCGATCAGGCCTTCCGTCCAGCGCAGCGCGGTCTGCCCGACCACGCGCCGCGTCAGCGCACCGACGCCGATGATGATCAGCAGCGTGCCGACCAGGGCGAACACCGGCAGCACCCAGGGCAGCGTGAGCCAACCAAACAGCTCGGGCTGCGCGTTCGCCAGCCCGTTGAGCAGTGGGCCCACCCACGGGCGCGACAGGTCGGAGAGCAGCGAGAACAGCAGGCTGACGACGAACCACGCCAGCCACAGCGGCAGCAGGGTCAGCAGGCCGGTGAGGAACCAGGTGCGGAGATTGCGCATGCCGCCATGGTAGCGGGCTCAGCGTGGACGGCGCGGCGTCGCTTCGAGCAGTTCGTCGATCGTGACCTCGCGCACGAGGCGGAAGCCGAGGTCGTCCATGCCGCGCGCGTCGCCGGCGGCCTGAGTGGCATTGGCGCGCGCGCGCGCGGCCGCGGTGCGCCAGCTGCTGCCGCCCGTCTGCGAACCGCCGGCCAGCCACTCGCGGACATTGCCGCCCACGTTGACGAGGCCGAGGCCCGAGGCCTGGCCATCACCCACCGGCACTGTGCCCTCGCGACGGTCGCAGTTCAGCCGCGTGCCGGCGCAGTCGCTCGCCGCGCCCTGGCTGAGCTGGCCCCACTCGGCCGCGGTGGGAAGGCGGTAGCGCACGCCGTCGCGCGGGCCGCGCCACTGGGCGTAGGCGTCGGCATCGGCGGCGGTGACGCAGACCACCGGGTCGCGGGCGCTCTGTTCGAAGCCGGGGTCGCTCCACGTGCGCCGTTCGAGGAAGCCGCCGCGGCAGCGCGAGACCGGGCGCCCCGTGGCCTGCACGAAGGCGAGGAAATCGCCGCGCGTCACCTCGTTCTCCATCACCACGAGTCCGGCGCGCGTTTCCGTCGGCGCGGTGACGAGGCGCATGGCGGGGCCGCGGCCCTCGACGCGCGCACCGGGGCGCGGCAGCAGGGCCACGCGGGCGCTGCGGATGGCGTCGGCGAAGCGCGCCTCGTCGAGGCCGTAGAGCGCGATCTCGTCGGTGGCGCGCTTCAGCTCGCGCGCGCTGCGGCGTGACGCCGCCTCGGCGAGCCGGCGCTCGACCGCGGCGGTCCGCGCGTCCACGAGGCTCGTCCATGCGGCGCTCTGCCGCAGGTCGGCCTGCTCGACGTAGCGCTGCGCACGCTGCCACAGCGCGCCGGCGTTGGCGCTGTCGTCCTCGTCCAGCGCTTTGTCGATCTGCGCGCCGAAGGCGCTGATCAGCGCCGTCTCGAGCCGCGGCAGCTCGGGGTCGCGCGGGGCGAGACGGCGCGCCGCCAGCAGCGACTCGACGGCGTTGTCGCCGGCCGGCGTGGAAAGCCGCAGCCGCGTGATCTGCCGCTGCGCGGCCAGCAGCTCGCGCGCCGCGGGAACGCGCGGGTCATAGGCCAGGGCCTGCGAGCGGAAGGTCGGGTTGGCGGGCGGGGCGTCGGCGTCGGTCGCGCGTTCGTCGGATGCGGGTTCGGCGACCGCCGCGGGGTCGGCTTCCGCCGGCGTCGGCGCGAGGCCCGTTTCGGCGCTCGACGTGCCGGGAGCCGGCGCGCTGCCGGCGGCGACGGCCACCGAGCCGATCGGGTCCTCGACGCGCACCGGCGCGTCATCCGCGGCAGCAAGGAAGTCGGGCGTCGAATCGCGAGAGGTGGTCCACCAGGTCGCGGCCGCGGCTAGGGCCAGCGCGGCGGCGCCGATACCCACCCAATGCAGCATCGGCCGGGCGACGATCGGCGACTCGCCGGTGATCGGTGCGGCGGCGGCCAGCGGCGGTTCCGGCGCAGCCTCGGGCGCGGTCGCCCCGAGGCGGTGGCGGCGTTCCAGCTCGTCGAGCGCGCTGAGCATCTGCTCGGCGTTGCGGAAGCGCTGCTCCTTCGACTTCGCCATCGCCAGCGAGATGAAGGGCTGCCAGTGCCGGCGGTTGCCCGGCAGCGGCGGGATCGGGTCGTGCGCGTGCATCACCGCCAGCGCCAGCGCGTCGTTGGCCTGGAAGGGCAGGTGGCCCGTCACCATCTCGTAGGCCAGCACGCCGACGGCGTAGAGGTCGGCGCGGCCGTCGACGTTGTCGCCGCGAGCCTGTTCCGGCGCCATGTACGCGGCGCTGCCGACCGCGAAGCCGACATTGGTGATGCGCACTGAATTGCGGAACGGCAGCGCGATGCCGAAATCGGCCAGCACGGGCCGGTCGGCGTTGTCGAAAAGGACATTTTCCGCCTTGACGTCGCGGTGCACGATGCCGCGCGTGTGCGCGTAGCCGAGCGCCAGCAGCAGCGAACGCAGCACGCCGATGATGCGCGCCTCGTCGTGGCGCAGGTCGCGCTGGCCGAGATGCCCCTTCGACAGGTAGGGCATCACGTAATACATCAGCCCCTGGGGCGAGCGGCCCACCTCGAAGATGCCGACGATGCTCGGGTGTTCGAGCTTCGCGATGGTGCGGGCTTCCTGCTCGAAGCGCTGCTTGCTGATCTCGTCGCGCAGGATCTCCGGCGCGGTGATCTTGATCGCGACCTGGCGGTCGAGCGACTCCTGCACGGCAAGGTAGACGAAGCTCATCCCGCCCTTGCCGATGCGGCGCATCACCCGGTAGCCGGGGATGTCGGGCATCACCGAGGTCAGCAGGGCCGACAATTCCTCCGGCGACATCTCCTCGTCGGGTGACGGCGTGAAGCGCAGGATGGCCATGGGCGGCGTCGGACGGGGGGTGCGGGGCGTCAGCTTCGCGCGTCGTCGGGAGCCTGTCCAGCGCGCGCCCGGGGCTTCAGACGCACGTAGAGCTGCTTGCGCACGCGGGCCACCACGTCGCCCTGCGCATCGATCACCGGGCAGTCCATCCAGCGCAGCACTTTTTCGCCGCCCGCCGCCGCGGCGCGCAGTTCGTCGAGCACCGCATCCGTGAGGTCGAAGCGGCAGCGCACCGTGCCGCGGCCGGGCTTCACGAATTCGATCTCGCCGGCCTTGTCCCAGACCGCGTAGTCGTCGCCCAGTGCGCGCAGCGCGAGGATCATCCAGAACGGATCGGTCATCGCGAACAGCGAGCCGCCGAAGTGCGTGCCGACGTAGTTGCGGTTCCACGGCCGCATGCGCAGCTCGACTTCAGCGGAGCGCCAGTCGCTGCCAAGGTGGGTGACGTGGATGCCGGACAGCAGGAAGGGCGGCCACAGGTTGAAGCCGTGGCGGAGCAGGCGGGGTGACATCAGGCGCCTGCGCTCAGAACAGCACCGAGGCCATCTTCCGTCGGTACGCTCCGACGAGGTCCTCGTCGTCGACCACGCGGAAGGCGTCGATCAGCGCCTTCTTCGGCAGGCCGTCCTCGTAGCCGCGGTCCCGCTTGAGCATCTCGAGGAACTGTTCAAGCCCGGCCCCGGCGTCGCCCTCCACGATGCGGCGCGCGCCCAGCAGGTGGCGGGCGCGCAGGTCGCCGGGGTTGGCCGCGATCGCCTGCTCCAACACCGCTGCGGGCGGGGCGTCTTTCAGCAGCGCGGCAAAGCCCAGCCGCGCGCGCGCTTTCACCGCGCGGTCGTCAGTGGCGAGGTTTGCGGGCAGGGCGTCGAGCAGCGTCTCCGCTTCCGCGGCGGCGCCCACGGTCAGCAGCGCGAGCACGAGGTCGAGCTTCAGCGCGCCGTCGTCCGGCGCGTCGGCCACGGCGTGGCGCAGGCGGATCACCTCGGCTTCCGGGTCGACCGGCGGCGCTTCGGGCGCGGCCACATCGGCGGCGTCGGCGGGCGCGGCAGGCTCGATGCCGTGCTGGGCAAGGAACTGCTTGAGCTGCCCCTCGGGCAGCGCGCCGGGAAAGCCGTCGACGATCTGCCCGCCCTTCAGCAGCATCACCGTCGGCACCGAGCGGATCTGGAAGTAGCCCGCGAGCTGCTGCTCTTGGTCGACGTCGACCTTGGCCAGCAGGAAGGCGCCGTTGTAGTCGGCCGCGAGCTTTTCGAGAATCGGCGTGAGCGTCTTGCACGGCCCGCACCAGGTGGCCCAGAAGTCGACCAGCACCGGCACGTCTTTCGACTTCAGCAGCACCTCGGTTTCGAAGCGCTCCAGCGTGGCGTCGAACACGTGCGAGGCGGCGGGCGAGGCGGCGGCGGGGGCGGGCGCGCTGCCCAGGCGGTCGAGGTGGATCATCGGGGGCTCACGAAGAAGAGGCGCAACGCGCCGACGCCCCGACCAATGGGGGCGACGGGGTCGCGTTGCAAGTGCATCAGTTTGCCAGCGGCTTCACCACCGCGCCGCCCTTCATCACGAAGGCGACCTTGCGGGTCAGGGCGATGTCCGCCAGTGGGTTGCCGGGCACGGCGACGATGTCGGCGTGGAAGCCCGGCGCGATCTGCCCGAGGTCGGCCGCACCCAGCACGGTCGCGGCATTCAGCGTCGCGGTCTGCAGCGCGACGTTCGCCGGCATGCCGCCTTCGACCATGAACTCGAACTCGCGCGCGTTGTCGCCGTGCGGGCTGACGCCGGCGTCGGTGCCGAACGCGATCGGCACGCCCATCGAGTAGGCCTTCGAAAAGGTCGCCATGATCTGCTTGCCGACGGCGCGCGCCTTCGGGCGGACGATGGCCGGGTAGAAGCCCTCGATCTCGGCTTTCTCGCCGACGAAGCGGCCGGCGGAAAGTGTGGGCACGTACCACGTGCCCTTTTCCTTCATCAGGCGCATCGTCGCGTCGCTCATGAAGGTGCCGTGCTCGATGGTGGTGACGCCGCCCTCGATGGCGCGGCGCATGCCCACATCGCCGTGCGCGTGCGCGGCCACCGTGTAGCCGTAGTCCTTCGCGGTGTCGACGATGGCGCGGATCTCCTCGACGGTGAACTGCGGCGCGTCCGGGCTGCGCGCGTAGCTCAGCACGCCGCCGGTGGCGGTGATCTTGATGGTGTCGCTGCCGTCCTTGTAGCGCTGGCGCACGGCCTCACGCGCGTCGTCGGTGCCGTTGATGACGCCTTCGGTGGGGCCGGGCGGCCCAACCAGGCTGGCGAGCCGGCTGTTCAGGCCATTGGTCGGGTCGGCGTGGCCGCCGGTGGTGGCGATCGACTTGCCGGCCGCGAAGATGCGCGGACCGGGGATCGTGCCGGCATTGATGGCGTCGCGCAGGTTCGGCGCGATTTCGCCGCCAAGGTCGCGCACCGTGGTGAAGCCGGCTTCGACCGTGCGGCGCGTGTACTGCGTGGCGCGCAATGCGAAGTCGACGTCGTCGAGGCGGAAGCCCTCCGAGTAGCTGTTCGGATTCGACTCCTGCCCGACATGCACGTGCAGGTCGATCCAGCCCGGCGAGCAGGTGAGCGATGAGAGATCGATCACCGTGGCGCCGTCGACGGCGGCCCTGCCGGCCTGCAGCGCCTTGATCCGGCCATCCTCGACGATGACCGTCTGCGAACCGAGCAACCGGCCGGATTTCGCGTCGAAGACGTTGCCGCAGTGCAGCGCCGTGGTCGCGGCGTGGGCGGGCAGGGCGGCGGCGAGCGTCAAGGTAAGCAGGGCGGGGCGAAGCGTCATCGGTCGGTCTCCCGGGTGGCAGGGACGATCACTGGAACGGAAAGTTGCGGCGCTCGATCATCATGACGGCGTTGGATCAGCGTGGGCTCCCGCCGGGCTGGCGAGCCTGCTCTTGCAGGCGCGCGAGTGCCGCTCGGGCGCTCTCCTGCTGATAGTGGATCACCAGCAGGTGGTCGAGGAAGGTCGATGCGTGCTGGGTCAGGGCGACTCGCGACGTCGAGTCGGCCGCCAGCGTATCGAGGTCGACGTCATCGAAGTAGTCCGCACGCGTCGCGCCGCTCGCGATGTATTCCCTGATCGACCCACGTGTGAGGCCGGTATCGAAGGCCATGTGGGACACCACGTGCGTCCGGAACGGCTCGGTGCGCTGCAGCAGCGTGGCGTGCAACCCGGCTGCGCGGTTCGCGAGCACGTCATAGTCGCGCAGCGCATCGCGAAGTCGGATATCGCGCAGGATCCCGAGTTGGGCCGCGGACTGCATCTCGACATAGGTCGCCGCGCGAGGCGCCGCGCTGCGCGTGCTGGTGATGTTGTTCAGATCGATGAGCATCGTCGCCTTGTCGCGCGGCCAAGTGCCCTGCATCCGCCAGGCGGCCAAGTCCGAAAGAAGCCGCTTCGACGACTCGAGATTCCGCTCCCACCGCTCGCCGTCTTCGGTCAGTCGCGCATCGATCCGCTCGAAATCGACCTGGAGGCGCGCAATGAACTCGGCTTCGCGCTGCTGCGTCCTGCGCTCGTCGTTCCAGTTCGCCACCTGGATACCGACGAAGACGCCGAGCACGACGATCACGAAGTCGATCGCGATGGCGGCCCAGTTCTGCGTGCGCAGGTGCTCCGCGAGACGCAGCACGCGGGTGCCGCGCGATGGGGCGTCTTCGCCGGTGTGATCAGTCATGAGCGGCAGCGTTGGCCGTTTGTTCGAGCGGAAGGAAATGGCGCTCGGTGGCGAGAGCGCCGATCGCGGTGCCGGCCGCGACGCCGGCATCGACCGAGAAGCGGTAGTGCACGCCGAGCCAGATGCGCGACTGCGCGACGTCGTCGACGTACTCGCGCGGCGTGTCGAAGCGGCGCACGCGGAAGTCCTTGGCCTCCAGCACGATCGGCGGCGGGTTCGCGCCGAATTCGCGCGCGATCACCTCACCGATGGCGGCAGCGCTCAAGCAATGGCCGCAGGGGTACTCGGCATGATTGGGCGTGTCGTCGAGGTTGCGCCACGTCGGGTCAGGCGCGGTGGCGTCGTTGCCGTCCATGCCGGCGTTGTGGATCGCGGTGATCGGCCGCCACAGGTCGTAGTGGTACTTGCCGTCCATCATCGCCACATAGGAGTCGTTCAGCGCCATTTCGGCCAGCGCCAGGAAGCGCGCGTCATCCACGAGGCTGCGCCCCGGTCGGCCGACGAGCTGCTCCAGCACGATCGCGGTGCTTCGGTCCTTCCAGAAATTCGCGCTGTCGGTCTGCGCGGCGCTGCGCGTTTCCGATTTCCTCGCACCCAGCGCCTTGATCTCGTTGAAATCGCGCGCCCACGTCTCGCTGGACAGCGCCGGCGGCGGGCCGGGCCGCACTTCGTCGGGCGTGCGCAGAATCCACGGCCGCTGCCGCGAAAAAGCGAGGCCCACCTGCGGGATCGTCGGGGCGTACACGCCGGGGCCCGGCGGTGGGAACACCGGATCGCGCGCGTCGTGGCCGGAGCCCGCGCGCGCCGCGAGCACCGCCGCGGCGGCGGCTTGGCCCACGCGCACGCCGGCATCGCGAGCCGACGCGTCGGTGACGGCCTTCAGGGATTTCTCCAGCGCCGATTTCAGGTCGTCAGCTTGGTCGGGGCACAGCGCCACCAGCACGTCGTGTGACGCCTGCGCGGCCGCGGCGTCGACCGAAGCGCCGGGCGCGGCGTCGATGCGCTTCGCGTAGGGCCGGTACTTCGGCGTGATCGCGTTGATGGCTTCGAACATCGCCACCTGCATCGGCGCCTCGGGAAACCAGATCAAGCCGTCGTCGCAGGCCTCGCCGTGCACGCGCCACTGCGTGATCACGTTCTCCAGCACGCCGGCCGAAGCCGGCGAGGCGGGCAGGGCGGCGCCCAGTCCCATCGAAAGCAGCAGCACTCGAGCAAACCCGCGCATGACCAGAGCCTTTCCGCCGGAAGGCGGCGCACGTGAAGGGGGGATGGGGCGAGTATGCCTCGCACCTCGCGCCTGCGGCTGAGAGCCCTGCTGACGGCCCGCGTGGGTCCCCGTGCGGTAACCTTGCCAGCTCACTTTTCCATCGGGCCCTGCCGCCCCAGACACATGCACGACACCGTCTCCGAATCCGCCCCGCCGACCGACGCCGCCGAGACCGGCTTCCAGCCCAAGGTCGTCGAGGCCGCCGCGCAGGCCTGCTGGGACCGCACCAAGGCCTTCGAGGTTGTCGAGGACACCTCGAAGCCGAAGTACTACGCGCTGTGCATGCTGCCGTACCCCTCGGGTGCGCTGCACATGGGCCACGTGCGCAACTACACGATCGGCGACGTGATCAGCCGCTTCAAGCGCATGCAGGGCTTCAACGTGCTGCAGCCGATGGGCTGGGACGCCTTCGGCCTGCCGGCCGAGAACGCCGCGATCAAGAACAACACCGCGCCGGCAAAGTGGACCTACGAGAACATCGACAAGATGCGGGCGCAGCTCAAGTCGCTGGGCTACGCGTATGACTGGTCGCGCGAGGTCACCACCTGCACCCCGGAGTACTACCGCTGGGAGCAGCAGTTCTTCACCCGGCTGTACGCGAAGGGCCTCGTCTACCGCAAGAACAGCGTGGTGAACTGGGACCCGGTCGACCAGACCGTGCTCGCCAACGAGCAGGTGATCGACGGCCGCGGCTGGCGCAGTGGTGCGGTCGTCGAGAAGCGCGAGATCCCGCAGTGGTTCCTGAAGATCACCGATTACGCGCAGGAGCTGCTGGACGGCCTTGATGCGCTGCCGGGTTGGCCGGAGTCGGTCAAGACCATGCAGCGCAACTGGATCGGCCGCTCGGAAGGGCTGGAGATTTCGTTTGCGGTTGAAGGCGAAGCCGAGCCGATGGTGGTGTTCACCACGCGCCCCGACACGCTGATGGGCGTGACCTACGTCGCCGTGGCCGCCGAGCACGCGCTGGCCGCGAAGGCCGCGGCGATGAACCCCGAAGTCGCCGCGTTCGTCGCCGGCTGCAAGCAGGGCGGCGTGTCCGAGGCCGAGCTGGAGACGCAGGAGAAGCGCGGCATCGCCACCGGCCTGTTCGCCGTCCACCCGATCAGCGGCGCCAAGGTGCCGGTGTGGATCGCCAACTTCGTGCTGATGGGCTACGGCACCGGCGCCGTCATGGCCGTGCCCGGCCACGATGAGCGCGATTTCGAGTTCGCCACCAAGTACGGCCTGCCGATCAGGCAGGTGATCGCCGTCGACGGCGAAAGCTATGACGCCGCGCAGTGGCGCGACTGGTACGCCGACAAGACCGCGCCCGGTTTGCGCACGGTGAACTCCGGTGCGATGGATGGCCTCGGCTACAAGGCCGCCTTCGACAAGGCCGCCGCCCTGCTCGGCGACAAGGCCACGCGCCGAGTCAATTACCGCCTGCGCGACTGGGGCGTATCCCGCCAGCGTTACTGGGGCTGCCCGATTCCGATGCTGTACGACGCCGACGGCAACGCGCACGCGGTGCCGGAAGAGCAGCTGCCGGTGGTGCTGCCCGAGGACGTGCGCTTCGAGGGCGTGGCCTCGCCGATCAAGTCCAACCCGGCGTGGCGTCAGTACACCGATGCGAACGGCCAGCGCTTCGAGCGCGAGACCGACACCTTCGACACCTTCATGGAGTCGAGTTGGTACTACGCGCGCTACTGCTGCCCGGGCGCCACCGACATGCTCGACGACCGCGCCAAGTACTGGCTGCCGGTCGACCAGTACATCGGCGGCATCGAGCACGCGGTGATGCACCTGATGTACTTCCGCTTCTTCCACAAGCTGCTGCGCGACGCCGGTTACGTCGACAGCGACGAGCCCGCGACCAATCTGCTGTGCCAGGGCATGGTGATCGCCGACGCGTACTACGCGCTCGACGCGCAGGGCAACAAGGACTGGATCAACGCGGCGGACATCACCTTCACGTTCGATCCCGACGCGTCGAAGGGCATCGGCAAGGCGGCGGACGGTCGCCCGGTGTTCCCCGCCGGCAGCGAAAAGATGTCGAAGTCGAAGAACAACGGCGTCGACCCGAAGCTGATGGTCGACCGCTACGGCGCCGACACCGTGCGCCTGTTCTCGATGTTTGCCGCGCCGCCGGAGCAGTCGCTGGATTGGAACGAGGGCGGCGTCGAGGGCATGGCGCGCTTCCTGCGCCGGCTGTGGAACCAGGTGCAGAAGCACGCGGATGCGGGCGTGGTCGCGGCCTTCCCGCGCGCCGGCATCGACGCCGCGGCGCTGTCGCCGACGGCGAAGGCCATTCGCCGCCAGCTGCACGAGACCATCCAGAAGGTCACCGACGACTACGCCCGCCGCTACAGCTTCAACACCGCGATCGCGTCGGTGATGGAGCTGCTGAACGCGATGGCGAAGTTTGATGAGTCCACTGAGGCCGCGCGCGCGCTGCGGCAGGAGGCCTTCGAGGCCGTCACCCTGCTGCTGAACCCGATCACCCCGCACGCGAGCCACGCGCTGTGGCAGCTGCTGGGCCACCCGGAGACGGTGCTCGAGACGCGGTCGTTCCCGTCCGTCGATGCGGCAGCACTCGTGCGCGATTCGCTGACGCTCGCGGTGCAGGTCAACGGCAAGCTGCGCGGCACCATCGAGGTTCCGGCCAGCGCCGACAAGGCCGCCATCGAAGCGATGGCGCTGGCCGAGCCGAACGTCGTGAAGTTCATCGAAGGGCAGTCGGTCAAGAAAGTCATCATCGTTCCGGGCAAGATCGTCAACATCGTCGTCGGATGACCCGCATGCGCGCTTGCTTCCTCGTTCCCGTCCTCGTCGCTGCGCTCGCCGTCGGCTGCGGCTTCGCTCCGCGTGGCGCGCTGAAGGTGCCGGAGGGCTTCGGCGCCATCGCCGTCACCGCCGCCGACCCGTACAGCCCGCTGGCCGACGACCTGCGCCGCTCGCTGCAGCGCGCCGGTGCCGCCACCACCGCGTCGGCGGAAGGCGCCGCACAGCTCGCGATCACCGCCGAAACCTGGGAGACGCGGCCGATTTCGGTTGACGCCTTCGTGGCCGTGCGCGAAATCGAAACGCGCTATCGCGTCACCTTCGATCTGGTCGACGCGGCGGGCACCAAGCGCCTCGAGCAGCAGACCGTCGAGCTGACCCGCGATTTCGTCTACGAGGCCGCCGAGAGTTTCGGCAACCCCGGCGAGCAGGAGATCGTGCAGCAGGAGCTGCGTCGCGACATGCAGGCGGCGATCCTGCGTCGCGTCGACCTCGCGCTGCGCGACGACTGATGGCCTGCTCCTGATGGCCGAACTGCGCCCAGACGCCTTCCTGAAGCGCCTTGCCGGCGAGCCGCTGCCGCCGGTGCTGCTGATCGCCGGCGACGAGCCGCTGCTGGTGCAGGAGTGCGCCGACGCGGTGCGCGAGAAGGCGAAGACCGAAGGCTACGGCGAGCGCGAAGTGCTCGACGCCGAAGGCAGCTTCGATTGGAATCGTCTGACGCTGGGCCTCGCTTCCCTGAGCCTGTTCGCGCAGCGCCGGCTGTTCGACCTGCGCCTGCCCACCGGCAAGCCCGGCAAGGACGGCAGCGAGGCGATCCGCGACTACTGCGCGAACCCGCCGCCCGACACGGTGCTGCTGATCACCGCGCAGGACTGGAGCCGCCAGCACGCCGGGAAGTGGAGCGAAGCGATCACCGCCGCGGGCCACATGGTGCCCGTGTGGCCGCTCAAGCCCCACGAGCTGCCGGAGTGGCTGGCCACGCGCCTGCGCCGCAAAGGGCTCAGCGCGACGCCCGAAGCCTTGGAGCGCCTCGTTGAGCGCGTCGAGGGCAACCTGCTCGCCGCCGCGCAGGAGATCGACAAGCTCGCCCTGCTGCTCGACAAGAACGCCGGCCCGATCGACCTCGACACGCTCGAGCGCCTCGTCGCCGAGGCCTCGCGCTACGACGTCTTCAAGCTCGTCGATGCGACGCTCGCCGGCGACGCCGCGCGCGTGCCGCGCATCCTCGCGGCACTCCGTGGCGAAGGCGAACAGGTCGCCGGCCTGCTCGGCTTCGCGACGAAGGAGATCGTCACGATCGCCAGCTTCGCGGCGGTGCAGGCGCGCGGCGGCAACGTGATGGCCGAGATGCGCGCCGCCAAGCTGTGGGAATCGAAGATGGCGCAATACAAGCGCGCGCTCGATCGCCACGCGCCCTCGTCGTGGGAGCGCTTCGCGATTTCGGTCGGCGAGGTCGAGCGCATGTCGAAAGGCCGCGCCAGCGGCGACGCCTGGCGCGCGCTGGAGCGCCTGCTGCTCGCGGTCGCACGGCCGCGCGCGGCGTCGGCCCTGCTGGCGAAGTGAGCGCTGACGCGACGCGATGAGCGCCTCCGGTCCCGCGCTGCACCTGCTCTACGGCGGCACGTTCGACCCGATCCATCTCGGCCATCTCGCCGTCGCGCGCGCGGCGCTATCGACCACCAGCGCAGCGCACCTCGATTTCCTGCCGGCCGCCGATCCGCCGCATCGCGCGGCGCCCGGCGCGTCCTTTCCCGACCGCGTGGCGCTGCTGCGGGCGGCGCTGGCCAGCGAGCCCGCGCCGGCCGTCGGCCGCTGGGGCGTCGACACGCGCGAAAACCGGCGTCTCAGCCCGAGCTACACCGTCGACACCCTGCGCGAATGGCGGCGCGAGCACGGGGACGCCGCGCCGCTGGGCTTCGTGCTCGGCGCCGACGCCTTCCTCGGCCTCACCGGCTGGCGGGAGTGGCCCGCACTGTTCGAGCTCGCCCACCTGCTGGTGGCGCGCCGCCCGGGCAGCGCGCTGCAGCCCCTGCCGCCCGAGCTCGACGCCGCGACCGCGGGCCGCTGGGCCGGCGGCGCAAGCCCGGCGCGGCACATCGACGACCTGCACGCCGCCCCGGCCGGCCGGGTGCTCGTCATCGACCTGCCGCTGCGCCCGGAGAGCGCCACCGCGGTGCGAGCCGCGCTCGGGGCGTCGGCGCACTCGGTGGACGGCCTGCCGGCCGCCGTCGCCGCGCTGATCGCCGCCCGTGGGCTGTACCGCGACGCCGCGCCGGGTTGAGCGTGGAAGGCCGGGGGTATACTCCGCGCCACCCCACCTGAGACCGCCCCGTTGGCCCATCCGCAGCACGTCATCAAGCCGCAGCCGCCGAACCCGCTGCCGGCCCCCGCCGACCTCCTGAAGCTCGCCGTCGGTGCGCTGGAGGAGATCAAGGCCAAGGACCTCGTCGAGATCGACGTGCGCGGCAAGACCTCGGTGTGCGACTACATGATCGTCGCCTCGGGCACCTCGACCCGCCACGTGAAGTCGCTGGCCGACGAAGTGGTGAAGGCCTCGAAGCAGGCCGGCTACCTGCCGCTGGGCGTGGAAGGCGAGCGCGAAGCCGAGTGGGTGCTGGTCGACCTCGGCGACGTCGTGGTGCACGTGATGCTGCCGCGCGTCCGCGAGTTCTACGCGCTGGAGCGCCTGTGGACGGTCGGCGACCAGCCGCCCGAGGCCTGAGCCGCTGACGGCGCGCGGAGCGCGTCGTCGGTGGGCGATGAAAGCCCGCCATGAAAGCAAGATTGGTTGCCGTCGGTGAGCGCCCACCCGCCTGGGTGGCCGAGGGCTACGCCGACTACACCAAGCGCCTGTCGCGCGAGCTGCCGCTCGAGCTCGTCGAAGTCGCGCCCGGCCTGCGCGGCAAAGGCCGCGACGCATCGCGCGCGATGCACGACGAAGGCGAGCGCGTGCTCGCCGCGCTGCCGAAAAACGCGTGGGTCGTGGCGCTCGACGGCCGCGGCAAGCCCTACACCTCCGAACAGCTCGCCGAGCGCCTCGCCGCGTGGCGCCAGCAGGGCCGCGACCTCGCCTTCCTGATCGGCGGGCCGGAGGGCCACGCGCCGGACGTCTGGGCGCGCGCCGACGAGCGCTGGGCCTTCGGCCCGATGACCCTGCCGCATATGCTCGTGCGCCTGCTCGTCGCCGAGCAGCTGTACCGCGCCTGCTCGATCCTCGGCAACCACCCCTACCATCGCGCCTGAGGCCGCGCCCCGCGGCTATGCTTGGGGCATGCTTTATCTCGCGTCCCAATCGCCGCGGCGCCGCGCGCTGCTGCAGCAGCTCGGTCTCGATCCCGGCCTCCTCGATGTCGATGTGCCCGAAGTGCGCCAGCCCGGCGAACCGGCGCTCGACTACGTCAACCGCGTGGCGCGCGAGAAAGCCGCCGCCGGCCTGCTGGAGGTGGTCGCCGCGCCCGGTGCGTACGTGCTTGCCGCCGATACGGAAGTGATCCTCGACGACGAGGTGTTCGGCAAGCCCGTCGACGCGGCGGATGCCGCGCGGATGCTGCGTCGCCTGTCGGGTCGCACGCACGCGGTGAGCACCGTCGTGTGGCTGGTGCACGCCGGCGGCGAGGCCTCGGCCACGTCGGTGTCCGACGTCACGTTCGCGTCGCTCGACGGCGCAATGATCGACGCGTATCTCGCCAGCGACGAATGGCAGGGCAAGGCCGGCGCCTACGCCATCCAGGGCCGCGCGGCGGCCTTCATCGCCCACCTGTCGGGCAGCTACAGCGGCGTGATGGGCCTGCCTTTGCACGAAACCGCCGCGCTGCTGCGCCGCCACGGAGTACCGATGTGAGCGCCGAGATCCTGATCAACGTGACCCCGAGGGAAACCCGCGTCGCGCTGTCGGAGCAGGGCATGGTGCAGGAGCTGCACATCGAGCGCAGCCTGCGCCGCGGCGTCGTCGGCAATCTGTACAAGGGCCGCGTGCAGCGGGTGATGCCCGGCATGCAGGCGGCCTTCGTCGAGCTGGGGCTCGAGCGAGCGGCGTTCCTGCACGCGTCCGACATCATCCGCGTGCCGCAGGTGCAGCCCTCGGAGAGCGATGAGCTCGGCCCGCCGTCGCCGCCGCCGTCGATCACCTCGCTGGTGCATGAAGGGCAGGAGATCGTGGTGCAGGTGGTGAAGGACCCGATCGGCAGCAAGGGCGCCAGGCTGACGACGCAGGTCAGCATCCCGTCGCGCTACCTCGTGCTGCTGCCGTACTCGAAGGTGATCGGCGTCTCCGCGCGCATCGAGGACGACGCCGAGCGCGCGCGGCTGAAGTCGCTGGTCACCGAACTGGCCGAAGGCAGCGGCCTCGGCTTCATCGTCCGCACCAATGCCGAGGGGCTTGATCGCGACGCGCTGGAAGCCGACGTGGCCTACCTGCGGCTGGCCTGGCAGCTGATCCGCGAGGCGAGCTTGAGCACCGCCGTCGGCCAGCGCATCTACGAGGACCTGTCGCTGCCGATGCGCGCGCTGCGCGACATGATGAGCGCGCAGATCGACCGCGTGCTGGTTGACTCGCGTGAAACGCATGAACGGCTGCTGCGCTTCGCCGGCCAGTTCATGCCCGATTTGGCCGGGCGGATCGAGCATTACGCCGGCGAGAGGCCGCTGTTCGACCTGAACGGCGTGGAGGACGAGATCTCCCGCGCGCTGCAGAAGGAAGTGCCGCTGAAATCGGGCGGTTACCTCGTGGTCGACCAGACCGAGGCGATGACCACGGTGGACGTCAATACCGGGTCCTTCCTCGGCCAGCGCAACCTCGAGGAAACCGCGTTCCGCACCAACCTCGAAGCCGCGCAGGCGGTGGCGAGGCAGCTTCGGCTTCGCAACCTCGGCGGCATCATCATCATCGACTTCATCGACATGCACGACGTGGACCATCGCCGCCAGGTGCTGCGCACGCTGGAGAAGGCGCTGGCGCGCGACCACGCGAAGACGACGGTGTATGACTTCTCGCCGCTCGGCCTCGTGGAGATGACGCGCAAGCGCACCACCGAGAGCCTCGAGCGCCAGCTCTGCGAGCCGTGCCCGACCTGCAGCGGCCGCGGCATGCTGAAGTCGCCGGAAACCTTGAGCTACGAGATCTTCCGCGAAGTGACCCGCGCGGTGCGGCAGTTCGAGGCCGAACGGCTGCTGGTGATCGCCGCGCCGAACGTCGTGGCGCGCATCACCGACGATGAGTCCGTCGCCGTCGCCGAGCTCGAGGAGTTCCTCGGCAAGACCATCCGCTTCCAGGCTGACGAGCAGTACGGCCAGGAGCAGTACGACGTGGTGCTGCTGTGAGCCGCGGCTGAGCCATGGCGTCGCTTGCACGCCGCTGGTGGCGTCGCTGTCGCCGCATCGGCGGCTACGGCGTGCTGCTGCTGCTGATCGCGCTCGCGCTGCTCGTGGCGGTCGCGAACCAGTTCCTGCCGGCGGTCGAGCAGCATCCCGGCGAGGTCGCGCGCTGGCTCTCGGAGCGCGTTGGCCAGCCCGTGCGCTTCTCGGCGATCGATGCGCGCTGGACGCGCGCGGGACCGCGCTTCGCGCTCGACGGCCTGGTGGTGGGCGAGGGCGATCGCCAGCTCGAAATCGGACGCGCCGACCTGCAGGTTTCCGTGTATTCCGGGCTGTTTCCGGGCATGCCGCTGACCGAGCTCAGCGTCGATGGACTGTCCCTGACGCTGCACCAGGACGCCGACGGCCGCTGGCGCATGAGCGGCCTGCCGGAGCCGGCGCAGGCCGATGCCGATCCGTTCGACGTGCTGGCCGGCTTCGGCGAACTGCGCGTGCAGGACGCGAGGCTGCGCATCCGCGCCGAGCGCTGGGGCATCGACCACACGCTGCCGCGCATCGATGGTCGCCTGCGCGTCAGCGGATCGCAGGTGCGCGGCGGCGTGCGGCTGTGGTCGGCCACCGGACGCGCGCCGCTCGACCTGAGCGCCGACGTCGCGCGCGACGGTCGCGCCGGCCGGCTGTGGGTGGGTGCCGAGCAGGTCGATTTGCCGGCGTGGGGCCCGCTGCTCGCGGCACTGGGTGTTGAAACGCTCGCCGGCGGCGGCCGCCTCGGTGCGTGGGTGGATCTGGACGACCGACGCATCGCCCGGGTGCAGCTCGATGCCGCGCTGACCGGCCTGCAGCTTCGCCGCGTTGGCACCGCGCTGCCGCCCGTCGTGTTCGAGCGCGCCGATTTCGCCGCGCAGTGGGTGCTCGACGCGCAGGGCTGGCAGGTGTCGGTGCCGAGCGGTACGTTCGCGGATGGCGCGAGCCAGCAGCGCATCGAGAACTTCTGGATGGCCGGCGGCGACACCATCGCCATCGAGGCCGAGCGCATCGACATGGGCCCGCTGCTGGCCCTCGGCGCACTCAGCAACCAGTTGCCCGACGGCCTGGCCGCGTGGGTGGCCGAAGCGCGACCGGAAGGCACGGTGCTGGTGCTCGAAGTGCCGCCCGCCGCGCCGCGCGCGCTCGCCGGGCGCGCGGTGATCAACGATCTCGGTTTCGCGTCGGTGGGTCGGCGGCCCGGGCTCAGCGGACTCTCCGGGCGCCTGCAGTTCGACGCCGGCGGCGGCGTGGTTTCGCTGGGCAGCGAGGCGCTCGACGGCGATGCGATCGATCTCGACTGGCCGGCGGAGTTCGGGCCCGCGCTGTCGCTGCGCCTACGCGGCGATCTGGCGCTGTGGCGCGACGGCGAACGCTGGTCGCTGGGGACGGAGGCGCTCGACGTCGAAGCGCCCGGCCTGCGCATCGGCACCCGCTTCGCGATCGGATTCCAGGGTGACGGCACGCGGCCGACGCTGGACCTCGCCGCCGACCTCGATGACTTCAACGTGGTCGATGCGAAACGCTTCTGGCTGCAAACAGCGATGAAGCCGCCGGTGCGGCAGTGGCTGGACACCGCGCTGGTCGCCGGCGTCGCCCGCAACGGCCGCGTGGCGCTGGCTGGTGACCTCGACGACTGGCCGTTCCGCAACGGCGGCGGGCGCTTCGACGCGCGCGTGGCGCTCGAGGACGTCACCCTGAAGTTCAATGACGCATGGCCGGCCGCGACAGGCCTCCACGGCGAAGCCATCTTCGACGGCCCCGGCATGGCGCTCGAAGGGCTGCGCGCGAACCTGCTCGAGGCCGTGGTTGGCGAGGCGGCGGCCGACATCGACGACTTCCGCGAGCCGTGGTTCGACTTGACGCTGCGTGGCGGCGGCGACGCCGGTGGCCTGCGCACGCTGGTGATGCAGAGCCCGCTGTACGCGCCGCAGAAGGCCAATATCGATGCGCTCGGCATCAGCGGCCCGGCCGCGGTCGACCTGCGCCTGCGCCTGCCGCTGAAGAGAGAGCTCGGCGAGCGCGAGGTCGAGGGCACGCTGTCGCTCGACAACGCCCGCGTCGCCGACGCGCGCTGGACGATTGCGTTCGAGGGGCTTACCGGCGCCGTTCCGTTCACCGACACGGGCTTCCTCGTCGACGCGCTGCCGGTGCGCTACGGCGACTCGGACGGCGCGCTGACGCTGCGCGTGGGCGACACGGTGCGCGATGCCTTGAACGCCGCCGAGCTGCAGCTTGATGCCGAGCTGGTGCCGTCGCAGCTGCTCGAACGCAGCCCGGAACTCGCATGGCTGCAGCCTTGGCTCGAGGGCGAGAGCCTGTGGGAGGTGCGCGTCGACGTGCCGCGCGCGCGCGCCGATGAACCGCCGCCGCCGGCGCGCTTGAGCCTGCGCTCCGATCTGGTGGGCACGCGGCTTGGCTTGCCGGCGCCGCTGCGCAAGAGCGCCGCGACGCCGCTGCCGCTGCGCCTCGACCTGCCGCTACCGGCCAGCGCCGGTGCGCTGCAGCTGCGGCTGGGGCGACTGATGCAGCTTCGCGGCCGCATGGCCGACGCCGAGCGCCCGTTCGCGGCGGTGGCGGAGTTCGGCAGCCTCGGCGACCCGCTGCCGATTCCCGACGCCGGCATCGCGGTGCGCGGGCAGGTGTCGAGCCTCGACATCGGCGGTTGGGTCGCGGCGGCGGGCGGCGGTGGCACCGGGCAGGGCGGCCTTCAGTCGGTCGACGTCCAGGTCGGCGCCATCGACGTGCTCGACCGCAGCTTCGGCGAAGGGCGCGTGCAGCTCAAGCGCGAGGCCGCGGGCAGCGCATCGCCGGGCCTGTGGGTCGGCTTCGACGGCGCCGCGATTGGCGGTGAGATCCGCATTCCGTCCGCCGAAGGCGCCGCGGTGGACGGCCGCTTCGCGCGCCTGCACTGGCCGCCGATGGACCCCAAGGCGATGACCGGACGCCGCGATGAGGCCGCGCCCGCGGTCGACGAGACCGATCCGTCGCGATTGCCGCCGCTGCGCTTCGTCATCGACGATTTCCGGCTCGGCGAAGCGCGGCTCGGCCGCGCGGAGCTGCAGACCTTCCCGACGCCGGAGGGCATGCACGTCGACCGCTTCAGCACGGCCTCGGACGCGCTGTCGGTGGCCGCCAGCGGCGACTGGACGCGCATCGGCGGGCAGACGCGCTCGCGCTTCGCGATCGACTTCGACGCCGACAGCCTCGGCAGCATGCTCGATGCGCTCGGCTTCACCGGCGTGGTGGAGGAAGGCCCGGTGAAATCGCGCATGGTCGGCGATTGGCCGGGTTCGCCGGGGAGCTTCCGGCTCGACCGCTTCGACGGCGGGCTGCGCGTCGACGTCGGTGCCGGCCGACTGCTCGACGTCGAACCGGGCACCGGGCGTCTGATCGGCCTCGTGTCCATCGCCGAGATTCCGCGCCGCCTGACGCTCGACTTCAGTGATTTCTTCGAGAAGGGTTTCGCCTTCAACGCGATGAGCGGCGATTTCGAGTTCGACGACGGCGATGCGCGCACCGCCAACCTCCGCATCGACGGCCCGTCGGCCGAGATCAACGTCAGCGGCACGACCGCGCTCACCGCGCGCGAATACGACCAGCGCATCGAAGTGCTGCCGAAGGCCGGCGGCGTACTGCCGGCGATCGGCGCGGTGACCGGCGGCCCGGCGGGCGCGGCGATCGGCGCGGTGGCGCAGGCCGTGCTGCAGGCGCCGCTGAAGCAGGCGACGCGCACGGTCTACAGCGTGCAGGGCCCGTGGGCGAAGCCCGACGTGGACGTGGTCGAACGCGGCCCGCGCCGCACCCTGCCTGATCGAGAGACTCCCGAAGGACGCCGCAATGACGCCGCTTGAACTCGCCGAAACCACGCTGCTCACGCCCACCGGCCTCACGCTCGACGACGTCGACCGCGCGCTGGCCGAGCTGCTCGGCCCCGGCGTCGACGACGGTGACCTGTACTTCCAGCACAGCCGCCGCGAGAGCTGGACGGTGGAGGACGGCATCGTCAAGGACGGCGC
>ERZ1066121.766-NODE-766-length-27269-cov-10.671860_pt1 | contig 27269 bp, 31 predicted proteins | sample MGYA00382768_ERZ1066121 | MGnify/ENA primary metagenome ERZ1066121 (study PRJEB33369, sample SAMEA5778351) | biofilm metagenome | biome: Industrial cooling water; feature: Water cooling tower basin; material: Biofilm | place: United Arab Emirates | collected...
TGTTATGACGTTGAGGTTGAGATAGAGATGTTTCGCTGCGCTCAACATGACAGGTGTGTTATTAGACTGTTTGAAGTTTTTTGGTGCGTCCTGTTTTTTGGCTCATTTCTCGGCTGGTTCGCTGCAATTCGTGTATGATTGGCAAACGCTCTTGTTCAAATATTGCTAGTGCTTCGTCAATTGTTGTTGTTGATGATGTTAGGTAGTTTGTAAATATTACGGCATCTTCTAGTCCACTACTCATTCCTTGCGCTCTTGATGGACTTTTTGCGTGTGCTGCATCTCCTAATATTATTACTCGGTCAGCAACTATGTGCTGCATGGGGTTGATGTCATAGGAGTAGCGACAAACTATGTTTTCTTGCGGTGTCATTTCAATGGTTTGACGGATGGTATCGGGGAGTTTTGCTAACTCTTCAGGTGGCAAAAGAGTATTTTTTGGTGCGTGCAGTCCTTTTTCATCTTCTGGTTGTTCGCATTCGGTGAAAAATCCCCAGTGGCAACGGTTTTGACCGATATTAAATGCGTTTGCGTAAATACCGTGTGCGCGCATAAATACTATAAAGTCTCCTTCTGAGAAAATATGATTGTTAGGCGCAATTCCTCGCCATACAGCATCTCCGAGGTAAGATGGTTGAATATCTGGTTCTACGAAACTCCGCACTTTGGAATTTAATCCATCTGTACCAATTAATAAGTCTCCTTCCCAAGTTTGACCGTTACGAAATTTTGCTGTTACTTTACCATTATTCGACTTTACAGATTCTAAACTATGGTCAAAGTATAAGTTTTCGGGATTTATCCGTCTTAGTAATGCTTTTGCTATATCTTCTCGATGCACAACAACAGCAGGAAAACCATTTTCTGCTTCTGTTTCTGCTGCTGAGTTAGAAAATGCTAGTTCACCTTTGAGGTTACGAAATTCGTATGTACTAACTTTTATTCCTGCTTGAATAATTTCATTGCTGAGTTCTCTGTCATATATTGACAAAGCTTGTAATCCACTAGCAATCATCAAAATACCACATCCATCTACTCTTGGTTTCGGCGCCCGCTCAAATAAACAAACGTTAAATCCACGGCATTTAAGTAATATGGTCAGATACAAACCAGTAGTACCACCACCGACTATTCCAATTTTTGTTTGTGTTGAAATCATATAAATATTACTATTACTGCTTCAAAGATAAGCTCATCTACACTAATAAGCAGCATTATTTCGCAACTTTCTTATTAATTTTTATTGACAAATTTTCCTCTGCGCTCTTTATGTCTTTATTTTTTACCACGGAGACGCAGAGGACACAGAGAAAGAGTTTTTAAAGTGAGAATAATTCTAGTTTCACGTTAGAGAAGGCGCCGTTATCATCATAGTTAACTGCAAGTTGTTGTAAGCGCGATGCTGTGATAAAACAATTGGCAATGATAGTAAACTTGTTTTCGGGAGTTATTCGACCAGGACAGCTTACGGAAATTCTGCTGGGGAAAAAGAAGTTTTTATTACCTTCGATAGGAAAATGCAACTGCGTTTTTACTGAATCTGAAACCTGTAAATCTGGTGACATTGTGATTGAAGTGCCTTGCCAATTACCTGCAAAATCCCTTTCGGCGCATAAATTCATTTCATCTGTCCATTGCTGAATCTGCGAACCATTAATGTCTTCGCGAATACATACTGTTCTAATTAAACTGCCTTCACCATCATAGTGTGTTGTTACACTATTACGACCATTCTCTACTTTCAACAATAATTCAACTGCAAAATTAACCCCTACTTCAAATTCCTTTTTAAACCATACTGCGGCGCCTTGCTCAAAAAACAGGGTTCGCATCGATGGAATTGCTTCGTGACATAAACCATCAGCTAAGTTATTTGGTTCTTTATTAATTTGCCATGTTTTCTCAACTATTTTACCGTCAGGGTATTTATATTCGTTGTTTTGAATTACCTGAGTTTGTTCTTCGTTGCCACGAAAACTTCTCAAACTTTCAAAATATTCAAACATTTCGCCTTGAGGTGAATACTTTGTACAAACACCTTGCCAGTCTTGTAAATGGTGTGCAAAGAAATTATTCCAGTTTTTCTCTCGTAAATCTGTAATAATCATGTTTAAACCTCGAAATATGTAAAAATGTTAACAGTTATCCGGCGCCTACCACCGAACCCAGATGCGGTAGTAACTCTAACACTAGCGCTGACAGCAGAAGACCGTACTCGCAGTCGTCACCGTTTTGAGACAGAAGATGGTAAAACTGTGTTTTTACGTTTACCGCGCGGAACTGTGTTACAGGATGGTGATATTTTACTTGATGAAACTAATGAAATCAGAGTCAGAATTGTTGCGAAACCTGAAGCTGTTATTACAGTTACGGCGCATCATGAGATAGATTTACTCCGCGCAGCTTATCATTTAGGTAATCGTCATGTACACGTTGAAATTACACCTCAGTATTTACGACTGGCGCCTGATAGTGTTTTACAATCAATGCTTGAACACTTGGGATTACACGTAAAATCTGAAATCTCAACATTTTATCCAGAAACTGGTGCTTATGGACACCATCATCACGAATAATAATCTTCTTTGGCTGTTACAGCTTGCTAGTCCTGGTTTACCTGTTGGTGCATATAGTTATTCGGAAGGTTTGGAGACGCTGACAGAGCATGGTGTGATTTTATCTCATGATACTCTCATGCACTGGCTAACATCTGAATTAAAGTATGGCGCCATTCGTTTAGAAGCAGCAGTAATAGTACGTGTATATCAAGCATTGTCAAATCAAGACTTTGAAGCACTCACACGCTGGAATATGTGGTTAACAGCAGTGCGAGAAACTGAAGAGTTACGCAATAGTAGTTTGCAGATGGGACGGTCGTTAATTCAATTACTCGAAAAGCTTCAGCCAGATATTAAGATAGTTAGTGATAAAGTTGGCGCCCCTATTAATTATGCGGTAGCGTTTAGTATTGCTACAGCGTATTGGAATATAGATATTAAAGCAGCGTTACTTGGATATTTACATAGTTGGGTAAGTAACTTGGTAACTGCTGGGGTTAAACTAATTCCTTTGGGACAAACTACAGGTCAGCAACTATTATTAAATTTACAACCATTTTTAACGAGCGCGGTTGAAGAAGTATTACAGTTAGAAGACGATGACTTGAGTTGTTGCAGTTGGGGCGTATCCCTCGCTAGTATGCAGCATGAGACACTATATACAAGATTATTTAGAAGTTAGATTATTATAGTTATGACTTTTAGAGTTGGGGTTGCAGGGCCAGTTGGTTCAGGAAAAACCGCGTTAGTCGATGCGCTGTGTAAGGCAATGCGCGACGAGTATAATTTAGCTGTAGTTACAAACGATATATATACTCAGGAAGACGCACAATTTTTAGTTCGCTCACAAGCACTGTCAAAAGACCGTATTTTAGGTGTAGAAACAGGTGGGTGTCCTCATACTGCTATTCGTGAGGATGCTTCGATGAATTTAGCTGCTATTGAACAATTAGAAACACGCTTTGCTAATTTAGATTTAGTCTTTTTAGAAAGCGGTGGAGATAATTTAGCAGCTACTTTTAGTCCTGAGTTGGTGGATTTAACGATTTATGTAATTGATGTTGCCGCAGGTGATAAAATTCCTCGCAAAGGTGGCCCAGGTATTACTAAATCTGATTTGCTGGTAATTAATAAAATTGATTTGGCGCCTTATGTTGGCGCCGACTTAAATATAATGGAACGTGATGCTCTAAAAATGCGCGGAAATAAACCTTTTATATTTACAAATTTAAAAACTCAACATGGTTTACATGATGTAATCAACTTTGTCTCATCACATGTTGGAGATTAAAGTAGGTTGGGTGGAGGCTTTGCGGAACCCAACATATTATATCCATTTTACAATATATCATGTTGATTTACTAACATTTTAATTTAAAATTCACACCTGCTTATGGTTGCAAACCATAGGCTAATAGCTTAAATCCATTAAAAATGGTATCATTGCTCATAGCGAAGATTTACGAGAAGTTTTAAATATAGCAGAAGCTTCGGAACAAAAGTTTGTTATTTATTTTGTTCCTCGTTCTGCAGGTTCAGTTCAAATACTTCCAATTCGCTTTCGCGCAGTAGTGCGACATGATTGGCAACCAAATTATCAAGTACGGCTCCAGCATGGTGATAAAGTAATGGATGTTATGATGTTGGTAGATAGTGGCGCCGAACTTAGTTTAATTCCGTATAAAACAGGCGAAGAGTTAGGATATGCTTTGGCTGATTCTGAGCATAAACTAGTTGCAGAAACTATTGGTGGACAAGTCGAGTATGTTCTACGTGATATTCAAATGACTATTAATGAAAAACAATTTGTTGCACCTGTCGCATGGTTACAAACTGATACAGGTGCTGCCCAACTATTACTCGGTCGTGAAGTTGTATTCGATAAATTCAACATCGAGTTTCGTCAATCTGAAGAAAGAATTATCTTTCATGCTGTAGAGGCGCCTTAACTACGATTATAATGACTGGTAATTAATAAAATTGATTTGATACCTTATCTAGGCGCCTTTGTTTAAGTGGCATAGAACGTGATGCTACTAAAAAAATTAATGTGGCTCAAGCTTACCAATTCCCAGTTCTCTTAACTTTGTCCGGATATCCTCAAGGTTTTCACTGCAGTAATAATATTTTTTTTCTGCGATATCGGCTAAATAGTAACCTGGCTGACCATCGTTGATTTGCAGTAGTTTTGCAGTCACCTTCACTATAGAAGTGCCAAACATACTAAAAGTGTCTTCTAGAGAGAGGTCGGGTAAATTTAGAGGGTTCCAAAAAACCTCACCATGCACAAATTCCCAGTTTTGACGTTTCTTTACCAAGAATATATGGGCAGGCGTAATAAAACAACTATCAATATTTGACATATAATATAAATTGTAAAGGTTAATATATAGATAGCCCAAGCAAAGCGCTGCCTAGGCTATTAGTGTTAACAATGGGTCAAACAATCTTCTACGACCATTGCCATTACCGTTTTCAGGCATTTAGTCACCTCCTTAATTATTTTTAAACTACATAAATAGAGAGGGTATAACCTCTCTTTTTTATTATATTTTAGATAGATAAAATACACAAGTTACTATTAATTAGTCAAATATTAAGCTGAGATAATATTTTTTGTATGTCTGATTCGATGAATATTATTTTATGTCTTATTAAGAGACCTCCAAATAAAAAAATATCCAAAATTATATGAGCGGGGTAGGCATCCTAAGCATCCTGAATTTTGAACGGGCAAGGATGCCCATTCCACAAGAATGAGAATTAAATTTTTGGAAGTCCCTAATAACATATACTTGAACTTCTTGATAACGGTGCCTATACATGTCAGAATAGATACATAATCTTTCATGATCAAATGGTTTATCATATTTTAAAGGCTACAAAAAAAACCGTGCATCTAGGTGGTTTCTCGCATTTACTACCACCTGCACTGCAAGTTGATTCGGGTGATATTGTAGAAGTTGAGACTTATAGTGGATTTTACGTGTATGAGAAGGCGCCACCATCATTTCTAACTCCTGAATTCCTAGATATTTGTCAAAATTTGGCGCCTGAACGTAGGGTTGAGAAAGGTCCACATTTACTAACTGGCCCTATTTATGTAAAGGGTGCAGAACCGGGAGATGTTTTAGAAGTTGAGTTACACTCGATTTCTCCGCGTTTACCTGTTGGTTTTAATGCTATTCGTAGTGGATGGGGCGCCTTGCCACAAAAGTTTACACAACCTGCCCTACGATTTATTGATTTGGATTTAGATAATAATGTTGCGGAGTTTCCGAAGGGGTCAGGTATTAAAATACCTATTACGCCTTTTTTCGGCATTTTGGGTGTGGCAACTCATGATGAACACCGCTCTTCGATACCACCTGGATATTATGGTGGTAATATCGATAATCGTGAACTTCAAGCTGGTGCCCGTATATTTCTACCTGTGTTTGTACCTGGTGCCTTATTCTCTATAGGTGATGGTCACTCTGCACAAGGTGATGGCGAAGTTAATGTCACGGCGATTGAAACTTCGATGAATGGTACTATTAAGCTAAAAGTTCGTAAAGATTTGCATTTGAAGGCGCCAATCGCTGATACGCCAACTGATATTATAACGATGGGTTTTGGGAATACCCTTGATGAGGCTTTAGAAAATGCCGTTTCCAATATGATTGATTTTCTAGAACGCTTTGTTGGTATATCAGCCGAAGATGCTTATGTGCTGTGTAGTTTGGCTGTAAATTTTCGCATTAGCCAAGTGGTAAATAGCCCACAAAAGGGTGTACATGGGATGCTGCCTAAGTCTATTTTACCAAAGAATGTATTGTAAGCTTGAATTTTGCACTTCCCTTGCGTTCTATATATGGATACATCAAAATTAATATTGCTAGCTATCGGTGGTTTAGTATCTGGAATTCTCGCTGGATTTTTGGGTATTGGTGGCGGTACTGTTTTAGTACCGTTACAGGTAGCATTAGGATATACGCCGCTTCAAGCTGTTGCTACTAGCAGTTTTTCTATAGTTATTACCGCTATTTCTGGAAGTATCCAAAATTGGCGTATGGGCTATTTAAGTTTTAAGCGAGTTATATATTTAGGATTGCCTGCGGTTATTACTGCACAATTAGGAGCAGAACTTGCTACTCGTGTCCCTTCGTATGTTTTATTAGTAGCGTTTGCATTATTACTTTTACTTAATATCTATTTAGTACAATTACGTAAACAACTTACTAATAGTGAAGCCGAAAAGAGTAATAACTTCAACCCTGTTCTGGCAAGACTTTTTACAGGTGGCGCCGCTGGAGTACTAGCTGGATTATTTGGTGTTGGTGGTGGTGTAATTATGGTACCACTGCAAATTTTGTTACTAAGTGAAACAATTAAAGTCGCAATTCAAACAAGTTTAGGCGTGATAATGATTACCGCTGTTTCTGCTACTATTGGACATGCAGCTAAAGGTAATATTTCGTGGACAGTAGGATTGATATTAGGTATAGGTGGATTGATAGGCGCCCAAATTAGTACTCGTTTTTTACCGAAGTTACCCGACCATATCGTCAGTTTAGCATTTCGGACACTACTAGGTGTTTTATCTATATATATATTCTGGCAAGCTTGGCAAGCATTTTCACGTATGTAAAGGTGATTGCGGACGATAAAAGCTACAATCAAGCAAAAACAAAAAACAAAAAACGTTATATTTTTTGCTTATTGATATGGAACGTCGAAAGCTTATTCAATATTTAACTTTAACAGGTGCTGGGATGACGTTAACTAGTTGTGGAGGTAGAAAAAGTACTCCTACAATTAAACCGACAGTTCAAGCTTCACCAGTTTCTCTTAGTCAACCCTTAAAGGTTGGATTTGTTTATTCTGAACCAGTGGGGGATATGGGGTGGACTTACGCACATGATTTAGGACGTAGAGAAATGGAGGCAAATCTCAAAGAGAAAGTAAAAACAACTTTTATTGAAAACGTTAACGATGGTGCAGATGCTCTTAAGGTGATTCGACAATTAGCGCTTGACGGTCATGAGTTGATTTTTACAACTTCGTCTGGTTATATGAACCCCACTATTAAAGTTGCTTCTTATTTTCCTCAAGTTGCTTTTGAACACTGTACTGGTTTTCAACGTGCGGCAAATGTTGGTACTTATATCGGTCGCTTTGAAGAATCGAGATATTTAACTGGCATAATTGCTGGTAAAATGACCAAATCGAATATTATTGGTTTTATTGCCGCCGAGTCAACACCAGAAGTAATTCGGGGAATTGGTGCATTTACCCAAGGTGCAAGATTAACAAACCCAAAAGCCAAAGTACGGGTAGCATGGGTAAAAACTTTATACGACCCAACTTTAGAACGCGAAACTGCTATATCTTTGGTAAACTCTGGCGCCGATATCTTAGCACAACACACCGACTCTGCCGCAATACTTCAATTTGCTGAAGAAAAAGGAATTTATGCGTTTGGCTACAATACCGACATGAGCAAGTTCGCACCAAAAGCACATTTAGCATCAGCGATTAATCAATGGGGTAAATTTTATACCGAAAGAGCCATAGCAGTAATTGAAAAAACATGGAAACCAGAGAATATTTGGTATGGAATCGCACAAGGAATGGTTGATATATCACCAATGAACGCAGTAATTCCTCCAGATATACAAAATTTAGTTAATCAAAAACGCAACGAAATAATTCAAGGAATTGCTCATCCTTTCGAGGGACCCATTAAAGACCAAAAGGGAGTCGTGCGAGTTCCAACAGGAAAAATACTCGATGATAAAGCACAATTAGCAATGGACTGGTATGTTGAAGGTGTCGAAGGAACTATCCCTAAAACGCTTTAAATTAACACCACTTTCTGATTATCAATTGCATCCAATATTTAATTTTAACACCCGTCCTCAAAATGGCTTACCTATGCTCACACATGCACGCAAGGCTATAGATTAGCATTAATCAGCCAAAGAAAGCTTAACAATTCTTAGTTAATGAAAACTTCAGATATACAAAGGGTTTGAGACACCGAATAAGCGTAAATACTTATAAAAATTTAGCTACTTTGTAAAGGTTAATTGCCATCTGTTGTCAAAGTTACTTTGTTAGGTACAAACTAGAACTATATATACAGGCAATTATTCTATGAATGCTATTTCTAACGTTGAAGTAAAACGCCCGGTTTGGCACACAATGTTGACTTTAACTCTAGGTTTCTGGTTAAGTGCTAGTTTGCTTATCGACTGGGTAATTATGCCTAGCATGTATTTTTCCGGGATGATGAACCTGGATAGTTTTGCTTCCGCAGGTTATTCAATTTTTTGGAATTTTAACCGCATTGAATTATTATCTGCTGGTGCAGTTCTAACTAGCGTTCTCGCTTTATCAAGAACTCAACTACGTTGGCATGGTGGTGTAGCTGCTTTAGCTGTCACACTCTTCAGTATATCCTTGGCATTTACATATTTCTTAACACCACAAATGTGCGCCACAGGGATAGATTTAAACTTATTTGACTCAGCGTCTGAAGTTCCAGCATCAATGAATTTGCTACATGGCTTATACTGGAGTTTTGAAGCATTTAAATTGACAGCACTTGGTTTAATATTTGGGTGGTGCTGGCGCCAGAAAGGTTTAGTATAAATTCAAAATCACAACCACATTTAATGTAGAGACGTGACATGTCACGTCTCTACAATCATATTATGAGGCTGTTTCTTCTTCTGCATCATCAGCTTCTTCGTTATTGAAGAAAAGTAGACGTACTGCGAGAATTGCAAACCCAACTGCTGCAACACCTTTGAGTAATCTTGTTGGTAAAAGTTCTGCTACTGCACCTCCTGCTAAGGCGCCTAGTAAACTAGTTAATAACAATGCAGCAGCGCTACCAAAAAATACGGCACGTGGATATTGGCAACGTCCTGATAGTGCAATTGCAGCTAGCTGACTTTTGTCGCCTAACTCTGATAAAAATACTGTTATAAAGCTTATTCCTAAAAGATGCCAGTTCATAATTTATTAAGTAGGGGGTAGGTTAACCGATGAAAACATCCCAAAATAACATGACCGAAATCAGCATTAACATTACTCCTGCTGATTTTTCTACTGTTTTGGGTGAAAATTTGCTTGCCATCCAACTACCTAACAATACCCCTAGTAAGCTTGTAGTGATTAATGCTGCTGCTGAACCTAAAAATACTACGGTTGGTGAGTGAGACTCGGCGCTCATCAATAACGTTGATAGCTGGGTCTTATCGCCTATCTCTGCTAAAAATATTGTTACAAATGTTGTTGTAAAAGTTACCCATACCGATTCTTGCTTACAAGGCGCCTTTTCTGAAACCGACTGTATTGTTTCAATGGTGGCAATACCATTAATTGTTGAGTCGGTGACAACTGAGGTATCGAGGTCGTTCTCTAACTGGGTCATGTAGTTGCTTGGTCTATCGTCAACTTTCACGGGCGCCTTCTGTAATTTACTAGCTATTTTTCATATTCTTCTCATTTTTACAGATAGTGTTGACAAAATGCAACCCTTTGGAGAAAAGATAAAATTACACAGAAAATCTAGTAGTAAAATAGTTCTACACAAGAGTATATTTAACTATATATATAGTGTGAGAATATTTTTAAACATTTACGAGTAGCCTAGCCTTTCTCATAATAAAAGTTAGAACGGTCTCTTCAGTAGCTATAATATCGGCTTCAACTTCCATACCTGCCTGAACTGGATATGATTTATTGCCTTTGGTTAAAAATAGCTTTTCTGGCTCGATTGTAACTTCGTAGTATGGTGTTACTAATGCGTTGCTCTGATTTTGTGGACTTATGGCATCTGCTGATATCGAGCGAACGGCGCCGTTGAGTATGCCGTAATCTGTGTAAGAATAAGTGGAAATTTGCATTTGAACTTTGCCTTGTTTACAATCTGCAACGTTCTTGGCTTCACAGACTTTGACTTTACTTCGATCTGAAACTGCAACGCGCGCCTTAACTATTAAAGATGTATTGTTATTAGGTGCTATTTGTGCGACAACATCACCCGGACGTAGAAACTGTCCGGAGTTTCTTAACTCTAATTTTAAAATAGTTCCTGCCTCTGGACTGGTGATTAAATTTTTTTGAATTTCTTTCTCTAGCTGTTTTAGTTCTTTTTGAGCGTTTTTAAACTGATTTTGGGCTTCTACTCGCTTAGAACGCAAGTTTTCACGGTCTTGCAGTAATTTTGCCGTGTTTGCTTTGCTGCTTGCCTGTTCTTGAGCAATCTTTTCTTTTGCCATAATAACCACTGCTGAACCAGGATTAACAGCAGCTAATGCTCTTTTATATCTAGCTTTTGCTACTTCAACTGCTTTCTGCTGTCTTTCAATTGTTTGTTTGTGCCCCTCAATATCTGATAATTGTTTTTCTAAAGCTTGTTTGTGCTGCTCGACAGCGAGTTGCGCTTCTTCGAGTAAATTTCGAGACAAAGCGTTTCTAATTTCTGGATTTTCTTGGTATCTATTCCACCTACTGGTTGCTACTTGTAAGACAGCTTGTAGCGATTTCAAATTTGTCTGCGATGATTGTAACTCTGTCTGAGCCTTGTGTAATTCATCTTCAGCTAACCTTACTGAAGCAGCAGCTTCTTCAACTTCTGCATTACTAGTATCTTCTTTTTGCTGTAAGTCTCGTACTTGTTGACTTAGTTCTGCTGTTGCAGAAGCTACAGAGCGTTTGTTTCGTTCTACTTCCGCAATAGTTTGATTGTCTAACGCGCTAATTTGTGCGTCAACTTGTTCTAACTGCTGTCGGTAAAGCTGAATGTTTCCTAAAATTTGGCTTTTTTTAATCTCTAACTGGGCGCCATCTGTATAAGCTATAACTTCTCCGCGCTTTACGGCTTGATTTTCTTTTACCAGAATATTTTTAACTGTTCCTTCTGCGTGTGACTGTACTAACCGTATTTCTCCAGCAGGACGAACAACAGCAGGCGCCTTTACAGTGTCGTTATATTTCACTACAGATGCTAAACCAGTAGCAACACCGACAGTTCCGATTAAAAATATTCCTCCTAAAGTTGTCCAATTACTGATTGGAGGTAAAAAATCACCTCTCTCAACAACAGCCAAAAAATCCGGATTAGGGTTGTTTAACATGTATTTAAAAATATATATACTCTGGTGGCAGTAACTTGACCAATAGATATACCAGTAGAGGCGCCTTGCCACTACAACTGCTGAATACATTAAATTACTAACACTTTATAAACTTTACTTGTGGCTGAACTTTATTTATGCCGATATCTTGCCATTACTCACAAGCTTAGTTTGAAAAATAGCATTTATTGATAAATATTACTTATCTATTTTATAATATTTTCTTATTATCTGAGTATTTTGTGAAAACAATAAATACTCAGTATCTTTTTTTTTTGCGTAATAACACGTAATACTTTAGGAATAGGAGAGCCTTAAGCAACTATGTACTTAGACATATGCCAAAAGAATGAGTAGCAATAATCAACACTTAAGTACTGATATTATTTAAATATCTAATATACTCATTGATAACCATTTTCAACTCTTATGCACTCAACCAGAAGCTTTACAACCTGTAAAGCATTACATTTCATATATTTGCATTTGCTATATAATTTTTATACTGCTATCACAATTAATACAGTGATAACAAAATGACTACGTGTTAATACTGAGATGTATTTTGTAAATTCAGTGCAAAGCAAAATACTTGTCTTTGATTTTATTTTTCCGTATAAAATAACTATAGCGAATTCAGTTGGGTAAATAAGTCTAAAAATATTTATCGAAGCTTTACCTTACAAGTAGCCAAAGTATTATGCATACTTCAACAAAACTTCATTATAACTTTACTTTTACTTTAATCTTAATTATTTAGGGTAAATAAGTTAGCCACAAATACTTGTGTATAATGTTTATCGTTTTTTTTGTTGAATACTTACTTTTGGTAAAGAAAACTTTATAAAAAGCAAGTGTTGTGAAAATGAAAAAATCTGTATACTGCCTTTAGTTGCATGTAAAGGTAACGAAAGTTACTGGCATGTAATGAAAGTAAATCAGTGATGGAGATATAAACATGAAGAGCGAATTATTTACTTCACTTACAGCTAACGAAGAAGCAAACCTTTCTGGTGGTAAAGGTAACAAGTCTTCTATAAAAATAATTGTGAAAAAGGGTGCTGCTATTAACGGTTCAGGTGCTATCAACGGTAGCTCTAGCGTTAACGGTGGTCCTGGCAATGTTGGTGGTATTACTCCAGGTGATGTAAATGCTACCAATACTGTTAACGGTGGTACAAATATTGCTGGTGGTGTAATCATCGCTAACGCATAAGTCTAAACTTGCTTCATGCTAATTTTGGCAATAGTGATAAAGACTTACGACTGCGTTCTGTAGAAATGTGAAATCTAAACACAAAATTTCAGTGGAGAAATAACATGGAAAGCACACTCTTTACAACGTTGACTGCTAACGAAGAAGTAAACTTCTCTGGTGGTAAAGGTAAAAAATCTGTCAAAGTAACCGTTAAAGGTGGTTCAGCTATTAATGGTGCAGGTGCTATCAATGGTAGCTCTAGCGTTAACGGTGGTCCTGGCAATACTGGTGAGATTACTCCAGGTGACGCATATGCCAATAATACAGTTAACGGTGGTACCAATATTGCTGGTGGTGTAATCATCGCTAGCGCATAAGTCTAAAGTTGCTTAATGCTAATTTTGGCAATAGTGATAAAGACTTACGACTGCGCTCTGTAGAAATGTGAAATCTAAACACAAAATTTCAGTGGAGAAATAACATGGAAAGCACACTCTTTACAATCTTGACTGCTAACGAAGAAGCAAACTTCTCTGGTGGTAAAGGCAAAAAATCCGTTAAAGTAACCGTTAAAAATGGTGCTATCAACGGTGCGGGTGCTATCAACGGTAGCTCTAGCGTTAACGGTGGCCCTAACAATTCTGGTGATATTACTCCAGGTGATGCAGGCGCCAATAATACTGTTAACGGTGGTACCAACATTGCTGTTGGTGTAGGCATTGGTAATGCGTAATAGCTAATTTAAATAATCAGAGAAGTAAAAATCGAGTTGTCATGTAAATATGCAGGGAAAATCAATGATATTAACAGTAAAGACGCGAGTACGAGTCGCGTCCTTACAGGGGATAACTAATCAATACTATAGTAGGAATGATTAGCTAGTTTCCGTAAAGACTATCCTAGCATAATTATTGATGAAAGCATCTTGCTATTTGCTTGACAATATCGATTTTCTACTCATTGGTGGAGGCTTTAAGCCTCCGTCATCTATCGGTTGGGTCAAATTTTGTTTTAGAAACTTGCACAGTGAGTTTGATAATGATTATTTTTCAAGACTCTTTCATAGAAAAGCTATCTGCATTTACTCAGCTTTCATTAAATGATGAGGAAAATGTATCGGGTGGTCAAAATGTGTTAGGTGGAACTGTTTTAAATGTAGATTCACTAGAAACTGATGGATTTATTAATGGTACGGCTTCAATTAATGGAGTAATGAGCGTTTCTAGAATAACTGTTAAATTGGCTTCACGTGTAAAGACGAATCTGAAAATGAATCGCAGTAAGAGCAAATCTATTATTGTCAATTTAAAGACTAAATAGATAAGCTCAAAACATTGTATCTTTTACAACTCTTGCAAACAGACTTATATGTAATTTCAAGAAACTTGTAGAAGTGTAAAACACTATGATGTTAACATGAAGTATCAACTAGTTTTACAGCATAGTGAAGAAGATTGCGGCGCCGCTTGTCTTGCTTCTATTGCTAAACATTATCGACGTATTTTTACAATTAACCGTGTTCGGGAAGCAGTTGGGACTGGGCAACTAGGCACTACATTATTAGGACTAAGACGTGGAGCGGAAGCACTCGGTTTTAATGCCCGTTCTGTGCGAGCATCTAACGAGATACTCGACCGTATTAATGAGGCGCCATTACCAGCTATTATTCATTGGAAAGGTCAGCATTGGGTTATTCTATATGGCAAGAAAGGTAAAAAATATATAGTTGCAGACCCCGCTGCAAATATTCGTTATGTTTCTCGAAGAGAGCTACGAGAAGCTTGGTCTGATTGGGTAATGCTGTTACTAGAGCCAGATACTGCTCGGTTTTTCACTCAACCTAATGATAAGATTGAAGGTATAGGGCGTTTCTTTCGTCGTGTTTTACCCTACAAAAATATATTCTTAGAAGCTTCTGCCTGCGCGTTGGTAGTTGGTTTACTTTCGTTGACGTTCCCATTTTTGATTCAAATATTGACTGATGATGTACTAAGAAGCGGCAACACAAAACTGCTAATGTCTGTAATGATTGGTGTTGCAGTAATTAATATAGTGCAGAGCGGTCTCAGGCTAGTTCAGTATAATTTGATTGCTCATTTCGCCCAGCGTTTAGAGTTAAGCTTTATTTTAGAGTTTTGTCGTAAAATTTTAAATTTACCTTTAACTTATTACGAATCACGACGAAGCGGTGAAATAGTTAGTCGATTGCAAGATATTCAAGATATTAATCAACTAATCGCTCAAGTCGTTGTTAGTTTACCTAGTCAATTTTTTATTGCCTTGGTTTCCTTTGGCTTTATGCTGTTTTACAGCGCGCGATTAACAGTTGCTGCTGTGATTATCGCTGCCATTATGTCTGCCTCTACCTTTATTTTTTTACCTGCACTGCAACAAAAAATTAGAAGTGTTTTAGTGTTAGATGCAGAAAATCAAGGTATACTAGTGGAAACCTTTAAAGGTGCGCTTACACTCAAAACAACCGCAGCGGCGCCTCAATTTTGGGAAGAGTTCCAAGGTAAATTTGGTCGTTTAGCAAATCAAAAGTTCAGTACAATTCAAATTGGCATTATAAATAATGTCTTTTCTGGATTGGTTTCTAGTATTGGTGGTGTTGCTTTATTAGGTATAGGTAGTTTTTTAGTAGTTGACAAAGAAATTAGTATTGGTCAATTATTAGCGTTTAGTAGCATGAATGGTAATTTTATTGGATTCATTGCTACAGTGATTGGGTTTATTGATGAATTTACTAGGACAAAAACTGCCACTCAACGTTTAACAGAGGTTATTGACTCGACTCCAGAATATACAGACGACACAGTAAAACCTTTCGCTCAAATATCTGAAAATGCTAACATAACATGTTCTCAATTAAATTTTCACCATGTTGGTAGAGTTGACTTGCTCGAAGATTTTTCGCTTACTATCCCTGGTGGTCAAACTGTCGCTTTAATCGGTAAATCTGGATGCGGAAAGAGTACTTTATCAAAAGTAATTGCTGGATTATATACACCCAAATCAGGCAATATCCGTTTTGGTATTTATAATTTGCAAGACTTATCGCTTGATTGTTTGCGGCAACAAGTAGTTCTAATTCCTCAAGACGCTCACTTTTGGAGTCGTTCGATTCTCGATAACTTCCGTTTAGGTTCACCCCATCTACAGTTTGAAAGTATAGTGCAGGCTTGTCAAATTGCAGGCGCCGATGAATTTATTAGTAAGTTACCAGAAAAGTATCAAACTGTTTTAGGAGAATTTGGCTCGAATCTTTCTGGTGGACAGCGACAAAGATTAGCGATAGCAAGAGGCATAGTTAATAATCCACCTGTACTAATATTAGACGAATCAACCGCTGGACTTGACCCAATAAGTGAAGCAGAAGTATTAGACAAGCTACTATTTTACAGAAAAGGTAAAACGACTATTCTAATTAGTCATCGTCCACGAGTAATTCAGCGCGCAGATTGGATTGTACTTATGGAAGACGGTAAGTTGAAAATGCAAGGCACACCAGACGAATTAAGAAATATACCTGGCGAACATTTAGATTTTTTAATCCCTTAAATAAATATGCAAACAATAGTTGCTAAACCCAAGAAACAACAAAAAAATCATCACAAAATGCCTGCAAAAATATCCAAAGTGTTGATAAATATGTTTGATAGTCTTTGCCTAGCACTTGAAGAAATAGATGGTAGTAAATTTGAAGAAAAAAGCTGGAAACACGGTGAAAACGGTAATTGGGAACTTGGAGAAAGCGATAACGGCACAATTTATATAGATAGAGCCTTACGCAACGGTAAGGTATTTGAAAAAGTTGGAGTTAATTATGTCTCAATGCTAGGTGAATTACCTCCTGGAATGACATTTCAAGGTTCTGAGCCAGTTATGATAAAACCAGAACCCGGAATGGAGATGAAAGGTACACCATACTTTGCCACTAGTACCAGCTTTGTCATCAACCCCTGTAACCCAATGGCGCCTACTGCTCACGTCAACTATCGCTACTTTCAACTAGGTGATGGTACAGAACCGGGTTCTTGGTGGTTTGGTGGTGGTGGAGACTTAACACCAATATATCTATTCGAGGAAGACGCAGTTCACTTCCATCAAGTACATAAACAAGCTTGCGACCAATACGACGTTAACTTTTATCCGCGCTTCAAAGAATGGTGTGATAAATACTTCTACCTTCCTCACCGAGGTGAATGTCGTGGAGTCGGAGGAATCTTTTTTGACCATCTGCAAGACCGCACGCAAGAAGAATTATTCTCTTTCATCAAAACTAGTTCTGAAGCTTTTGCAGAAGCTTACTTACCGATTGTTGAGAAACGTAAAGATATAGAGTATACGGAAGAAAATAAATTTTGGCAAAAATTGCGACGTGGACGCTATGCAGAATTTATTCTATTAAACGACAAAGGTACAAGTTTTGGCTTAAAGACAGGTATTGTACAAACTAAGAGCGTATTAAACTGTCTACCTGCTGAAGCATTCTGGATGTATGAAGACCAACCTGTTCTTGGTTCTCAAGAAGCAAAGCTTTTAGAAATACTCAAAAACCCTCGCGAATGGTTATAAAGGCGCCTATTATATATGCTCAATAATTCATGTAAACAGCAAAATTATTTCTGTATAAGTCCAGAAGATGAAATTGAAATAGTTTTAGCATTTTGTTTCGGTTGTAAATATATTAGTTTTCTTGTAATCATGATGATGTTTGCTCATTCAATTTAGTAGGGTGGGCACTGCCCACCATACAATATCAAATTAAGCAAGTAAAAAGTATGGATAACATTATTGGTATTGGTGACATCCAAATGGCTGACGTATTCAAAATGGATAAGTCAAAAGCCTTGGGAATGTTTAGAAATCGCTTTGCTGCTTACAAAAAAATAGTAGATGAAATAGGAGAAGAAGCAGCATTTGAAAAAATGATGCAAGCTTATCCAGACCAGCAAAAAGCTTTTATGGGAGCTTTTATTGATAACACTACGCTTGCAGAAGGTTTTACCCAAGCAAAGCCCATTTTTAGAATCATGGGTTTTACGATGGAAGTTGTAGATATTTCTCAGAACGGAGTAGATGCTGTTTTAGAAATTCAACGAGTTTGTCCTGTTCTTCATCTTGCTAAAGAATACGGTTTAGAAAGTCCTTGTCGAGTGATTTGCGAAATGGAACAAGAAGCAACTCGAAGAGCATTCCCTGGTATGAAAGCTGCAATTTTAGGTCGGCAAGCGAACGGTGACTGTGTTTGTACTTTCCAATATGAAAGACCAGCAAAATCTTCCACGCTTCAAAAACAAACTCAAAGTGTTATTGCCCGCATTTTCGATGTGATTAAACTAACCCCCAAAATCGTACAAATAGGTATTAATATTGTAAAAATTCAGTTTTCTAAACTTTCAAATTAATAAATTACCCATTACCCGCTTTGTGTAGGTACAACCCAACCTACGTTTCTATTAGTCATTAGTATTTCTCAGTCAGCATCATGACTTTACCAGACGGTTCCAAGAATCTAGCTTTTTTACAAATTTATCAATGGTCTACTCGTCCCGCCAATTTTCTAAATTCAAATAAACGGTTTGGGGATATATTTACCGCAAACTTCCCTGGTAATACTATCAACGTATTTATCAGCAGCCCAGAGGCACTAGAGAAAATTTTTAGCGCTCCCCCAGGTACTTTTTATTCTAGTGAAAACTATGAAATTTTAAAACCATTAGTAGGACAAAAGTCTTCAATGCTGTTGGATGGCAAAACTCATCAGCGACGGCGAAAGTTATTAATGCCTCCTTTTCATGGGGACAGGATACAAGTTTATGGTAAGTTCATCAGTGAAGAAACCAAACGGGTAATGCAAAATATTAAAATTGGTAAAGATTTTAATATAACCCAATGTATTAAAGAAATAACTCTAGAAGTTATTTTACAAATTATTTTTGGTTTGAACGAAGGACAAAACTTAAACCAAGCACGAAAAAAATTACAGGGAATGCTTGATTTTATTTTCTCACCATTTTTTCCGTTGCATCTTTTAGTCCCTTCTTTACAAAAAGATTTAGGTTCGTGGAGTACTTGGGGACGTTTTTTACGTATACGTTCTGAACTCGACCAAATTCTTTATGCTGAAATTGAGCGCAGGCGCCAATCTTCGCCGCAATTAGAGCGTACCGATATTCTATCTTTATTAATGGCAGCGCACGATGAAGAAGGTAATCTTTTAAGCCAACAAGAACTGCGCGATGAAATGATGACTCTATTTGTAGCAGGTCAACATACAGTAGAAGTCGCTACGCTTTGGGCTTTATACTGGATTCACACCACACCGAGAGTATTAAAGCAGTTACAAAAAGAATTTATTGGTATAAATGATTTAACGGATACAAGCGCAATTTCTCAGCTTTCCTATTTAAATGCGACTTGTCAAGAAACGCTTCGATTTTACCCTGCAATTACAACTGCTGCTGCCAGGATAGTTAAAACTCCATTTAAAATGATGGGTTACGAATTCCCTGTTGGTACATTTTTATATCCTAGTATTTATTCTGCTCATCACCGCGCCGAAGTATACCCAGAGCCAGAAGAATTTAGACCTGAACGTTTTTTAGAAAGACAGTTTTCTCCCTACGAATATCTACCTTTTGGTGGTGGTAATCGCCGTTGTATTGGTTATGCATTTGCTGAATATCAAATCAAGTTGATACTAGCAACTATTATTTCAAAGTACCAGTTACAGCTTAGTGATAATCGTCCAATTTATCCTGTTCGTAGTGGTCCTGGTTTAGGTCCTTCAAGAGATATTTGGATGACGGTAATTACAAAGAGTGAAAATTGGCAACGGAGTCTGGAGCGGATGTAACGGATAGTTGATTTTAAAGGTCTAAATAAATTATTCGTTACATCTGGGTCTAAATAAATCATCCGTTACATCTGTTTTATCCGTTGCAAAAGGAATCTTATGACTCAAGTACAGAACAGTGTTAGTTTGGATTTGAAAGGTTTGATTGGTGGTGAGGTTATAAGTACTCAGGAAACCCTGAAAGAGTTTTCTCAAGATTTTGGACGCATTATTACTAAGCAACCTCAAGTTATTGTTCGTCCCTACAGCGCTAAAGATGTAAGTAAAGTTATTACATACGCACGCAATTTTGGTGTAACCGTCACTCCCAGAGCAACTGGAAACTCGTTGGGTGGTCAGTGTTTGAACCAAGATGGAATTATCTTAGATATGAGAGGTTTAAATACAGTTCATGAAATTAACCAAGATGAACTTTATTTTCAAGCTGATGCTGGCGCCTCTTGGAGACAAGTGATAGAATTATCACTACCACAAAACTTAATTCCTCCCGTTCTCACTAATTATATTGATGTTAGTGTTGGAGGTACTCATGCAGTCGGTGGTATTGGAGCTTCATCATTTCGCTATGGAACTCAAGCTGACAATTGTTTGGCATTAGAGGTTGTAACCAGTAATGGGGAAATACTTTGGTGTTCGTCTGAAGAAAATAGTGAATTATTTAATCATGTCCTTTGTGGTTACAGCCAATTTGGTATCATCACTCAAGTACGGCATCGTTTAAAAACTTATCATAATTATACGCGCACTTACTATTTTGTATATGATAATTTAGATGCTCTGTTACAAGACAAACACACGCTAACATCACAAAATAAAATCGACTATCTTCTATCTGTTCCCAGTCCTTCATTAGAATTATTGTCTAAAGCCAAAGGTGTACAATTAACACAATGGTTTTACCTGCTTGAAGTCACAGTAGAAATAAATGACACAAATAGTACCGATGACATTCTCTCGAATTTAAACTTTTACCGTCATGTACGTACCGAAACTAAAAGCTTTAAAGAATTTATTATACCCTCACTCGTATTAAACCCACCTGTGAATACAGTCCATCCGTGGATAGACTTAATTCTTCCTGCATCTCAAGCAAAAGCGTACATAGAAACTACTTTGGAACGCTTACCTTCTGTTTTAGATTGTAGTCATACTCTCATGGGTTCCTTCTGTCTTTATAATAAATCTACAAAGTTACCCATGTTCGCTACACCCGACGAAGAATTTATGATTGGATTTGGTATTTATCCAATAATTCCTGAGTTTCAACTACAACCTGTCTTAACAGAACTTAAATCACTTACTGACTTAGCTTTTAAACATGGTGGCAAAAGATACTTAAGTGGCTGGATAGATTTTAACGAGCAACAGTGGCAAACACAGTTTGGTGATTACTGGCCTAAACTTAATGAACTCAAAAACAAATACGACCCCTACAAGTTAATTCCTTTTCTGAGCATTGCCAACAATACCTAGAATATTTATACGCGATAGTTTGAGATTATCTAGCGCGCGCTTCAGTAGGGAGGTATCTGTTTTATCCATTCTGACTGCGAGTAAAATACCGTTGGTTTGAGGCGCCAACAAGCTCGCGTCTGCTAATTCATCTAAATGAGGAGTATCATATATTACTAAATCGAACGTGTTTTGGAATTCTGCCATCAGTCGTTTTATCTTTTCGGATGAAAGTAATTTGATGGGGTCTGGAGGTGTTGGGCCAGAGGTAATAATAGATAATTCTTTAATTTGAGGGTATTGTCGAATTACTTCTTCGATAGGAGAGTTTGTTGAGATTAAATTACTTAGTCCCCATAAATTATTAAGGTTGGCAAGAGTGTGAATTGTCGGTTGACGTAAATTTGCATCCACTAACAGTACACGTTGACCCATTACTGCGGCAATTTTAGCAAGATGGAAGGCAATTGTAGATTTCCCATCTGAATTTATTGCCGAACTGACTACTATTGAACGAATTGGACGGTCGGAACCAAGAAACTGTATGTTGGTATATAGTACTCGCAGTGCTTCTAAAAATTTCTCTGAGTAATGACCGTAATCTGAGACTCGCGCAATTGAAAGCTCTGGAATACTGGGATGCTGTGAGCTTATGGTTTTTATAGTAGAAATTTGTTTATTCGGACGATTTTGTCCGCTTTGAAGTTGTCTTTCAAATGGAATGGTACCTACTAATGGTAAATTGACTCCTTCTTTCAAAGCTGAAACTGTGTGATATGTATTGTCTAACTTTTCTTGTAGAACTGCGGCGCCTACTCCTGCTACCATACTACCAAGTAATCCCATAATTAAAGCACGTTTCGTATCTGAACTTACAGGTGATTCTGGTTTACTAGGTGGTTGAATCAATTGCCAAGGTAATTCATTTTGCGATATCTGAATTTGTAGAGTTTCGCGTGTTGTTAGAAAACGATTTAAACTTTCGGTTGCAACCTGTAATTTTCGCTGTAACTCAGTATATTTACGTGCTTGTACAGGTAACTGTTTACGCATTTCTTGAAGTCTTTTTTCTGAAGAAGCTAGCTCATTACTTTGCACTTCCAGCGTTTGCACTTGTGTAGCTGCTTGTGCTGTTCTCACATCCATGAACCGTTGTGCTTCTTGAGTCAATAACGGTAATAAATTATCCCTCTTTTCTCTGAGGGTGCGAATACTAGGACTTTCTTCTTGATAACGTGCTAGTTCAGTAGCGATTAATGCTTCTAACTGACGTACTTGTACAAGCAATTGCTGGTAAACAGTCGCATCGTTCAACACCGCGAGTTTACCATTTTCTCCGCTTAATTCAGATAAATTCGAGCGCGCTTGTGCTAACTGTTGATTAACTGCGAGTCTTTGTTGCGATAATAAACTAAGCTGACTTGCAATTTGCTGTGCTTGAGCATCTGGGTCTACAAAATTGTTTTGCTGTCTAAAAAACTGTATATCTCTTTGAATTGCGTCAACTCGTTGTTGTGATGCTGGCAGTTCTCTCTCAATAAACTTAATTCCTTGACGGAGTTTGGTTTGCTTCTTTTCTAAGCTGTACTTCAAATAATCTTCAGATATTTTTTCGGCAACATCATGAACTTGCGCTGGGTTTTCCCCTCGATACCGTACCTCAATTATCTTAGTTTCACCCAAACGCACTATACTCAGAGAGTTAATTAGCTCGACATAATCAACTTCTGGATAAGATTTTTGTAACGTCTTAACTACATCACCTAGTAAATCAGGACTTTTGAGAACCTGAATTTGGCTTTCGTAATCTAAACTTGTTTTCGTTGCGTTAGGGTCTTTAGTAATATCCAGTGCTTTGCTGTCATCATTTACTGGTTCCACTAATAATCTAAAACTACTTTCATACTCTTTTTTCTGGTTTACTATCGAGTTAGCGTTTATCCCCATCACAATGGTTGCCACCCCAACCACAACTAACATCCGGCGCCGTATAATACCCAGAAAGTCGCGAAAATTCCAATCATCACCAGTTCCTTCAGACCAAGGTAAAGTCACTGGTTCACTGTATTTTTCAGAGTTCTGACTGCGGTCACGGTCTGAAGAAGAAAACTTCGAGTAATTCCCCATTTTTTTTATAAATACTTAGTTACAATTTAAACTTTACTTTTACGCTTTTAGAAGTATCAAATTTTACTTAAAATTAAATTTTTAGTTATAGGGATAATATTATTAAACCATTACTAAGTAAACAAAGCAATCACTTAGCCTAAATTGATCCCCCCAACCCCCCTTACTAAGGGGGGCTTAAAATTTATTTATTTTCCCCCTCTTGATAATGTGGGTTTAAAATTTATTCATTTTCCCCCTCTTGATAATGTGGGTTTAAAATTTATTCATTTTCCCCCCTTATTAAGGGGGGTCAGGGGGGATTTTTACTTTTGCTTCCTTATACTAGCAAGCTGTTTTAGCCTTGTTTGTTGTATAGAGTAGTAAAGAGCATCCAAATCAAAAATATTAATTTGTTTTTCATATTGCAAACCAGCTTTTTCGATTACCCTTTTTGAAGCTAGATTATCAGGTAATACCATTGCAATAATTCTATGTAATTTAGCTATATCAAAACCATACGAAACTGCTGATGATGCTGCTTGTGTGGCAATTCCTTTTCCCCAATATGTTTTACCAAGCCCATAAAGCACTTCAACTTCTGACAGTTCATCTAAATAACGAAGTCCACAATAACCAATCATTTGGGATGAAGCATTTTCCACAATTGCCCAAATTCCATAACCTCGTTGCCAATGTTCAACGAAAGTTAAGAGTGCTTTTTCAGCTTTTTCTCTTGGAATTGCAACTCCTCGACTAGGAAGAAAACGAGTTACTTCTGGGTCTGCCCAAATTAATACAAGTGCATCCAAATCAGAAGATTCAATTGGTCGCATTGTGAAATTACCAATTTTTAAAATAGCTGCATTAGTGGAATTTATCATAAGCAAGATTGCTATGTGACGATACTAATTTAAAGGATAGCCAACGCACGCACCATATTAATTATACTTTCTTTCATATTCTTTGCAATGTAGATTATAATATAGCTACTGAGTAGGTTGTGATAAATAGCCAATTAGTATGATGTCACCGCATTTACACGAAATAGAGCGTTCTATCGGTACTTTGACTTTGGAAGAGCAAGAATGGCTCTTAGAACGTATCTCTGAACAAGTACAATACAAAAAACAGCTACTAGATAAATTTGCTGATGCTGAATATATGGCTGAACAAATGGCTCAAATGGCTCAAGACCCGGAGATACAAGCAGAAATTGCAGCTATTAATCAAGAGTTTATTGTTACAGAAATGGATGGTTTAGAAAAATTGTGACTATTGAAAGAGGACAAATCTACTTTGTTAATCTTGATCCTGTACAAGGTAGAGAACAATCAGGAAATCGCCCTGTCTTGGTATTATCCACAAATACTATAAATCAAAAGCCTCTAGTTGTAACTGTAGTTGTGGGAACAAAGGGGACAAATTTTAAGCGTGATTATCCAACCAATGTAAGAGTTCCTCCAAGTGACAGTGGATTGCCAATGGAGACAGTTTTTCTCTGCTTTCAAATTCGTTCTTTAGACCAAAATCGATTTCCTACTGACCCCGCTGGTCAAATTTCATCTCAAAAAATGCAAGAAATTGAAGTTACTGTTCGCTATTGTTTAGGTTTGTAGAAAAACATATATTAAAATTGCATAGTTTGATTAATATATACTTCAACTTCTTTACCAGCAGCTAAGAACCAAATATTACCGCGTTGAGTCATTTGTGAAATAGCTTGTTGATTGCGTTGTGCGATTTGAGGGACTATAGCGCTTATACCACCATCGACAACACCCGCTAATACATTACGTCTAGAGTTGGTATTACTAATTGTTGTTCCTGCACCGCTTGTGACGACAACTTGAGATTCTGTACGATTAGCTAATTCCGCAGCTTTGCCAATACCTCCTAATACGAATAATCCTGTGTCCATCCAAGCTATTGACCCCCCTTTATTGGGATATTGGTTTGCTATTAAGGGTCTACCTTCACGCGCACGAACTATTATTGCATTTTCGGCTAAAGTTTTTTCTGATATGCTATTACCGTTGCGGGTAACTAGTTTGGTAACGTTGAGTTGAACTAAACCTTGTTCGGATATTGAACGAATTTCTGCTAGTAGTTCTGTGTTTACGGGTAAAGCTATTTTTCCATCTGTATATTTGAGGGGTTCTCGCAGACGCACTACAAATACTGGTTTTCCTGCTTCGTTTGTGCTGTTATTACTTGAACGGGTGGTTTCTCCAAATACGGCAGTTGCAAATACTGCTTTTACTGTACTACCTACTGCTACCGAAGAAGGCGCCTGTGTTGGTGTAGGTGTTGGTATGGGTGTTGCTGCGATAGTTGGTGCAGGAGTTGATAGTACTGCTGGTGTGGGTGTTGGTGTTACTGGTATCACTGGTGATGGTGTAATTGTAGGTGTGGGTGTTGGTGTAGGAGTGTTGCTAGCTACTGTGTCTTTTTTGTAGTAGTCGTTTAATTCTGCTAGTTTGACTAAATCTTGAAGTGAGTCTGGTGTAATTTGTGGGGTTGCTTGAATTGTTGGTTTGGGTGTAGGTTTTGCGGTTGCTTGGGGTCGCGCGGGTGGAGTTTGAGGTGCGGGTACGGTAACTATACGTATACGTTCTGGTTGTGGTTGTACGCGCGGTGGTGTATAGTTAGTTGCTATTCTGGGGGGTGGAATTAGTCTTACTCTGTTTGTAATTTGTGGTTGAGTTCTAATGGGTGTTTGTGGTGTTGGTTTGGGAGATACTGGTAGTGGGTTTCTCAGTCTTTGCTGTGCTGCTTTGACTGCTTGTGCTTGTTCGGTTAATGCTAGTTTCGTTTTTAAATCTTCGACTTGTGACTCTAGTTGTGGGGTGGGTTGGAGTGTTGGTTGCGGTTGTGCGGTAATGGTATTGGCTTTTGGTTTTTGATTACCAGGGTTCATTATTTGTGATAGGAATAAACCCGCTACTAATACTACAGCGAATGTGCCGGCGCCGACTAAGCCTAGTTTTGCGAAGGGACTTGCGGATAGGGGTTGTTTGGTTTGTTGTTCTTGGGGTTCTGGTTGTACAGTGTTTTCTGGTTGGTTGTTAGTTGGATGTTTTGTTTCTAGTCCTACTAACTTTGACATTCTTGCTTCCCAGTCGGATGTGTCTTGGGTGTTTGGTAGTTTATTCATAGTTTTATGTGTTTTTTATTTTACCACAGAGGCACAGAGGGCACAGAGAGGGAGGTTACGAACAGTTTTTTTCGTTGATGTCGCAGACGTTATATATTTGTAGTCTTGCTTCTCCTAGACGGGAGACTGCTATGTTTAGTGGTACTGGTAAATTTGGTAGTGAGGCGCCGTTTGCCTCTACTGCTTGTACTAAAATTTGTTTATTAAAGGGGATTGTTTTTCCTAATTTATCAGAGTTGGTGAAGATGATTTGATTGGCGATTATTTCAACTTTCCATCTACCCTCACTAATTTTAGTTGGTTGTCCAACGGTTTGAATGACTAAAACGTTTTCGGTACCTTGACTCAATGTTTCTGAGGGACTAATTATTGATTCTAATTTTGGCTTTAAGTTATCATTTACTAAAACCGAACTTGTTTCCCATACCATTCGTGGTTGTTGTTGCTGTGACCAAGTAAGCATTAAAGTCATTGTTTCACCCACAAACCGTCTTATTGTCTCCGGATACCTTTCCATATCAGGTTTTGGGTCTACACTTATCGCACGTCCATCAATTAACTGCACCAAACTTTGAGGAGTTAAACGCTGTTGCAACTGCTGTAACAACGACCAATGAAACGTCAACAACAAAAAAGTAAACAAATGTAACCCAAACGTCGCTACAGTAAACAACGGCAAAAAACTACTTCTCCTACTCTCTGACTTCATCACCTCTTCCTCTGTGTCTCTGTGTCTCTGTGGTAAAAAAATTACTTAATAAAAGTCTGGTCATTCTTAAAATTCCCACAAGACTTATCCTGACTC
>ERZ1066121.769-NODE-769-length-27223-cov-6.441070_pt1 | contig 27223 bp, 26 predicted proteins | sample MGYA00382768_ERZ1066121 | MGnify/ENA primary metagenome ERZ1066121 (study PRJEB33369, sample SAMEA5778351) | biofilm metagenome | biome: Industrial cooling water; feature: Water cooling tower basin; material: Biofilm | place: United Arab Emirates | collected...
GATGACCGCCGTCTAAGCGAGCATCATGTATGGTCCATTGCGAACGTAAGCTTCAGTCACTTTCTTACCCGAACCCGTCTATCGGATTCCCCAATAACCGACACTTCGTACATATCCCCCCCCTTTCCTACACCCAACCAATATGGTTCACCTGTTTCATTTCACCAACCAGATGAAATGAAACGCACGCCATGCTTGAAACTCTCCCCTCCCCCGCCGCCGTCCCTGCGCCTGCCAGCTATCACTGGACGCCCGCGCTTCAGGCCGAATTTCTGGGCCATCTTGCTGCCACCGGCTCGGTCCAGCAGGCCGCGAAGCTGGTCGGCATGTCGCCGCGCGCGGCGCATGATTTGCGGCATCGCGCCGATGGTGCGGTGCTGGCGATTGGCTGGGCGGCGGCGGTGCTGATCGCCCGCGCGCGGTTGGAGGATGCGATGCTCGACCGCGCGCTGTTCGGGATGGAGGAAAGCTGGGAACGCTCCATCGACCCCGATGACGGGACGCAGCGTGTGACGCGGCGGCGGCATCAGGCGCAGACCGGGCTGGCCATGCTCGCGCGGCTCGACCGCATGGCAGAGGTGCGCGCGGTGACGCTTGACGGGCGGCTGGCCCAGCTCGCCGCGTCAGATTGGGCTGGCTTCCTTGCGCTTTTCACCCATCCGGACTTTGCGACCGCGATGACCGACCTTGTCGAACAATGGTTCGCCACCCGCGTGGCCGCGCCCGACCGGCTGGCGCAGATTGTTGGAGCCCCGTCGATCGCGAGTGAAGTTGCGCAGATTTCCGCGCCCCAATCCGCCTCCAAGTCGGGCCCCAAGTTAGCGCCCAAGTCGGCTCCTGCACCGATCGACGGCGACAATGAAGACAGCCCGCACACCGTATGGCGCGCCCATGACGGCGAATGGCGCACCGATTTCCCCCCGCCGCCCGGTTTTGTCGGGAAGCAGTGGCTGGAATATGGCTGCGAAGAATATTCGCGCGAACTCAGCGACCGCGAGCTGGAGAAAATCGAGCTACGCCAGGCCGAAATTGAGGAGGCCATGCACGCCCTGCGCCGTGACCATTTCGGCTATGGCGCCGATGAATGGGACGAGGAATGAGGTTCGATGACATGGGCTCCGTTAAGATTGAACCCGCAACCCATATTTTATTTCCGCTTGCCCTGAGCTTGTCGGACGCAAAGAAGGCGCGCAGCGCCTACGGTCGTCCTTTTCTTGACCATGGCCGAAGAAAGAACCGCCCTTCGACAAGCTCAGGGCCGGCAGGTTAAGGGGGTAATGGGAGGAACGCGTCGATCCGATCACAAACTGCTTTAATTGGCGCGCAGCGACGCCACATCGACGGTGATGAATTGCGGACGTGAAGGCCGTTCGTCGCTGGTGCGCGCAGCTGCCGCCAGGGCATAGGGCGAGATGCGGAACCGCGTGCAAAGCCCGCCTGCGCCGTCGCTGATCAGCGGGGTTTCGAACTCCACGCCTATTTCGGCGTCCTTCGACCGGCTGACGACGCAGACGACCAGCTGTCCGCCGCCCAGGTCGAGCACCAGATCGGTGCCCACCGGCACACCGACCAGCCCTTCGATGCGGGCGCCGGTCTTGGACAGGTCGCGCAGGATCGCGTCATAGCGATGATCCTCGTGGATGACGCCAATTCGCAGGAACACGCTGCGTCGTTCGGGGCGGAACTTGTCCGGGCCGCTGGGCGCAATGCGCAGCGCACCGCTTTCCATACAGGCGGTCAGCTCGGCCAGCGGCATCGGGCGGGAATAGAGGAAACCTTGCACAAACTTCGCGCCCTTGGCCCGGATCACGGCGAGCTGGTCGAACGCCTCGACCCCCTCGACCGTCGTGTCCATGCCCAATGCATCGGCCAGACCGACAATGGCAGCGATAATTTTTGCACTGTTTTCATCGGCCTGCGTCGCATCGTTTACAAAGCTGCGATCGACCTTGATCTTGTCGAACGGCGCGGACCGCAGATAGCTGAGCGAGGAAAAACCGGTGCCGAAATCATCAAGCGCGAGCCGCACGCCCAGGGCCTTCAGCGCCCGGAAAGTCTCCGCGATCGTCTCGCTGTCGCCCAGCAGCACGCTTTCGGTCAGTTCCAGTTCCAGCCGGTCGGGTGCAAGCCCGCTCGCCTCCAGCGCGGCGCGGACCATGTCGACAAATTCGGCATTGGCAAACTGCACCGCCGACACGTTGACGGCGACCCGCACCGGATCGGGCCAGGCGGCCGCATCGGCGCAGGCACGGTGGAGCGCCCATTCGCCCAGCGGCCCGATGAGGTTGGTTTCCTCGGCAATGGGAATGAAGATGACCGGGCTAACCGCGCCGCGCTCCGGATGCTCCCACCGCATCAGCGCCTCGCATCCCACCACCCGGTCATCGTCGATGCACACGACGGGTTGATAGAAAAGGTCAAGCTCACCCTTGTCGAGCGCGGTGCGCAGATCGTCGAGCAGCTGTGCCCGGTCCTCCGCTTCGTCCTTCAAATCGCTGGAATAAAAACGATATTGTCCCCGTCCGCCATTTTTCGCGGCATAGAGCGCAAGATCGGAGTTGCGGATCAGTTCGTCCCGGGTGTCGCCGTCGAACGGCGCAATTGCGGCCCCGACCGAGGTGCCGATCAGCGCCTGTTTCCCGTCGATCGGATAGGGCTGCGATACCAGTTGCACGATCTTGGCCGCCAGCTCGCCAAGCGCCCCGCGATCGTCCATGTCGGGCAGGATAATCTGAAACTCGTCGCCGCCCAGTCGGCCAATCTCGCCGCGTTTGCCGACGATGCTGGTCAACCGCTGCGCGACCTGTTTCAGCAACGCGTCGCCAGCGGGATGCCCCATTGTGTCGTTGACAGCCTTGAACCGATCAAGGTCAAGCATCATGACCGCGCACGACCGCCGCGCCGTCTTGAACGCGGCAAGCAGGCCATCGAGCTTGCGGTTCATGCGGTGACGGTTGGCCAGCCCGGTCAGCGAATCATATTCGGCCAGTCGGCTGTCTTCCAGCTTGCGTTCATATTCGGTGGTCACGTCCCGCGCGCTGCCCCGGTAACCCAGGAAATTGCCGTTGGCATCGAGCTTCGGCAGGCCGGTCAGCAGCCACCACGTCTGCCGCGCCGCACCCCGATCGGCAGCCGGAATACAGCGAACGACCTGATCCACGATGCGGTTGCGCGCGGCGAGCTGAAAGTTGAGCGGGCGGCCCGTCTGGCCATCGGGGTTCTGTGTGTCGCTCTCGAAAAGCGCGGTCAGCGGCTGGGCAAGCAGCGTATCGAGCGGCTGTCCCAGCTTGTCCGCGGCGTTGGCCGACAGGTAGATCAGCCGTGCATCGGCATCGCTTGCCCAGATCCAGCCGATCCCCGCTTCCTCGAAATCGTCGAGCAGAGCCAGGCGCCGCGTTGCGTCGACCGCGCGCACCACGCTGTCGGCACCAGGTGCCGCAACGGATGCGGCTGCATCCGGGCTTTGTGTTTTCAGGGATCGCAGCAGTCCGCGCACAGTCACCACTTCGTCTTCACACCGGAACCGCCGGTGGACCATGATTTAGGGGATCATTTACCATCCAGCGGGTTACTCATCTCTAAACATCATGGGGTAATTTTGCGGATAGCGCGCGGGGCCCACCTTCTGCGGTTCCCTGCTTGCGTCCCCTTCCCTTTACGTTAAGGTGAAGCAGCAAACATCATGTTCAGGGAGCTTCTTACCATGGCATTGCCCGCCGTTTTCGATCGTCTGCGCCTGCCCGTTATCGGTTCGCCACTGTTTATCGTATCGGGGCCCGATCTGGTCATCGCGCAGTGCAAGGCGGGGATTGTCGGCAGCTTTCCGGCGCTGAACGCCCGTCCGCAATCCCAACTCGATGAATGGCTGCACCGCATTACCGAAGAACTGGCGGCATGGGACCGTGACAATCCCGATCGCCCCGCGGCCCCCTATGCCGTGAACCAGATCGTCCACCGGTCCAATGACCGCCTGATGGCCGACGTCGCCACATGCGAAAAATGGAAGGTGCCGATCACGATCACATCGCTGGGCGCGCAGGTTGAACTTAATCAGGCCGTGCACAGCTGGGGCGGCATTACCCTTCATGACGTCATCAACAATCGCTTTGCGCAAAAAGCGGTTGAAAAAGGCGCAGATGGCCTAATCCCGGTCGCGGCGGGGGCCGGGGGGCATGCCGGAACTCAATCTCCCTTTGCGCTGGTTCAGGAGATACGCGAATGGTTCGACGGGCCGGTGGCCCTGTCCGGCGCAATCGGTCATGGCCGATCGGTGTTGGCAGCGCAGGCGTGCGGGGCCGACCTGGCCTATATCGGCAGCGCGTTCATCGCGACGCGCGAGGCAAATGCCGTCGAGGATTACAAGCAAGGGATCGTCGATGGCAGCGCGGCCGACATCGTCTATTCCAGCCTGTTCACTGGCGTGCACGGCAATTACCTGCGCGGATCGATCACAGCAGCGGGGCTTGATCCCGACAATCTGCCGCAGGGCGACCTTAAGACCATGGATTTCGGGTCCGGCGGCAATACCGACAAAAAGGCGTGGAAGGACATCTGGGGCTCGGGCCAGGGGATTGGCGCGGTGAAGGAGGTCGCCAGCGTCGCGGAGTTCGTCGCGCGGCTGGGGCAGGAATATCGTGAGGCTTGGACCCAGCTCCAGGGAAAGGTGCGCGGCGTCTGACGGTCACCCGCTAAGGGCTGGCTGCCGGATCGGCCAACAGCGCGTTGATGGCATCGTCAAGATAGCTGCGATCCGCAAAAATGCGCATGGGATCACGGCGATTGAGCCAAAGGCTGGACCTGTGCCGGTCGGTGAGCGCCCGCCGCAGCGCAGATTGCAGTGTGTGGAGCCGCGCTATTCCGAGCCAGCGTGCGCGCTGGTCCGAAATGCGGGTGGTTGCGCGGATTGCCTCGATCCGCATTGCCACCACGTCCGTATAGGCGGGGTGCGGACCGCGATGCAGTGCATCGCCAAGGGCAGAGGCTGCACGTTCGTCCGCCGGCAGGTACAACCCGTTTTCAGCAAAGCGGCTAAGCCGCAGCCCATACTCGGCAAGCGCGTCGAACAGGGCGGCAAATTGTCGACGCTGCCCCAAGGCTGCCGGAATCAGGTGATGGCGCTGAAAACCTGCCGAACTGGCCGGACCTCCCCGCCACTGCCTGCTGGTCATCGGGGGGTGATCGTCACAATCAATATGGCCGACCCGTCGGCGCCCGTCGCGGGACCGACCCGGATACGCTCTCCATCGATCAGGCCAGGGAAGCTGCGCGCGAACGAGATGGCACCATGCATCATGATGTCGAGCGCCAGGCGCGCCAAACGCCGAACGGATTCCCGGCGGTCCAGTCCTGACCCCGGCAGCAGTTGCAGCTCTTGCCCCGCAAAGAAACGCAGCCCGCGGGTAACAATCATACCATCCGGTCGATAATTGAACGCGACAAGATGCATCAGCGGGGGCATCCCGCTGCTCAGCATCTCGGCAACGGCATTACGAAATGTCGGCATGTCCGACCAAAGGCCGGCAGGAGACCAGAAAATGCTCGCAGCTTCCACTGCATCCGCCAGAATGATGGCCAGCTTGAACAATTCACGGCACGCTGCAACGCCGTCGGCGGAACTGGGCCATTGCGGCTCGCATAACAACGTCGTCGCCGAACGCATTGCACCAACATCAATCGAACCAGCCGTCGATATGGCGCCATCGTCCAAAGTGGCGGTGGCCAAGGCCGACGATGACGCAAGGCCGGTGATCGCCTGAGCATCCCCCAAGCGGATAAGCCATGACGAGTCGGCAAATAATCCGCGTACCGCCGCATCGCTACCGGGCAAGGGCGACAATCCCATGCGGCGGAGCGTTGCGCCAAGGTTGCCATTATTCACCCTGTCACCCGTGCAGCCACCGAACAGCAGATGCGCGTCGATAGGAGCAATATCATGCAATTTGCCGTCCAACTCCGGCATACACAAATATTCTCCCCCCGGCACAAGACGGAAGGGTCATCGCAAGTCAGCGACAGCATTTCAAACAGATTAACCGTTTTGCCGCCATAATGGAGATTGTTGTGGGCGGCTAAATCGCGACCTGGCTCCCCAGTTCTACAACCCGGTTCGTGGGCAGGCGGAAGTATTCCATCGCACTTTCCGAATTGCGCAGCATCCAGGCAAACAGCTTTTCGCGCCAGATGGGCATCCCCGGCGTTGGTGACGCAATCAGCGTCTGGCGGGACAGGAAAAAGCTGGTTTCAATCATCTTGAATTGCGCGCCGCAGCCATTGACGCGGGCCAGCGCGGCTGGAACATCGACGGGCTGCATAAAACCATAGTTGAGGATCAGGCGATGAAAGCCTTCGCCCAGATTTTCGAGCTGCTGGCAGCTATTGTCGTCAACATAGGGCACATCCGCAACCTTGATGGTCAGCAGAATCACCCGTTCGTGCAAAACCTTATTATGCTTCAAATTGTGCAGCAGCGCATGGGGCACACCGTCCGCCGAGGATGTCATGAACACCGCTGTACCGGGCACGCGGGCCGCACTTTTCGCCGCTGACCCGATGAAAATGGGGATAGGCATGACGCCTTCTGCCATTTCCTGGTGCATCAGTTTGCGCCCGCGCGACCAGGTGGTAAGCAGCGTGAAAATGACGAGCCCGATGACCAGCGGCACCCACCCACCCTCTGGCACCTTGAGAAGATTGGCACCGAAATAGGCGATGTCGACGACAAAGAAAATCGCCAGCACGGGCAAGGCTTTCCACAATGGCCACCGCCACAGCGCGATCAGGACGACGCTGACCAGACAGGTGTCGATGAACATCGCCCCGGTCACGGCGATGCCATAGGCTGCGGCCAGATCGCTCGACGAACCGAACGATATTACCAGCACGATGACCATCGTCATCAGGAACCAGTTGACCAGCGGAATATAAATCTGTCCCGCCGCCGAAGCGCTGGTATGTTCGACCCGCATGCGTGGGATGAAGCCCAGCTGGATCGCCTGTTGGGTCAGTGAAAAGGCGCCGGAGATGACCGCCTGACTGGCAATGATCGTCGCCAGAATAGCCAGGATCACCACAGGCAACTCGAACGCCGCAGGCATCATCAGGAAGAAGGGATCCTTGATAAGCCGCGCGGCCTCAACCTCGCCCGCACCGAGCACCATTGCGCCCTGCCCCATGTAATTGAGCATGAGGCAGGGAAGAACGAAGCTCAGCCAGCTTGTCCCGATGGGCGCACGGCCAAAATGACCCATGTCGGCATAAAGCGCCTCCGCTCCCGTAACCGCAAGCACAACTGCGCCGAGAGCGACAAAGGCCGTCCACCCATCGACATAAAAGAAGCGCAGCGCGTTGAGCGGGTTCAGCGTTTCCAGAATGATCGCCGGATTCCCCGCGATATGCATGACACCCAAAGCCGCGAGCATGGTGAAATAGGCGATCATGATCGGCCCGAAAAAGGCACCGACCTTCGCGGTCCCCCGTGACTGGATGGCGAACAGGCCAATCAGGATAGCGAGGGCGATCGGGATGATATAATCCCGGAATCCTTCGTCGACGTAGCTTAGCCCCTCGGTCGCGGACAGCACCGACATCGCCGGGGTAATCATTGAATCGCCATAAAACAGCGCGGTCGCGAACACGCCCAGCATAACAATGGGCCACGTCCAGCGCGCGCCCTCTGACTTGCGACTAATGAGTGCAAGAAGCGCCAGGCTGCCCCCCTCGCCCTTATTGTCCGCCTTCATGATGGTGAGGACATATTTGAACGTGACTACCAGCATCATCGACCAGAACACCAGGCTGAGCACGCCGTGAATGTGCAGCACATCGGGCTCGATGGGGTGATGCCCGGAAAATGTCTCGCGAAACGCGTAAAGCGGGCTGGTGCCGATATCGCCGAACACCACGCCGATCGATCCCACGGCCAGCTTGGCAAAGCCGTCGCGGTGATGGTCCTGCCCGTCCGCCGAAGCGCTGGCACCGGAAGGGGCAGAATGCGACTCGCTGGTCATCGGCGGCCCTTAAACCAAGCGGTGGGCGGACGATAGAGCGAACACGCGGCGGCTACCTGGCCGGTTTTGCTGAGGCGACAGGCCGCATCGCGCGCAATTGCGCCAGCCTCGACTCCAGATCGGCGCGCCACGGCGATCCTTCCGGTGATCGGGCCAGCAGTTCGGCCCACACACGCTCCGCCCCTTCCAGATCGCCGCCCCGCGCGAGCGCGAGACCTGCGAAAAAGGGCGGTGCAGGATGATCGGGCGAACGCTTTGCCGCCTCGTCAAAGGCGAGCGCAGCCGCAGGCGTCATCTTGTCGCCGCCATGCGCGACCATCGCATTGGCGAGCGCAACCCATAAATCGATATTATCGGGATATTGCTTTAGCCCGGCCTGTATGGCGTTAATGGCAAGGTCGGTGCGTCCGCGCCGCGCCATGGCATCGGCCATGCCCAGCCACTGTGCCGCTTCCCCGAACCGCTCGCGCATTTCGCCCTGATTGCTCTGGATCGCCTCGCCGAAACCCGCATCCTCTGCCTTAACGGCAGCAATCTGTCCCGGCTGACCCGGACTGCCATATAGGGCATAGCCCGCCAGTCCCAGCATCATCGCAGCGGCAGGCACGGTCCGCGCCGCAGCCGGAACCCGCCCAAGCCACAGCATAAATGCTAGTGTTACCGCCAGCGCGCCGATCAGCCACAGCCAGATCATGCCGCCTCATCCTCCACTTTGGCAGTCGATGCGAACCGCCCGCGTGCCAGCCATAATCCTGCGATCAGGAACAGCAGCGGCCCAATCCACAGCAGCGCCGTCGCCGCATCGAATGGCGGGTCATAGGTCACCCAATTGCCATAGCGCGCGATCAGCCAGTCACGGATTGCATCGGGGCTTTCGCCCGCGGCAATCTTCGTCCGCACCTCGTGCCGCATGTCCCCGGCCAGCGGCGCATCGCTGTCCGCGATCGATTGTCCCTGACATACCAGACAGCGCAGTTCGTGCATCAGCGCCGCCGCCTTCTCCTCCAGCGCTGGATCGTCGAGCTGCTTGTAAGCCAATGGAGCCGGCGGCAACCGATCCTGAGAAAAGGCAGGAGCGGACGCCAGCAACGCCAGTGGGACTAACGCCCAACGCATCATTTCAGCGCTTCCAGCTTGCGCTGAATCTCGGGCACCATTTCCGGCGTAATAATCCCTTGAATTTGCTCGCGGATAATCCCTTTGCCGTCGACGATAAAGGTCTCCGGCACGCCGGATGAGCCAAGCGCGATCTGTACGCTGCTTTGCATATCCGCGCCGATGCGGTCGAAAGGATTGCCAGTTTCGGTCAGGAACGCCGCCACATCCTCCGGCCTGTCGCGGATGGCGATGCCGTCTATCGGCACCCCGGCCTTGGCCAGCGCATCAAGCTGCGGTGCCTCCGCCTTGCACGGGATGCACCAGCTTGCGAAGATATTGACCAGACGCGGGCGACCATCGGCAAGGTCAGCGCTTTTTAACCCCGGGATGCCTGCGGTCGCCGGTGGCAAATCGAACAGTGGCATCGGCTTGTCGATCCACCGCGATTCGATCATCCGGTCTTCGGGTGCATTCAACCGATAGATGAACATGCCGAACAGCAGCGAAACAATCGCCAGCGGTACGAACAGGATCCAGCGGCTTTTCACGCAAAACGCTCCTGCGCCTTTGCCAGCCGACGCCGTCGCCACAGATCAAGCAATTGCGCTCGCCCCAGCATCGCCAGCAGGCCGCCCAGCGCAATCATGATACCGCCCGTCCAAATCCACCACACCAGAGGCTTCCACTTCACCGCAATCTGATATCGTGTCACGCCGCCTGCGTCGGTCATGGCCTGACCGATATTCGCGAACAAATGCCCGCCGGGCAGCGTGATAAAGTCGGCCTCCTTCGTTTCCACCGGCGCCGCGCCCATCAAGCCGGGGTAGTCACGGGCCTGGGGCCGCAAAATTTGGTCGATTCCGACGGGCCGCACGACGACCAGTTCGGCGTCGATCGCGGTCCAGTTCGGTCCGGCCACGGGTTTGACGCCGCGAAACTGCACGCGATAGGGGCCGACCTCGATCGTGTCGCCGGGTGCAGCGGCGACCAGCTTTTCCTTGATGAACGCGCTCTCCGCCGCTATTCCGGCAAGCGCAACAGCAACGCCGAGGTGCGCAATGACCATCCCCCAGATGGTGAGCGGTGTGCGCCGCAAATTGCGCTTCCACAACGGCGCTAGGCTCCCCACCGCCACAAACGCCGCGACCATCATTCCAAGCAGCGGCAGAACGCCGATCGAACCGCCGAAAGCAATCAGCCCCGCCAGCACCAGCATCGCCGCCGCGATCATTGCGGGCAAGCGCCCCTTGAGCACGCTGCCATCGTCGCGCCGCCATTTGAGGAGCGGCCCCGTCACCATCAGCATGAACAGGACGAGCGCAATCGGGCCTGTCACCGCATCATAATAGGGCGGGCCGATCGATACCTTCTCCCCCATCGCCTCCGCCAATATGGGATAAAGCGTGCCGAGCAGTACGACGGCGAGAATTACGGTGAGCAGCAGATTGTTGGCTACGAGCGCACCCTCGCGGCTCATCAACGCGAACCGCTTGCCCTCTGCCAGCGCTCCCGCGCGCAGCGCGAACAGCGTCAGCGCCCCACCGATATAGATGGCCATCAGCACCAGCAGGAAGGTGCCTCGTTCCGGGTCCACCGCAAAACTGTGTACACTGGTCAACAGGCCGGACCGGACGATGAAGGTGCCCAGCATCGACATGGAAAATGCAACGACGGCGAGCATGACCGTCCATGCCCGCAAGGCATCGCGGGTTGCTGTCACGCTAACGGAATGGAGCAAGGCTGCGCCCGCAAGCCACGGGATCAGACTGACATTCTCCACCGGATCCCAGAACCACCAGCCACCCCAGCCCAGTTCATAATAGGCCCAATAGCTGCCCGCCGTGATACCAAGGGTCAGGAAAATCCAGCTGCCCAAGACCCACGGCCGCATCGCACGCGCGAAGTTCGGGCCGATTTCCCGCGTGATGAGCGCGCCAACCGCAAAGCTGAACGCGACCGACAAGCCGACATAGCCAATGTAAAGCGTGGGAGGGTGAAAGGCGAGACCGACGTCCTGAAGCAGCGGGTTCAATCCTGCCCCATCAGGCGGCGGAACCGGCAAACGATTGAACGGATTGGACGAGAATAACAGGAAGGCAAAAAAGCCGATGCTAAGCGCCGCCTGTGCGGTCAAGGTGGCGATGAGTGTGTCGTCGCGCAGTCGCCGCTCGAACAGCGCGATCAGCCCGCCAGACAGGCCCAAGATGGTCAGCCATAACAGCATGGACCCTTCATGATTGCCCCACGTCCCGGCGATCTTGAATATCATGGGTTTCAGACTGTGACTGTTGCGTGCGACCAACTCCACCGACATATCGGACCGGATGAACAGCGCCATCAAAAGCGCAAAGGCGATCAGCGTCAGCACGCCCTGCGCCACACTGGCTGGGCGGACCAGAGCGGCAAGCTCGGGCTTGGGCGCAAGCAGATGCAGCGCGCCTGCCAGCAGCGTCATACAAGCCAGCGCGGCCGCCAGCCACAACAGGGCATGGCCAATTTCCGCAATCACGCGGGTGTATCCGCTATGGTGCTACCCGCGTCTTTTGGAATGTCACCCATCTGGGGCGGCATATACCGCTCGTCATGCTTGGCCAGGATGCGTTCCGCCTCGAACACTCCGTCGGCGCGCAGCTTTCCATCAGCGACCATTCCCGACTCTTCCTTAAAAAGGTCGGGCACGATGCCGGTAAAGACGACCGGCATGCTCGCCTTGCCATCGGTTGCGACAAAGCGAATGGTCACACCATCGGGCAAGCGCTCAATGCTGCCTTTCTGCACCATGCCGCCCAAGCGCATCGCCTCGCCCACCGTTGCCTGCCCCGCGCGCACCTCATCAGGGGTACGAAAATAGGCGGCCTCGTCGCTTAGCGCGCCGGCGGCGAGCAGGCCTGCACCCGCCACCGCAACGGCCGCCAGCGAGGCAAGAATAAGGCGCTGGTGCTTTGCCTTCATGTCCGATCCCGCATCAGGGCTTCGGCCCGCGTTTCCGCGCGGTGCATCGCGCGCCAACTCATGGTCACCACCGCCGCCGTCAACAGCGCGGTCAGGGCATAAGCGGCGATGACAAAATCCCACTGCGCGTTCATGCCGTCACCAATTCATCGTCCGCGAGCCGCCGCAGCCTTGCGCGGACGCGGTTTTCGGCGATCTGCGCCCGCATTCGCATCAGCACGATCGCGCCGAACAACAGGGAAAATCCGACGACGGTAAAGCCTAGCGGCCATAGAATAGCGCCGTCGATGCTGGAGCCGCGCACGGTGATGCTCGGCCCCTGATGCAGGCTATTCCACCACACCACGCTGCGGTTGATGATTGGAATATTGATCGCGCCAACCAGTGCATAGATGGCAGCCCCGCGAGAGATTGACCCGCCGTCGCGCCCCTCGCCCGCACTGGAATTTGCCAGTGCGATGAACCCGGCATAGAGGAATAGCAGGACGAGCATCGAGGTCATGCGCCCGTCCCATTCCCACCATGTGCCCCACGTCGGCTTGCCCCAGATCGACCCGGTGAGCAGGCACAGGGCGGTAAACAGCATCCCGGGCACGGCAATGGCCCGCGCCGCCATGCCGGCAAGCGGGTGACGCCAGACCAGTTGTACAAGGCCCGCGATGGCAAGTGCAGTCCAGCCGCCCATGCCAAGCCAAGCAGCGGGCACATGGACATAGAGAATACGAACCGTTTCCCCTTGCAGATAATCGGCCGGCGTCTGCGTCAGCCCCGCCCATCCGCCAACCAGCAGCAGGGCAATTCCGCCCAGAGCAAGCCATAACGTCAACGGACGGGCAAGGCGCAGGAAACGGGTCGGGTTCGCGTAGGCGTGCATGATGGTGCCGCGTCTTTAAGCCACGCTTTGCGCACGGTCCAGCGATTCGCTATCTCGCAGTTGAACAAGATGCGTGGCCACTATGGCTGTGACCAATGGAAACAGACACCAGCGGCCTGCACCTGAAGTGTGAATGCTCGGCTCGTGCCTGACGCAGGGGTCAGGGGAACTCTCTGGCCATCAAAAGCCAAGCCCCGCTTTAACCGCAGGCGGACGGCCCCCTTTAAATATCAGTTGATGCAGTCCCCTGTTGTCATGCGTCCGGGCGCGACCACAGCCACGGCAGGCAAATTGCCGCTGCCGTCATCGGAGCAAGGGGCCAGGGCCATGGTGCGAAGATGAGACTTGCGACAATCCCGGCGAGAAAGGCGGCAAGGGCGGCGCGCTTCCCCCGCCTGCTGATTGCCCCGCGCGTGCGCCATGCGCGAATATGAGGTCCCACCTGCGGATGACTGACGAGCCACGCTTCCAGCCGCGGCGAACTGCGCGCAAAGCAAAAGGCGGCCAGAATGACCAGCGGCACCGTCGGCAACAGAGGCAGAATAACCCCAATCGCAGCCAGCAGCAGCGACAGCCAGCCGCCGATTAGGAAGAGTATGCGCACACCCCCGTAATGCGCGAAGGGTACGGTACTGGCAAGCATGGTTACAAGCGCACGGTTCCTTCCACCACCGTCACGCACGCGCCGCCAACGTGGATTTTGCCAGCGGCATAGCACAAGCTAATGATGCCATCGCGGCCAATCTCGCGCCCCTGACTCGCGATATAGTCCGCTTCACCGTCCCCCGCCCAGCGCCGATAGGCAGCCACGGCACCATTGCCGCTGCCGCACACCGGGTCTTCGGCAATGCCGTCTCCGGCAGCAAAGCTGCGAACCACAACATCGCCATTGGCTTCGACGGCAAAGATGGTCTGGCCGGTCACGCCATGTGCGTGGTCATAGGCTGCAAGCGCCGATAGATCCGGGATCAGCGCACGGACATCTGCAGGAGTCGGCAACTCTGCAATCACCCACCGCGGTCCAACATTTACAATCTGGGGTGGGGCGACCAGTGCGCCGCCAAGCGCGGCGGTAAGCACCTCCGGCTGCGGTGCCGGCGTGATCGTCGCTGGTGGCAGGCAAAAGGACAGGCTCCCCTGCCCCACGCTGATCTCCACTAGCCCCACCGCGCATTGCTGAACCAGCATGCCGTCCCTTGCGTTCGCCAGCCCCGCCGACATCACCGCATAAGCGGTGCCAAGCGTCGGATGACCTGCAAAGGGCAACTCGCTTTTCGGCGTGAAAATACGGACGGCATAGTCAGCGGCCGGATCGCTTGGGGAAAAAACGAAAGTCGTTTCCGACAAATTGGTCCAGTTTGCGAACTGCTGCATCGCGGCAGTGTCGAGCCCGGAACCATCGAGTACGACTGCGACTGGATTGCCTTTCAGCGGAACCACGGTGAAAACATCGACCTGATGGAAAGCACGCGCGCGGTTCATCCGACCTCCACCCGGTCGGAGAAGGCGCGCACTTTGTCGGCGGTGCCGCTGATCAAGATTTGTTCGCCCTCCACCAGCACAGTCTCGGGAGTGGCATAGTCAAGCTCTGCACCGGGGCGTTTGACGGCGATGACGGTAATCCCCAGGCGGCGGCGCAGGGCAAGGTCGATCAGCGGCTTGCCCGCCGCTTCGCGCGGAACACAGGTTACGGCAACGGCAAAACCATCGCTCATCGCCAGGAAATCGCTCATCTGTCCGTCAATCAGATGCGCCACGCGGCGGCCCTGGTCCGCCTCTGGATAGCTGATGTGCGAGGCGCCGAGACGCGAGAGGATTTCACCATGGCGGGTGCTCATCGCCTTGGCCCAGATGTCCTTCACGCCCACCTCGTGCAGCGACATAACGGTCATCACGCTCGCCTCCAGATTATCGCCAATCGCGACGACCGCATGATCCGCATCGGCCAGACCCAAATTGCGAACGACCTCGACATTGGTGCAGTCGGCCTGGACCAGATGGGGCAGCGTGTTGGCCAGCGCCTGAACCCTGTCGCCATCAAGGTCGATGGCCAGCACCTCATGCCCATGGCTGTGCAGCGTTTCGGCCACCGCCGAACCGAACCGGCCCAGACCGATGACCGCGATATATTCGCGTTTCCCATTTCTAGCCAATGATCGGGTCCTCCTGAGGATAGCGGTAATCGGAACGACGGCGGCGCAGGATCAGCGCGGCGCCGATCGTGACCGGCCCTACTCGTCCAATAAACATCAGAGCGATGATGATGAGCTTGGCGCCCGGCGGCAACTGCGCTGTGATGCCCGTCGACAGGCCCACCGTAGCAAAGGCCGAAACGCATTCGAAGGCGATATCGCGCATGCCGAGATGGGGAGCCTGAGTTGAGGCAATGCCCGCGATCGCAAGCGCCGCCGTGACAATCAGCGCAAGGGCGATGAGGATGAGCAGGCGCACCGATGCGGCGGCCAAAAGCAGTAACGTCAGGCCGGCCACGCAGTTCGCTGACGACAATGAGGACCAGGATCATGGCGGTCGCGACCTTGATCCCGCCCCCGGTCGACGCGCTGCCCGCGCCGATGAACATCAGGACGGAAGATGTGACCAGCGTGCCGTTGGCCAGTTCGTCCATTGCAAAATTGTTGAAGCCAGCGGTCCGCAAGGTAACGCTGTAAAAAGCCGAGGACATCAGTTTTTGCGGCCAGGGCTGATCGGCAAGCGCGCCATACCATTCGAACGCAGCAGTTGCAGCAAAGCCGACGAGAAGGAGCAGCGCGATGCCGCTGACCGTAATCTTGCTGTGCAGCGACCAGCGGCTGCGCTGCGCAATGCTGTTTTGCCGCATGTCCCAGATAAGGGGCAGGCCCAGGCCGCCGATGATGATAGACAGGCCCAGCGCGCCCAGGATCACGGGATCGGCCGCCCACGCCACCGCGCTGTCGGCGTTGAGGGCGAACCCGGCGTTATTATATGCTGAAATGGCATGAAACACGCCCGACCACAGCGCCGCGAGTGGCTGCATCCCATAACTCTGCCAGAAACGCCAGGTCAGCAGCAGCGCAATGGTCAGTTCCACCACCAGCGCGACGAGGACGATCAGGCGAACCGCCGGCTTGATCTGCGCCGAGGTCGATATGCCGACATTCTCCGCGCCGGTACGCCGCAGCTGCGCCAGCGACAGTCGCGACCAGATCAGGCTGGCGAGCAGCGTCGCGATCAGCATCAGTCCAAGTCCGCCCACCTGTATCAGGAACAGAATGACGCCAAGGCCAAAGGACGACCAGTGGGTGCCGGTGTCGAGCGTGACAAGACCCGTCACGCACAGCGCCGAGACGGCCGTGAACAGCGCATCAATCCACGGCGTCGGGACCCCAGTCCTCGCTGAAACGGGCATCATCAGCAACACGGTGCCAAACGCGGCCACAACAAGAAAGGCAAGTGGCACCGCGCGAACGGGGTGCAGCAAGAGGCGGTCGAAGAAGGTGACAAGCGGACCTTGCGGTGCGCGTTCCGGTAACGCCATGTGTCCCCTCAAACCTTTCCGTCGGGAGCGATAGGGCAAAGCACGGACAATGGCAAAGCAAAGGGCGTGAAGTGCGTTGGGCAGGCGCGAGGCGCACTCTTTTTGTCCTTTACCTGCCCGCCCTTTGACAAGCCAAGGGCGGGCGGCGTTTAAGCGCCGATTGAACTCAGCTTCAATTCCGTTTCCCCGCTGACCACCAAAGCAAAAGGGCGGGCCATCGCTGGCCCGCCCTAATGCTGTCGTCCAATCCCTTGCGGGAAGATCAGAACTTGTACTTCGCCGCGATCCCGTAGGTGCGCGGCTGGTTGCGGTAACCCGACAGGGTGCCCGCCTGCGCCACGCCGGGGAACAGCGTCGTGATATAGGTATCGTCAGTCAGGTTGCGGCCCCACACGCTGAGGTTGAAGCCGCTTTCCAGCTGAAGCGTGATCGACGCGCTCAAATTGTCGATGTCACGCTTGTACTGGGGCAGGCCCTGAGCGATCTGGACGCTGCTTTCATGCTTGAAGTCGCTGTGGAACACCAGTGCGCGATCGTTACCGAGATCAGCGGTATAGGTGCCACCAAAGCTGAGCGACCATTCCGGGATTCCGGCGGGGCGTTCGCCCGACAGGTCGACCGGCACCGTCGCAAAGCTGCCCGGAACCAGCGCCGATCCGCCGACATAGCTGTCGAACGTGGCATCGAGGTAGGTGACGGCGGTGGTAAAGGTCAGGTTGTTGGCAGGCGAAATCGTCGCATCAAGCTCGAAGCCGCGCACCGACTGCTTTTCCGCGTTCGACAAGACGAAACCGGTGCCGACGAACACGTTACCCTGGAACCCCTTCAGCGACTGTTCGAACAGGGCAAGGTTGAACGCCAGCCCTTCAAAATTGGCCTTCAGGCCGATTTCGTAAACCGCCGCCTGCTCCGGATCCGCGAAGCGCGTGCCGGTGGTGAGATTGTTGGGCAGATTTGCGCCCAGCGCGGTGCGGATCGGCGATGCCGCGGGCGGCGGCGACTGAGCAGGCGAGCCTGGGATGAAATCGCGCGCCAGCGGACGGCTGTCACGCGACAGGTTGAACGACACACCCTTGTAGCCTGTTGCATAGGTCGCATAGAGGCTGATGTTGTCGCTCGCCTCCCACGACAGACGCGCGGTGTACGACAGATCGTCATCCTCGGTCCGGCCACTTTCAACCGCATTCGGGAAGTTCAGGAACCCGGGCAGGAACTGCAACGGGCGGAACGCCAGGAATGGGTTGAAAGTCGGGTTCGTGGCCAGTGCAGCGGGAACCCCCGCACGCACACCGGTCGCAACCAGATCGATGGTCGAGAAGGTGTCGGTGGTGCTATTGTTGGTCGCCACTCGCTTGCGGTCGTTGGTGTAGTTACCGCCAAGGCTGAGCGTCAGAGTTTCAACGATTTCCCAATCGACCTGTCCAAAGATCGAGATAGCGCGGTTCGAATAGTCATAATTTTCGAACACGCCCAGGCCACGCGAGCCGAATGCCGGGACAGATGCCGGAATACCGTTAAGTGCACGCAGCAGTGGCTCATTCGCGATATATCCGCCGCCCGACAGCAAGTTGGCATAGTTGCGGAAATCGCGGCCAAAAGTCAGCGACGAGGCAACGTCGATATTTTCCTTGAAGTAGAAACCGCCGAGCAGGAAGTTCACCGGCCCGTCAAAGTCGGTCGCAACGCGCGCTTCGAGCGTGTAGGTATCGATGCCGGTTTCGTTGCGGTTGTCACCAATGATGTCGGCGCTGGTAAAATCCGAATCCTGGTTCGTAAAGCTACGCACCGCGCGATAAGCACCGATGGTGGTGATGTCGAACGGGCCGGTCTGCCAACTCATTTGTAGCGACGCGCCGTAATTTTCGATGTCGTTGACCGAATCGAAATTACTATACTGGGTCAGGGCGCGCGGGTTGTTGGAAACCAGACGGCCACCCAATGCGCGCACGGCGTTGCCGGTCGGGCCGTCGACCACATTGATGACGGCGCAGCAGATTTCGTCGATCTTGTCGTAATCGGCGATAAAGCGGAACTTGAGGTCGTCCGTGGCCTCGAACAGCAATTGCCCGCGCACGCCCCAGCGGTTACGTTCATTCGAGCGGCTGCCGGTACCGAGATCGCGAACATAGCCGTCGCGCGTGTTATAATTGCCAGCCAGGCTGAAAGCGACCTTGTCCGACAGCGGGCCGGTGATGTCGGCTTTTGCGACGATTGCGTCAAAATTGCCGTAGGACAGTTCCGCCGATCCGCCGAAATCGAACTGCGGCTCTTGTGTTACCAGCGAAATAATGCCGGCCGAGGCGTTCTTGCCGAACAATGTCGACTGCGGTCCGCGGAGTACTTCGACACGCTGGACGTTGGGAAGATCCCCGATCTGAGCGGCCGAGCGTGAGCGATAGACGCCGTCGATGAACACGCCGACCGACGGCTCGATCCCGGCGTTGTTGGCGCCGTTACCGAAGCCGCGAATGATGAAATTGGTGTTGGCCGAGCTTTGCAGCTGGCCCACGCGCAGCGACGGCACCAACGTCTGAATGTCGAGCAGATCGCGCACCTGTGAATTTTCAATGCTTTCCGCCGTAGTCACGGAAACGGCGATCGGTGTATCCTGCAACGTCTGGGCGCGCTTCGACGCGGTAACGATGATTTCGTTGCCGAAATCCTCTTCGACTGCAGTCTCCTCAGCAGCAGCATCCTGAGCAAATGCCGCAACCGGCAACAGGGAGGCACCCAAAATCGTCGCACTGCAAAGCATTGAGCGAACCTTACGCATCACATTCTCCATAGCAAACCACGCTTCGGTGGCATTGGTGACATTGTTTTGTTCTTCGGCCGCCTTGCGCGATACCCCGGCCAACGTCAACGCACCCTCTGCACTAGACAAATTTAAGCAGCAGGTCGCGTTGCAGCGGCGCAACACTGTGCCGCCGGTCGCCAAAAGGAAGCAGGTGTCAATAGCCCATCAGGCTAAGCACTTCCTTGCGGCTGCGCTCGTCATCAAGAAAACAGCCCAGCAGGCGGCTGGTCACCATGCCGACACCGGGTGTGCGGACGCCGCGCCCGGTCATACAGCCATGTTGCGCCTCAATGACCACTGCGACACCGTGAGGCTGGAGATGATCCCAGATGCATTTTGCCACCTCGGCCGTCAGACGTTCCTGAACCTGAAGGCGACGAGCAAAACCATTAAGCACGCGCGCAAGCTTCGAAATGCCAACGACCCGGTCGCGCGGCATGTAGGCAATACAGGCTTTGCCCGTGATCGGCGCCATATGATGTTCGCAGTGCGACTGAAACGGAATATCCTTAAGCAGCACAAGTTCATCATAGCCGCCCACCTCTTCAAATGTGCGCGACAGATGCAAGGCAGGATCCTCGGCATAGCCGACGCAATATTCGCGCCATGCGCGCGCAACACGTTTCGGGGTGTCGAGCAACCCCTCACGCAATGGATCGTCGCCCGACCATTTGATCAGTGTGCGGATGGCATCGGCCACCTCTTGCGGGACAATCACCTTGCCGTCTTCATCATGGCTGTCGCAGCCCATCATGTCTTCCCTCGACCTGAACAAACCCATCCTTTGGCGCGTCGCATTGGCGAATTGCCGGGGTATGGCAAGCAATTAATGGTTAGCCCCGCGCCAGGTATTGCCAATTGACGCTGCGGCAATGCGGGCTTTGCAAGCCATCAAGGCTTTTTCGCTATTTTCCGTCCCAAAATACCTTGACGCGCACGTCAACACGGCGCAGCTTTTGTACCAGATAGAACCTGCAGAAGCAGGTCGCTGCTGGGAGTGCCGATGCCTAATGGAATCGGCGAATTGGGATAAAGGACCGGCCAGGCCGGCCAAGGCCACGCATAGTGCGGCGGCGAAAATCCCGTTTCGAAGGACTGCTTTGCGGTCCGCTGCCAGATCCTCTCCCGCGTGAATTGGGCTTATGTGGCCGCACGTTCCAGCGGCCCGTCTTTGGGAGGATGCTATGAAGTTCAACGCTCTGATCGGCACATCGATGCTGGCGCTGTCGCTTGCCAACCCGGCGTTCGCACAGGACGCGGCGCAAACCGAAACCGACGCCTTCGGAGGCGAAATCGTGGTGACGGCACAGCGCCAGTCCGAACGGCTGCAGGACGTGCCAATTGCGGTATCGGCATTCAGCGCGGAAGCGCTGGAGGCACAGCAGATCGAGAACCCGTCCGACCTCCAATTGACGCTGCCCAACATTACCTTTACCAAGACTAACTTCACCTCGTCGAGCTTCACCATCCGCGGCATCGGCGATTTGTGCGTGGGCGTTAGCTGCGACAGCGCCACCGCTATTCACATCAATGGTTCGCCGCTGGTCGGCACCCGGCTGTTCGAGACAGAATTTTTCGATCTGGAACGGATTGAGGTGCTCCGCGGACCGCAAGGCACGTTGTTCGGCCGGAACGCTACTTCGGGCGTTGTGAACGTCATTACCGCCAAGCCGAACCTGAGCGGCTTTGCCGCCAACGCCGAGGCCGAATATGGCAATTTCAACAGCATCAAGGCCAAGGGGATGGTCAACATCCCGCTCGGCGAGACGCTGGGCGTGCGCATCGCGGGTTTTTATCTCAATCGCGACGGTTTCACGAAAAACCTGTTTGACAACAGCAATATCGACGGCCGCGATATGTATGCGATCCGCGGGTCGGTTCGTTGGGAGCCCGGCCCGGATACGACGCTCGACATCATGGGATATTATTTCCGTGAAAACGATGATCGCATGCGCATTCAGAAGCAATATTGCCAGCGAGATCCAACCGGCGTACTCGGCTGTCTCAATAACCGCCGCGACCCCGGTGTCACCAACGGCAATTCCACCTTTGTTGGCGTGCTGACCAGCCGGGAATTCTTTGCCATTCGCGGTCTGCCAACGTCACTGGCGCTTGGTAGCCTCTATGGCCCGGACAGCTTGGCTGGTTTCGTCAGCCCGGCCGATCCGCGGATCGTTAACACCGACTTTAATCCCGAATATTTTTCCGATGAACTGCAGATTGAAGGACGACTGGAACACAGCTTCGGGTCGATCAACGTGTCCCTCGCGGGCATATATCAGGAGGCGCGCGTCGATAGCCGCCAAGATTACAACCTGTCGGTTCAGAATCGCGCCTTCTTTACACCGGCACTGACCACGCTTCAGGCGTTGGCGACGGGTGCCGGTGGGCCAGCGCTGGCCGCCTATCTCAATCCCATCCGAGCAGCGCTGATCCCCGGCGGGCCGACAGGCAATCTGTGCACTTCCGACACCGATCCCACAGGGCTCGGCAGCTATGGCGGCAATTCCATCTGTGGTCCGACCGCCCAGGATTTCGACCGGTCGAACCAGGAAAGCAGCGCCTGGTCCGGCGAATTAATCCTCAGCAGCGATTTCGATGGTCCGCTCAATTTTGTGCTCGGCGGGATTTATGGCGAGGCTCACCTCACCGAAAACAGCTATTATGTGAACAGCTTCGGCATCGACTATCTGACCGGAATTTTGGGCACCTTCACGGCGCTGGGGAATCCACCGGCCGCCGGTGGCCCGCTTCCGCCATCCTATCTCGGGACGCCTTTCTTCAGGAACAACACGGATGATCTAAAGGTCAAATCCTATGGCCTGTTCGGGGAGGCTTATTGGGAATTGTCCGACGGGGTAAAACTTACCGTAGGCGCACGCTATACCAATGACAAAAAGGCGGTACGCGCGCGATCGACGCTGGCAAGTTTCCTGGTGCCATTCACCCAGACGGGCGATGTGTTCAACTCGCCGTTCGTCGGCAGCTTTGATGCTGACCCTGGCCTCGCGGGCAATCAGCCCTTTCAGGTGCGCCGTGTCGGTTTTGACGAAGTCACCGGCCGCGCCGTTCTGGACTGGCAGATCACGCCCGACAACCTTCTCTATGCCTCCTATTCCCGCGGCTATAAATCAGGCGGGATCAATCCGCCGCTGCAGCCCATTTTCGCGGTCGACGAGAGCTTCTCGCCTGAACTCGTTGATGCGTTCGAAATCGGCAGCAAAAACCGCTTCGGCGACCTCCAGCTGAATGTCACCGGTTTTTACTACAAGTATAATGATCTCCAGCTCAGCCGGATCGTTGCCCGTACCTCGGTCAACGACAACGTCGACGCCGAAATCTATGGGCTGGAGGCCGAGGCCGTCATTACGCCGTCACCCAACTGGGTCATCAACATGGGAGCGTCCTACCTGCACACCAAAGTGTCGAGTGACAAGTTCCTCGGCGACCCGCGCGATCCTTCGGGCGGCCGGTCGGATACGGTGATTATCAAGGATATCACCAACGGCGCAAACTGCGCGGTGGTGCCCACCGTTGCGGGCAATGGCGCGGGCGCATCTGCGTTTGTGACCGCCATCAACGGCAGCCTCGGTCTTCAAGCGCCTGCCAGCTTTGGGCCAAACAGCGGGATTAACTCGCCAGGTGCCTTCGGCATTTGTTCGGTTCTGGAAGCGCAAGCGGCCGGACCAGTGGGAGCCGCATTCGGCGGTGTCAGGATCGAAAATGCGGGCGTGCCAGTCAACATCCGCGGCAATGAATTGCCCCAGGCGCCAAATTACAAATTCAGCATAGGCGTCCAGTACACCGCCGACATCGGCACCGACATGACGCTCGTTCCGCGGTTCGACCTGGCTTATACCGGGGACAGTTACGGCAATATCTTCAACGGCAGGATCAACGAGATCAATGGCTATGCTCAGGCCAATGCTCAAATCCAGCTGAATGGCGCTGATAACAAGTGGTTTGTCCGGGCCTTTGTCCAGAATATCTTCGACAGCCAGTCGGTAACTGGCCTGTATGTCACCGACCAGTCGTCGGGCCTGTTCACCAACGTCTTCACACTCGATCCGCGGCGCTATGGCATCGCAGCCGGGGTGAAGTTCTGACCCCAGCTGCCGCGGTTTTCCGGCGGCGGACATAATGGCGCACGCTGGTACGCATTGCCAGCGTGCGTCGTCATGATTATGGATCAAGCTGAAGGGGTTTATCGTTGCCCTAGCTGTGCCCAGCCGCGTCGGCGCATCTTCTTTGAGAACCCTATTCCGCCTGTCCTGAACTAAGGGCTGTAGGGACTCAACGCGTCATCATCGGTTCGTCATTCCCGCGCAGGCGGGAATCCATCACCTGTCGTTGAAATTTAGAGCGCGGGAGATGGATTCCCGCTTTCGCGGGAATGACGAAATAAGGCGAAACGGAAACTTTCGCATTGAATCCCCACAGGCCCTAAGCCCACGGGAACGTGCGTGAGCATAAACGAAGCCAAAGCTGGACCAACCGATAAAGATATTTCTGGAAAAGCCACGCCAGGCATGGCCGAAAATTGGTGCCCGGGGACGGGTTCGAACCGCCGACACTGCGATTTTCAATCGCATGCTCTACCAACTGAGCTACCCGGGCATATGGCCGTCAATTCCCGTAAGGGTGCGCGGCGAAGCGCGGCTATAGGCAGGTGATTTCATCCTGTCCAGCGCCTTTATAAACACTGCACGCGGCCATCATTCCTCGCCGCTTTCGGGGGTCCTGCTGCCTTCCAAGCCTCCATCTTGCGGGTCATAGACAGGCACCCGATAATCCTCGCCAAACCACCGCACAAGATCGCGATCGCGACAACCGCGACTGCAGAATGGCCGATATTCTGCATTACGCGGTGCGCCGCACAAAGGACAGCGGGCGGCACGAGGCAAGGCCTTATTGGGCATGACCGGTTCCTGAAATGCTGGCGTCGGGGTGGATGGCCGCGGCGCGCCCTGTCCGCCGTTCAAGCGCCGCCATCCACGTTGGCCGCGCGGTCAGCAAAGCTGCAACCGGCGGACGCGTGTGCAAGGTTAAAACCCCTGCCCCCACTGCGCGCTCCGCAGCTCTCAGCAGCAAGAGGGCGTCGCTAAGATCGCGATCCAGTTGCATCCGTTCGCACAGCGACGGACGTTCACGGCGGCGAATGATCTGGACAAAACCAAAGCCGTTCATCGCAGTGCGCTCGAACGGCCCGGGCACTGCGGCATCGATCAGGGAATCCACCGCCTGCCGATCCGCGCGACCGGAGAGCGTTGGAAAATCAATGCCGATCGATCCGGTAAGACCGAATGCGGCAATTGCCGCCCCGCTCGCTATGGCCCCCGCTTCGGCCAAAGCGCGCGGGGACAGATCGCCGTCGATGTCGATCAACGTCATCGCCGGGGTGAGCGCAATGGCGAGCGCACCTCCTGGAAAGGGCCAGACGCCCGTGCGAGCGCTGTCGAGCAACTCGCTCCATCCCGCAGCCTCCAGCGCGTCGATGGGTTCGGTCGTGCGTACATCTTGGACCGTGTGGCCATTTGCGGCGATGCGTTGACGCATTGTCGGCGGAGGCGACGGCAGGAGAGTGTCTGCGATGACAGCCTGCGCCAGCTTGTCGCGCCCTACCTCACGCAAAGCCAAGCGTGTCACGCGGGCAAAGAGCACAGCGCCTTCGGTCAAAGCTGGGGGGGGATTTGCGAGCCATAGCTCGTGCCCGCCGTCGGCCCTGATCAGCGCGCGTCGGCGAAGGCGATCATGATTGACCAGCTGGGCAGCCAGTACCTCGCCGACACCAAGACCATCATCGTCCCGCTCAATCTCAGCCGCAATGATGACGCCATCGCGAACCAGAGCGGCGCGGCGCTCGCCAATGCCATCCTCATACAGCCACTCAGCCATGATCAGGCAGAACGCCCGCAGCAATCAACAGCGCGGCGGTTTCGGCCAGCGGCAGGCCGACGACACCGGAATGGCTGCCCGCCAGCCAGCGGACGAATATGGCCGCGCGTCCCTGAATGGCATAGCCGCCCGCCTTCCGCTCGCCCTCACCGCCTTCGGCATAGGCCGCAATCTCACGAGGATGCAGCCGTTTGAAGGTCAGGACCGTCTCTGACAGACGCGTGCGTAGCTGCCCTTCGCTGTCCATGAGCGCAATAGCAGAATAGACCCGGTGACGCCGCCCGGACAAAAGCGCAAGACACGCCGCCACCTCGGCAGCATCGGCGGCGCGTGGCAAGATACGGCGGCCGGCGGCGACGACCGTGTCCCCCGCCAGAACGACCTCGCACGTTGCACAGGCGACGGCAGCTGCTTTTTCCATCGCCATACGCAGCGCATAGACGCGGGGAAGTTCCCCGCGCCGAGGGCTTTCGTCAATGTCCGGGGACGCGATGCGAACAGGAACCACGCCAATCTGCGCCAGCAATTCGCGGCGGCGCGGCGAGGATGAGGCCAGCACCAGCGGCGCGGCTGAAAACGCCGACACCGTCATTTGAAGCGATAGGTGATCCGCCCCTTGGTGAGGTCATAGGGGGTGAGTTCGACCAGCACTTCGTCACCAACCAGCACGCGGATGCGATTCTTGCGCATCTTGCCCGCAGTGTGGCCCAGAATTTCATGATCGTTTTCTAACCGGACGCGAAACATCGCGTTCGGCAGCAGCTCGACCACTTGGCCGCGCATTTCCAGCAATTCTTCTTTCGCCATGCGAGTGTCACAAATCCATAAAAGCGGAGCAATGCGCGCCCATAGCGTCAAAGTGTCCCAAAGGGAAGCGGCGCGCGACTTTCGGCCGAGCACTCATTGTCACACCTATTCCACCGTCACGCTTTTGGCGAGATTGCGGGGCTGGTCGACGTCGGTCCCTTTGGCGCAGGCGACATGGTAGGCGAGGAGCTGCACCGGGACTGCATAGACCAGCGGCGCGATCAGCGGATGAACTTTCGGCATTTCAATGGTCGCGAGGCAGCCTTCGCCAGCCTCAACAATACCCTCCGCATCGCTAATCAACACAACTTTGCCGCCGCGGGCGCGGACCTCTTGCATATTGCTCACCGTCTTCTCGAACAGCGGACCCGACGGAGCCAAAACGATGACCGGCACGGCTTCATCGATCAGAGCGATGGGGCCATGCTTCATTTCACCCGAAGCATATCCTTCGGCATGTATGTAGCTAATTTCCTTGAGCTTCAATGCGCCTTCCAGTGCAAGCGGATAATCCGGCCCGCGTCCCAGATAAAGAACGTCGCGTGCAGGCGCGATAAGATGCGCCATGCCCGCAATGTCGCCGTCGTGAGCGAGCGCGGCATTGAGCGCAGCGGGCGCCTCGATCAGGTGACGGACGATTTCCTGCTCCGCCGCCTTGGTCAGCTTGCCCTTTACTAGCGCGAGGTGGGCGGCAAGTGCGGCGAGTACCGCCAGCTGGCAGGTAAAGGCCTTGGTGCTGGCAACGCCAATCTCGGGGCCGGCGTGGGTCGGGAGCAACAAGTCAGCCTCCCGCGCCATACTGCTGGTTGGCACGTTGACGACAACGGCAATGGTCTGGCCATTGTCCTTGCAATGACGCAGTGCGGCCAGCGTGTCGGCCGTTTCGCCCGATTGGCTGATGAACAAGGCAAGGCCGCCCTCTTCCAGCACCGGATCGCGGTAACGAAACTCGCTGGCGACGTCGATGTCGACGGGCACGCGGGCGAAGGTTTCGAACCAATATTTGGCAACCATCCCGGCATAATAGCTCGTCCCGCACGCGACAATTGCAATGCGCCGGACGCTGGCCAGATCAAAGTCCATCTGCGGCAGCGCGACCGTCTGTTCCAACGAGCGGATGTAGCTCGATAAGGTTTGGGCAACGACGGTAGGCTGTTCAAAAATCTCTTTCTGCATGAAATGGCGATACGGGCCCTTTTCGACCGCTGCCGCACTGACGCCACTGGTCGTGATCGCGCGGTCGACAGGATTATTCTCCTTGTCAAAAATCTGGGCCC
>ERZ1066121.773-NODE-773-length-27177-cov-57.172664_pt1 | contig 27177 bp, 36 predicted proteins | sample MGYA00382768_ERZ1066121 | MGnify/ENA primary metagenome ERZ1066121 (study PRJEB33369, sample SAMEA5778351) | biofilm metagenome | biome: Industrial cooling water; feature: Water cooling tower basin; material: Biofilm | place: United Arab Emirates | collected...
AGGAGCACGACACCGTGAAACTCTACTTCTCCATCATTACATCTTGAGTACTACCGGTTGTACTTCAGATTACATTTGAAATTAACACTCCTGCTCATTTAGCATGACTAGAATAAGCACTACGAGTGACGTGCAATAACTCAATCCATTTTCTAATAAGAAATACGATAAAAATAAATGGAGACACCAATGAGTAGTGGTCATGCGAGCCATAAAGGGGCTGGAGTTAAACACAGTCACGACACCGGGAAATTAGATTCTGCTGCCACAACACCCGCCGCCAACCCAGAGGATTTATTAGACGAAGGTGAGGGCTATCCGTTCAATGCTCAAGGCACAGAAGTGAATTCAGCAGCAACCGAGCGTCCGACTCAACCTGCAACGGATCAAGATGCCTAACTACCGTCCTTTAATTGTGGCTGGATTGGTGTTGGGGCTAGGGCAGGGTGGATTCTTTGATGGGATTATTTTCCATCAACTGTTGCAATGGCACCACATGTTTTCCAGCATCGAAACCGATCGCACGATCGCAGGGATGGAAATCAATACCCTCGGCGATGGATTGTTTCATCTGCTGGATTGGCTGCTGACGCTGACGGGCATTTTTCTCCTGTGGCGAGCTGGGCATTCAGCCAGAACTGCTGGGTCGGGGCGAGTGTTGCTGGGTGCCGTCCTCATGGGAGCCGGACTCTTTAACCTGGTCGAAGGAATTGTTGATCATCACATTCTCGGCATCCATCATCTTAAACCTGGTGTGCATGAACTGCTGTGGGATCTTGGATTCCTGGCATCTGGAATTGGGCTACTGGCGATCGGGCAAATTTTGATTCAAACCGTCATCCGCAAACAGGACAGCGCTGTGCCATGAATCGGTTAGAGGAAATTTCTACGAAACTGCAACGGGTACGGCAAGTGCTGGCTGAAACTGAGACAGCCGCCGTTCGTTTGCGTGGCACCGATTGGTTCGCCTGGGCAACGGCGGGTGGTTCCAACACCGTACTGCTAGCAGCCGAAACTGGAGTGGCAGAAGTGCTAGTCACGGCTACGGATGCCTGGATCCTCACAGATGAGATTGAAGCCCAACGGCTCCAGGATGAACAACTTCCCCAAGCTGAAAACTCGCCTTACCACTGGTTTGTGCAGCCTTGGGCAGACGATTCCCAGAGATCGAACTTTATCCGAGACGTAACCAATGGGGGCAAGATTTTGAGCGATCGACCGAGTCATCCACTCGAATCACCGCTACCAACCTCTTTGATTGAGCCAAGACGGGTTCTATTGTCGAGTGAAATCGATCGCTACCGTCAGGTGGGCAGGCTTGCCACTGAAGCGATGACCGAAGTGTTGACTCAAGCGCAACCAACCTGGACAGAATATCAACTGGCGGGTGCCGGGGCCGAGGCGTTGTGGGCGAGCGGCTTAGAGCCAATTTTGACCTTAGCCGCAGGCGATCGCCGTTTACCGCTCTATCGTCATCCGTTACCGAGTCGAGAACCATTGGGGCGACAGGCTATGCTGGTGTTTTGTGCCCGCAAGTATGGTTTAGTTGTGAGCCTAACTCGGTTTGTGTTCTTTCAATTAATGTCAGAGCAGGATAAGAAACTACATGACACGATCGCTGACATTGAATCCACGGTGCTTAACCAATCTCGGCTAGAAACGCCCTTAAATTTAATCTATCAGGCGTTAGCTGCGGCATATGAACAGCATGGTTATCCCCACGCCATCCGAGAACATCATCAAGGTGGCACAGCGGGGTATGCCGCCAGGGAAATGATTGCGACACCAGAAACCCACGATCGCCTCGCGGCTCAGATGATCCTTGCCTGGAACCCCAGCATCCCAGGGGCGAAAATTGAAGATACGTTTGTGTTGCGCTCGGATGATAGCCTGGAAAATCTCAGCCTCGACCCTAATTTTCCCTCGGTTGAAATCGATGGGAGACTACGGGCAGTGCCATTGGAGCGATAGAGATGAATTTTCAGCAGATTTTTCACAAGTTACCTGAAGTTAAGGCGAGTGCGCCCGGTCGAGTGAATTTGCTGGGCGAACATACAGATTACAATGATGGGTTTGTCTTGCCGACGGCCATCCCACAACACACAACCGTTTTGCTTGGGTTCAGCAACGACGATCGCCATCATTTCTACTCGGCTCAACTCAACGAACATCTTGCCATCAGTCCTGCTGCATCGATCCCACAAGGATTTGGACGTTATATCTATGGCTGCATCCAAGTGTTAGAAGCAGTCGGATTTATCATTCCGCCCCTCAATCTATTCGTGACTTCAGAGGTTCCCATTGGTGCTGGCTTGTCGAGTAGTGCGGCGTTAGAGGTGGCGACCTTGCGCGGACTGCGATCGCTGCTCAATCTTGATCTCGATGATGTGAAAATTGCCCAACTCGGACAACAGGCAGAGATTCAATACGCGGGGGTGAATTGTGGCATTTTAGACCAGATGGCATGTAGCCTTGCCGATCCCCAACATATGCTGTTTCTCGATACCCGCACCCTCGATCGCCAAATCCTGCCCTTCCCGTCAGGTGCCGAAATCGTTGTGATTGATAGTGGGGTGGCGCGATCGCTAGCCAGTAGTGGCTACAATCAACGGCGATCGGAGTGTGAGATGGCAGCCCAGCACCTTGGGGTGAAAGCATTACGAGATGTGAGCGATCCACAAGCAATAGAGCATTTACCTGAGCCGATTCGTAAACGTGCCCGTCATGTAATCACTGAAAATAACCGCGTTTTACAAGCTGCCACCGGAGTTTCAGCCACAGAGTTTGGGGCGTTGATGAATGCTTCCCATGCTAGTCTTCGGGATGACTACGATGTTTCTGTCCCCGCTTTAGATCAGTTAGTAGACATCTTGCAAAATACTGCTAATGTGTTTGGCGCACGCTTAACGGGGGCTGGCTTTGGGGGTGCCTGTGTGGCTTTGGTAAAGGCAGGAAATGGAACAGCGATCGCTGAAACCGTGCTCAATCAATACAATCATGCAAGTCAGAATGGACACATTTTAGTTGCTTAAGATTTGCTGTTTTGTACAAATTAAGATGAAATAATTGATTACTAGTCATTCTTAAGTAGGACGTTAATCAACTATAGAACTCATATCTTTAAGGCATAAGGAGTAAGAAACAGAATATTCAATTGAGTCTGTTTGAAAAAGGATGATGCAACTGCAAATTGAGTGTAATCGTATACCTGCTCAAAAACAGTTCTGCCTAACCTGTAGCAGTTTGTTTGAGATGACAGAAGCAAAAGTGATTATTTGTAATAATCAAGGAAAATCTTATGGCGAAATCTGTCCCCCCTGCCTACGGAAAGGGCATCAGTGGATTAGCGATCGCGTTAACCAATTGAATCAGCCACAGAGAAAAGTTACGATACGGCAGACTCAAAACCTAGAAATTCCTATTAGCGCCTAGACCGAAGGTTATGTCAAAGAAACATCATGAGCAGCAATCTAAATCACAAGGACAATGCAGTTGTCATTCACCAATTATTAGAAGAACTTCAACTTCAGATCTCTGTTTTGGAAGCGCAAATTGAAACAGGTTTATTTCTGACGCAGCCAGAGAATACTTCTGCTGAGATTGCAATATTGGAAGAAAACTCACTTGCACTAGAGGATGATTTCTTTCTGGCTGGTTATAGCCGTCGCCATGTGAAACGTGGCAGAGGCGCGTCAGAACATCTACCTAGACTCGGCGGTTCAGCCATTTGATCTGTCCTAAGTGTTCTGACCATAGTTATAACTCTAACTGTTAACTTGATAACAAAAGATCTGGCATTACCGCGGGTGCGTTAGGCCATCACTTCATCATCTCTACAACGACATACCTGCCACATCTTTTAATGTAGATGGGTTTTAGGGGGTGTGAGTCAATTAGCTATAACAACTGTGTCGTAAACGAGTTGCAGCCGAGTATTTGATATTTTTATACGAACAGAACCTTTAGACGCTTTTCTAGTCCTATCTTCTAAATAGATGAGTAGTCCTTCAGTAATTCAAATGCACTAATAAACTTGCTCTAAATTTACCCCAATTCCTACCCCAAATTCGTCTAAACATGCCCAACGTCATGGTGCTAGTTGAAACGAAAAGCCCCTCTGAACCCCAATCAGAAAAGTTTTTGCAATCTAAAACCCTGGAAGCCGATGGCGGGATTTGAACCCGCGACCGCTCGATTACGAATCGAGTGCTCTACCACTGAGCCACATCGGCATGACAACAATACATTATAACAGGCTCAGGCGTTAGGTTAACTAAATTAGACTAGCTCGCGTCCAAAGGGAAGAAGGGCTAGAATCATCAGTTTGAAGTGTTGTTTGGCAAAGGGCAGACCCACGATCGTAGACTCATGAGATTTGCCGTAAGAATCTAACTGTCACATTGGATCTTGCCTAAAAGTTGTCTAAATTAACCCCCAAGTTTGATGGGGGGTTATGACAGGTTCTATAAGTCCAGCAAACAACAATGGCAGCATCAGAATAAGATTTACTTATCTGAGAAGGTCTTACCAAATTGGAAATTTAGGACGGTTTGATGACCCTATTGCTTTACGTAGAGCAAATATCCTGGCATCTCAAATCAGCCTAGATATTGCTGCTGGTCATTTTGATGAAACATTGAGCAAATACAAGCCACAAACCGCTTCTAAGCCTGTTCAGAAGGACGTTAACTGGTCAAAAGCTATACAGGACTACATCATCCACAGAAAGAACTTAAAAGACTGTGGTGTTAGTTTTTTGCTTGATATGGAGGTACTTTCCAAGAAGTTAATCAACTTAAATGCTTCAACCCTGACTAAACCAATCAAGCTGGTTGAATGGTTGGCACAGTCTCAAACCGCTTATATGTGCGAGAAAAGCTTTTCTTATTTGAATCTGACAGCTAACTGGTTAATTGCCAGGGAGGAGATAGAAAAAAACCCTTTTAGCAAATTGAAAAAGCTGATTCCCGATCTTGAGGACGAATGGGACATTAACCCATTCTCTAGGGAAGAACTAGATCAGATAATTCAAGGCTTCAAGACGAACCCGCATTACAAGCACTATTGGCAACTGGTAGCTTTTCTCTTCTATTCAGGCTGTAGACCCTGTGAAGCAATTCCTTTGAAGTGGGTGAATGTTGGTTCTGACAAGATTGCTTTGAAGGAATCGAGAAGTCAGCGTGATCATCGGAAACGACTAAAAACTCAAAAGACACGGGTGATCCGAATTAGCCCTAAGGTTAACGAAATACTGGAAACACTCCAAAAGAAAAACGATTTAGTTTTCCCATCCCCTACTGGCAAGTACATAGACTGGCATAACTTCACCAATAGAGGATGGAAGAAGGTTATAGAGGGCTTAGGGATTGAGTATAGGAATCCCTACCAAATGCGGCACACCTTTATTACAGAAGCGATTAAGGCAAATATAAGTAGTACCCTAATTGCTCGTCATTGTGGAACATCAACAGAAATGATCGAACGTCATTATCTAGGAGATGTGAGTGATACTGAGATTTTATTTTAGGTTTTCAATAACACTTACCTTGCTTTGAAAAAGGCACAGATAAGGGCTTTGCGCCCTCCAAAAATAACCAAAATTACTTAATTTACGCTCTACAAAACTAGTCTTATTTTATTAGTTAATTATGCAACATTGACTAATTAGAAACGGCTTGCCAATTGAATTTCGCAGTGCTAGGATTGAGGCACAAATCAACTAGAGGAAATCAACAAATGAGTACTGAAACGATTCAAAGTCAGCTACACTCCCTGTCAATCGAAATCTTCAGCAAGAACTTGCCGGAAAAAGTAAAATCTGTTTTAGGCGAGTCTTATACGCTATCAATTGATTCAGAGGGATATTTAACTTTTAACGTTCAGTCAAAGGCTATCGCAGACCTTATTTTTGATCTTAGAAAAGACCTCTTTATCCCTTTAGTTCTTGCGTTTTTAGGCGATACAATATTTGTTGTTTGTAATGGAAGAAAGCGGCATAACTTTTCTGTAAGAGAGATGGCAAGATCTCTCCAGGGGCACGGATCAGAAGAGGTAAGAGAAAAGCTAGATTCAGCACAGATCAGCCCTTCCTTTTTACTAAGCTTTTCGCAAAAACAACCACGAAAATAATAATCTCTAAACCCCTTTAGCCTTATAGCTGGAGGGGTTTTGTAGAATAAAAGTAGTTATTGCAATCCTCAAAAACTCATGCTGGTAATTTGTTTCTAGAATAGAGGTGTTCCAATCCAGAAGATAATGAACTTTTTCGAGTCAAAACTAATACAGGCAAGTATTAGAGACTTTCACGAATTACCAGGAGTGATGGACAAAAAGCCTTTTTTACAATTAGATATGCAAAACTTTCAACCTACCCTAGCTGGTGAGTTGAAGCGTTTAGCAAAGCCAGTCTTTAATGTGGATGAATTCATAGATATGGCAATCACATTAAAGTATGTAGGAGGTATAAAAGGCTTACTAAAAAAACAGTTGACTGAGCCTGATGAAGCGTTTGTTAAGTTCTTCTTTGATACTCTGTGCCCAGATAATAGGTTTAGGGGATCACTTCGAGACAACTTTATAGCATTAACACCACGTTCTTTTAGAGAGTTTATAAGAGAGCAAATTGATAGTCTACTTGATGAAGTCTCAGAAATTCAGGTTAATAAAAATATTGCTCCATCTGTTGAGTCGCCAATTGTTAATGATGAGGAGATAGGTGGAGAAAGAATAATAACAACGGAAGAAGAATTAGAAGGATTCTATATTGTAAAAGCACTGCTAAATGGGGTTTTAAGTCCCAACAAAATCACTTACCGAGATTATATTAACTACTTCAACGTTCTGTTTGATGGTCGTTCTCAAAAACCGATTTGCAGATTCTATTTCAATAACCCATCAAGTAAGAAAATAGGACTTTTTGATAAGGGTGGAGGAAACACAGCAGAAGAAAAAATATCAATTAATAATGTCAATGAAATATTTCAGTATGCCGATCGTATTCGCTCAACAGTGCCTTTTTACTTAGAAAAAACAGAATAAATTTCTATTCTCTAATACGAATTGATGAGAAAAATTGATCATTAAGTTGCCAGAATTGCAACAGGAAAGAATGTAAATATTACTCACCTAGGATTTCACGAATGAGTGATTGGGACTATAGACGAACTGTAGACTTGGTAAATAGCTTCTTGGAGAATGGAGAAGTTACAGCTCTTTCTTGCATTGCACGTCCTTGTCAAAAAGGGCTTTTCGGAGGATATGAGTATCTTGATACTGAATACATAATCCACCTAACAAATTATCGGATTATTTTGGAGCCATACTTATATGAATCCAATTGGGCAGAAAAGCTATTAATTGATTTTCTTAATTTAGCTCATTATCAAAAATATAGTAGGGAAAAGAGGAAACGGGCAAAAGCAACGATGGAGTCAATGAGGAATACATCTATAACAATTCTTTACTCTCAAATTGATAGTATCGAATATATTAACGGTAAGGAGAATTTTATTCATATACGAATGATAGGAGAAATAATCAACAGAGAGATTGGTATATTTTATAGCTTAGGTATGTCCTTATTCTCTGTCTCATTAGTTCCTAAGGGAGAGGAAGGATTGCATTGGAATAAAAAAGGAGCACAACATCAACCGTCTGATACGATACTAGATGATAGTCTTCATGATTTATTGGCTAGTCCTACAATGAATACAAGTATTTTTTTTGTAGAAATGTCAAATCATCTAATAGCACAATCTAGCTCTCTAAAAACTGAAGAATATAAAAAATTAGAGTTTATATATAAAGCTAATTTAGTGAGAAGAGAGGATAATTTTAGTGACTGGAAAGAGGGAGATAAGGTAAGGCATAGAAAGCATGGTCAAGGAGTTATAACCAAAAAGTTTGAGGCTGGCGATAAAGTATGTTTTGCAGTTAAATTTCCTGATTTAGGACAAAAGGTTATTGATCCAAAATTAGGTGATTTAGAGAAAGAAGAATGAATTTGTTTCATCAATGCTAATTCTGAAAGCTTCAGTAGAATAGCCCCTAAAAGTTCCAAAACCTTAAAGTACGTTATTAAACCATCTCCCACTGAATCTTATTAAACCTAGCAGGATTACCAGCCGTATAGCGAACCGTGTTCTGAATCTGGCGATGCCCTAAGTACTCCTGGATGTCACGAGTGGGCATTCCCAATTCTGCCAGGTAGTAGCCACAGGAATGGCGCAACATATGCGGATGAATTGCCATTGGTAACTCTGCCAACTTTCCAGCCCGTTCCAGCATCTTGGTAATGGCACCCTGGCTGATATGTTCCCCTCGCTCATTAGGGAACAAGTAACGGCTATCGGGATAACGCTCTCTCAATTCCTGAAGCAACTCAAGTTCATCAGGTTGTAGGGGATGAGAGCCGCTTACACTGCCTTTGAGCCGTTGAATATAGATGCTCTTGTCCATAACCGCATCCCATTTCAACGTTGCTGCTTCACCAGCTCTAAGTCCATGCCGAAAACTGAGTAGAACAATAGCCTGATCTCTGACTGGATGTCTCCCACGTAAACCAGCCGCTTGAATTAACCGCTTCACTTCTTCAGGAGTCAAATATTCCCGTGACCGATACTCGATATTCTTTTCACGGGTTTTTATTCCAGGTTCAAACATGATTTGATCTCTGCTTTGGACTCACGAGTCTATGATAATTTAGAACTGTCTTAAAATCAATCATTTTTAAGACAGTTTTGGTACGAGTTTATTGCGTTTCAGAGTGTCGGGATAGTGAGCACACTAAAAAAGGCAGGAGTTAAGCAAACCTGATTGATTGTAGAGCCTTGAAACGCCCAATTTTCGTTAACAGATAAGGAGAACTAATAGGGGTGAGATTTTGGAGCCAAAAAAAGATTTATTTTTCTCTTTTGATTAGGTTAATAGTTTTGAGAACCCTTAGAGAAAATCAAGGACTGGGCAACCAAGATAACTGAAGTGGTAAAGGGTCTAACGCTGAAATAAATAGACCCTAGAGCTAGTTAAAGTTTCTAGGGTCTATTTATTGATGATTAAACGTCGCAAGTTAGAGAGTAGGGCTAGAAGCCGTGATCTCCTTCTAAATCAAAGTACATACTTTTGCTCCTATTTCAAGACAACGGAATAAAAATGTCTACCTTCTATACTACTCAAGCAATGAGGATTATTCCAGATTTTATCCAAACTTATTAAAGTATCATACGAAACAAGGTAGTACAAATAATCTTAATATTTCTTATTAATTAATGAATTTACTTACTCCATTCCCTGTAAATTTTATTGAGAGAAGTGAATATGAGAGATTTACCACCCTGTCTATCTACAAGCCAAAACTCAAAACTTTCGTAATAAGCGATTAATATTGATCTAAAAAAACCTCGAAGCAGTGTTTCGTCAACAATTCCATTTTCAACACACACAGCCATTTCTTCGAAGAAATTAAAAATATCTATAAGATGTAGCTCAAGATCAGGGTCATCTTGAAACATTTCTTCAATCTTTTTACGTCTAACACTTAAATTCGGTATCGATGAATCGTAAAGTTCTCTTCTCAAACGCCGAATTGCCTTTTTAGCATCAGAAAAACTAGAGTCATTCCACCTGTTGGGGAACAGGAGAGTTCTTGTTTCTTTTTGAGAAAGTGCATTATATCGCAAGTTGCGTCCAATATAAAATGCACTCACCAAGCTTGCCGTTACGGCAATGGCAGTGCTGGCAAATTTAAGATCCTCACGATTCCCTGGAAAGGCATAGTACAGTCCTATTGCTATGGCTGGAGCTAGAACAGCAAGAAAGGCAATGCTGATTGGGATATGAACCTTGACATTCCAGATGTCAAAAATGCTGTTTATGGTCTGTTTGCGTGACATACAGTTGAATAGGGTTTTATCCTTTACAAAAGTATATTACACAATTGATCCGAATTAAAAGATATGCAATTTGGAGAGGAGGACTAACTTAAACCCATCAAGTCTCTTTGTTCCTGAACGGTTTTATACATCCGATCAACCCGTTCAAAGAACTCAGGGGTGATCACTTCTGCAAAAACCTCCTGCAACTGGGCAAAGCTGATCTCACCCGCTTTATAGCCCTCAAATGCTGCTTCTACCCGTTTGCGGTCATCTACGGATGCTGCGTTAATGTCTTCTAGCTTGCCCTGTAGCGCTTCAATCTCAGGCAGATTCTCTAAATACTTCTGATAGTCCATCCCATTAACTCGCTTCTAAAATGTGAGCTTCTTCACCAACCACTTCTGCAAACTGGGAGCGTTCCATAACGACATATCCAGCACGTTGAAGAGCATCGATCGACACGTTCAAGTCCTGGTAATAAATCAAGCCAGCCGCTTCCCTTTGAAGACGTACCAAGCGTTCAAGACTCTCAGCCAGCTTCCCTATGTGATTGGGATTAATCGATTGAACCGCTTTTAGTAACTCAGATCGTGGAGTTTTGCCAGCTTCGACAGAACGCTTGATCTCCATGATTCTGTGACGCTCTTCGGCAGACCTTAACTCCACTATTTGAAGAATTTGGTCGGCTGCTTCAAAGTGCCTTCTCAGTAATTTCTCGTTCCGCTCACTGAGCAAATCACTGATACGCTCGATCGTTTTCTCCCTAGAAACCTCAGTTAAGGTTTTCTGAAACTCAGATCTCTTAAATTGCCAGTCTCCCTCCTGGCTCCATTTCTGGATAGTCGCTTTTGAGCGTCCTGATAGCGTGGCTAAACCCCTTATTGAAACGCCTTCAGGGTCTTCTATAAAGTGCCGTTCACAACGCTCTTTAGTCCACTTATCAACCATTCAGGAAACCGTCTAGCTTAGTGATAGGGACTAAATGAATCGAGTCCTTAACTCGTGGATCAGAGGCTAAAAGATTCTGCATTGTGCCAAACTTGAAATCACTTACAAAGCTTGATTCAAACTCACTAGGGAGTGATAAAACTCGCTTCTGGCAGACTTGCTGATAGCCTTTAGCACTTAGGGCTTTAGCCCCATCCTGAATCTCGGTGTAGAGCTTGTGAATCTCTTTAATCCGTTGGTTCAGAAGATTTGCTTTTCCTTGGAGTGCTGAAAACTCTTGCTGTAACTGGTTATAGAGCTTTTTTTGCTCACCTGACAAAGCTTGATCAGCTTGTTTGAGTTCATTAACCCTCTGAACTCTCAACTGCTGAAGCTTCTCAACTTCCTGATAACTCAGAGTTACGCCTTTTTGCTTTTCAGCTAACTCGTGCTGTTGTTGCTGGTGTGCCGTTTGAGCGGAAGCAATTTGAGCTTCCAGGTTTGACAACTCAGACTCTAGTTGAGCCTTAGCTTGTAATGCAGAATGATAGTTATTGTCCATAAATTACTTAATTAATATAAGACTCACGTGAACACTGAAAAATAGTTTTGAAACTGTGATCAGAGGATTTGCCGTGTTTCCGCCACAACACAAAAGCGTTTAGCCAAGCGTCCTCTTCTGAATTAGCTAAGAAGTGCCCAGTTTCGTGAAACAACGCTAATTCAAGGCAATCACCAACGGGTACAGAGAACTTATTAGAAAGCTTGGAAATCTCAGAATAATCAAGCCAAACGTCGAAAAGGTTATCTGTTCTCACAAAGAAACTACCAGACGTTGAATCCACAACGGGAATCAAAATAGTAGGAAGTTCTGCAACAGCAAAAACATTAACTCCGGTATCACGAACTAATTGAACCTGATCAGCTATTGGCAACAACAAAGTCTCCTGGTGATCACCAATAGCGGAATCTCTCAAAATTTGGTACAACCAAAGCTTATCTTTCTTTGATTCTAACGAAGTTGGTAAATACTGGGCTAGAGTTTTAGGTAATGTGTGCTTAATTGCAGAAGAAGCTTGTTTTTTTGCACGCTTCAAAAATTCAATCTTGCGCCCCATAGAATCTTTGATAACACTATCTAAAACTGGGGAGCTATCACCAATCAGATGAATTTCAGGGATTGTGGAAAGCATAAATATAAAACCTCAAGTAATTATTTAACGGCAAAAGCTCTACAGATTAGTGTTCGTGGAAACCTGTAGAGCTTTTGTTTCAGCATACGCTAAGTACATTTTAGCGAGTGAGAAAGCTGATTGTGGATCATGCTACTAATTCAAGTTCCTGACTCTGCACTCGTGATAGCTTATCCTGGAAATCATCAGGAGTAAGGTGAAGAAAGGAATCTAAAAGCCTAACTTGAATATAGATTGGAAGGCTTGAAAGAATTTGTCTAAATTCTTTCTCACTGACCACCTGAGACACTCCCACAAAATCAGTCAAGACTGCTGCGCTGTCTTGACCTTTATCCTCAGAGTCTAGATCTTCTACAAGAGATGGTAGGTAAGTTGATGCAAGCCAGTACAAATTATTGTCTAAATCAAAAAGTTTAGTTTTGCTATTAATAGCTTCTAGAAGCAAAACTAAACTTTTTTTGAGACTCTTAAACCCATCAGGATCTATCTCCTTAACTATCTGAGAAACTCTACTTTTATTAACTCTGGCAGCAGCAGCAACATCATTAATTGTAGTTTTTGTATTTGTCCTTACTCCTCTCCATAAATATTCGACAATAGCTCTCTCAGTTTGAACTCCTTTAGATGCAGCAGCAGGGCAGACATCGTAAACGTCAATTTCCTGAATTACGCAACCAGGATAATATTCCTTAATTGCGTTTTTTTGATTTTCACTAACTTCTGTTAGTAGCCAGAAAACTAAACCTTCATTCTTTCGGTGATGCGCTCTAAGTCTACCAATCCCCTGAATGAGTTCGTTAGTAGCTTTCTGGTTTAACCAACACCAAAAAGCGTCAGTATCTCTACTTTCATTCCAGAGAATATGGTATTCAGACAACGCTGATCCAATATTTTCAGTAGGGGTTCCTATAGAAATTAGCTGTTGGCATTCCTTAAACCGATTGCTGTTACGATTGTCTGCGAAATGGTGCCCCAAAACCAAATTAGGTTTCATTTCTCGGTATAAATCAACGTATTTTTTTAAGTCAAGAATGCCGACTTTGCATCCGTTTACTTTCTCACATATAGCGTTGACAGCTTTAATGGAGCGCTCTAGCTGGCTGTAAGGTGAATAGACTTGCTTGCCATTGTGGTAATGCTCCCTTTGATGCCCAAGCTTTCCTAGTCCTTTCACAACCTTTATTGTGAGATTTTCAAAGGAAGGACGTTCACATTCAATTTGTAATATTTCAGAACTGTGTACGCCTAGTTTTTTAGATAAATCAATAAGGTCAGGCGTTGCATCCATCAAAAAAACCTTTTGAGCCTTTTTGAGTGCTTCACCATGTTTGGTCGAATACCTGGTAAATCTGATATTCCCATTACTAGTTACCGAAATATCATTCCTGTACGTACCCGTGATTACATCAATAATCTTCGGCAAAAGTTGGATCGTTGTAGTTCTATCAATCACTGATCCTCTAGAACTAGGAGAACTAATCCACAACTCATCTAAATTTGGTTTTAATAAATCTTTTGCCTTGATTGCTATTTCGTTTAGTGATGGATACACAGTGTAGAATGCGTCAGAAGCCCTTATCCAATCATTCCAAAACCGAGTAATTAAAATTTCTTCTAAATCCCTTTGCGAAGGCAAAAACTTCATTAATTCAATATGGTTAAGCCCAAATTTCCCTCTTTCTTCTACAGCCCTTTTCAAACCTTGGTAAATAGGTAGAAATATAGGTTCAACAATCGAGTAAAAGAAAGGATTTTGTGTGCGAATCGTCTCCAATTCCTTATCCAAACAATCAACCGACGATTCAAGTCTCTCAATGGCTTGAACTGCCCTACCCGCTTCGTCGATAAAGACGACGACATTTTCATCTTTTTGAACCGAAATTTTATCTATGTGGGTTCTAAGCACAGACTCTTTTCTCTGAGCTTCAACAGCACCAAGGTATTGGCACCCGCTGAAGAAAGGGCACTTTTTGCAATAAGGAGAGTTGAACCCTCTCCCTATCGTTTGACCTTTCGCCCTTAACCGTTGAATATGGTTATCTTCAGGACATAAAGGCTCAATATCAGGCTTATCTTTGGAAGATACGCGTTTGCGGTAGGGATTACCGTTAGGCGTAAGCTTGGTTTTATCAAATACTAATCCAGCACCACTAACAGCTTCTGGAATATCTTCAAGTTCCGATGTTGATGGGTTCCTGTAATCCTGAGAAGCGTAGATAGCTCTCCAGGGCATTAAATCACCCTCTTCAACAAAGACTCTTGCTAAATCCCCCCAATTCTTCAAAAGCTTACCGACATCGGTAGATTTGCCAGCACCTACAATATCGGCAATTAGGGTGTATTTGTACCCCAATTGAATGATTCTTTTTATGATCTCAGCACGATCGTAACTTTGATAAACCAGTGTTGGTCTGCCCATCTCTACCCACTCTTCAGAAGTTGGGATTGTTTCTGGTGTAACCCTGAGTTTCCACCAACCGTTCTGCTTATTGTTGTAGGGCACGATAGCGCAGGGGTTTACAGCAGTAGCTTGATCAGCCTCTTTTGTAACTTGGTTGGACTTCTTTGAAGTCTTAGTAGATTGCTGTAAAGGCTTTCTGTAAATACGTTCAAGTTGTGTGAGAATCTTTCGATTCTCGTATTCCTCTCTGGTGATGGTCTTCTGTGGATACTTCCAGCCGTTTTCTTTGGCTCTATTAATCAGACTCCCTAAACCAGCACCATCACCAATGTCGCTACCCCAAAAACGATAGAAGCCCTCATCGGTATGGTAATGGCTTCTACGGCTCCAGGGCAGCACTTCATCCAGAGTAAGACCAGATCGGCGTGCTGCTAGAATTACACCAATCCAACCATGCCAATCTAAAGAGTTTGGATCGATAGAGTCCAAACAACTTAGAGCAATATCTCGATCAGATCTTTCTGAATACTGTGCCTGTAAACAATTCCCTGATTGATACCTGTAATCGGCTTTATTTGCCCCCTGAATGGCTTTTGCTGCCTGACGGTGTTCAAAATAATTAATCAGCCACTCTTCAAGCCATTTAGGGGCATTGGCTACAGAACAGTTTGAAGGCGAGTTTATCCATTTGTAAGAACCTGTCTCAGGATGTTTAGATGGAGGGATAACCGATTGACATTTGTCATACCTGAAATCGAGCTGATCATTTCCATCTGCTTTAAGATCACCCCACTCCTTAAGCGCATAATGCGTGAATTTGATGCGTGCTAGTCGTTCTTGAACTTCTGGTGACACCTTGTATAAAAGCTGTCTTCTTCCAGGCTTGCCAGAAGCCCAAGAAACAGTAATGGGAATATTGCCGTTGCTGATTGCTTGCAATATAAGCTCAGCACCAGCACCATCTACATCAATTGCAACTAATTTGTTACCTGTTCTGATACCGTAACCATCAGGGAAAGCAGTCCAATACGTCTGTTTCTTTTCACTCCACTGATGATCACCAGTTTGAATAAGTTGGATTAAAGTTTCCCTGTTTATGGGTGGTTCTGTTTGCCAACCCTTTCTATAAGCTCTCTTTTCCTTTACAGGAGTTAGAGACCATTCATCAGGAATGATTGATAAAGCGTCAATTAACGCTTGTTTGCGAGGTGTCATTTACCGATCACCTCCTCTCATTTCAGCCGTTAGTTCCTCACACCAATCAAGAATTTGTCTTTTCTTGATGCCGTTGTGGCAAGATAAATCCGTAATGGCGAGGCTTCTGGCTAAAGGGTCTAAGGTGCTTAAGGATCTAATAACATCCTTAAAGGTTTCAACGTCTTTTGTTTCGTAACGCAGAAAGCTCCCTTTAGCACTCGTAGGAAATTCTCGTCTAACTCGAATTCGCCAATGCTTGTAGTTTTGAAACGGATCAACCATTGAAAGAACCTCCCTTAACGCTAGAGGCTATCTCAAGTTGAGTCCGCTGAGTCTTATGTGCTAAAATGTAGGCATGAAGGGACTTTGAGTGAAAATTCCCACTCGTCCCCAAAATTCGGGGTAAAATATTCATGTTGGGTTTTCCCGCGACCCTGAAAATCTGTTTCCCGCAGATTTCAGGCTGTACAAAAGTTTTTTCTTACTTCTGAAAATCTGTTTCCCGCAGATTTCAGTATTCTCAAAAGAAAAAACAGAAACAAACAAAATCAAAAAAACCAAAAAACGTCAGTAGGTTTCCCGCCTCTGGCGTTTTTTTATGCTGCATTATTCAAATACGCTTCAAGCGCTTTTCTGATCACAACACTGTGAGTCGTGTTTTGCTGTTTTGCCTTAGACGCTAATGCCAGCCAAAGATCTGGTGACAATTTCGCTTCAGCTTTACTACGTGTTGGTGATTCGATTTTTCGACCCATCTACTAAAACCTCAAACTCTTCATTTTTATACTAAATGCTTTTCCGCAAAAATAGGTGAAAAATTTGATTTTTAATCGTAACTCTACTAACATTATCCACGCATAAATAATGACGCTCAAGAATTAGCTAATGACAGGAGATTTGATTTCGATACAATCAGGAATCCATCATGCAACTATGAATAATGAGTCTACTTTTTGCAGATTACGTAATCTTTTGACTCCAGATTCCTGCTTTGATTAAAAGTATTAGTTGAAATCCAAGAATTACCTAATACTAATTCAGTTGTTTTGTAGAGCAGAATTAAGTGATTTTTTGAGGTGTGACAGGGGTGTGACGTAAGGGTGTGGCAGATAAATGTCACAGGGTGACAGGTGGCAGGGGTGTGGCAAGCGTCACCCCTTACTGTACTTATGTCACACCCTTACCGCAGGGTGACAGAATCACCCCTCAAAAGCGTTGTATTGAGACTGATCACCGTCACCCTTGAGACTGCCACACCCTTGATTAGAAAGTATTACGAAATACTCACGAATGACTTCTGTGGAAACGGACTTAAGAGAGCGGATATTACGCTTACAGTCAATTGCTTTTACCCATCCACCTTGTTTGATTGAGTAACGCACTATCGGCTGCAATTCTGGCAGCAAATCATCAAGATCAAAGTTGATTTGCTTTGTTTTGTTCTGCTCCAACTCAGGAAAATCTGTTGCAGAAGCCTTCAAGCAGTTTTCAAGCAACTCTCTAGGCGTTTGAGGGGTCTTAAACTCCTGTCTGAATTGTTCAAGTGTTACTGAATCGTTTTGCTGTTTTTCAACTGTTGTAGAAGCTGTTAGGGCAGGATAACGATTTAAGGCTTGCCTAACCAGGATGGGGCTATCCACTAATGGCGCTTGCAATCGCACCACTTCATTCCCGGCACGTAGGAGCAAATCACCCTTACCAAGCAAGTTTTCGGCTCCACTGCCAGTGGTGCCCATGATAATTGTGCTTTCCTCCTGACGCTGTACCTTCAGCCCGATCGAAGCTGGGAGATTGGAACGCAACTGAGGATCGAGCTTGTTTGCATCGGGGCGTTGAGTGAACAAAAGCAGATGAATCCCTGCGGCTCTAGCTTTTTGCGCTAACCGTCTGACTAATTTCTGGACAATATCAGCCTGATCCTTAGTTGCCTGATCGAGAGCTTCCCCGTACTCGTCCAGTAAAGTTACGATTCTTGGGTAAGGACTGGTTGTTGATTGGTTATACGATGCCAAATCTGCCACTCCTGCCCATTCCAACGCCTGATATCGGTTATCCATTTCCGTAACCAAGCTGTTTAGTAAATCAATCAACTCCTGGGGAGTTTTGGCAATAGGCGCATACATCCAAGCGGAATTCTCAAACTCATTGAATGTGACTCGCTTGGGATCACCGATAGCAACTTTCACAGCAGCAGGCGAATATCGCCCAATCAGCGACAGAACCGCAGTTCTGAGAAATTCACTCTTGCCGCTGCCAGTGGTGCCTCCTCCCAAAACATGGCAGGTGTTAGGGTCACTCAAATCAAGCTCAACTAACTGCCCATCTAAATCAACGCCAACAGCTAGAAGTAATGGTTCTAGAGGGCTTCTGCTCTCAAATGGAATGAATTGAGAGAACTTAAGTATCGATCGGCTTACGTTTGGAATATCCACGGCTAACCCGGCAGGTTTGACACTGATTAGGGGTGGATTTTCAAGACCTAAAGCCAGTTGTAACTCTGAACCCAGATTCATGATCTGGTTTACCTTCTGCCCCCGTTGCGGCTTGAGGAATAGCCGAGTGAAAGATGGCCCTCGAATCGCCCGTTCAAAGCGAGATTCAATGTCAAAATCTGCTAAACACTGCAAAACAGCATCAGCTTCAGGATTTCCTGTAGTTTCGAGTTGGGCTGATAACTGGATAGGGTCTAAACCAGGCCGAACAGACTGTGCCAGCGAATGGATAAAGCTTTCCTCGCTGAATTGCTCTAAGGCTGTAACTCTCTTGCCGTAAATGTTTGCTTGCTTACTGGCAACTGAACCTCTATTTACAAGAACTAGGGCAGTCCCCCAAAAAGTAAAAGTACCGCCGTAACGAATTGGATTAGGTAAGTCTGCGTTAACGAAGATTCCAAAACCTGCGATTGTGCTTCCAGCCGCTAATAAGCTGAACACCCAGCTATTGATCCGGCTATGTCGCGCTTCAGCATAGGTTTGAACCAGTTGATAGGGTTTTAGTTCAGGAACCATAGCGAACCAACCCCTCAAATACAATAGTGAACCAGGCAGAAGCCGCTATTATCAAAAACTGGAGATCAACAAGCTTTTGAAGACTTCCAGCAGAATTAGAAGCGAACTGGTAAACAATCCAAAAAACAGTCAAGATAGCAACCAGCGTTAGGATTGTGACCAAGGGTAAGCCGTTCCTCCAAGCCCAATCCCCTACTTGCAAGTAGATCAAGGCAACAATAGCTGGCACAATAAACAACCAACAGATGCGCCACAGAATTTCTTCTCCTGATTTGGGCACACCAAAATGATTCTCGATCCAGGTGGGTTGTTTCACTTCAGTCTTCAATGGTTGTTGCTTAATCCCTTTGAGTAAGGCGTTGACAATTGTTTCTAGGTCTTGATTATTTTGATTCATGCCGATTTCTCCAATACGCTAAGGGTTGGCTTTGATACTTCAAACTGGCTTCTAGCCTGATTCAGGGATTCTTGAACTACGTCTAAACGCCTTAAAATCTCGCTATCGGTGGCTGATTCTTCCATTGCCCTAAGGACTTTGTGAAGTTCCTTATGACTCGTTCTAAGCGTCATATAAACCCTGAGATTGTCCTTACTCATTGCCATCCCCTCTCTTCCTGGCAGTTCTGCCCCCAACCAAACAAACCAGCAGGTTCACAGCGGCGATAGCTGTAAGGCTTCTTTTCCGGTTGGGGAGGTTGGACAATGACGGTTTGCGGTTGTGCAGCCGGAGCAGGAGCGGGGGCAGGAGCAAAGGCTTTTGTGATCAGCCAGGTTAAGCAACCAGTTCCCACCACTAGCCCCAACCCCGCAAGAATGACTGTGTTCTGGTCATCCCAGATGGATGATTTCTGGATGGGTTGGGGCTGAACGGTTAGCGGCTGCGGTGGAACTTCGCTGATTTGGTAGAGCCTGTCGCCCACTTGCATCAGTTGAGCAGATTGCTGAATAGGCACTTGCACCAAATCATGCCGCTGTTGTGGTTGGTTCATTGCTTCCCCCCACTCTTTTCCAGGTAAGAAATAGTGCAACTGCAAATTAGAGATTGAGCCTTCTTGGGGGAAAGCCCACGGCGTTGCGCGTCTTGCTCAATCCGTCCAAATGCCCAAGAAAGAATCTTGACGGCAAATTGTTCAAACGTTGGTTGGCTCATAATGGATTAGTCCTTTGTATTTGGGACAGAGTAAGAGCGGGTGACTAGTTTGGCGACAGGTACCCGCTTTGCTCTTAGTTAACGATTAACCCCACGTTGTACGGTGATTCTTTGCAAACGTGACAGGCTAGCTTAAACTTCAGAACGATTTCAGATTGATACTCGGAAAACTCCAGAAACCCCGATTGAGAGAACCATTTGATTGCTTTTGTTTCTGTAAGCATTAATCTTCATCTCCTCCGGTTTCCATTTCAGTTACTCGCAATCCGTAGTTGTTTTCGAGAGCAGTTTCGACACCCATCAAAATGGCATCTCCAGGGATTCCCCACTCTCTAAAGCTTCTAAACAAAGAATCAAGACCATCAATCACAAGCTCTTGCTGCATCATGATTAAATTTGCGGTAACCGCCTTGATGCTGGCGTTAAAATCGCTCTGTAAGCCATCAGGAACCTTCATATTTTTCTCCTTAAGTGAATTGGTGCAAACGAAACTAAAACGCGAGGCAACAACCAAAACCAAAAGCCTCAACCACTCCAAAAAGCGGATCACAATCAACAAACCAAAAGGGCTTAGAAATTAGTTGGCGTAGGGCTTTCAGCATGGTTAATGTCTCTCGATAATTGGGCAAAAATGGCGTTGAGGCGTTTGTAATCGGGATCTGAGTTGCTTTCTTGAATCACTTCCTGAACACGATCGGCGTATTCAAGTAGATCAAGCTGTTCTGCTAGTTGTTGCTGCTTCCGTTTCATCACATTGGCAACACACCAGCGCAGGGATGAGGGGCAATTGAGGGCATCTCCCAATCACCAACTGCATCAAACGCATCAACTAAGGCATCTAGAGCCGTAACCGTTACTTCCTGCTTCTCAGGTTTCTCTTGCTGGTTCTGTCGTAGTTTCGATTGAGCCAGAACCAGCAAGTCATTCATAAACAAGGCATCATCTTGCAGGTAGGCAACCCGATCACTCAATCGCTCCAACACTTCACCCCGTCTCTGTTCTGCCTTATCTAAAGCATTAGATAGTGCTACAAGCCTTTCTTGATGCCCAGTGACTAAGGTGACTGATGTTTGTTCCGCTGCTTGTTGTGCCGTGGCTTGGGACTGGGATAAACGGCTTCCTTCAGGCTTTTTGAACTGACTGATGATTTGCTTTGCCTGATCGTCGTTGTAGTCATAGTTGTCGTCACTAGGAATACCGAGATCAGCAATTGCCTTTCTCAGTTGTGCGTCTGAGACGTTACCAGGAATCATTCTGCGAATTTGATGTCGTTTCATGTCGTCGTTAACTCCTTAAATGTCAGGAAGGTTTGAAGTTTTTCCACCCTGTGAATAGTGGATGCAGATCTTCATCAGCCGTTGTAAATCGGCATCTGAATAGCGATGTTTTGGCGTTATGCCTAACTCGCTTAACCAGCGATAAAAGGTTTGAACTGGTACAGGTGGACGAGAAAAAACACCCCTTTGATGAGAAAGCAGGTGGATCACCTCGTCTCTGCTATAGCCCTCTAATACCAGTGGTTCTAGGTTTCTCATGGCTTCTCATGGCTTCTCGTGTGAGACTCATGGGAATCTCATGAGTCCAATATATCACTTTGTCCCAAAAATGATCCATATTTGGCACTATTTTGGGATAAATAGCTAAGATCGATATGTTGTGATGAATGGGCTTTATTATTGATGGGTGTTGAAACTGCGGTAGATAAGGGCATGGCAGCAAAAGACGACCGTCTTAGAATTTCTGCTCTAGGGGAGTATTACGAAGATTTGCTCACCATAGACAGCGCAATTAATGGACGGACTGAAGCCCAACAATCGGCTAGTTTGCTCTGCTCCAAGCTTCAGGAACGAGAAGACAGAATAAAAGCTAGAGTTCGTTACCTGGCAGCAAAAAGAGGAATTACTTTTGAAGAAATGTGGTTGTTGATGCTGAAAGGCGAATACAAAAAAATGACTTCTCAAGAGATTGAGGAGTTAGATCGGATTTTGCCAATGTGATGACTGCTGTGATGAAGAATGTCTTCACTGACAGGGGTAGCAATCACTAAAGCTTTGAATTGAAATACTAAAAAACGCACCCCTTAACTGGAGTGCGTTTTTTGTAACCAAATATTTCTACTTTGGGCTTGCCTAAAATTTATTTAGAACTTTTTCAAAAAAAGTGTCACACTAACCGCTGAAAGGCGCATTGGCGTTAAGTTACGAATCGAGTGCTCTACCACTGAGCCACATCGGCATGACAACAATACATTATAACAGGCTCAGGCGTTAGGTTAACTAAATTAGACTAGCTCGCGTCCAAAGGGAAGAAGGGCTAGAATCATCAGTTTGAAGTGTTGTTTGGCAAAGGGCAGACCCACGATCGTGATAGCCAGAATCACCCCCCAAAGCAAGTGATTCAGCGCGATCGCCCACCCAAAGAAAATAATCCAGATGACGTTAAAGATTCCCGTTAAAGTGCTGCCTGCGCTGGGTTTCACCACAATTTCTTTGCCAAATGGAGTTAAGGTTGCAATGCCCAACTCGATCGCCTTCAGCCCAAAGGGAATGCCAATAATTGTGAGACAGGTACCAATGCCGCCAATAATATAACCCACGCCGCTGATCAAGCCGCCAAAAATTAGCCAGATAATATTTCCAAGTAGACTCATGGGAACCTCCAAATGGGTGAGTTAAAGCGAGCAGATATCAGGACTGAGCTATAAACAACGCCTACAGACTCAATGCAGACGTTTAATCCCCATAGTCAAATTTAGGATGCATGCGCGGATGAAGCAATCGCTCAACCGGGTTGCCCTGGTGAAGATGTTGTTGAACAATATCCGGTACATCGGCTGGCTTCACGCGGCAATACCAGATTTCATCTGGTAAGACACGCACAGTTGCTCCCATATTGCATTGTCCCTGACATTCAACTGGCATCACTTCGGCATCAGCAATTGAACCTGCTTGAAAGGCTGCCAAAACTTCTTTTGAACCATTGGCAACACAATTCAAATATTGACAAACCAGCACCTGTCGCTGCATCTTGCGTTATCTACCAAATCCTTGTCCGGCGGTTTCGTTTGCTCTGCCTAAACAGTGTTGCAGCTGCGATTGCAGCGTGTCATGGTCAAGTCCTTGCCCAATCAACACAAGCTGATTTTTGGGTGCCTCCTTCCAATCCGAATCATCCAAAGAGAAGCGTTTGCCGCTGAGATGGAAAATGTGCCGTTTCGCGCTTTCCTTAAACCAGAGAATGCCTTTCGCCCGAAACACGTTTGCAGGCAATTGGTTATCCAGGAAATGCTGAAATTTCTTGATTTCAAAGGGGCGATCGCTCTGGAAAGACACAGAGGTAAAGCCATCGTCCTCTAAGTGGTTGGAGTGATGATGGTGCTGATCGTGATCATGTTCGCAATGCCCGTGATCATGATCGCAGTTGGAATGATCATGGTGATCGTGGGCATGGTGATCGTGGGCATGATGTTCATGCTCGTGATGTTCATGGGCATGATGAGCGTGAGTCGGCCCCTCTGCCGTCTGTCCTTTGCTTGCTGCCGCCTCCGCTTCAAAATACTTGTCCGACTCAAACAACCCCACACTCAAAATGACCGGCAGCGGCACTTCAGCTTTCGTCGTCCGCAAAATTCTGGCACCTTCCTTCATTTCGCGAATTCGGGTTTCCAGGTTTGCCAATTTCTCTTCTGTCACGAGGTCGGCTTTGTTGAGCAGCACGATATCGCCGTAGGTAATCTGGCTGTAAGCAGCCTGACTATTGAAGAGATCGAGACTAAAGTTTTCAGCATCCACTACGGTGACGATCGAATCTAACCGCGTCATATCCCGGAGTTCAGTGCCTAGAAATGTCAGCGCCACTGGCAGTGGATCGGCCAGTCCCGTCGTTTCGACAACTAAATAATCAATCCCATCCTGCCGTTCCAGGATTTTGTAGACGGCTTCTAACAGATCGTTGTTAATGGTGCAGCAGATACAACCGTTGCTTAACTCCACCATATCGTCATCAGTTGAGAGAATGAGTTCGTTGTCAATCCCGATTTCGCCAAACTCATTCACTAAAACGGCAGTCTTAACACCCTGCTGATTCGTCAGGATATGGTTCAACAGGGTGGTTTTACCGCTGCCTAAGAAGCCTGTAATGATGGTCACGGGCAACCCAACTTTGGGCACATCCATCGGGGAAGCTGATTGGGGAGTCGCGGCTGATTGCATAGCGTTGATGTTCAAAACGTCAGAAAATAACAAGAGCGATATGGTAGCTAGACTGAAGCAAAAGTTCCAGTCATGCACCTGTCTTCATTATTGCCCATCTCCGCTTGGATGAGTTGATCCCATGTCTTTGACCCTCTACAACACGTTAACCCGCCAGAAACAACCGTTTGAGCCTGTCGAACCGGGCAAAGTGCGGATGTATGTGTGTGGCGTGACCGTGTATGACTACTGCCATTTGGGTCATGCTCGCTCATATGTAGTGTGGGATACAGTGCGGCGTTATCTGCTCTGGCGCGGCTACGACGTGCGCTACGTACAAAACTTTACCGATATTGACGACAAGATTATTCGACGATCGCAGGAAGAAAATCTTCCCTGGCAAGATATTACTCATAAATATATTGCTGCTTATCTGGAGGATTTGGGGCGGCTGAATGTGATGCCTGCCGACGCATACCCCAAAGCAACGGAAGTCATGCCTCAAATTATCGCGCTGATCAAACAACTCATTGAGCAGGGATATGCCTATCCGGTGGGGGGGGATGTGTATTACGCGATCGCGAAATTTCCCACTTACGGCAAGTTATCGGGGCGCAAACTGGAGCAAATGGAAGCGGGAGCCAGTGGGCGGGTAGACGACGAAGCTGAAACGAAAAAACGGCATCCCCTGGATTTTGCCCTGTGGAAAGCCGCCAAACCAGGGGAGCCAGAATGGGCCTCGCCCTGGGGGCAGGGTCGTCCGGGTTGGCACATTGAATGCTCCGCCATGGTGCGGGAATTGCTGGGTGATCAGATCGATATTCACACAGGGGGCGAAGATCTGGTTTTTCCCCATCATGAAAATGAAATCGCCCAATCCGAAGCGGCAACTGCTAAACCTCTCGCCAGGTACTGGCTACACAACGGCTTTGTGAAGATTCGCGGCGATAAGATGTCCAAGTCGCTGAAAAACTTCACCACCATTCGCTCGCTCCTGGAAACGACTGATCCCATGGTCGTGCGCCTGTTTGTGCTGCAAGCCCATTATCGGAGCCCGATCGACTTCACCGATGAAGCGATCGCTGCCGCCGAAAATGGCTGGCACACGCTCGCCGAAGCTTTGCGATCGGTCAATCAGTTCGCGAAGCTCCCCGGTTGGTCAACGGATACCGCTCTGGACCAAACTGCCGTCGATCGGTTCAATACCGCCATGGATGACGATTTCAACACGCCCATTGCCTTATCGGTCTTGTTTGAATTGGCAAAAGAACTACGACGAGAGGAAAATGTATTGATTCACACTGGCAACTCTGAACTCCCTGTTGCCCAACTCCATGCCCTCTGGTACACCCTGGAGCAACTCACTCAAGTCTTAGGGTTGAATGTTGATCAGCTTGAAGGAGCCACCGCAACTGCTGATGGGCTAACAGACGCAGCCATCGAGGCGATGATCCAACAACGGCAGGAAGCCCGGAAAGCGAAAAATTGGGCGGAGAGCGATCGCATCCGCGACGAATTGAAATCGAAAGGCATTACCCTGATCGACAGCAAGGACGGCACCACTCGCTGGCATCGGGGTTAGGAGTCCCTAGAAATCGGATTGCTTGTGACGATCCTGCGTGAAACTTTGCTTTCAAAAAAGAAATTTTACTTCTGCTAACCCCCCGTTCCTAGCTCCTAGTGGTCTGTCAAAGCTAGAATTGTGGGTTTCGACTCCGCTCAACCCACAAAAGACTGAGTGTTGAGCGGAGTCGAAACGCGGGACTAATGCCCAAATTTAATTCTGACAAACCACTAGCCCCTTCCTTAAATTAAATCGGTGATCCTTGTCGGAATTCGACGGTTATACTAAACTCGTCCGAAAACGAAGGGGGGTTAGACCTGGTGGCATACGTTTCCCAAAAGCAGCCCAAACAACCGCCAAAGCCTGCTGTTGATGATTCAGACTTTGATGTGTTGCTCGATCCGGGGTTGATTCGCTCAGCCCGCATCATCTACACCACTTATTACGAAGTGCATCCAGAGTTGATCCAGCGTCCGTTAGGCGTGGCGATCGATCGCTTTACTCATCGCGGCAAATTGATTTTCTCCGGCAAGCCAGTATTGTTACCGCAGGAATGCTTTGTGCCGTTCAGCCAGATTGAGTCCGATCTCTACTCCTAAACCACAAGAAAAAGCCAAGGGAGTAGGCGAACCGATTTAGAAGCATAGCCGTCATGCGCAATGTGAAGGAGAAACGCCCTTCTGTTCTGTTGCTATTTGCCTGCTGCCTTTCCCTATGGATACCTTGCTGACGCTACTGGTGTACTTCTTCGTTTTTTGGCTGGGTGCCTCGATCGGGAGTTTTCTGAGCGTGGTGGTACATCGCGTACCCGCTGGTTTATCGATCGTTCATCCCCCGTCCCGCTGTCCCCACTGCGGTTATCGTCTCAAACCTTACCAAAATGTCCCGATCGTGGGCTGGCTGAGTTTGCGGGGGCGATGCGCCCGTTGCCGTACGCCCATTTCCAGCCGCTACCCCTTGCTAGAAGTGGGATGTGGTCTTGCTTTTGCCCTCATTTTTAGCGTATTTGGGTTGACCTGGCAGACGGTCGGTGTCTGGCTGTTTTTGGGCTGGTTGCTGGCGCTAGCATTGATCGATTTAGATACGATGACCCTCCCCAATCCGTTAACTCAATCAGGATTAGTCGCTGGGTTAATCTTTCAACTCATCCTGGGATTTAGCGCAACATCAACCGTTTCAGGCAGTCTCTCCCAATTGATGGAAGGGGTGCTGGGTGCAGTTGTGGGGATCTGGTTGGTGGATGTGATTTCTATTGTCGGGACGATCGCGCTGGGGCAAACGGCAATGGGTGGCGGTGATGCCAAATTGGCGGCCATGATGGGAGCCTGGTTAGGCTGGCAGTTGCTGCTGCTGGCAGGGTTCGTGGCCTGCGCGATCGGGGCCTTTGGCGGTGGCTTGGCGCTAGCAACGGGTCTGCTCAGTCGTCGTCAAGCCTTTCCCTTCGGCCCTTTTCTCGCCCTCGGTGGCATGATTGCAGCCATTTGGGGCAATGCGATCGTCGCTGCCTACTTGCAATTGTTTTTTCCGTTGTTGTATGGCTTTCGCCATGTGTAACTTGGCGAAAGCGAGTCAGAACACCTATCCAGTCTTGGCTTTTCAACGCTCACCTTGTCCTAAGTGTTCGGTAGTGCATCAGGTAATGGTGGGGTATGTCACAAGGTCGTGCCACATCCAA